>JAABUY010000443.1_pt1 | contig 72477 bp, 77 predicted proteins | sample 5560271 | NCBI WGS metagenome assembly JAABUY01 (sample SAMN10711886, study PRJNA513374) | rock metagenome | isolation source: Antarctica rocks | place: Antarctica: Victoria Land, University Valley | reverse complement strand
TTCTTTATTCCCCCCCCCCCCCCCCCCCCCCCCACGCCGTCTCCTCTAGAGGAATCCCCACCACAGAGCCATAACCCAACTTCAATAGGTCCAGACTTCCTCCATCCCAACCTTTCGCATCCCTTGTCAGGTCGGTACGGGGGAGAGAAACGATTTGGTATGGTGGCCGTTTGGGGAGGTGAGAGGGAGTGCCCTCGCGCGCGCGAGAGGGATCAAGAGAGCGAGATACGGAAGACGTGGCGACTGCGTGTCCAGATGTGGACAGGTGAAGAACGAGTACGGAGCAGCTTAGGCCAAGACGGTGACGCACGTATCTCTAGGGAAGACTTCGAGTCGGTGCGCTAGGCGTGGCTGTAGAGACATACGGTCATTCGATGTACTATAGATGTGGGATATTGCAGAAGTTTCGAGTTGTGTAAATCGGGATACGAGGATCTCCATGTTCGGATTGGAGGTGAGGGACTGGGACGGGTAGGTGCAGTGTCCACTAAGGACAGCTGTCAAACATGCAGGAGAGAGCTGGACAATGGTAGCTTCAGTGTCATTGGGACGTGTGAGGGGGGATGTTCAAGGTCGAGGAGAGTGGAGGGGAGAGGTGGAGGATGGGGTATGCAGCTGTGCTTGTGACAGCGGACAGACACAGGGAGGTACACTTCATCAAGGCGGGAACCGGCAGGTGTCGGTTCTGTAAAGGCTGGAGTAGAGGAGGGCTGTGAGATGATGTTGATGTGAGCTTTGTCTTGTTGACTGGGTAGTACACATGCAGGGACCACAGGCACAGAAGACAGCTCTGTGGAGTGACATATCGGATATCAGGCGACGAGGGTTGAAGGACGGCTGAGATTGGTGATTGGTACAGATGCTGTTGTGATGGCTATGAACATGCACTTGGAAAGCGGTTCAAATCAAGACTAGAGAAGTAAGGGATACGATATCCGACTTGAGGTAACGGAGGAAGTCTGCTTTAGTGACATGGTATTGAGTCTACTGAGACTGTGGCGACCATCATATGCACATGTACAAGGGACGGCATGCTTTACTCGAATGGCATCGCGGCTGTGCTCCTGTCCAACCCGAGAGACGAATAAGTTGTCAGTAAGTAGACGGCCGTGCGGCTACCTCCGGGCAAGAGATGATCCTGTGGTGCTTTAGTCCGGGAGCTGTCCCATCTGTGATCATAATGATGTAAGTTAAGGATAAGTTGACTGGTCGTCCAAAAGCGATGCAGTCAGTTTTGGACAATTCGCTGTTTCTCCTCTTCGCGCGTAGGTAAAGTAATGTATCTGTACCTACATAGCACTCTCTCACGGAACAGAAGTAAAGTGTTTGTGTTCCTGATGGTCCCCGACGGAGCCATGAAGCCCAGTGAAGCAGCTTGACACCCAATTCGTTTGACGGGGGGAAATTGCCCTCTCGTCTTAGCTTGTAACTGTCAGGAGAGTACCTGAATAGCAAAAAAGTCCAGAGAAGGTGGGTTGAAACAAGTAGAGCACAATGCGTCGGAACTAATAGGAACGATACTGGTCCAAGCGAAAGTGATAGAAGACAACAAGAGAGGGGAGACGTAGCAGGGGACATGATGGCTTGAGGAATGCATGTTTGACAGCTGTCAGACTTGCAGGCGGTAGTGACCTTCCATACCCTAACCGGCCCACCTTACCCGAGTGGAAGGAATGGTCTCTCTTAGCGGTGCGACAAGACGACCATCTCAATCTTGTTATTATTATTATTATTGTCCAGTTGCTGGCCAAGAAGACAGGATGTTGTATATAAGTTACCTGAAGCATTACGGTACGGGCAACCGGCTTGCAACCGGCTCTTGCAGCCCCCACCGCCTTCATGTTAGACTGCGGCTCGTCCTTCCCAAAGAACAAGCTTGGCGAAGGCAAAAGGAGATCTCTCGATTGCCGATCTGCGCGTGTAACCAACGAAGCAAAGTATGAATTCACGAAAAGCCGAAAGGAGTTGCGCACCTCGTACAGTAACGTTAACATCAGACGCACTCAGACTTGCATGTCCCAGCCGAGAGCCGGCAGTGGCTTCTGGCTTCTGGCTTCTGGCTTCTTGCTTCTTGTTTATTGTTCCGCGGACATGATCACATAACCTTCTGCACTCGCTTCTTGTTGGGGATAGGGGTGCTTGGGACTTGCATCCAATTCTTTTTCAAGTACTCCGTATATGTTCGACGAACATACCAAGTACGAATGACATGGAGAAGCGAAGCCATACCGAAGACAGCGGTAAGGTACCTTAGGTACCTTACTCGGCTTTGACGCTTCATGCATGCATAATGCATAATGCATAAAGTGTAAATGAAAGCATAAACCCATCACACCACCATCTCGATCTCCGATCAGATATCATCTGTCCTCTACCTTGCCGTCTTACTGTATCGACTGTCATCTGCTCAGGTACTTTTTACCTTACAGTACCTTACCTCTTACCATCCGGGATACCGAGTACCTTAAGTATTGATACTACAGGTACTTACGGTACTTAACTTACAATACCTTGCTACCTAATTCGCTCGAATGGCTACGATGTACTACCTTACCTTAGTGCAGGTGGTTGTAGAAATATGAGAGGAAAATGCCGTAAGGTAAGATCAGCAGATCCATATACTCCGTAGTATATCTGTAACCTGCCACGTGCACGTCAGATTTCTGATTTCTTACAGCTTGTAGGTCCAGTACAGATACCTTACACTACCTTAGGTAGGTACCTAGGTACTCTTAGGGTTTAGAATTTGGCAGTAAGAAGTACAGGGGGTTGATGACGAGAGTTTGTCATATTATCATGCTGTGGTACTGTACCTACCTGTATGGTCCATCCATCCTGTTGATCTCCACTTGTTCCATCTCTGCTTTCGAACGGACAATATCATCAATGTAATGCTTTCAAGGTAGTGAGTTGTTCTGTTTGAGGGTTGAACGAAAGATGCCCAGTACAGCCTGCAGCAGTCACAGTCACCGAACCGCAGTTTCGGTAGTTACCGGTAAGTTCCAAGAGGTCTTGACTATTCCACTTAAGGTAAGGACGGGCTCTGTCAGACAAGCATGTATCGCGATCGTTCGATCAGATTGCCGGGAAGTATCGTGGAGCTGGGTACATGTGGTATGTGTGGAGTACCGGTTTTCTTTCGCTTAACTCAAGCGATCGGGCAGCAATGCTTGCCCCCCGCGGATGAGATGAAAATATTCTGAAAAATATAAAGGAAATGGTAACACTAAATTGTAAGGTATGATTTCCTCTTCGTTGACGACTGGTTTCATCAATAAGAAACTATCGGACTTGCGATGGCAGGACATGGAAACAACATGCATGGAAGGAGGTCTGTTGTGGCTTGTTAGTGCTTACCTAAGGTACTGTACGTACAAGCTCCGATCTAGATTCCCGATCATATGCCTACTTAAGATCTCAGCCTAGATTAGGTACCTTACCTTAGGTAAGGTAGGTATCAAAAGCAAACCCAAGTAAATTTAATTTACCGAGTCTCCCCTCTGTAATGTATCTTGCTGTATCGGATACGCTGTAATATAACCTTGTCATGGTAAGAGCTGATCGTGATGGACTACTGACTGTATCAGGTACTGGATCAGACCAAGGAAGGAGTTCCATATGGGCGGACACGAAGACAAGTCCGATTGGGTCGGGAAAGGCTCCCAGGGACTGCCCAAATGCCCTGTCATACAGTACAGTACCTCCTCACCAACAATAGATATCAAGGTAACATTGACCTTTCTGAAAAGATGGAAGCAGTCGACGCTAGGAAACTTTATATCTTTTCGTTCCTGCCCTACCTGACGACTCCATTCAGGCTTCCAAATGACCGTGGCCGAGGGATGTACTTTCTGCATTGGTCCGGCTTATGGGTCCATGCTCTCCCTTGATGGCTGACTTAGAGTTAAGGTTGGACGCCACCGTATTGCTCCCGGTCCAGGACGCGCCCAACTAGGTAAGGTCAAAGCCAAGGATAAGCCTCCTGGGAGACCGGACTCATTTATTTTTACCGTTGTGGTTGCAACGCAACTCCTTTTGTCGAAGTGACCGGAAGCGAAAACGTTCCAAGAAATTCAAGGTCGCCTCTTCCATGGCGAGTCCGCCTGCCATTGGATCCTCGGTAGAAATAGGGTTGACCCATCCCCCTCTCCACTGAACATTAGCTGCATGGTCGAGACCGTTGCAGAGATAGGGGCTCCAAGCCTTGATGCCAAGGACGAAAAGGGTTCGGATGGCTTGGGGCATGCGTTCTGCATGTGATGTGCGATGCGATCGGGCAACTCACCGTCTTGGTGCTTGATGGCGCGGATCCTGCGGGTTGGCCGAAGTCGGTCAAGTGTTCGTGGGTTTCGCAATCGAGACCTCACCAACACTTTTACGGCGCGATGCAGATGCCATACCAGACACTCGGAACCAAGGATATCTTTCTTCCAAGCCGTGAAACCTGCAGTCACCAATCTCAGGTCAAGTAAGTTACCAAGTATAGTAGACCAATTTCCACAAAGGAGTCTGGAGAGGATCTGAGATATCAGATGACGACTCAAGGAGAGGCCAATATGTACAATTAGATGAGAGATCAAGTTGAAGTGCCGCCAAGCCACACCCCACGCCGCGGTCTTAACATATGTGATCTTTCCCTCGAGAGGCCCCGTTCGCAGATGGCAGCCGTGCTGCAGGTGTTGTGCTTCGTTGGGCACTACTCTCTGCGAGCACCCGCCAAATGAGCATGACTTTTGTTCTGCTGGTTGAGACAGATAGCAGAAGGTACAGGAAGGTATCTGGGCGAAGAGAACCCGACCAGCGACGAGCCTATGACCGTTTGATCGCTGCAAGTAGCCGTATGCTCGCTTGAGAAATGAGAACCGACGCCATGGGACTCGAATCGGAGTGCCTGAGGTTGAATTGAAGCACTGACATGCTCGGCGGAGGGGGTCATATTGGGATTCGGCCATGCTGCACTGTCGTAACCTTAGCATTATTGTCACAGTCTCCGTCACAGTCTCCAGCGACTGTCGACGGGTTCGTGGGCTATGATATCGTCCTTTCGGTGCTTTCGCGCCGGTCGCTCCACGCGCCGACGGGTACTGTAGGCGGCTCGACGAATCAACATTGCATGCCTGTGCAGCGACGTGTCCCTTGTTGTACCTAAGGTACGAAGTAGGCATGTACAGTATGTAAGCTGCTCTTTCTGCAGATCTAGGTTTGACACCTACGCCGCATCGGCAGTCAGGCCAAACCCTGCAAACAAACTTTGGATCTGAGATCTGAGCATTAGCATCACAGTGATAAGATGACTGCTCTCGAATCCCACGGATATCTCATCAAGGAAGAATGGAATGTAGGTGTTGATGACAAAGGTATACAACCTTCATGGAAAACTGGATTCGATGTAAGTTAAACTCAATAATAATATCCGCCGAGATGAACTGATTTCCATAGAATAGAAGAGTCAAGAGTCAGTAGCAACTCGATGTGTTCGCACTGTAATTTTACTGTTAATGAAAGCGTAAGGGCTCGTTTTGTATGGATTGTACAATACATGTCTGAAATACCCTCGCCTTCTGGCTGACCGACATGGTAGTCACATGTCTGCTTTAAGGTAAATGCATAAAGTAAGGTACAGTATTTAAGGTTTCACTTCATCTCCGATCACCTCTTGCCAAGGTCGCCTCTTGCTGCTCGGATGCTCCCGTCACGGTTGGCTTGCTTTGCTTTGGGAAGGAACCTTACCTAAGCTAATTTACCTTGCCTTAGACAGGTAAGGTACGGAATCGTCATTCGTACTCCTGTACTTGGGAAAGTTAGGTAAGGTGGTCAATCAAAATGTGTGTGATCATCGATCTCTACCGGTACCTTAACATACTAAAGTCTGTTGTCGTGTGGGAAACGTTACCTTACCTTACCTTATGTAGTCTCTTCAGCCCCTTAGTCATTCCTTAAGGTAACTTAACTATCCTCTACCTTACCTTAGTTACCTTATCCATCATCCCTTAGCCCTTACCTTATGGATCATTTTCATGACCCCGTATTTTGTATTGAGTTATTACTTCGTAGTATTACATGTATTGTTACCGTACACGATTTTAAGTGTCTTACTTCGTAGTGGGTTTTGCCTCCCTCGAATCTATCTTCCTCGCCTTGACTCGACTTTACTCTACTCTACCTTACTCAACTCACTCAACAACATATATTACCACGACGCGAGGAAACACCATATCGTCCGATCGTCTCACTCAGCTGTTGTATCACACTACAGTCTCTCACAGTGTAACATATATCCTGCAATGTCAATGTCGATTTCTGACGGTAGATAGCGCAATCGGTCGATTCCTGGAGGGTTTGGCGCAAAGTGGTGACGATACGAGTACGGTTATCTGGGAAGGCTTGCCGCACCCTTCTCCCAATTCGCCCCCCTCCACCGCCAGTCAACGGCAACCACCAAAGCTCTTCAGCGCCCGCGACTTTTACTCTCAATATTCGCCAATCTTATTCACGACACTGCCCTGCTGTCGATTCCTCTGATTAAACCGGGAAGATCACGGGAGACGAGTTTGGGTGCCCCAATCAGTCACCGCGCTTGAGCGCGGTCAGTGCCGCATCTCATCCACGCACTGAACTACGTGGTCGGAAACAGACAGTAGGCACGGAAGAACACGGCCATCGGTGAAGTGGGAAGAGTGAGGGAGCTGCAAATATTTCAAGATCTCCAAGCCGAGGGGATCGGCCGGCTTTTGTTTTCCGCCATGGAGACGCTGGGTGCTGGCAGTAGGCAAAGGTCCGTACACCTTGCTTCGGACGAACAACTTCTTCCCCAACTCATCACCGGGCTCACGCTGATTGTTTGGCTTCACAGCGCCGCATTGCCGTCTTTCAGTCATCTGGATCTGGAGAAACTTAAGAGGGAAAGTGCCGAACACTACCAGAAGCATCCGTCAGTGGCGGCACTGACCATGTCCACCGCACCGCTTATTTCTCCGTCGAACATGTACTCAGGCCCGCCGCCTCCATACTCATACCCGTCTTCCACTGCCAGCTCAGTGACAGGACTCGCCGGCTACATTTCCCCACCGGAGTCGCGACGAACGTCGGAAAATGATAAAGAACCGCCCGCGACCCACAGGCAATCTCTACCATCGATACACGAGGCATTGGCTGCGGACCAACCACTATCCTACACCGCACCACCTCCGGCACCGGCACATTCATCACAAAGCCATCATTCAGCTCCAGCGCTGACCCCGACCACACCGATCCCGCGCTCACATCCTGCCACATCGCCGCAAGGTCCTCCGAACCCCTTCTCGCACGGTCAACCGCTCAGCCTGTACTCATCTCAGAATCATCAACCACGCACTTTGCACCCACCACAGAATTCGTTTGGTCCGAGTGAAGCTAATCCCCCTCCGATCAATGCTTACGAATCCAAGTTCGAACACGTCCCGTCAGTCAGGACCACTCAATCGTACAGTGACGCGGCACGGTCGGACATTCCAAATATATCTCAGCCGCGAACCTCGCCCACTCACGGCCCTGGCCTGAGTTCTGCTGGCCCGATGAACTCGCAAACGCAAAATGGATATGAACCCTTCCAACAGCCCCTATATACATATCAACCCCAACCACAGAGCATGGCTCCTTCGCCATATCATCCTTCAGATCCATACCACGGCCATAACTCTCATCCCAACACCTGGAGGTCCGACGGATCGGAGATCAATCGCGCCGAAGAAGGGAGGAAAGCAGCGTCGAGAGGGGCCTCGTTAGGGGGGCAGTCCTACGGCGAGTCTGTCAAGCGCCATCTCGACATCTTCGACCTCGAGACCTCCTTGAACGAAGTAAGTCGGTAACGTAGTACCTGTTGAGTAGATATACTAAGAATACCTAGATCGCGGAAGGCAGTGGCCGCATGTTGGAATTTTCCAGACATTACTCGGCACATGCGCATCAAACACAGCGATCTGGACCCATTCCCGGATCGTTACCAACGTTAGCGGAGTGCGACGAAATGATCAGGCAGCACCATCGTGTCTACGATTCTTTTGCACGAATCCGGGACGTCCTTCTTACTCAGCAATTGGCTTTGGCAGAGCAACGTGCCCACGAACAAGGCTACAAAGGCTCGAGCGAGTACGACGAAGATGGGGCTGGGTATCAAGACGATTTCAAGGCCGGAGGGGGATTTGCTGGTGCAGATGCAAAGAAGAGAAGAGGAGTGAGTGTCTCTCGATCCGGGTCAAAAGACGAACTAACCGTTTGCCCAGAGAGCTGCACCGCCGGGTAGATGTCATAGTTGCAATCGAGCAGAAACACCCGAATGGCGGAGGGGCCCTGACGGCGCCCGGACATTGTGTAATGCGTGCGGTCTACGTTAGTACCACAGGTCCTTTTACGTTCAATATTAGGCTAACATCGTACCTAGATTATGCGAAGTTGACACGCAAGATGGGCTCTAAGGCTTCAGCGGGAGTGCCCAGCCTACGACCAAAATCCTTGGGCCCTAACTCCTTGCCGTGTTGATATGACGTGGTTCTCGTTACGTCACAATTTGCAGAGCGATCCTCTTCCGCAAGTCTATAAATGGAGTATACGACTCATATAACCAAGCGATTTTCGATTTTGATTTCCCGCAGCTATCGGATCGTGTGGGGGCGTTTGAAAGTTCTGCGGCGACAGGTTTAAAAGGCTTCTTTGGGGCACCGTCAACGGCTGCTGAGGTGTTGGAGGTTATAATGCCTAGACATCCTACGGTGTTTCACTTTTGCACAGGGTCCTCGGGGCATGCCTTATTAGAGGTTTTTTTTACTTGATACCGCCTTGGCGAGGATGGTTTTCGAACGATCGGTTCAGTTTTGGAGTATTACTTTTCGTCTGAGGACACCCCCAGGAGCGACTGATGGGTTCTATTTCAAGCGCACCAGCAGAGCCACAGATGTAGATATATCATACCATTCACACATCATTTCACTGTGCAACTATTTTTTTTGTTATCTTGGACCGCTTTGGAACTATTGATACCTACCTTACGATATAAAAATCCGTACCAGATAGAGCATCTAACCTGACAGCGCCTCCCACATTCCACGCGAAACCGCTGACAGGCGGCAGCCGTCCGACCGCCAAACCCAGTCACGAATGCAGACTGACAATCTGAAACGACCCCCTTGTGCTCCCCATTACGAACGGTCACCTCTTCGGTACTGCCTCCAAACGACGTCAACGCGTCTTCGCTCCCCAATTCAACCCGACCTGTCGCAACGACAACCAAATTTCCCGACGGGCGTGGGGAACGACCACCGCCCAGCTCGCCTCCGACAATCGACGATCGAGCTGTCAGAAGCGCAGGCCGGCCCCGAACCTCGGTACCGTCCGGCCACGGAATCCCGCTGCTGCGCGCAGGCGCGACGGTTCTCATGCGGCTCGCCTGCGCCAGTGACGACCGAAGGGAGCCACGTGGGATTGGTGGGGGGGGGGAAGCGCGGGGAAGACGGGAGTTCGCGAGGCGGGTAGGGGCAGAATTGGGGACGGGGGCAAATTGAAGGGTACGGAGGGAGGACAGGGCAGGGAAGATGGGATCGTGAGGCGGTAACTGGATGGCGATGATGGGGGGTGACGAGCGGGTGGGACGGGAGACGGATGGCTGGTTGGATGGCTGGACGGATGGGACTGGATAGCTGCGGACTCAATGGATGGATGGGACTGGGACTGGGACTGGGACTGGGACTGAGGGGTTGGCGGGTAGGTGCAGGAATGCGGGTTTGCAGGCTTGACAGCTTTTGCGAGGTCGTATTGCGGGGATCGGGATGGGCTGGGCTGGGCTGGGTTGGGAGTTGAGTTGGAAGTGGAGTGGGGAGTGTGGATGTTGGAGCTGTCAGTCAAGCTCGATTGCAGTCCGGTCCATGCGCGCGGAGGATGCGTGTTGTGTTGTGTCGTGTCGTGTTGGCTGGGATATGTGGAGTCGTGCGTTGGAGAACTGTCACTATATGACAGACTATCATGATACTACTGGAACCGCATACAATGCCATTCTTTCACACTTCCCCGCGACGACCACTGCGTTGGAAGTCAGATCTCTCATGCTCTACCAGCTGTCAGACGTACTGTGTGCGATGCATGCGTGCCAAGCCGGGAAGAACTGCTGCTTGTGTGACGGTTGCGGGTTTGTGATAGGTAGCTAAGATGGAAGTGATAGATGGTGCTGGTAGTTGTGAGGATTGGTGGGTTGCAGATGATTTGTCAATTTATCTATTCAACCAATCTGTGATATGGTTTGGTGGCAACGAACAGCTATGTATGGGTTCGTATGGATAGCGCCTTGCTTTTGTGAGCATCGTCAGAGGGTCCGTCTTATCTTAGTCATCACTACACCACAGGGGCTTTGCGCCACCTAAGATTATCTAAGCTTGGGTCGTAACTTCGTACAAAATGAAGCTAGCGGGTACCTCGGTTATCGATCTGCGAGTGCGGTATCGGTATCGGTATCTCCACCATGGACTAGCTAGATTAGGTAAAGTATCAATCGATATTCAATTCCGTATTGGTCAGCATCACCCAATCGTCAACCTACTGTATCTTGCCAGGAAGCAGAGATCGCTCCAAGTGTTCAGAAATAAGCTACACATCTTTCAAGTCGGCGATACTGGGGACCTAGGTAACAGGCCATCAGCGTGGACCCTTCCTCGGGCTGACTTGTAATGGTCTTCTACGTCACCGATTCGAGATTCAATTCAGTCAGTCGAAACGATGCGACACCATGAATAATCGTGCATACTCAACGCTGGCCAGCAATGCCCTCACTTAAAACCATCTGAATTGAGGCTTGGATTCTGCAGCTGCTGTTTTTAGATACCTTTATTCTCACCATTGCCTACATTCTCTCTTCGACTCTGCTGATTTAGAAAGCGACTGAAATCGGTGCTGTTTAAACCAGTGTTGGTGAAGCAGGCCTTCAACATGGGGCTATTGTATGGACAACTACTATCATACGACGGTTGAGAGTCAATGCTGATGAATGCTTGTACAGAGCCGTTGGCACGCCTCTAGCATGGCCAGAAGCCAAGAAAAACGCGGATCACGTTAGGGAATGGGGTATCGAGGTGAGACAACCCCCATACGGCAAGGGCAGGGCAAATAAGACCAGTGATTGACAGTCCTTCAGCAATTGCTCGCCATCTGGCGACGAGCGAAGGGCAAGGAACGTGATGTGCTGCTCTGGGGGGACGAAGTAGGCACACCGCTCAGTACCTGCACGACGGCAATATTAAGCTACACCGCAGATCGAATATCTTGTGGTCGCCGTCGAAGAGAACAAACGCAAGGTCAAGCTGTCGTTGCGCCAAGCCGACATACTCGAGGCCTTGGCGGCCGACGAAGACCTCTGCAAAGAAGGAGGAGTTGTGCCCGATTTTCAGAACGTAGCACGGTAATGGTCGTGATTCACTGAAGGGAACTGCAGACTGACATCGTTTAGTCAGAGTCATACGCTTCCTGTTTTCCACCCGGAATTCGGTCGTTTCATGCTCGAGGCTACTCCCGGCAAGCCTTGGGGCATTGGGTTCAAGGATTTACTGGACGTTGAACCGAACATGAAGCTGCGGTCAGTTCCCTCTCACTCCTGAATCCTGGCTGTGATTGATCTGATCGGTTCGGTCTAGTCGAGTTATAGCAAAGGACCACATGGAAGCGAACGAGTACCCAATCACCATGACTACCTTTCCCCGTTTAGGTACCGCGGACGAGTTTATCTGTCCGTATTATCCTCCCTCCGGCGAGAGGCTGCGTTCACAGTTCCTCCCCGACGAGATAGCCAACCCACACATCCGCTTTCCGACCTTGGCCGCCAACATCCGGTCACGGCGAGGTCGCAAGGTGGAAATTAACGTACCAGTTTTCAGAGATGTAAATACGCCCTGGCCTTTCCAAGACCCTACTGTTAATTACGATCTTCATAACTGGCCTGAAGACGATGACGTCCGTAATGGCGCCGCTAAGGAAAATCACATCTATATGGATGCAATGGCGTTTGGAATGGGTAGTTGCTGCCTGCAAATCACGTTTCAAGCCAAAAACATTACGGAAGGTCGGAGACTATATGATCAGCTCAGCCCTCTGGGACCTATCATGTTGGCTTTGACCGCCGCAACACCTATATATAAAGGCTTTCTGGCAGATACGGATGTGCGGTGGAATCAGATCAGCCGGGCCGTTGATGATAGGACGGCCGAGGAACTTGGAGAAAAGGTCTGTACTCAATACCGGAGCATGGCTCGATTCAATGCTCACTCCTACCAGCCACTAAAAAACGATCGATGGCGAACACCTAAATCTAGATATGCATCAAACTCAACCTACATCTCTCAGGACCCACGGTTACGAAAGGAATACATGGACCCAGATCTAGTTGTAGATGAAGACCTCAAGCGTCGTCTGGTTGACGGCGGCATGGACGACCTGCTAGCCACCCATTTCGCACATCTCTTCATTCGCGATCCAATCGTCGTCTTCGCCGAAGACCTGAAGGAGCTAGACCTCAACAAAACCGACCACTTCGAAAACCTCCAGTCGACCAACTGGCAACACATGCGGTTCAAACCGCCGCCCCACGACAAGGACACGGGCTGGCGCGTCGAGTTCCGACCGATGGAGATCCAACTCACCGACTTCGAAAACGCCGCCTTCGCCATCTTCATCGTCCTCATCACGCGCGCCATCCTCAGCTTCGACCTCAACTTCTACATCCCCATCCCCCGCACCACCGAGAACATGGAAACGGCACACGCCCGTGACGCCGTGAACGGCCGACGATTCTTCTTCCGCAAAAAGCCCTTCCCCTCTCGGCCCGCCAAAGTCGCCTCCTCTAACGGCACGTCCGGCACCTCCACCCCCGCCCAAACACCAAGTCGCCCGCCCACCCCGTTGGGCCCCGTCGAGGACGAATACGAACCCATGACCATCAACGAAATCATCAACGGCCAAACCCCCAACTCCGAGGCCGAAGAAGCCGCTTTTCCCGGCCTCGTCCCGCTGGTAGAGAGCTACCTCAACTCCGTCAACGTCGACGTCGAGACTAGGTGTGAGTTGGCGCGCTACCTCGACCTCATCCGCAACCGGGCCAACGGGAGTCTCTGGACGGCGGCGAAGTGGATCCGGACCTTTGTGAGATCGCACGCGGAGTACAAGGGTGATAGTGTGGTGAGCGAGGGCGTTTGCTTCGATCTGGTGAAGGCGGTCGAGGTGATTACGCAGGGCGAGTGTAGGGGTGGTGGGGTAGGGCGTGAGATGTTCAAGATGAGGAGCGGGGAGGGGAAAGTGGGTGGGCGAGGGGAAGTGGCGAATGGGGAGGGGTCGATCTGAGTTGAAGTGCTATTTGATGACCACTCTAGAATTGTTCTGACGAGATAGAGATCTTCCACTTGTTATAATCCTAGCCATATCTCAGTATTGTGTGACTGTTGGTCATGGCGTGATGAGGAGCTAGCTAGCTGTTTCTGCCGTTTGCCACGTGCAGTAGGATCTCTGCGGTGATGTAGCTAGCTAGGTTCCCCGATGGGTGAATCGTTGCCTACTCGCATTGACGGCATATCGTCCGTTCAGGGGCCAGAGAAGTGGTTCCTTCTTGTTGTTTGGTGAAGCACAGGTTGGGATGATGATCATAGTCCGGTGTCTTGTTTCAGCCCAAGAACGGGCGACCTTGTCTTGGTGGGAACAGGCTGGGTGAAAGCAGCTCACTCAGTCAGAACCTTTATTGATGGTGTGTCATATCAGTGGACCTGGGCTTAGCCTTCATCAAGTCGCTGTCGTTGGAGCGAAGACCTTGTGATGTTCACACCCGTTTGCTCCAGGGGAATCGAGAACTGTTCCACTATTGGTATTGTCCATTGTCCTTTGAGAATAGACTGCGAGCGCTCTGGTGCCTAAACTCGGGATGTTGTGCTCTTTCTCGCTTCTGATGAAGTCACATCCTATGACTGCCGTTGTCAAGGTTGCACCAGATGATGGGCGAGCAGCTGTCTGCTGAATTGTTAAGTCCACCATGGCTGGCGCACGGCAGCACTGGCTTTATGCCAGCCCGGTTACCAGAAGGCCGCAGTACATCCCGCAGGAGAAAGATACCGACTACAGGAAGGTACTCGGTACTCTTTTCCTCTTCTTGATATTGCCAAGCCTCTCATTCCATAGCCGTGGATAATTTGGGACGAGTGTCTAGCCTTCCTTCAACCTCTTAGCTGGCCGGCCTATTATGCTGTCATCCGGTAGCCCACCCCTTTTGGTACCAGGCAAACTACTCGTCCGTATATCGTTGTCGTCTTGACTCACTCGTCGATGCGGGTACTCCGCCTTTATACCGTCGAAACAATTCGCACGGTTGCCTATGTCGCCCTGAACGAAATACGGGTGTTGTAGTGCTTCTCTCGCGCTCAGTCGTTTGGCAGGATCATACTCAAGTAGACCCGAAAGCAGAGAAAAGCCATCTGAACCGGGCGTGGCGGACGCTGGTGAGGGAGGATACGATGAGGTCTTGAGAGTCGTATTGTACCAACTTTCGAGACTAGGTTGTTTGGCCCCACTGCCATTCCGGGACCCATGAGAGACTGATGATGATTGTAACTGTCCATACTCTGGTTGGGAGACGAGGCCCGGCCAGTTCTCCTTCGTTGGTATACCAAGAATCTCCACAATCTTTTGTACTTGATTCCTTTGGAATGGTACCGTCTTCTTGCTATCCATCTTGGCTTCTTCGCCTTTAAAGATCGGTCGCAGAGACAGCAACTCCGCAAATATGCAGCCAACAGCCCATAGGTCGACGGCGGGCGTGTAATGGCGAGATCCAAGAAGAAGTTCGGGTGCCCTATACCAAATAGTCACGACGACCTTATCCCCGCTGAACAGCGAATGCAGGGGTTTGTAGAATAGACGAGCGAGGCCGAGATCTCCGATTTTGACTTCGCCTTTGGAGGTGACCATGATGTTGGCAGGCTTCAGATCTCGATGAAGTACCCAATTACTGTGAAGGTACAGTAGTCCGTTCAGAAGCTGAAAGAGAATCGACTTGATGGTGGGTGCGGGGATGGCGTGTCGTTGAGGTTGGATATGATGGTGGATGATCTGTAAGAGGTCATGCTCGGCATACTCAAATACCATGAATATACACTTGTCCTCGAGAATGATTTCGACAAGGTGGATGATGTTAGGATGAGATAGCTCGGAGCAAAGTGCCATCTCACGGCAGGCTGACTGGGAAATGCCGGTGTATTGGATCACTTCGCCTTCCTTGTCGGGCTTAAACCTACCGACAAGCATTAGCTGCGGCACTACCTGGTGCTGTGACATCGGGAGATCCACTTCTTGATCGCAAACTCTCCAACCTGGCCGTTCCGTCCTTGAGCCTTGTACACTCGGCCATATGTACCACTGCTGATGAAGCCAACGACTCTATACCGATCATGAACGCGGACTTTGCTCGTATAGCCTCCAGACAACATTCTCTTGGGATCAGACGGTTCTGATAAAGGTTACCAGGTGACCAAAAGCATGATGATGAGTAACGACTGGTACGAAGACGCTTTCCGGCTTATTCAGATCAGAAGAAGCATTATGAAGGATATCGGAAAACGGCAGTTATAGAGGAAGCATCAGTGTGGACACCGTGTCCGAGACCAGAATTGTAACCAGGATAAGAACCAAAGCAGAGTGAATAATATCCTCCGATACGACAGGTCTGCATGAATGTAGAAAGTAGAGAATCCGCCGATATCATCTTGGGAGACCATCATAAACAGAAGCTAGGGCTAATCAGACCAGTTGCAGAGAAAGGTGTCCCTACCATCAAACGCAGCCTGGACACTTCTCCTCAAATTCTGCTGGATTGCGGACGCACTACTTGCGGCAGCCCTTGCGGTAGTGGCGGTAGCCTCCCCGGCCGAAGAGGGAGGATTAGTAAGACTCATGATTACACATCTACCGTAGGTAAGCCAATGTGCTGCTGCTCGGCAGCCTAGCCAGCTTGGCCAAAGCCCTGGACGATGCGCCTCGCAAGCATGTGGATAGGATGGGAAGTAAGATGAGGACAGTTAGGGTAGTGGCGGGCTGCAAGATTCGGACTCAATTCGGACTTCATGTAGGATCTGTATGTAAGAAACCCCTCTCTTACAAGGGCGAGCAGCCATTTGGGAGCTGTGCCGCAGCTGTAAGTCAGCGGATGTGCGGGAAGAACGGATGGAACAATGCAGCTTTCAGACCCCAAGAGATGATATTGAGTGATGATGCCTTCGTGATCAGTTTCTGTGGATCACTGCCTTACCTTACCTTACCGTATTCAATGGTTGTGCATATGCTTGCTTATGTAATCTAATCTAATCTAATCTAATCTAATCTAATATATCTTTCCGTCTCCTGTCTCATAAAGCTTACCCCACGTCAGCTACCTACCTGTACTGACCAGCCGCCCCCCACCAGGGCTCCTTTCCTGTGCAACTCAAATTATCCGCTGGAAATAGGTCACTGTGTGGAGCGTGTTATACCTACCCGGTCAAACTATCTTCTATGACCATGGCTTGAAGCCCTACGTGAGCGTATTGTGGCTACCACCAGTGTCAAGTGGCTCGACTTTCGACACACTCAGAATGGCGTCCTCTGCGCCTTCGAGCCCGCGTTCCTGGAGACACGACATTACTGCTTACCTGATCTTCGTGGTTCTGATCACAACAATAGGTCCTCTACAATTTGGATATCATCTTGTACCACTCCACTCTACGCAATGCTAGCCCGTAGCCAGTGCTAATATAACAACAGGCCGAGCTCAACGCCCCACAAGCGGTAATTACCTGCGAGAAGAAGTCCGTTTCAACAATTCTCCTCGCCGGTCCGCGACTTCCAGAATGCATCCGCATGAACCCTACGCAATTCGGCCTGGTCTCCTCCCTCTATACCCCCGGCGGTCTTCTTGGTGCTCTGGCTGCTGGACCCTGCGCTACCAAATATGGGCGTCTGCTTACGATGCGCTTGACCACGATCTTCTTCATTCTAGGTCCAGTATTTGAAGCGCTGGCCACCAACATATGGGTCATGACTCTTGGAAGATTCATTAGTGGGATTGGTGCGGGCGCTGCTATCGTAGTCGTACCGATTTACATCGCCGAAGTTGCACCTCCAACGGCGAAGGGGTTGTTCGGGGCGTTGACGCAGATCATGATCAACGTGGGCGTTCTCATCACGCAGGTACTGGGCTACTTCTTAAGCAGAGGGAGTCTGTGGAGGATAGTGCTCGCCGTCGCGGGAGGCATCGGACTGTTGCAACTGGCCGGATTAGTCTTGGTACCGGAAAGCCCGAAGTGGCTGGTCGATCACGGCCGCTCCCCGCAAGCCAGAATCATTGTACAAAAGATCCGGGGCGCGGAAGCTGACGTGGAGGAAGAAGTCGACGGTTGGGGCACGAACGAAACGGAAGGAACATCCGCCGAAGAAGAGAGCCTCCTCCGTTCCCCGGACAGCCATCGCCAATCATCCTCCAAGAAACAAACCTCCAACAAAGACGGCCTCGGCATCCTCGAAGTCGTCTCCCACCCAACCCACCACAAAGCTATCGTCGCCGTCGTCGGCGTCATGTTCGCCCAACAGCTCTGCGGCATCAACAGCATAATCATGTTCTCGGTCTCGCTCCTCTCCAGCCTCCTCCCCACCACCGCCACACTCCTGACCGTCGTCGTCTCAGCAATCAACCTCCTCGCCACCATTGCTTTCTCCCCCCTGGCCGACAAGATCGGCCGCAAGCCCTGCCTCCTCATCTCCATCGCCGGCATGGGCACCAACGCCCTCCTCCTTGCCCTCGCCATCCTCTTCCGCATCAAGATCCTCTCTGCAATCGCCACCATTCTCTTCGTCACAGCCTTCGCCGTCGGCCTCGGCCCCGTCCCCTTCATTCTAGCCAGCGAACTCGTCGGTCCCGAGGCCGTCGGCGCCACCCAGAGCTGGGCCCTCGCCGCCAACTGGGTCGCTACGTTTCTCGTCGCCCAGTTCTTCCCCATCCTTAATTCCTGGTTGGGTGGGAACGGAAAAGTCTACTTCGTCTTTGCGGCTCTGGCGGTGGGGTTCTTCGCCTTTGTGGCTTGGTTCGTGCCCGAGACGAATGGGAAAAGCGACGCGGATGAGGTGTGGGGGAGGGAACGAAGGGAGGATTGATGCGACTTTCTGAAAGTGAAGGCGAGAGCTTTGAGGCGCCTGGTGTATACTGATATCGGGAATGGGGATTGGGTAGCACGCGTTGCTGTTGACGGCTTCATGGCTGTTGGGTTGAGATTGCTTATATCGATCTACCCCTGGCTATGATCAACTACAAGCTGGGAGTCGATAACACCTGTTGCTCTTGGATGGGAGTTGCTTAGGTCGACTATACGCTTGGCTTATGATCTATCTTATTGTTGCTATCCTTGACGGTGTCATCCTATCCTGGCTTGAGCGGTTGTAAATAGAACGATACGCTGTGCGTCTGATTCTCCCTCGCCATGATTCTAGACAGGAGGTTGCTGTGTCTAAAATCGGTTTCTCCGTCCGTCGATCGTAGAATCCGTGGTGGTGTGTAATAAATACATTTATTGATGTATGATATCAGATAGGTAGACAAGTGCTGGTATGAGCTCAAACCCATCCACCTTCGCCGACGCCTTGTATTACAAGAGAATCGCAACTATCAACAACCAATAACCACCCTCAACCCTAAACCTTAAACCCACCCAGGCACCTCAGTACACTTTTCCCATTTGGACTCCGCATCCCCACAACAGCTCCAAACCCCAACCCCACAGCACCTCCACCCCACGAATGCCACCAGCTCTTCGAACCTCCTCTCCAAGCCCACCTTCACATCCTCCACCCCACAATCCCAACTCTCAAACACCCTCAACCTCCCCCCCTCTCTCCGACCCATCTCCACAACCGCATGCACCACAAGCTCATACCCCGTATCGACCTCCAGCCAGCAATCCTCCAAGCTGACCTTGGCCGTTCTCGTCGGGTCGTCAAAGGCCGTGCTTTCCTCGCCCGGCACGAGCTGCAAGCTTAATTTCTCGAGGAGCGGCATCGCTTTCGCGTACTTGAGGACGTCGTCGACGTGGCTGTAGAAGGGGAAGGTTGCCGTGTAGTGCAGGGAAGTGAGAGTCGACGACAGGGCGAGGAGGGGCGGTGAGACGGTCTCGCGCGGGCGGGTCCCGAGGAGGGAGGGGGTGATTTTGAGGTAGTATTCGTAGGAGCGGTAGGCAGGGAGGGCGGAGCCTTCGTTCAGGGAGAGATGTGTCCAGGGGCGGGCGTCAAGGAGGCCGGCCGTTGAGGGGTCGTGTGCGTGCTCGGCGGGGTTGGAAGGACCGGGGCTTCGTGAGACCCGGACGATTTGGATAGGCATGTCGAAGGCCCATTGGTGGAGGATGGAGAGGCCGCAGAGCATGGATCGGGCGAGGTAGAGTGGCTCTCCGATGATGGTGACGCTTTGCGGATTGATGTGCGGGAGGATACACTGCCAGATGGATGTGGCCTTCTGGACGGTCACGATCTCGCGGAGGGCGTCGGAGGGTGGAGTGTCGATGTAGACGACCAGGCTTTCTACGTGACGGAGAATATTGTTGTTGCGGAGGAACGATAGGTACGACTCAATCATGTCGATGAAGAATGCCACCCAGTGGAGGTGGTCGTTCACAAGCACCTTGTAAGAGATGGTTTTGACCCGGGAGTACCGGAAGAGGCGTGGCAAGGAGATCTGACGGAAGAAATGAGAGGTCCGGGAGAGGGTCTTGAGAGCCTTGACCTCTGACACGGTCAATTCCAAGGACGGGTCTTGATTTAGCTTTTGTGTGGATGGAGGCTCGACGTCGAGGAAAGAGATAATGTAGCTGAGTAATTCATTAGGCAATTGCTCGAGTCCCAATTGTGACGGTGATCTCTGCTTCTGTTCAGGGCGTTTGAGTTGATCTTCGTTGTTTATGCCCGTTCTCGCCAGGTCATTCTCCGGAGCATGGTCTCTCAAAGTATCCTTCTCCAAGGTTCCGGCGTCCTCCATCATCGGCTGAATGAACATTGCTTGGAGTACCTTATGTCTTCGTTGTCCCATAGCGATGTGGGTTCCAAGCGTAAAGCCACTATAGGCATTAAGTTGTCCAGGGTTGATGATAACTGTGATGTGGAGTATGGTAGGGTATGGTGGGGTACCTTGTGGTGGGGTTCGACTTCGGCGTTTTATAGACGTCATTGCCGATAACACAACAGTTTTAACACTGAACCAGCTCTGTGGTTGATCTCAGTGAAATGTCTTCAAATGTGTTGTCCAATGTCTTTGAATCTGGGTCCGTCACTCGATTCACCATCAGGAGTTCACTGAGTGCAATGGAGCTGATCCTCCACCTCCATCATTATATACAATTGCTTGCCGGAGCGGATGATTTCAACAGACCCTGGATGGGAGGACAACTGCATTGCAATCGACCCTTCCGTGTAGAACAATTGTGGTCTTCTCTCCGTCCGGATGATCTACCCCATTTCGTGATGCCGTCGACCAGGGCACGGCGCAAAAGGACGAGCTCGCCGATATCGAGGACAGAGCTGTTAAGATTATCGTGGACCTGTAGATCGGGCTCGGGTTTCGAGCTGTATCCGACGGCGAATAAAGATGACATGGTATGTCCCGCCCCGTTTGTCGAGTGTAGTTGGAGGTAATGGCAATTGCACTGTTCTGAGGACCCGCCTTTTCCTGGACTCGAAGGTTCAAAGGAAACCCGGAGTACAAAACCAGGAATCCTTTGCAAGTACATGCCTGACATTAATATTGCGGCCTTCATGCAGAAGTACTTATGAGCAGATCATGATCCTTTTCTTTCTCTTCTTCTTCGTTATCGCACCGTTGTCGGCCTCAGAGAGCGGTTCCACCGGGTCAGCCATGCTACCTACCTACCTTACGCTGAAGATTCCTAGAGTGGTGGCTTTTTCACAGCCCTCACTGAATCGTCCATCTATACCGTAGGACACAAGGATATTTTCTATTTTGTGAAGCAGTCAACATTAATGAAAGTGAGTGTATTCATCGTCGCACTCGGGCACGAGTTACTGCAAAATACCCATCAAGCCAAGTATAGCTCCTGCCAAAGGAAACAGTGACCGCACAACATGCAATCGACTCCACTTTGTCACAAGCTCCTGAGCCTCACCCAAGCTTGCCACAGGCGCTGCTTTACTCTCCGCCTGCAACCGAAACAAGGTATTGTTTGTTGGTACCATGAATATCAAGGTGAATGGCACCATGATCATTGTTGTCACGCCGGCCACTGCAAAAACGACCCAGCGCCTACCAGCGGCGCGTTTGTGAATTGCCGTGTAGGCGTAAAGCAAGGACGTCGCAAGGGCCATTGTTGGTGCTACCCGATGACCGTAGTGGTACATGCGGGCCCACTGGTGGAATAACTGTGCTGGTTCAGTTGTTGTCTCGAAAAACACCGGAATGGCCATTAAAGAAAGGCTCAACATGGCACCTGGACAGAACGGGTCAGCAGTGGCTGGAGCGCCGATGTTGGTAGGAGATTGGGCCATGGTTGCAAGGAGTACTGTAGGCAAATTGGCTGAGAGTAAGCACGGGTTGAGGCTGTAGAACTCCGCTATGAACAGCGGCGCACTACGAAGGTAGTGCCAGCGGAGCTGTACGTGTAAAGGTACACCGACACTTGGGCAACGCGTCCAGCCTACTGCCACCGCCTTCCTCACCGCCCTCATCACGCCCTCCAAAACACCAAGTAGCATCGGTAAGGTAACGTCCAAAAATAGGAGTTTAGCATGTCGCAATGCCTCCCAAAACCATCAGAGGCGAATACATCGAAACCGTACAGAAGCCCACCCCTCGAGCCATCATCAAACCAACGCTAACCCTTAACCCCACCAACAGGAAACCGGCAACAAAGTCTCGCGCAAAGCCCAAATCCACGGCACGCAAAACATCATCCTAGGCGGCCGCACCGTCATCCAAGCGGACGTGTGCATCCGCGGCGATCTCCACAAGACCCTGCCCGCCCCTCCCTCCACCTCCACCTCCACCTCACAGCAGCCCCCACACGCACCGCTTCCCAACCCAAAACCCCCCATCGCCATCGCCATCGCCATCGGCCGCTACGTCTTCCTCTCGCGCTCTTGCATCCTCCGCCCGCCATCCAAGCTCCACCGCGGCGTGTACAGCTACTACCCGCTCAAGATCGGCGACCACGTCTTCGTTGGCGAAAACACCGTCGTCGAAGCCGCCGTCATCGGGTCGAACGTGCATATCGAGCGGAACTGCGTCATCGGGAAGTTTGCCATCCTGAAAGATTGCGTCAAGGTGTTGGAAGGGACCGTGGTGCCGCAGGGCTTGGTCGTGCCGAGTTTCTCGGTCGTGGCGGGGAGGCCGGGGAGGGTGGTGGGTGAGGTGGGCGATGGTTGGGGGGTTGGGGAGGGGGTGGGGAGGGGGTTCGTGGAGGGTGGGGATTTGAGGGAGTTGTGGAGGAGTGTGTGATGCGTTGAGGTTTTGGGATTCGTGTTCGGGAGTTGGTGGGGGATCGGTGATGGTGTAGATGCTGCGGCGTGGGGGGACTGTGCTTTAGTGTGGCTTCAGATATCTTGTACGAAGGAGTTGACTTCTAGAGTTGATCAGGTGTCTATAGGCTAAGTAAGAGCCTCGAAAGGGTGTATTAAGAGGGGGTGACTAGCTTCGAAGAACGGACGGCCTGCCGTTACAATTACAAGGGATATCTCGTAACGCTGTAAAGTAACGCAATGGCAGATGTGGAAATGACACGGAAAGAGAGGGAATACAAGCATGAACGGCAGACAAGAAGAATCCAGGGGCTAGCCTCTGTCAAGACCCAAACTTCGATAGTAGCCAATTAACATTATAGTGTACAGAACATCAAGGAGAACGTCACAACACGTGGAACAGGAGTGCGCAGCTATTTGCCGGAACGCTGCGGTTGAGTTTTGATATTATTCGAAAGCCAGCCCTAGCAGAAGTATTAGAGGCATCAGTCCTCGGGGTTGGGTCCGAACGTACCAGGCCATCAAACAAGCCCTCTCCGGTAGTTGCGCAGCTGGGCACTACATACCAGAGCTTGTCCTTCAGCTGACCTAGCCGAAGCTTCTCCTGCACTTCTTGTGGAGTCATAGCTTGGGCAAGGACGTTAGCCGATGCTACTTCACAATTGAGTAGCTTGAATATACCTCCAGGGATGTCCTGCTTGTTCGCAAATACCAGTAGTAATGCGTCTTTCATTTCTCTGTCCAGTATGATCCGATGTAATTCCTGTCTTGCCTCCTCTATGCGTTGGCGGTCGTTTGAGTCGATGACGAAGATGAGTCCTTGTGTCCCTACAAGTATCCTACATCAGCTTCATCTATACCTGCCCTTCAAGTATTGTCCTGGTCATACCGGAGAAGTAATGTCTCCATAGCGGCCTTATCTTATCCTGCCCGCCAACATCCCACACGTTGAATTTCACATTCTTGTATGTGACCGTCTCAACGTTGAAGCCCACCGTAGGAATAGTCGTAACGTCTTGGTTGAGCTTCAATTTGTATAGTATAGCTAAGCACCGCAACGAATCAGCGTCGTTTACAACTTGAACTCCTCGGAGGGCTCATCCGCGGGAGACGGAGGGAGCGGATGGAACGGACTCGTCTTGCCAGCAGCATCCAGCCCTAACATCAGAAGACGCATCTCCTTCGACCCGAAGATCTTGCCCATAATCTTGGAGACCTGACCACCCATCTTTACAGCACTGCACGGCCGGGGCTACGCGCCTCAGCTGAGCGTTGCGTGGTTCTACTTTGTGCAATGTAGGACAAGATAGGAACTCGTTGGGATAGGTGTGCAATGTCACAATGAATTTGTAGCGTATAGTTGGTGTGTGCTAAGAGAGCCGGGGGGCGCAACAGTGATCGGGGGCTGTTGATAGGGTATTGGGACTTGAAGCTTGTCGAATAACAGGACCGCGTTTTTCGTGACGAAAGTGGTCGCCTTGGATATGACTGGGGAGAGCGCCGTGCGCAATGTGAGATATGTCTTATTTGCTTGATGTAATATATTTTGTGACTGCTTGGTGGAGCGCGCAATAATGAAAAGGGATGAGTTGGCACGTGTTTTCTTTGGCTTTCGCCTATCTCATGTTAGCGCTCGATGACGTGCAAATAACTGATACGGTATGATAGGTACCTAAGATATCTCAGGTACAAATAGGTAAGATACCTTAAGGTACCTCAGGTACAAATACCTTATTGGTACCAGGTAGGGAGCTGCAAAAGATCGGATGTTTCCTACAACGTTTGTGTAAGAGCATCTGAGGAGAGGAAACGAGGCGGTGCCAATGCAGAGAACAGCTTGTCAGATCCACATGGACTTACCTGTATCAGGGTTACTGTACCTACCAGGTAAACATCGGCCCGTGCCGTGCTGCAGCAAGCCCTGTAAGTAGGTAAGGCTTGTCACGATTTAGTCCATAAGGTAGTTCAAATGACTTGACTATTGTTACTAAAGACCAGAAAACGAACAAACGGGTATCTCCAACGATTCAGTCAGCAGTTCATGGTACTACGACACCGTCCCAAGTACAACAGGGGGTATGTCTCGTTCCCAGCCCTCCAGACGCCAACGAAGACCCGAGACTCCGGTGAGGGCCCTCACTTGTTGCCCACTTCCAGTACATAACGACGATCCACATCCGTCTCCTTATCCTTCTCGTCTTCACCCTCGAAATTCAGCCTGCAGACGTCCTTCTTCATGCTGATTACTTTGGCGCGGTAAAATGTCGTCGTTTCGGGGTATCGTGCAAGGACTCCCTTTCCCTTTGAGAATTCGGGCAGAGGGGCACCAGGTGGAGAAATTGGAATCAGTGCATCTCCCAAGGTCTTGTAGATCTGACCAGGTGCACCGCGCTCATCTGGCTCCGGGTCTTGGACTCCATACCTGTGAAGTGTAAGTGTTTAGACAGGGGAGAGAACATGGAGAGATTCTAGGTTTGCATACCGTTTCTTCTTGCCTTCGCCACTGACTGAGATGATGGTACACTGAATCCAGTCGCCGTCCTTGCTTGGCAGATAAGCTACTTCGGCCCCCACTGTGAGCTTGGTACGATTTTCCGGAAGAGTCCCCTTTCCCCCTTCCACACCGTCTTCGGTTTTTATGACAGCTTCTTTCCCATCTTTCGCTGTCACGGATGCTACAGAACCACTGCGCACGCTCGACCCCTTGAGTCTGGAAGCTGAGATCACAACACTCGGAGAAGGTCCAGGAGATTCTGCAGCGCCATCCCCGTCGGCCTTCTGTGGTGCTTCCAATCTCTGTCGCTTGGTGACACGACCTTTCTGGTGCGGTGGAATGCGCGAAGAGTCCGACTCGCTGGCGGTACGAAGAGCTGTGAGTAATCCGACATTTTTGATGACGTCGTTCGGTTCTTCGTTAAGGACTTTTTGCTCTTCCTCCGATAGCTTTAGGCCTTCGCGGTATAGAGCTTCTAGCGCCGACATCTGCGCGACGGTGGGTTCTGGTTGGAAAGCGGTGTTAGGAAAAGATAGGTAGAAGTCGATAAAAGGTAGTAGGAAGAAGAACGTGTGCAAAAGCTTCGAGCTCCTCAGGTGCAAGCTCAACCTGAAATAGTTCGTGGACAAAACGAAAAGGAGTTGCCAGGAAGATGAACAATGGCGACAGCTGCTTGGACAGGTACGCGAACAGTTCCCCCAGCAGCGCGACGAAGTCAACAGGGAAGCCGGCGAAAGCGTAAGCGCAGCACACTGCAACACGGTGCAAAAGGATGGGTAGAGACCCAAGACGAAGGGGGTTTCTGCTGATTAGGGTTATGGGGATAAGAAGCGAGATGTAGAAGAGAGTGAGTTTGAGAGCGTTCCTCGTGAGATTCTCCACGGCCCACGAGTAGCCCGCGTGCTTCAACCAGAAGGGGATCAAAATCCAGACGATAAGAACAGAGAGCCATTGGCGAGGAGAGCGAATAACTTTTAGCCCAACTAAGCGCCTGTCCATCGTCTTCTTCAGTGTGCTTGGAAGTTGAGGTCTGAGGAAGTAGTTGAAGAGCTTGCCAACGAGTAAACATGGGTTCTCATGACAAGAGTGAATCTGAAGCCATCATAATAGCAACGCAGAACAAACATCTAACAGCGCATCGCAGCCCCAAAGTGAGATTGCTCCACCAAAGCAAATCATAATACCTTCGGCCATATTCGTCTCCATCTCCTTGATTGAACTCGAGACTTCCGCAGCGCGAGTCCAGATGGTTTTTAACCTTTTGATATCTTGAACGATTTGATTCCATAGATTCCGCTCCTCGTGAGCATCAGGCGGGTCTTCTTTTGTCATTCCTCCCCGGGGCCGACTGCGTGCTGCCATGACGGCAGAAAGCTTTTTAACCGATGGCAGGTCTTATCCTTCGCATCGAGTGCCCAGCCGTGTAGATACTTCACTGGTGATTTGGCGTCCATGCTGGGGCACTTCTGAGCCCAAGCTCGGCTGTCGGTCTAACTATCTTCCGTCTCGGCTATTCGTTGGCTGACGTTGGCTGTCTGATGTTAACCGAGGGTCTAAACTGTGAGGCTGTACCTGGTAGTTATCCGGCCGTTGCCGTGGCACTAGTATGGTGGCACGGGCCACATGCGGCATCGGTTTAACACCCTGAGAGTATCCTGATACACGGTACCCAGTGCTCCTCTAATACAGCTTTTCTCCATCCAGATTCTGGTGGCTGTAGCGCCTGAATGTATACTGAGCGACAAAGGGCTGGCTGGCGCTGCGTACACCGAGATTTAATCTAGTTTCGGTGTAAAAATCTGATCTGTTTGGGGTAGACCATCATTATCCTACTTCAGCCCTGCCAAGGTGCATGTAATCCTCGTTCCTCAGCGCAAACGCCAGTCTGCTCGGCTCCCGAGGAAGCTTTGTCTGCAAGCACAGCTGCCTTGGTCCTTACATGGCTCTCACACTCCCTACGTTACCAATCGAGATAGTCGAGCTGATCGCTCATGCGTTAGAACCTAACCAACTTTTCTCTCTGCGTTTGGTCTGCAAGGAGCTTCATCAGAAAACCCTGAGCTCGTTTGGTACGTGTTTCACAACTGTTCGAACAGACCTATCTCGCAAGAGTCTCCAGAAAGTGCAAGAGTTGTCAGAGCATGCACAATTACAACAACATATTCGAACAATTCTCATCATCAATGAGCAAGACCAGACTCTCAGGCCAGACTTCCAGTGGTATCGAGATTCCTCACGCCACACAGAAGCCCCTCTTATCCATCTGGAAAAGTTGCAAGACATCCTCGTCCACAAGCTGCCCAATTGCCGCTCCTTTCACTTCCGTAGCCGGGGCGAATTCGATGACCGGTTCCATGACCTCACGCCGAGCGACGCAATAGGAACGATCCTTGGCATTGTCGCCGTTACCAGCCTACCAGTCAAGTCTTTCGTCGTGGATTTTGGTATGTGGCAAGTGGATGCGACACGGTTTCAGATGTGGCAGTACCACCAGCCATCATTCCGAAGCGGATGGAGTTATGTGCAAGAGCTATCGCTCTCGCTATCTTTGACATCAGGCACATTTGACTGGGCGTTAGGCCTAATTGTCCACGCCACCAGTCTGCGGAAGCTCTCGCTGGTGTTTAAATTTGATCATTCAGCCTCGTTCATCGAGCGCCTCTGTTCTTCGAATGTGGTGCATGGACTTGAAAGCCTCAGACTCGTTTCCGCCGTGGTTACTTCGGAAAAACTCTCCGAGCTGGTTGTTCGCTATCGGGATAGTCTTCGTGTCCTTTCCTTTCAACACATTTTGATCGAGTCTGGCAGCGAGTGGCCAACAGTTCTCGCACAGTTTCGGGATCAACTTCCCTTTTTGAAAGAGCTCTCTGTGCAGTGGCTCGCCCAGTATGGTCTCGAAGGCGGAAGTCACGTCATCTTTCCTGACCTGTCGATTGATCCCATCGTGCCTGGCTCCGGGGGCCGGAGATTTACGTTGCTAATGAAGTGGTGGATGGGGGAGACAAGAATTTTTGGCGCGGATTATCAGGGGCCAGGGGTTGATAAGGCTTGGGATATGCTCATAAAGGCGTTGAAATGTATCTAGATAGACAATGGAGCTCCTTACTTCAACCCAACCTTTGTATCTTATCTGTCAGGTTAAATTGCTGCCTGGTTTAACGTGGCAAGGTCGGTCCTTGTTCGTAATTTCGCCGAGGTTCCCCTAGAGAAACTTTCGCGACCCGAGCGAAATTGAATTCGAGCTATCCTCGACTACCCCTTCCTGGTGCTTTGAAGACGTCCATCAAGAAGAGGCGAAAGGCGAGTGCAAACATCCATCCCTTCAACCTTCTCCCTCCAAGGTAACTGTAAGGTGCAGTACCGGCAGTTGCCGTGGCATTCAGGTAGCGAAACTGCCCTGACCTCTTTTTCATTATTGTTTACCTAACCAGAACAAAGCGGCATAGTGACTCCCAAGGACTGTACAAGACAGTCAAACATGCAAATTCCACTCATCAGATTACAGTGTGGTACGTGCAATATTACCATGACCAGGAATTGAAAAGCTGACAGTGTCTCAGGTGTGAACAGCTACGAATGGGGTGCATATTAAACCAACAGACACTATTTACTTATCTCTTCGATTGACTGATGTTTGTAAAGGCAAAACGGGGAAAGAGTCTGCTGCGGCCAAGTTTGCTTCCGCAACGCCTTCAAAGGATTTCACCATACAAAACGGGAAACCTTACGCCGAGGTATGTGTGCATCAATCGCTATCCAGCCGCACGTTCTGCTCTGTGATATTGATCAAATCTTTTCTTATAGCTATGGATGGGTACACACCCGTCATTGCCCTCCAAGGATTTGGAAACGCAACGTAGTCTTCTAGATCTGGTCCAAGACAATCAGGCCTTGATGTCTCCAGATGTCACCAGGCGCTATGGGGGAAAGCTTCCCTTCCTCTTCAAGGTGCTATCAATCAAAAAAGCTCTGAGTATTCAAGCGCATCCTAATAAGAAGCTGGCGGAGCAACTGCATGAGAAAGATCCCAAAAACTACCCTGGTTCGTTCCGTATCCATTATAGAACATACACTCAAGAATTCTAATATCAGTCAAGATGACAATCACAAGCCAGAGATGACGATAGCGATCACACCTTTTGACGGGCTTTGCGGCTTCAGGCCACTTGCTGAGATATCTCATTTTCTTGCAACTGTTCCTACATTCCGCAACCTCCTTGGCGAATCCGCCGCAAAGGAGTTCGAGTCAACCGTCAAGGGATCTGAAACGTCAGATCAAGCAGAAGATCAAGAGAAGAACAAAAAGGCGTTGCGATCAGCGTTCTCAGCCCTGATGAACGCAAGCAAAGACTCAATAGCGGCGGCGGCCAAAGAGCTTGTGAAGTCCGCCGAGAAAGAGGGCGAGAGCTTTGCTGGCGAAGGTGGACCTTCGAATGGAGGAAAAGAGCTGGCAGACCTAGTTGTTAGATTGAATCAACAGTTTGAGGGCGACATTGGGCTGTTCGTGCTGTTTTTCCTAAACTACGTCCAACTGCAGGTAGGGGAAGCGATGTACCTCAAAGCTGACGATATCCATGCGTATCTGAGCGGCGGTATGATTGTCATATGCTTGCAATTGACACATCTACATCTACTGATACAAGCAACAGATATCATGGAGTGCATGGCGTCATCCGATAACGTTGTCCGCGCCGGCTTCAGCCCCAAGTTTAAGGACGTCTCGACCTTGACATCTATGCTCACGTATTCCTACGCACCAATCTCTGCGCAGAAAATGCACCCTGTCGACTACCCGTACGTCACTCTGTCTAGCGCCGCTTACTCTTCGAACTCGTCAGCCATATTGTACGATCCACCGATTGAGGAGTTCAGCGTCGTCAAGACGGGCCTGAAAAGAAAAGGGGCCAAAGCAACGTTCGAGGCCATTCAAGGTCCAAGTATCATCATCTGTACGTCAGGCGAGGGCACGATCAGTGTAGGCCCCAAGACAGAAGAGATGAAAACGGGCTATGTCTTCTTCGTGGGCGCAACAGCGGAGTGTGCTCTTGAGTCTTCGGGGGAAGACTTCACTACATTCAAGGCTTTCTGCGATCTGACCGGCAAAGAGGATGCGGGCAATGGGAAGCTTTGAACGACGTCCAGTAATAACGATATAATGAAGTAAAAGCCGTACCTCAGTCAATATGGAACTTTGTCCTCTTTCTTGAGTGGTTCCGAGTCTCCTGTATAATGAGAGCTAATGGATTCCCTGTAACCTAATGTTCGAGCATGTCAACTAGATGCCATACAGACTTACTTTGTCATACATTCCTTCGATTTACATGGAGGAGGGCTTCATAAGCTATTAATAGTGACCTGTCCGGCCGGTATATTGATTCACCGTTCCGGCGCACTCGTCTAGTGCGTAGCCTCAACCCTAACATACGCCCTCTCTCACCTTGCTATGCACGAGGCTAGTGGTGACTGAATTCGCTTCTAAACATGGCGGAGGTACCCATAGGTGAGGCTCTGGTACGGGGGTGGGGAAGCAAACCTACTTACGGCCTGGTTCTGTAGTCCTCGATGGAGGAACTGGGTTCCTCAAGGTTGGGTACGCTGCCCAGGTACGTAACATGCACCCAGAGAGCTCGATGCCGACTTGGAGGACAATAGTGAATTTTCCCGGGCTTATGATGGTTTGTGATTCAGAATTTCCCAGAACATCAATACCCTTCCATCGTCGGCCGACCAATCCTACGGTCCGAAGAGCGCGCGGGAGATATTGTGGTAAAGGATATAATGTGTGGAGATGAAGCGGCGGCGGCAAGGTCAATGTTACAGATCAGCTACCCGGTACAAGCCCTTTAAAGCTTGCGTTGTATAGGCCTTGAGTGCGCAGTTGGGCTGATGTTGAAGGATATAGATGGAGAACGGTATTGTCAAGAAGTGGGACGACATGCGGCATCTATGGGATTATACGTTCTATGAGAAGATGAAGATCGACACCAGTGGCCGCAAAATTCTCCTTACCGAACCGCCGATGAATCCTCTCAAGAACCGAGAACAGATGTGCGAGGTCATGTTCGAACAATACAACTTTGGGGGTGTTTACGTAGCGATACAGGCTGTTTTGGCACTCTACGCCCAGGGTAGACAACCCTGCAGCAGAGATTCTGAAGCAAGGAATGAGGTAGCTAAGTTCGTGATTCCGGTACAGGTCTCAGTTCCGGCGTAGTCGTCGACTCCGGCGACGGCGTCACACACATCGTCCCCGTATACGAATCAACCGTTCTGAATCACCTGACTCGCCGGCTGGACGTTGCCGGCCGAGACGTCACGCGCAACCTCATCGCCCTTCTCCTCCGTCGCGGCTACGCTCTCAACCGCACCGCCGACTTCGAGACCGTCCGACAGATCAAGGAGAAGCTGTGCTACGTCTCCTACGACCTGGAGCTCGACCAACGGCTCAGCGAAGACACCACCGTTCTCGTCGAAAGCTACACCTTACCGGATGGCCGCGTCATCAGAGTCGGTAGCGAGAGGTTCGAGGCGCCCGAATGTCTGTTCCAGCCGCATCTTGTCGACGTCGAGCAGCCGGGCATCGCGGAGTTCCTGTTCAATACCATCCAAGCGGCAGATGTGGATGTGAGGAGTAGTTTGTACAAAGCCATCGTGCTGAGTGGAGGGAGCAGCATGTATCCCGGGTTGCCGAGCAGGTTGGAGAAGGAATTGAAGCAACTTTGGCTGACGAAGGTGCTGCATGGAAACCCTGAGAGGTTGAACGTAAGTTGCCACATCGCTATGACGCAGGGGCCTTCTGGGCTAGTCTGCACTGGACCGAGGCTGAAGACTACTGCAGAAATTCAAAGTCCGCATCGAAGATCCCCCGCGGAGAAGACACATGGTCTTCCTCGGAGGCGCCGTGCTGGCGAACATTGTAAGTCTCCTCCACTTCGAACATCCTGCGGGATCTGCATTCCCTGTACAGTATTTGTTTGACCGCTTTCCTCGACATACTAGATGGCGGACAAGGAGAACATGTGGATCTCGAAGCAGGAATGGCAGGAACAGGGTCCACGCGCACTGGAGAAGCTCGGTCCAAGATGACATGACGGCCCTGCTTTGAACATTGCTTGGGGTTTCCTGGCGTTTTAGCGCATAGATCAATCTGTCTCATGCATGAACATCAGAAATAAAAAGTCGCCAGTCTAGGCGTGGGTATCATTATGTCTACAATCGTACAATACTCTACTATGCTGAGATAGACATCTGCCCCCGATGTAAAGAGTCCTGTCTCAACGCCTGAATGACTTGCCGAAGGAGGGATCGCAGCTTGTTGGATACGCGCACGGAGAGAATCCCTTAGTCCTCGCTATCCGTATCCGGATCTTCGTTGTCAAGTCTACTATATCTTAGTCTATGCGGTTGATGATGGCCTGTGACCAAAGCCGGTGTGCTCACCGTTTCCGCCTTTCCTCATCCATCTCTCTATAACTGCTCCAGCTGAGCAGTAGAAACGCGACAATGATGAGAAGACCGCCTCCGATTGCCGCCGCAGATAATGGTTCGCCTGTGAGAAGCCAGTGCGCAATGGCAACGATGAAGATAGTGAGGCTTAAGTGGAGTGATGAGTCAGTAAAACGCACATCAATGGCGAGAAGGCCACGCGCCAAACTTACAGTGCAGCTACTGAAGATAGTACAGGGGACGTGAGAGAGATTAGGACTAGGAAAGAGCCGGAAAATGCTGCGACGCTGTTAGCAAAGGAAACCTAGGATTTCGCCCCCAGAGATGACACTTACTGGCATTGGCCAACACAGAAATGAGTAACATCCACGCCGCTTCTCCTCGCGGTAACTCGAACGTTTCAAGACCAGTGAAATGTAATATAGGTAAAGGGATCCACAGGACGAAAAGCGTGAAGCACCCAATCAGACTACCGAAAGTATTGGCGAAGATCATCCCTCTTCCCGGGCTTGTACCTTCAGGAGGACATGCCAGCTTCTTGTACAGTACTTCGTACAGACCGTAAAGGACACTGCCAATGCCGATGATGATGTTACCGAGGGTCCTATTCCTAACCTCCTTTTCAGGCGCTGCATCGCCAATGGCACCAGCTTCTTTTTTGCCCGAGTCGCCATAGGCGATCATTACCACTCCCACGATTGCAACAGTCACGGAGAACATCTTGTCGAATCGCAGCTTGTCCTTCAGCAAGGGGATACTGAACGCGTAGGCAAAGAAGGCGGAGCAGTTGTAGATTGCGGTAAGGTCGCTACTCGATGTGAGGTCGACCGCAACGTACCACGACCCACCGGCTATTGTCAAGGCTGTTGTGACAAAGGCAGTCATCTTTAGCATGTAGGGTATCGGGGATTTGTGCGAGTCGCGATTTGCGAGGTGAAGGTCCTGCGATTCCACCATCTGGGCGGTCGTCCGCAGAATGTATACATGCCGACGCCAAAACGTCTTCCAGGGCATCTTATGTTTCTGCAAGCGGAGTATCGCCAGCTGAGTCGGCCATAGCAGCGACCAGGAGCCGTGAGTAAAGTATCTGACAGGTGACACAAATATCAGCCCTCTATATACATAACAAGCACTCGTCCGAGTGAGAAGCAATACTTTCCATGAACGAGACGGTTCGACTTACAGCATACAATACGCCTTCTGCCAACCAAGTGTTTGTTGAATGTAGACCGCCGTTTCCGTTTGGATAGTAAAGCTCACCAGGCTCAGCAACAAGAAGAATGCGGCGTAAGTATACTTCTTCCGTGTTGCTGACTTCCCTTCCGCATCTAGATCCCGATTACGGAATGTCGAACTCCTGGCAGCGAGAGCCGGTCGAGCACTGCCATTCGGCGCATCGTACGAGGGTCTATCCAGCGCGTCTCCATTCAACAAAGGCTGTTGCGAGCGACGGTCGGTTGGCCTGTGCATGCTTGGCCGACTCCCTGACATCTGCTCGTTGTCTTCATCGATGTCCGAACCGCTCTCAGAAATCTGGGGTTGGGCTTGTCGCAAAGGTGAATGAACGTCCTCAACAAGCGAAGCCTGCGACGAGCTAAAGTCAGACAATGTTGAAAGAGCGCTCGAGGGCTGTAATGAGAGTGGTTGCCGTGGAGCGAAGTTGGGCTGAATTCGAGGGCGATTGTTGTCGTGCCCTAGGGGAGCGGTAGGTAAGGACGGACTGGAAGGGGACAGGTCGCCGCTTGCATGCGGTTCCTGCAACTCCTTGTGGTTATCTGTGATCATCCATGCGGATCAAGGTGGGCGACACGGTTGCCGATCCCTTGGATACTGTGCATTTGAAAGACTTGCTTGTGACTTATTCTGTCTGTCAGGGTTAAAGCAACTGCCCTGCATAAAGGGATGTTGCTGACACATTTGTATTTGGATACCAAGGTACAGCCAATCGGAAGTGAAGTGAGGTAAATCTCGCTCACTAACGTTACCTGAGGGTCAGAGACTGGCTGTACATGGGCACTTTTAGAGTCTGTAGTCATACTTGGTTTTATTATCGATATCATGTGTAGCCCTAGCCTTCACCTTAGGGCCAGCACTGTCTACAGTCCCAAGTCAGTTGACCAAAGAGTCTTTTGAAATGTGATCAGTACCCTGCCTGCAGATTCTGGGCGTTATGGGCTGCCGTACCTTACTTCGGGTACCCATTTGGGCGAGACTCCGGCGGGACCCCAGGACGCTGTTTCATTACAACCTCATGCCAGTACCACACAGTGATCAGGATTCCTCCTCTGTATAAGAGTACAAATACTTAGCCTGGATAAGCAACTCCATCCGGGATCATCGATATGGCTCTCTTCGCACAAAACCCAAAATCAAGGGTCATCCTTGGCTTGATGACCTTCGGCCCCGACGAGGCCAGTGGTGCTCGAATCACGTCCTTGGATGAGTATAACAAATGCTTGGATTACTTTCAGAAACAAGGATACAATGAAGTCGACACTGCACGCGTTTACGTAGGAGGAAAGCAAGAGGCCTTTACGAGCGAAGCTCGCTGGAAAGAGCGTGGGTTGACACTGGCCACAAAATGGTATCCCTCAAAGCCCGGTGCTCACAAGCCGGAGGTGATCAGGGAGCAGCTGGAAAAATCTCTGGCCGAGCTCAAGACGGACTGCGTGGATATCTTCTATCTCCATGCTGCGGATCGGTCTGTACCGTTCGCCGAGACCCTTGAGGCAGTGAACCAGTTACACAAGGAGGGCAAATTCGTCCAGCTAGGACTCAGCAACTTCACGGCCTTTGAAGTGGCGGAAGTGGTCATCACTTGCAAGGAAAGAGGTTGGGTGAGACCGACCATCTACCAGGGAATGTACAACGCCATCAGTCAGTTTTCCTGTTATCAGCTTTTGGGATTCACGGGACCCTGACGCTAAAATTTCATAGCTCGTTCGCTCGAGCCAGAGCTGATTCCGTGCTGCCATCGATATGGTATTGACGTTGTGATTTATAACCCGCTCGCCGGTGGTCTTTTTTCGGGAAAATACAAGAGTCACGACGTGCCCAAAGAAGGCCGATATAGCGATGTCGCCAGCAGGACAGGCGAGATGTACAGGAAGAGATACTTCAAGGATGCCACCTTTGAAGCCCTTCGGCTCATCGAACCGGTCGTCCAAAAGCACAATCTGACCTTGCTAGAGACGGCTTTGAGATGGTGTGTTCATCACTCGGCCTTGAACATGAAGGACGGTGGCCGTGATGGTGTTATCATCGGAGTGAGCAGCTTTGCCCAGCTGGAGAGCAACCTCAGGGACTTGGAGAAGGGACCTCTGCCGGATGATGTGGTAAACGTGTTGGACGAAGCATGGCTGATTACGAAGCCCACGACTCCTAACTACTGGCATCTGGATCTCAAGTATACCTATGACACAAGGGAAGCGTTGTTCAAGCCTAAGGTATAGAGGTATGGATTCTTAGATCTTTATAGATTTCGCAAGCACTGCCCTATGGGACCTTAAAAGCTTCAATGTCCTTCTATGAATGCTGGGGTTGAGACCAATTAAGTTTCGCTGTCGAGTCTTGTTCTTGTGCAATTTCCGCAGTGTCCACAGATTTAAAGTGATACCCACATGAGGTTGACCACGTATACACCACGTATACGGGAGGTGTCCGGACCTCTGAAAGAAGAGAGACAACCCACCGCCCTGGCAGCATATACCATGAGATCCTGAAGTTTGCTCGTCGATTTGGGAATAGAAATGCAGCGGGTTTGGATCATCGGAGCGTCGCTTTGCGAGTATTCATCTCTCGTTAGCAGGCCGAATTGTTACTTTGTCACATTCAGGAATTTTTCACAGCTTTTGAATCCATTTCACTCTTCCAGAGTTTAACACTTCACTTACTCTAGGCAAGATTCAGACCGCAGTCCAGGATCCCGCCCTTGCTACCGTGCCAGCTCCCATTCCTTTCTATACCCTTTGGAGTTTCACACCGCTCCTGGCCTTGATCAAGGAGGATATGGAGCTAAGGTTAGAGCGGATGGTTACTTGACATATTTACTTCATTTTCATGCAGCTGACGGTTCTCAAGTCTATCATACAGTCAATTTGAGGGGTTTGTGGCTGGTCTCGTACCAGTTTCTTGAACTTCAAGATCTCAGCTTTTCCTATCACACTTCTTGTTCTGTCGCAGAACATACATTAGTACTTGCCTGTGTGGCCATGCAAGATACCTACCAGGAGGTCGCCTTATAGTTTGTTGTAACTGTAAATTTCATGTTGAGCCCTATCATGTGATCCGACGTCCGATGAGTAAAAAAATGTACTGATTATAGCTACTTCACCTTCAATGACGAGCAGTGGGAGGAAGTGATCCGCACAAGCGGGCCTATGCTCGCTGTCGGTTTGACGGGGCTGTTGGAGAAGGATGTGGAGATAGGGGAGGAGGGGGTTGGGGGAGCGCGGTGGTGAGTAGGGGGGGGGGGAATGGGTGTTGATAATCCTTGTTCTACTTCTAATTGATAAATCTTTTGAAGAGCCTCAGATATGGATATACTACTATGTGATATTACGCTTTAACCCTACGCCACTCAAAATGTCGGATAGCTGGGGCTCAAGACGTTCGCAAATATTCCGTTATACTATACTGGAGAGCCCGAGTAGCAGTAGGTCCACAATGGTACTTTGGACTCAATTACTATTTAATCGCAGATTACCGGGAATATCAATAATATCAATAGGTTGAAATAGATATGAGTCTCCATTCGCAGCCTTCAAGAGTTTGCTTACAAGCACCAGGTCTAGGTAGGCAGTCAACCATGAGTTGGAGTGACAAATGCAGCCTAGCGGCTGGAGCTGCCAACAACATAGAATCCCCTCATTATTGCTGCCTATGACGAGTCACAACCTGGAGCGTCTATAAAGTATTCTGAAAGATCATTCACCCTTTGTTATTCTCCCAGTTGCCCTCACCAGAAGCTCCATATTGTTATGTTCTCCCTAGAAAGGATCTGGGATTTCATAGTAACGATCTCATTCTCCTTGTTTACTAAGTTTAGAAGCTACATCTATCCTAATTCTATCTCTGCTACCATGCCGAGTGCTGGTCTCTCAAATGCCTTCGCGGCGACTTATGATCCACAGTCCGCCTGCCCACTCTTCACGCAAATCCCACCTGAGATTCGCAACAGCATCTTCAAACTTGCTTTGACCGAATATGATAACACACATCATCCATACGAACCGAGTGCCGCCTACTGCAGGCCAGAATACTGCTTCCGCCAGCGCATCGATACCGATCTCCTCCGCACTTGTCGCCGCGTCTATCTCGAAGCTCATTTGCTACCCGTTGCCATCAACGAGCACGTCTTCTGGTGCTACAGAGGCCCACCAGGTAGAAGATTTGCTGCTGATCCTCATGGCTATTTTGAGATGATGAAATCTCGGCACCGCAATGCTGTTGACTGCGTTCATTTCTTCACGCAGCAGTTCTGGCTGGAGGGGCAATTCAGGGATGCTTGTCGCAGCCCGCTAATGTGTCCGCGCAAGATCAAGATAACCTTGCGGCATACGGACTGGTGGCTCAATGAGTATGGAGCAAAGCTTGGGATAGATCCTAGGCTCGCAAATAGAGTCCCGTGGAATGAGATGGGCAGGGAACCACGTGCGGACGAGGTTCAGCTGGGATTTGGCCATCAATTCCGGCACTTGCGTGGGCTGCGTGAGTTGGAGATGGAATTCGAGACGACTGCCTCCAAGTTGGATGAATTGAAAGCTATTGTTCAACGGGCGCTGGCTTGGAAATTCGAATTGTGCGATGGCAGTTTTCTCTCGACAGAGGGCACGGCAGTCAGTAAAAGTTGGTGGAGACGCGGAGAACCCTGGCGTCAGCTATTTTATTTGAACGACGACTGGCACTCGGGAGTCGGTCAATCGTCTTCGCCGTCTGGCGCGACGAAAGGAGCGCGGCCTGCTGAGGCCACAGACGGAGCGAATATTGCCCAGAACGGTCCGCAGACAACCGAACCAGCTGCAAGCCCAGCGGGGCCCATTATGATGGACCCGGACTGGAGGAGTGTCTCAACCGACGTCCTCTACTTTGTGTTTAACGTAACCTGGCGTGCCCGGCCTCCAGCACCGGAGCTAGCACCCGCAACACCAGGACATGGCTAAGGAATCGCAGACAAGCTCTTAGGCTACCACGACGCCTAAGTCAAGAGTCATGGATCTAACTTGTACACACCCTCCTGCTTCGTGTAAAGCGCTCTTTAACCATTGATAGGGACTAACTCAGCTGACCTGCAACCGACATCAACACCCTTGCGCTTTACGTCTAGGACGGATCACATATTGATCGATACGACAGCAGTCCTTCCCATACCGAGGACAAGAGAAACGAGATCAGCCTTGCAAAGCCCATTTACCTCTACCTTGCGCGAGGCATCATGATCCTCAGATCATTAAGAAGTTTGACATAGGTAGCCGCAGAAAGGCGCTGGATGGACAAAGTGGCATGATCGTAGTTCGTCTGAATGATCCTCCTCGGACTTCTACGGTGATTTGCTCTCCGGAGTTGGGGGGATCTGAGTTCTCGTCTGGGGATGGAGAGCTGCAGTGGTCCCGGTACGCCTCATGATATGCTGATGATAAAATTCTTGCATGAATACGGTGGCGAATGGTGGGAAGGGATGTTGTTGGCAGCAATATAAGTGGGAGTTTTACGGTAGGGACTGACGTTCGCGAAGGTAGATAAGATATGGCCTGGTGGGATTTTCGACCTGAACCTATATTGACTTCGACCAGAGTCATATTGCACATTCGTGAGAAGAGGTCAGGAGCCGGTGATTCTAATCTTCTATCTTTAAGTCTAATGTACCATAATCAAGGCTCTAAATACAAACCCAAGTAATGCCCTTCACCCTATTTAATACACGACTCCGTAAGGATTCGGCTTGATCGAGTCTATATCAATATACCCAAAACTGTACATGCCGGTATCATGCGCCATCTTCTCCGACCAATCACCCATGTCGTGCATGAACGCCTTCTCATTCTCCTTCCTCGATAGGTCAATCGGCTCCTGGTCCTTGCTGATCATGCGGATCTGACTGCCGGCCGCGACGTTGGTGAGACCGAAGTTGGTCTCGTCCAGGCGCTGTTTGATGGCACCCTTGACCTTGCCGGCCAAGATGTCGGCGCACAGCCTCGGCTCCTGACAGACCGGGCGAGCGAGCCCGACGCCGTCCACGGTATCCAGGGCCTTGACCATGGCGCCGACCGTCTTGAAGCCGCCGGTGATGAAGCTCTTCGTCTTCTTCAGCGCAGGGACGATCGCCTCGGCGAAGTCGAGGAAGAAAGCTTCCCGCTTCTTGGTCGACTCGCGCTTGTGCTCGAACGCGAGCGACTCGTACGTCCCGCCGGAGAGCTCGACAAAATCGAAGCGGTTCGCCTCGAGGAGGGCGCAGAGCTGCTTGCATTCGTCCGCGCTGAAGCCTTTGTCTTGGAACTCGACCGAGTTGATCTTGATGCCGAGGACGAAGTCGGCTGGGACCCGCTTTCGAATCTCCTGCGCGATCTCCATGATCAGACGGGCGCGGTTCTCGAGCGAGCCGCCGTACTTGTCGGTTCGCCTGTTTGTGGAGGGCGCGAGGAATTGTGCGAGTAGGTAGCCGTGGGCGCCGTGCAGTTCGATGCCGTCGTATCCGGTCTTGTAGAGGTATTCGGCGCTGTGTGCGAAGCCGTCGATGACGCGGGAGATTTCTTCGTCCGATGCTGGATGCGGCTTTTCGAAGGTCATACCCATGACGTTTCCCTTGTCAATTGTCAGTACGGTGGCAACACTCAACATACTCGAGAAGGGATAATTACCTCAAGCTGAACATCGCTGGCTGACATGGGATTCTTCTGGATCCTGCTCTCGACCTGTCTGCCAGGATGGCTGACCTGCCCAATGACCAGACTCCCACGCGCCTTCGACGCCGAAGCCATTTCCTTGAACGCCTCGAATCGCTCGCCCTTGAACTCGGCCTCCCTCGGGATGATGGGATTGCCAGCAGCCTCGAGCTGATCGTACTCGATCATGATGTTGCCCGTCAAGATGGTACCAATCTGACCCTCGCCCCATCGCTTGTAGACATTGATCAGGTTCTTGGACGGGATTCCTCGTGCTCCGAAATTCTTCGGGTCCCAGGAGGAGATGCGCTCCGTCATTGCGGCCTTGAGGAATCGGTTCGGCGCGGTTCGGCCGGAGAACTCGAAGTGGAGAGGCTTGCCCAAGGGCGAAGCATCCACCTCGTCTGACTGATACCGTTGCGCTGGTGCCATTGTGGGGAGTAGATGAAGGTGCGTAGGTGGATTGGAAGCAGAGACTTTGAAAGGGGCAAGATATAGATAGAATGTCGTTACTATATACAAGACAATCGTGTGGAAAGACCTTTATAAAGGTATGTAAAAGATTCGCCCCTTATCCGCTGAATGTTGTAAAGATTTGCCCTCACGATGATTTACAAGCACTGACGTCAGCGGATCCACTGTGAACCGACGTTCCGAAATGCGGACTTAAGGTAAGAGATTTTCCCCAGGCACGCCATTCCCATTCTTACAAATCAGGACGATCCTGTACAGTGGCCGTACTTGATGGGAGATGGAGATGGAGATGGAGATGGAAGAGACAGAATGGAGGCTTCATGCATAAGGTGACTTATCTGGTACTGTAGTGGTTGTCTTGGCATGGTAGGGTAGGGTTTGTTATCGATACCTTAGAGGAATCCATAATCGTTTATCGATACCTAACGCTAACGATAACGAATCTCTACCTAACGCTAACGATAACGAATCTCTACCTACCTTAGGAACTCATACCACCTTCATCGTTCGACTTCGTACCTTACTTACGAATTTCATCCTCTTGGATGCCTCAGCAATCATACAGGAAGGATTGATTTGATCTGCTTCCACTTGCTTGTACCTCACCAAATGCTCAGAGCTCCAAGATCTCCAACCTTCCACATCTGGTGGCCGTGGCCGTTGAGACCCGCATTAGTGTCTTAACCTCCCCGCCTTTTGTTTGGCAACTCCAGATATTGACGGCCCAATGTCATTCGCTCTCGATCTCATCGCCTGACTCAGCTAGCCATTGCCAACTTACTTGCTGTCGTTGAAGTCGGGCCGATGATCAGCGTGCCGCTCGACGACGGTGAAATACGACGGTACAATCCCACCTTCCTCGCATCTCATGCCATGAGGTTTACGTATGTACCCCGCAGCTTGCGGGCAGGAAAACAATGCATCTCCTCCATATTTCATTTTGGTACCTACACGGCCAGCTTGCCCAGGAGCTGTGACCACAGACAAGATGATTGCCGTTACACTCTCCGGACTTGCTGCAGCGGCAGCGTTGCTTGTCAATCCAGCTGTTGCTGCTAGCTACAATGGATTGGCTGTCACGCCGCAGATGGGATGGGCAAGTCATTTCCTGCCGATTGTTAAGCTATAATTTGCTGAGAGCAGAAATTTAGGACAACTGGAATGCTTTTGGTTGCGCTGTCAGCGAAGATCTCCTGCTTGGGACGGCGCAGAAGATTGTCGATTACGGCCTGCGAGACCTAGGCTATCACTATGTCATCCTTGATGACTGCTGGTCCGCAGGTCGAAGCTCCAACGGAACGCTGATGGCCAACATGACGAAATTCCCTCATGGGATGGGTCATGTGGCGGATCAACTCCACAGCATGGGACTCGGGTTTGGCATGTACTCGAGTGCTGGTACCTATACCTGCGGCCAGTATGGTAGGTCTTCTTGTCACACTGATACATGTATACGATTGACGTTGATGCGGACAGCTGGCTCCTTGGGCTATGAGAAACAGGACGCACAAACCCTTGCGAATTGGGGTGTTGACTATCTCAAATACGACAACTGCTACAATGAAGGGCAGTCAGGCACCCCACTGATCACGTACAATCGTTACAAAAACATGTCGGACGCACTGAACGCAACCGGTCGTCCGATACTATACTCAATGTGCAATTGGGGCGAAGACTACCCTTGGAAGTGGGCGCAGACGATGGCGAACTCGTGGCGGATGTCCGGCGATATCTACGACTCCTTCGACCGTCCCGATGAGCGCTGTCCTTGTTCGGGCGACGAAGGCTATAACTGCGCCCTCGCAGGATTCCACTGCTCCGTCATGAACATCTTGAACAAGATGGCTGCCATCCAGAGCAAGAGCCAGTCCGGCGCCTGGAACGACATGGACATGTTGGAAGTGGGTAACGGCGGCATGACCGACGAAGAGAGCAAGCTCCACTTTTCGATGTGGGCAATGATGAGATCGCCGCTCATTATGGGCACCGACATCCGTTCCTTGGACGCCCAGTCCCTCTCGATCTACTCCAATCCAGCGGTCATCGCCATCAACCAAGACCCTGCCGGCAACGCGGGCATTCGAAACTGGCGGTACTTGGTTAATGCTACCGACGAGTACGGGCAGGGAGAAATCTCTTTATGGACCAACAGCCTGGCCAACGGGGACTACGTCGTTGCGCTCGTCAACGCGGGGAATGCACCGATGATGATGAACGCCACCCTCACAGATATCTTCTTCGACCAAAGCTCCGGCGGCTCCAGCGGCCCGTCCCCTCTCCTCAAGCAGACCTGGGACGTCTACGACCTGTGGGCGAACCGCATGAACAATGCGACCGCCAACGCTCTTCTGCATGGCAACGTCACCTCGAACATGATCATTGATGCGAATTCAACGGTACGGTATAACGCCACGAAGATGTCGTATGCCGATGGCTTGGCGGCCAATAGTACGGCGCTGATGGGCAGTATGGTCTCGTCCATTGCCCCAATGGGTACGTTGACGGCGAATGTGCCGAGGGATGGTGTTGGCTTGTTCAGGCTGCGTTCGAGAGGTGCTCCTAGCATGAAGCGAAGGGACGAGCTGTAGATACTGGCTGTGAATGAGAGTGAGGAATTAATGAAGCATGTATATTCCCGAATATCAGAGTCCATGATTCTCCGTACTGATACAATGTACTATGTCGTTCGCTCGCCATGTCACTAAAAGTAAGATTGATGATATGCCCATAGTATGATCCTTTCTGCAGAGCCCAATGTTCCGTTTCACCCCCTGACCTGCACCTGTAGACATGATCACGGTAATAAGTCGGCAAACCCACTTGTTATACAGCAGCCCTTGGAATCAATACCCTGTAAGGTTAGCATCATGAAAACGTTATCGAGGATAGTACAACGTACCGCTTTGCTCCCTACGATTATCTCCATTGCCATCTCCATCACCAGCGTCCCCAGCTGCCGCACCACCAGCCGCCCTGATAGCCTCCGCATCGCCCCGGAGCTTCTCAAAATAAGCCTTGATATCCTCCGCCCCGACCGCCTGCCCGCTCTCCGCGAACGGCTGCAGGAAACTCTTGACCTTGTCCTTGAGGTGATTGTACACCATGACGCCCTCTATCCGCATCCGCCATTACCCATCAGCCACAGCCCAAAGACCGGATTCTTATCGACGGGTGGTGGGAAAACTTACCGATGGCTCGTACGCGGTCCATGTTACTGAGTGCGGCTTCACCGCGCTCCAGCAAGCTGCCGGTGCCAACACTCCCTCCTGCGGCCCCGTCGGCATCGCCACTCTCGGATAGAGGCGGCTCGTACACGTCTTCTTCCTCGAGAAGTTGAGGGTGTGCGGCGAGCGGTGGAAAGCAGGTTGGGCAGTGGCAGAGGTGGTCACGGAAGTCTTCTTTGAGAAAAAGGGAGATTTTGCCCGTCGGTGGAGGCGGTAGGGTGGTGTATCGACAGGTCGAAGTTGCTGGTGCTGGGATTTGGTTGTCTTTCGTATCGTTCTTCTGTTTCTTGCTTGGAAGAGTCGGGTCTGTATCTTCGGCTTCGCGCTCTGCTTTGCGCTTTTTCGAGGAGCTTTCTTCAGGACTCGGAGAAGAGGGACGACTTGCGGGTCCCTTCATGGGTGAGTTCTCGATATCCTTTACTTCCTTCGAAGCTTGATCGTAGTGGACTGCGGGAAGAAAGCCGTCCGTTCCTGCATACCGCTTCATCCAGGCGTTGGCCTCGACACATTTGTAGCAGAAGAAGGCGACAAAGTCATCCTCGTGCGGGAATCCTGGCGTTTGTGGGGATTCTTCAGGGTCCAGACCTGTGTCTTCGAGAACGTTGACATCGGTAGCAGGCCTCTGCACTTCCGATTGGCCCTTTTCTTCGTCTTGGTACCTCTTCCGCGGCAGTCCCACTATGCACTCAGGATGCCACCAGTCCTCTCCACATCCGCCATCTTCCACGCCACCGAGACCCAGACACTGATACATGGTTCCCTTCTCTTTGTGTGCATCGTAATCTTCCGAACACCCGCAAAAGCGATTTCTGAAATTTTGATTATATGCATTCCCCGCCGGCGGTGTCTCCGAATGCACGCCACCCCTCATCCCGGTCTCTTTCTTTATACGCAGCGTACACCCAGACGTCGCCGGTAATCGTGAACTACCGCAGTCGCAGGTGAAGTTACGCTTGTTGAACAATTCAACCAGTGTATGCTCGCCATGGCAGGCTATGGAGCAGGAATAGCATACGCCGGCGGGAATGTAGGGATCCGTTTCGGCCGATGGTGCGGGGTTGCAGGTGAGGCAGGAAAAGAGAGTTTGTCGGAGGGCACCAAGGGGTTGCGTACAGGTATCGAAAGCCTAGAGAACGTCAACTTGGTTTCTGCAATCAGTCGATAACACAGACATAAGGGAGAGCCTCGCGCGCATCGGCTTCGAGCTGTAATTGACTATTGATGAACCTAGCGCAGCAATCAGTAAGCTACCCTATGGAAGTACAGCTTATAGAACTGAAATGTATACACGAATAGACGTTCTTACTCCGAAGCTGTTTGTGAGTCCGCAGAAGCTTGAGATGCGCTTTGCCCTGGTGCACCGTCTCTCAATCTGTCAACATTGGCTACTACAGGAGTTGTAGGTTCCATATTCTCGAGCGCACTACTTGAAAGGCTTTGCGCGCTGAATATGAATAGCAGTGGATGAACGGAAGGATTGCAGATATCGGGCAGTGGTTAAGACCATGAGGGTCGATGTTACGCGTTCCGACCTTTCCTCATTGGGTTCTTAATTGATCCCCAAATTGAAGCGCGTAACTCATCACGCGTTTCCACTTAAGCACTCTTATACTGGCTTTTACTTCAAAGTCTGTTCACGAATACCTGGACCATTACGGATGTCACGAAGTCTCTCTTGAATCCGATCTCTGTGCTTGCTAGATTCGATTGCAGCCATTGAGTGCATACAAATAAGGTACGTCTTTAGAAAGTGCAGCCGCGGCGCAACTCTTCGCGCACACGCGGTTACAATTGACCTGCACGCCTTCGAATGAGTGATTTGCAGTTGATCTGACTGACAGCAGCTCTCCATTACGACCTAATATGTCTGCCGCGAATCGTGGTCCGACGAACGGTGGTCGGCGCAAACGCTCTCGAGAGCCTGATGATGATATACTGTCGTCCTCAGCTGCACCACCATCGAGTCGTAAGTCGTATACAGTCTTTTGGAAGTTCATGCATCTGCTGACATCAACGATACGCAGCACCCCCTTCCTCTCCACCAGTTCTCCCTTTAGATGATGACGACGACGACGGGCTTGATCCTGAAAGCGATCTTATTGGTGATATTGATGATGTTGACGAGATGGCTGAAGACGAGGACGGTATTGATCTATTTGCGGACAACTTCGAAAGAGATTACAAACCGCGCGAGAACGATGCCTATGCAGGCGCAGATATTGATGATGAAGGTGACTACGAAGATCTGGACTTGTCAACGCGACGACAACTCGAGGCTCGACTGAACAGACGTGATCGGGAGCTGGCGCGAAGGCGTCAAATGCCGGCTGCGTTTTTACAAGATGAAGACGACGATGCAAATATTGATCTCACCCGGCAACCGAGAAGAAGAAGGCATCATTATGACGAGGAACAGGACGATGATGAAATGGCTGATGACATTATGGACGAAGAGCTTTCTCTGGAGACCTTGCAGGATATTAAGGCTTCCAGCTTGACTGAATGGGTTGCTTTGCCATCGGTCTACCGGACCATTGCACGGGAGTTCAAGTCCTTCTTGACCGAGTACACTGATGAGCATGGAACTTCTGTGTACGGTACGCGCGTCCGGACGTTAGGTGAGGTCAACGCAGAGTCTCTGGAAGTCTCTTACGACCATCTCTCGGCGTCCAAAGCAATCTTGGCCTACTTTCTCGCCAACGCACCTGCTGAAGTACTGAAGATCTTCGACCAGGTCGCTATGGACGTTACGCTGCTGCACTATCCAGATTACGAACGAATACACAACGAAATACACGTTAGGATCTCTGACCTGCCGGTTCACTACACTCTCCGGCAACTTCGCCAGACGCATCTAAACTGCCTGGTACGCGTGAGCGGGGTTGTCACTCGACGTAGTGGCGTTTTCCCGCAGCTCAAGTATGTTCGTTTTGACTGCGTTAAGTGTGGGATAACTCTCGGACCGTTTCAACAAGAATCAAACGTTGAGGTGCGGATATCATATTGCCAGAATTGCCAGTCTCGAGGTCCTTTTACTCTCAACTCGGAGAAAACCATATATCGGAATTATCAGAAACTAACCCTGCAAGAGTCGCCTGGAACTGTACCGGCAGGGCGTCTCCCACGTCATCGTGAAGTAATCTTACTATGGGACCTGATTGACTCTGCCAAGCCTGGGGAGGAGGTTGAAGTGACTGGCATCTACCGAAACAATTACGACGCGCAGCTGAATAATCGCAACGGTTTCCCCGTCTTTGCTACCATCCTCGAAGCGAACCATGTGGTGAAATCTCATGACCAGCTTGCGGGCTTTCGACTGACGGAGGAGGACGAGCGCGAGATTCGTGCGCTGTCAAGAGATCCACAGATTGTCGACAAGATTGTCCATTCGATCGCCCCCAGCATATACGGTCACACGGACATCAAGACGGCGGTGGCGCTGTCACTCTTCGGTGGTGTCAGCAAGGAAGCGCAGGGCAAGCACAGCATCCGTGGCGATATCAATATTCTCTTGTTGGGTGACCCTGGAACAGCCAAGTCGCAGGTTCTCAAGTATATCGAAAAGACAGCCCACCGAGCCGTATTCGCGACTGGACAAGGTGCCAGCGCAGTCGGTCTCACCGCCAGCGTCCGGCGAGACCCTCTGACCAGCGAGTGGACGCTGGAAGGAGGAGCACTCGTCCTGGCTGACCGCGGTACCTGCCTGATCGACGAGTTCGACAAGATGAACGACCAGGACCGAACCTCAATCCACGAAGCCATGGAACAGCAGACCATCTCCATCTCTAAAGCTGGTATCGTCACCACGCTCCAAGCGCGCTGCGCCATCATCGCGGCCGCCAACCCGATCGGCGGCCGATACAACAGCACTATCCCCTTCGCGCAGAACGTGGAGCTGACGGAGCCGATTTTGTCGCGCTTCGACATCCTCTGCGTCGTTCGCGACACCGTCGACCCGGCCGAAGACGAACGGCTTGCCAAATTCGTCGTTAACTCACACGGCCGCGCCCACCCGTCCGCTAACGCCACCGACGCCAACCAGAACGCCATGGAGGTCGAGCACGACGCCGAACTCCGCGACCAGCAGGTCAACGGAGGCGAACCGAAGCAGGAGGGCGAGATCCCGCAGGAGCTGCTAAGGAAATATATCCTCTACGCGCGCGAGAGGTGTCGGCCGAAGCTGTACCAGATCGATCAGGATAAAGTGGCCAGACTGTTTGCGGACATGCGGAGAGAGAGCTTGGCCACGGGTGCTTATCCCATCACCGTACGTACATCACCAACCCGAGTCTCCTCCCTGAATATTAGCTAACCACGACCTCCAAATGACTAGGTCCGCCATCTCGAAGCCATCATGCGCATCAGCGAAGCCTTCTGCAAGATGCGCCTGTCCGAATACTGCACCTCACAAGACATCGACCGCGCCATTGCCGTCACCGTTGATAGCTTCGTCGGCAGCCAGAAGGTCAGCTGCAAGAAGTCTCTCGCTAGGGCATTCGCCAAGTATGTTACAGTTTTGTTATTTTCCCTGCTCTTCCAATTCGATCAGGCTACAACGAGTGGAAGGGAGAGGCGAGACGAATAGATGTATTGACGGGTTTGGACAGGTATACGCTCAAGAGACCGGGCCAGACGAAGCAGGGACGGGGTAGACAGAATGGTCCGAATGGCTATCGGGGCACGGCGAGAGGGGCAACGGTGTTGGCTGCTTAGGTCAGAGCCAAATCCATGGGCTTCGTTCTATGTGGGTTGTACGATGGAGATCCCGACCGTAATCATGCTGGGTACGGAGGGACTTACAAGGACTGCTGGACGGTAGGTGGCGGTAGGATGATGGAGTCATGGATTTGTATGGATGTGTACTTATGGGCAGGCATTACTGTACTTGTCACTTGATTCGAGCACAAGACCACCCAAGGGAGAACTCAGCATTAGATCCTCGTCTGTTTTGCGCTCTGATTGGTGATTGATGCGTCAGATATGCGGCTGTTCGTTAAATTGACAAGTTTCTTATATCCCAGGAGGCCCCACTTGCCTCAAGATACCTTAGTATCATCGATGTGAAGACACATCAACACGCCTCAAAGCCGGGACGAGATCCACGACCTGACCGCGTTGTCCTGCTCACTCGGCTCCGTGTAGCCAAGTACTCCGTTGACGAAAGGTGAGATATGCGATTCCTTCGCGACAACAATGGTAGTGGTTTTTGGATGCACAGACTGCGGGCCCATGAAATTAGTCTTCCAGCAGTACTACCGTCACCAACCCTAACAACAGCGGAGCGAATCTCACCTCCATCTTGGCCGCCAACTCCTTCACATAATCGACCAACACCTCATCCGCGCCTGCAACAATCAGTACCTCTGTGACCTTCAAACCCTCCCACCAGCTCGCCGGCGCCCTCAACGGCTGATTATAGTTATCCGGCGCCGCCCCACCCATGAACGCCCGCGACCACGGCCCCAACGACGACGGGCCAATGCAGTCCTTGTACGCATTGCGCCGGAACGAATCAGCCGTCGTCTCGAACGAACACCACGGCGCGATCAACACGGCCGCCCGGAGCGGCTCGGCGAGCTCGATCGGCGCGATCGACGGGTGCGGGTGCGACAGATGCGAGAGGACGCCGAGCGCCAGGTTGCCACCTGCGGAGTCGCCGGCGAGGACGATTTCCGAGGGGGATTTGCCGAGGTGCTGGAGCGTGTGCTGGAGCAGTGCGACGCCCTGAGTCAGTTGGCGCGGGTACGAGGCTGCGGGGGCGAGGGTGTAGGAGAGGAAGAGCACGGCGGCGTCTTTGCCGGTGGCGTTGAGCTGGGCGACGATGTCGGAGAGGACGGAGAAGTGTTGGAAGGTCGATGGGAGACAGTAGCCTCCTCCTGTTTACTTTTTAGCATGCCGAAGGCCTCTAGCCTCATCCGGTTGTGTGGCCGCTGGACGTACCGTGGAAGTATAGGATGACGTTCCGTGCCGTCGGTTTGCCCAGCCAATGTGCCTTGGTCCCATCGGCGAGGGTGACGCTTTCTGGGCTGAAGCCCTTCTGCTTAGTAAACGCTTCGTACGTCTCCGTCGTCGATGGGTTCAAGTATCTAGGCCCTTTCCGTCAGCGCTATATCAATGTAGCCCACCCCGCCGCGGTTAGAAACAACCGACTGGCTCTGAGCAATGGACGATCGCCCCAGCATAGTCCTCAGCGCCGTGAGTGCGACATGTTGATAGTATGTTGGCGCTCCAGCCTCGCCACGGAAGGGCCCGGTAACGGCGGCATAGATGGCATTGGCAACTGCAGCGGCCTAAGTAGCTGGCAGGGTAGAAATAGGATGGACGACGATGCGTACAGGTTTGCAGCAGTACTGACACGATGTCAGCTTTCTCTAGCAAGCCGATTTGTTTTGCGTTCTCTGGCGCCATTTGTCTGTATGCGGTGAGGTAGCTGTGGAGGGGTTCGAGGATAGGCGTCATAGGTAGTTGTTCTACCCTATCGATACCTGAGTACAGCTATTCTTAGAATGTTGACTTCAAGGGACACATAGTGAGAATTTGTAGAAAATAAACAGTAAAATCTGTCTAAATTCTCTCTTCTCTAATCATCATTCACAAAATTAATCTTGCTGCCTTTCTCAATGTCATTATCATCACTGTCACTATGAGACATCCTCATAATCTCAATCACAACATCAGAAATAATATATAAATGAATTTAAAGTGTAAAATGTCATTCAAGATCATAGCAAAGATCACAGAATATAGTTAAAAATACATTGAGAGAATACAGAGAAATCTATGAAATTAAGAATTAGTTATTGTATTTAAATTGTTTAAATTAAGAACATCAAGATTATTCACAGTTACTATGATAGAGATAGATCTCAATTTAGAGAGAGAAATTTGATTTATTAACAATTAATATAGAAAGTACTTGATTTTCTTAAAAATTGATTCACAGTATATCTGAATGAGATGTAGAGATATATTTAATATAAATATAAGATTTAAATCAACATTAATACTGTTAATCTCATCATTAAATGAATTAATTAATCAAAAAAGCAGATAAGCATTCTTTTATCACTGTTATTGTCATTAAGAAGATGATTTTTAATATTAAAAATAAATCATTAAACATTCTTAAAAGATTTATAATAACTAAATAATGTAGCTGAGTAATTAACATGCTAATTAACTAATCTTTATTAATGAAAGTACTGTCAATCTTTATATTGCAGACAGAAAGTTTAACTGAGCTGTTGTGAGAAAGTAAGCAGTTATAAAGAAGTTCTTTTAAAAAAAAAAGCATTACAGCATTCTTTCAGCATATATAATTGATGACTATATTGCTTGAGAGATCTATGAGAAAGAAGTGAACAAGAAAATGTTTAATATTTTTATTTAAGAGAAGATCTTATCTTTATATAAGCAATTTTCAGAGTTACATAGTGTTCTATACATAAATAATTGTGAAATACATTGTTCAGAGATAAGTCTTCATACTAATATAAGTATTCTTGCTATTGCTATTACTAATCTCAGTGACAGAAGCTTACAGCTATGTATTATAAAATTAATGTTATTTTTACATTTTTTTCTTTCTATTTATCAGATTACAATTCTATTAAGAAGTTGTTTAGTGAGCTAAAGACATGAATACAGAGACATAAGATATTGATGAAGAGATTTAAGAATAAGTTTTCAGCATTTATTCATATAACTGTACAGAAGTATAAGGCAGAAGATAATTCAGAGAGATATTTTTGAAACAGCTTTATTAATTGTACATAAATATATTATTATAATGAATTAATTATCATTTCTCATTGTCTTTAACATTTACAATGCTTTCTACTTCTTCTTAAAATTATAAATCTCTATAAAATAAATCTCTATAATTATTATATATCTTCTTTTCTTCTAATATGAATGTAAAACTTTCTTTAACTGTTGTTTAAGATTAACTAAAATGCTTAGCTCTCTTTATGTCTGCTTAATGATTAGCTGTATATTTTATAAATTGTATATCTCTTTTAAAAGAATATCATAATAATTCATCAATTATGTCTTCAAAGTAGAATGTTTTCACTTAAATTAAGTAAAGAAGTTCTGCAATTATGTTTTAGAATTAATGTTTAAGTTAAGTGAACTGCTAATAAGTAATATTGTAGACAGTGCTGACAGAAATGTAATGAAATGTATCTTTTATGAAGACTATAAAGTCTGTAATGAAGATAATAAAGACAGTGAAGATAATGAAGATAATGAAGAAGACAGTAAAGATACAGACTGTAGAGAAAGCAGTTAAGAAGAAGATAAAGAAGAAAAATATTGAGTTAAGATGTATAAAATGTAATGTGAAGACTGTAAAGACTGTAAAGATTGTAAAGAAAAAGAAGAATGCTGTAATGCTATAATTAATGAAGTTAGTAGTTTTAGTATAATCTTAACATCACTGAAAAAAATTATGAGAATAAAGATTTCTGATGTTGATGTTGATGTTGATGAGAAAGTGTAAATTTGAATGAGATAAGATGATAAAGATGTTGTAAATATTGATGACATAAAAAAGAGAAAAGACAATGTAATTAATAATAAGATTCTTTTTTTTAACTGATCAGTTAACATAATCTTTATGCTGATGAGTAATGCATAAATTGTTACTTTATTCTTATTAACAGTCTTTGCTTACATTTAAATAGCTGCAGAGTTGAGAATCTTATGAATGCTGTTGTAAAAAAAATAATAGTGATTATAGTTAAGGTATGTCTTGTCATTACATCAATAATGAACAACAATAATATTTAATGTATAATTAATATTCTTTAAAGTCTTTACACATTGATCTGCATTCTTCTTATATATTATAGTAGCTGTTCTCTGATATTTATTAGCAAAGACATTAAAAATTAATAAAGAAAGAAGATAGATTTATATTTAATGTTTAAATTTATTTTTCTTTTTTATAATTTCTTTCTTCACTAACTTCTCACTTACTGTAATAATATTCTCTGCTGTCTTTCTATCTCAGTCAGCTCTTATAATGACTATTATTTCTTTTTTCTTATTACTGTCTCACAATTTAACAAGATTCTTCACTTTCTGTTAATTATTTATGTCTTTAAAAATCACAGTGATCACAGTATTCTTCTTTATAGCTAGACAGTTAATCTTAATTTTTATTCAGTATTTATAATAAAAGTATTTTCTCTCATTACAGTATTTCTTGACTGCTGCTGACTGCTTAAGATTTTAAATTCTTTATATAAAGCTTTTTTCTTTTTCATTCAATTTAAAGACATTTAAGTTCTCATTCATTAATTTTTTGTTCAGATATACTGTGTGAGACACAGTATATTGTATGAATGACATTGAATCTTTATTGATAGTAACATTGAGATTAAGAATCTTAATAAAGTCATTATTAAGATTCAGTGAACAGATTGATATGAATATTGATATAAGCACTGATTCTTATGTTATAGAAGACTTTTTCTTTACAGAAGAAGTCTTTGTAAGAATCTTTTGTTTTGTCATAGTGACAGTGATGATGATGATGTTGAGAAAGGCAGCAAGATCAATTTTATAAATGATGATTAGAGAGAAGAGAATTTAGATAGATTTTACTGTTTATTTTCTACAAATTCTTGCTATGCGCCCCTTGGAGCCAACATTCTAAGAATAGCTGTAGCTGAAAGCGACCTCGGCAGCAGATAGATGCAGGTATAAAAACATATTACTGATCGCCTCGTTTCCTTCTCCTGTCCATTATTCAAACAACATACCAAAAATCCATATGTAAGCAGGGACATTGCGATTAAGATAAAATAAGTTTGGGCTTGCTGTTTGACCGTCAGCCCTAAAGCGATTTACGTACGACAGTCAAGTGAAGAGCCATAGGATTACACGGTCTTGATTCAATCATCTTAGATAAACGCAGCTTTGATGTATAGCTTGGACCCGTAACGTGTGCGCCATCCCATGTCCAAGTAGCCAAGCAACAAATCACATCAACTCCAGTAACTAAATCGCTAGATTATGAACAGATCTCATCATGTACAACGAATCTTTATATAAGACGTGAAAGGCTTTCTCAAGACGCAAGCCGTTGGCTATCTGCCTTGATTTTCGTCGTCTCCACCAAAGCTGGGAAGGCTCTAGCAAAGGCTGGGCCCAGAGACCAGTTTTGGAGATTGCGGAGATGTCTTTCGAACACAGGGTTGATCATGAACTCGTCCGACTCTGGGATCGAAAGGAGGGTATCGGCATCCTCATAGGGCCAATTCAGTGATAGCGTAGTGGTGAAGGGGATGAAGAAGTTCTCGAACGGGTAATTCTGATAGGTATGGACCATCTTGTCTCGCATGTACGGCCACGGAAGGTGATCAATCCATGCCGGGTGAGCCGTAAACAACTGCGACGGCCGAGGGGTTGCCCAGTCCGGAAGCCTGTTGTAGTTCTCCACTGTCGGAGAGATCTGCCATCGCATGATCAAGAACATAATGTAAAGCACCGCGACCTGTTCCGGTAGCTTCGAGAGATCGGGAAAGGTCCTCAAGATATCAGTGAAGACCTTCGAGAGGGGATGTGAGTACACGCTTCGTTCAGGGTTGAGGAGAGAAGAGACGCTAGGATAAGCCGGTCCCACTAGCTTCTGGCTGGGAACACCTTCGGCAGCCTGCTGACGACGTTCGGCGAGGAATTCGAGTAGAAGCCCGTCGAGTGGGCAGGTAGGCGCTATATTGCGTACCGGCGCGGAGTGAGCGATCAAGGCTCCGTCTGGTGAGCCATAGCCATGGTAAGACCCAAGGTTGGGCGCAGTCGCAGTCCGCATGCCACCCGGACTTGGAGAATGGCATCCTAGCTTTTATCAGAACAGCGTAATATGCAATTTGAGACAAATGATGAACCTGAGTGCATAGTGCTCCCATCGGTAGATGTGGCCCTTGCCGAGGAGCCATTGCTCAATCGGGCAATATTTAGACCCTTATCCACGAGGAAACCAAAGCCTAGTTTCTCACCGGAAGCGCCTAGTTCGAGCCCATGGGCTAAGGCGTCCCTCTGCTGGTGAAACGCATTGACTGGTGACCATGGCGAGAGGTTATTCGCCACCGAAGGAGTCGGTTGGTGCCACGTTTGATCAGTAGGTGTCATGACTGATTGAGGTGTCGAAGGTACTGTGATCGACGAAACAGCCGGAGAGACGGACGCCCCAGAAGCCGGATTGTAACCAAACCGATGAATGGTCGAAGATGGCGCAGGATCGGGGCCATATTGCGAGATATGTGCATTGTGCTGCGCAACCGACACAGGACCTACCTCATCTACTTGTCAGTATCGAATCTACCGGTGAGGCAGGGATACAAGCAAAGGAAAAGTGATGTTGACCATGCGCACCCTGAGAGCTCAGGATCGGCTCTAACACGGCCAAGGCGGATGAGAGCCGTCTTCGAATCTCATCGTTTTCAATTTGGACGGCTTCCTTTTGGCGGATGACGGCCTGAAGCTCCTGGTACGGTTGCTGAGAGGTGAGTTCCTGCACCCTTCTCTCCAAAGTCTCGATCTGGTTTTTGGTGCGCTCTCTTATGGCCCGCTGGGCCTCTCTATCATTGGCACGCTTTTTGGTCAATTGCTCAGGCGTCAAGCTTGTGACACCTCGAGATCCAGTGGCAGTCGAGATGCGCCGCTTGTTCCCCAGGTTTGGAGTCGCGACAGTATCATGGGAACGTCCTGGTGCTTGTGCTGGAGCTGGATTTGCCGCTGGACGATGATTAACCTTGTTGTTATTATTGGACGTTATCGTATGTGTATCTGGTGGCTCTGTTGCATGTCCAGGTAGACGCTCACACGTCATCCCGCCCTCCTCACCCTTTAGGTAGCCCTACCCTAAGGTACCTGAACACGAGGTAAGGTATGGCTTGTGATCGGAGATCCGACGATTTGGAGACTGGTTAGAAGGCTGTCAGTCATGTCATGTTCGTTGCGCTCTCCAAGCAAGATCGAGTCATTAGTGCGTGCGTACCATCCGGATCTTTTGCCGGCTTATACCCTTGGTACTGAGGAGTTCGGCTGGGCTCAAATATCTGGGTACGCTACATATCTCTGCTGTCCTGTAAGCTGAAGAAGCAGCGTCCCTACGAATAAGTCTCCGAGTTATTAAGTGCGTGAATGATGTAAGCAACACCTTTCTGACACAACACCACTGCCGAAGTCAGCTCTGCAGTGCAGCTGCAAGAGTGAGTGAGCTGACAGCAAAAGTGTGTGGACAGTTCAAGTTCATGCATGTTTGAGTGTATACTAGGTAGTGGACAGAGAAGCCAGAATGTGCAGAGTATAATGTGCACCTGCAGTCGCAACGGGCACAAAAGTCGATATTTTCATTGAGCCTCCTCTATCTGTACAATGCAGATCGGTTTCAGCCTGACGCTTATCTTACACCATGCTGTCTGTGCCGCCTAAAAACAATGATAGTATGCGCCACGCACTCAGCTTCAAATTTCAAGCATTGATGTTCTCCCAAATCTCAAGCATTATTGATGTTCTCCAAAACTCAGCGGAGTCCTTGGTCTTCACTGTACCACTGGGGTCATCACATGCAATCTAACCATCCAGCAAAGATGGATCCAAGAAGCTGGCGAAACATCTAAGCAACAGCAATCGCTATCATTCGGTAAGTTCGGACTTTGGCAGCTACGATGGCGAACTCATCAGACACCGCTGGAGCCTTACCTCCTCCTCCAGGCCAGGAAGCAAATCTTGTGGACCCTCCCAATCAGACTGCGAATACGGTTGCTCTGCACACCGTATGCCTCACTCTGGTTACTCTCTGCGTCGCCATGCGCCTCTATACCCGGCAGTTCATCATTAAACAGCTGGGCGCGGATGACTGTAAGGCTCTTTCGCAACGAAAAGCGTGTTCATCGACGCTGATGGTGGACAGATCTCTGCCTGTTCGCCTTTGTACGTTGATCGTCAAGATTATATGCTTCAGCACCGGGCTTACGATCTGGCCTTAGATTTTGACGATTGTGTTTTCGGCCCTGTTGATCTTAGGCACGTTTGCGCTTCTGCAGCCCATTCCATACATCAGGAAACTTCGTCTGACTGCAGTGTTCAGGCATTCAACGCGGCCTTGGAAAACACCAGTGGGACGTGCCGGCCCTCGAGGTTCCGGGCGTTTTGGAGGTATTCATGCCTTGGGCCAACGCATCTTACACACTAATATCTGGGCGAGCTAGGCGCTCGCCATCGCAGAGTACATATACTTGGTTCTCGCAGCAACGATCAAACTGTCCTGCCTGCTCTTTTACCGGCGCGTCTTCTCTCCGAGCCGGAAAACGCTGGGGTTTATCCACTTCGGTATCGCTTTCATTTCAGCCGCTTATACCGCAATGTTCTTTAGCACGCTCTTTCAATGCCTACCTATCGAAAAAAACTGGGTCGAGCTCATGCCTGGCCACTGCCTGCCGCAAAAGGTGCTCCCATATTGTTCCGGTGTAATAAATGTGGCCAGTGACCTCTATGTGCTGATCCTGCCCATGCCATGCACCTGGGGTCTCAACTTGAGGTTGAGTCGCAAACTTCGAGCAACGGCAATCTTCAGTCTGGGCATATTGTATGGGCCTTCCACGTCCGGTAAATCAAATGCCATACTGATACTGATTGATGTAGCGCGTGCGCCACAAGCATCGTCCGGCTTGGCATGACATCCGTACTTTATACTGACCTTGACGCTACGTGGTACCTTTTTCAGATTAGTACCTGGACGTAGGTTTCTTTCACAGCTGAACCTCCCAAAAACATCTTGCTAATACACCGTTCTAGTGTCATTGAAGTTAACATTGGCATCATCTGCGCCTGCTTACTCACGCTTCCTGCGTTCCTTGAACATCACGGACCACACCTGGGCTCTTACTTCAGCCAGTTAACGTCGTGCGCATCATCTCGACTGGGCGGGAGACGGCGTCGCACAGGTAGCGGCAGAAACCCTTGGCAACCCTCTGGGTGGTCGGAAAACAACCGATCGAACCACATTCACCTAGAATTGAGTGACTTCTCCAAGTTGAACGGGACCGGCAACGCGGCAAAGATCCATCACATCACGAGAAGCAACATTTCGAACGATGATGTCGAAGCTTGGCCGAGAAATAGCAGGGAAACGGCAAACGCCCTATCATCGGATCCCCAAGCGGTTCGTGCCTCGAACCGCGAGGCGTTTGAGAGAGAGATTGTGGCGAGGCCGAGGTGATGGTGTATTTCCCACCGTTACAAGGCTAATAGTAACTTTAGTAGCACTTTATTTGGCCGGTCATCTTCAGAGAGTCGCGGGATATGGCGGCGATTGTCTGAAGACGTAGCAACGCCGCATAGTAGAGCTCGCAAGAAATGGAGCCTATGTTTCGGCAGAGGCGGCGAGGCTTTGGCCCTGGTTTGAGTACGGCGCACGAAAATAATGAGGGAGGGTCGTGGCTATACTTTCCATTTGCTTTGCCATGAATGTCGTTTGTCACGGAAGAGGCAATGAAATATCTTTCTTAGCCCGCCGTTCCATTCCTGCTCCAGACATCTCCCCACTGATGGGCTTCTCCCATTCAATCCTACTACCTATATGTAGTCCACCCTCTGGCATCACTCCCAAAACTTCCTTGTCTGCCCACTCCCCCCCTCAGCCTTGCTCTCCAATGCATTCAGCAGATCTCTGTGCAGCACCGAGTGCAGTCGGCCCCAGAGCACAACATACCTTAAGCATCACTGTAGGACTTAAGTGTCAGCTTGAGTGCCAGGCTGATGCTTCTTCTATGTATATATATCACTACATTAATCTTTTCATTGGTTACCTTATGGTTGTAACATCTCTCTGTAAACAAAATTATGTACTATATGAGGTAACTAACTTCAAGATTACCAGGTAAGATAGTAAGTTACTAATATAAATTACCCCACAGTGAGTATTACCCATAAGGTAAGGCTGACTGACGCAGTCGAAGCCGATCCTGTCATCATGGAAAGGAGTTGTTAGAAACACTCCGCAATCAGATGATATACCTACCTCAGAATCTCAGATACTCTAGGTAGGATAGAGATGTTGAAGGGGCAGCGCTGACGCATCGCATTTTCTTCTTCGTGCGCGCAACCGAGGAACCCCACGTCGTCCGGGTCTTTTGCTTGTGACGGAGCAAGGGACTTCATTTTCATGAACAGGAAATGATGCCAGAACTCCCATCTCATGCCTTGCCTGTCTATTCACCCAGGCCGCGGTCGCTATCTTCAAAGTTATCAGACTACGACCTCGACCTCGACCATGACCCTCCCAATTCCATCATCAGCCCTGCCTTCACACCGCCCTCGACACCAGGAACGGGCACCCCAGCGTCACGGTGGGAGCCGCGATGCATACCTGTTGACACCAGCTCACAAAAACCCCCAAAACTGCTCCAAGCCCTTCCACATGTCGATTGCGTCGTTCGAGCTCGAATCCCAACGGTGACGGGCGCAGAGATGTTCTTGCACTTATACCAGAACAACGTCGACGACAAAGAGCACCTGGCGATCGTATTCGGATCGCACATCCGGTCGAAGTCATTGGATGCTCCGCGTCCAGCTGAGACGGAAATGGATCGCATGATTCGTGGCGCATACACCGGGAGGCTGCATCCAGGAAGGACTTCGAGTCGCCTAGATTCCCAACCTCATCCAGCTCCGAGGGAACCGACATTGGAGGCTACACGATCTTCTCCGCTTGTTCGAATACATTCGGAGTGCTACACCGGTGAGACGGCGTGGTCGGCGCGATGCGACTGCGGCGAGCAACTCGACGAAGCTGCCAGGCTCATGTCACTACCGTCTTCATCGGGCGGTGTCATCATCTACCTACGGCAAGAAGGGAGGGGAATCGGTCTGGGAGAGAAGCTCAAGGCCTACAACCTCCAAGATTTGGGGTCAGATACAGTAGAGGCCAATCTTCTGCTGCGCCATCCGGCGGATGCACGAAGCTACGGGTTGGCAACTGCTATGCTCCTGGACTTAGGACTGGGAGGGTTTACCGGTATACGGCTGCTCACGAACAACCCGGATAAGGTACGAGCGGTAGAGGGGCCCAATCGGGAGGTTGTGGTCAAGGAACGGGTGGCAATGATCCCTCTGGCATGGAAGACTGGAGGCAAGCGAGGCATACATAGTGAAGAAATAGAGGGTTACTTACGTACAAAGGTTGGACAATCTGGAACCCGTCCGAGATCTTTGCTAACCCGCCGACAGATTGGAAAGATGGGACATATGATGCAGTGAAGTCTTGGTCAGGCGTAACGCATTGCGGTGGAGTTGTGGGTTTGCTTCAAATTGTTGACTTTGGGTACACCACTATTACAATTCAACGAACCAAGATGCAGAGGTTAGAGATACTAAGCTAGTGCTTTATTCCGTTCAACATCAGGACATGTACCATGTCGGAAAAGAGCACGCTGATGTTAAGAGATAGCAGCAAGCCAAGGTTCAAGGCCTGCAATGATCTCCAGGTTATTTTTTTCCATGAAATGCAGATGCCCATTTCCGTGTAGCCCAAGGTCGGCTAGTTTGAGGTGCTCAGCTTGGACGTCTGCTTGCTTGAGGTTCTCGACGGTGTAGTGGTCATACGGTGCGTGGTAGCTCGTTTCGCTTGTCTCTAGGAATTTGCTGCAGATGGACCAACCTTCGAGCGGGCTCCGCTTGAAGCACGCACGACGTCAGGTTTACAGAAGGCGATGGCTACTCTTGGATTGCCAGGGGCTTCATCGGATTTGCAACGGGGGGATCATAAGTCAGAGGGATATCCGTCAATCCGTAAGGACGGGCAGAGGTGTTGCTAAAGATCGCCTCTCGAAATGGTGGACCACTCGGCTCGATGGAAAGAATCCCGCGCACGAGTTCGGGCCGTACGTCAGCAATAAGCCAGGGCATCAAGCCTCCCATGTGTTACGGTGCAGATAATGAACAAGCAATGATCACAAGAAGTCCTCACTCGGACGTAGGCTTGCGCCCATAGATGAAGTGCATGTTGCAATACCCATGCACGCCGCGACCCTTCAACTCCCTCCGTGTTTTGGCGATCAAAACCCGTACCTCCTCGACCTTCCAGCCCAGCACGCGTGTGAGGAGAGCGAGACTGTAAGATTCGCAAGCGGCCATGAAAGCCTCACCGGTGTAGAGACCCAGTTGCCGGAGCTTCTTATCTTTCGGCCAAGTGGTGATAGGAATCTACGCCAGTCTGTCAGCATTTACGGTATGTGGATCATACGAAACCGATCAAAGCACCTTATAGACGTCATCGGTCACATCCTCGAACCCTGCGTCGATCAACTTTTGCTTCTGCTCGGTCGCCACATTCATCTGCTTGCCCAGTTTCGTGCTCGCCTCGTCGACGAGTGTCTGCAATTGAATCAAGTTCGGCGCCTTCTTCAACGTGTCGTCGTCGGACTTGACCCACACCTCAAACTCTTGCATCTCGATCCACCCGCCAGGCTTGATGCATCGGAAGGCCTGCGCGTACAGCTTCGCCCAGTCCGACACACTACCGGAGAGATCGCGGCCGTGGATGAAGTCGTACGTTCCGGACCAGTCTTCCATCCACTCAGCCTCGATGTCGTCGACCATGAACGTCAGATTCGGCGGGACCCAGCTCGGTTGGATGGGGCTGAGATCGGTTCCCACAATCTGCGCGCTCGGAAACTCATCGGCAAAGTCAATCGCCCAGATGCCAGTCCCGGTGCCCAGGTCCAGCACATGGTGCGGGCTGGACAAGATTGGAGCGCGGAACAGCTTCCCGTCGAGGGCCAGCACGCGGACGTGGTGAAGGATGTCTTGCCGTTCTTGTTCCTGCTCGTCATTCGGGAGCACGTACTTGCCCTCGCGATAGCTGTGGTATCGACGCCCGTTCTCGTATTTGTAGTTCAACACGCTGGACGCGAGCGAAGTCGTGTCGCTCTCGGCCTCGGATTCTCCCAATGCCGAGTCGATCTCACTGGAGTCATCGGTGATCGGTTCGATAGGAGCGTGTGGATCTGGCGCGGCGGTCTGTGTAACCGGTGCGACTGTGGCACCTGGAGATGACATTGTCAGGTGCTGGAGGTGGAGTGTCAAGGCGAGATTTCAGTGGACAATTGTTACTGCTCAACGATTCTGGCTGGAAGGGCGAATCTGGGGATTAAGAAGGCCACGATAACTATGGCTCGCAATAGATTGCATGCTGTGCCACACGCGGAGCGTGAACTGCATAGGTCTGGGTGGATTTATTGGATGTATTTGCATCGCTTCATATATTGCTGCGGTCCGGGCTTCCCCGCCGAGGGTTGTGCTTGTGGAATGTGAGTGATACTTTCCTTCATAGGCCAAGCCCTTGTCAATTATGTGCAGGTCTGCGGGGACTGCATGTCAAGCGTGCCGTACTACAGGCCAAAGTCGCAATGGCACAGGTCACGTGCAGGTTACGGTACGCTTATAAGGTGGGAATCACCCAGGCAAGTGTATCATATCCCCTGCACCTGCACTATGGCGCACATTGCGTGTAGCAGGCTTTAGGGGGTTATCCGGCTTCATCTTACCAAGCAGACGAACGGTCTGGTCGACTCGTTTACTGGGTACCCAGGAGCTAGTATGTGTCTTAGAATATCCAAAATGTCGATGTCTATGCTCATATTGTGGGCTTGTTAATAGACCATAGTTTGATGTTCTCATTCAACGGGGAATCATGCCAGCATTCTTGAGTCTGTCGAATGCCTTAAACCAGGATGAGATTGGATCAATCTCTTCCAAAAATCCCGTTGACCTGGTCTTGTCCAAGCTCAGCTGACGGTCGAAATTCTGATAGTACCCGTATCCATCCAAGAAATCAGTCTGAAACACCATGTTCCGCCTTATGCCATGCTTCGCCAGGACGTGCTGGTGCTTCTTGATGTATTCACCTGGTCTAAGCACGCTGGGGTCGTCGACCGGACCAATCCCTTCAAGTTTGAAATACTCGGCAAGAGCTAGCCAGCGCTCGCTCATCCGAGAAGGCCTGGTTTCATCGGCGATGTTGAAGACCGTTCCAGCTCCGATCCTTTCGGAATGGAAACCGGCCCAGATACAGAATCTGGCTATGATATCCGTGGAGGCCTCATTGTAAAGCGATGTGTAAGCACTCTCCACGCCCGGGAACGGTACCTTGGCGCCTTCGCCCTCGACGACAGCATACAAGGCGAGATAGGTGGCCCAATGCGCAGCAAGGTTGAACGCACTCCCGTTGGGTGCGAAACCGACCTATTTTGAGCCTGGTGTCAGAACGGCGTCTAAGTGTCACATTGTAGATGGGATGTGCTTGCTATCGCATCCGGTCGGACTTCGCACCACGTCCAAGTCTTGCCTTTCCTCTGCTTGTCAAGGAGCTCTTCGAACGCACGATAGTAGATTTGGCTGCCCGCTGGCTCCGGCAGCTGTCCCATGGATTCCTTGAATGGAGCAGTAAACACACGTTCCGGTAGATGGATTCCATATCCCTGGGTAATTTTCAGCACCTCAACCAGACTTTGATTGCCAAGCATCCAACGCTGACCTTGGTACCGCTCGGCCAAGCCACGAACGTCAGGTTCGGCGAAAGGCTGTTCAACGCGCCGATTGCACGCTGAAGCATCTCAACATTGTTTCTGACTTCTGCGTCTGCGTCATCGTCCTGTCTGTATGCTGGTAGTCATACAACGGATTCCGTCAGTAGCATTATACTGACAGTGTATCAGCAACGGACCCTTCCTGGAACTCACCGAAGTAAAATGCATGAGTAACCTCTGCAATGTCATCAGCTTTCTCCTTTAGCGATGCCATAAATTCTTCTACTGTCCCCTCCGCTAGATTTACCCCGGAAATCAAGTCAAGCTTCGGCCGCAACGGCGAGGGGCTTGGCCAGTATGAGTCAGCAACACTGAGAGGTCTGTTGGCCAACGCCGTCACCTTTGAGAAAGTCCCTTCGACAGGGTAATTCTCTAGAAGCTGGTCGACAACGGCCCAACCAGCGAGACCAGAAGCGCCAAACACCAGTGCGTGAGCGCCGGATGGTTTCTTCAGTGTCGCCATAACTCTTCCTCTAGGATAACGTTAACGAAATGTTCAATGTTTGTCTGCCTGCAGTAGCAGAAGCAGATGTGCAATAACTTTACCCAAAGGTTGAGGATGTTCCATCGCTGGTTGGCTTACATCGGTCCCGCCAAGGGAAGGCTGACCTGCAGGGAGTACATCGTACAACTATTTTGAACTGAGGTTGAAGGATTCTAACCCTGCCAGTCACAGCCACAACTGCGCATAGAGATGTTTCCATTTCTGGTAGCATGGTGTAAACAATATAAGGTAAACCTCCAAACTTCAGTACCCACCTCATCATCATTAATATTGTCAAGTTCCAGGTCGTACTAAGGTACGTACAAACCTGCTCGCGATGTATTCTTTGACCTCTCGATATGATTCTGATACTACGGCCAATCCATACTTCGACACCTCACCCCTCTCGCGAGCTCTGAGCAAAGCGGGCATTGTCATTTGTTGGTTGGCAGGCTTGGTATGCCTTGGCCTCGGCATATGGTCCGTTCGAACTCGAGGCGGGTTTGTCCTCTATCTAAGCCAATATACAAAAGAGTTATTACCGCTGGCGCTCAACATCTTGGTAACCGTTATCAACGAAACATTAGGCTATGTACACACAATTTCACTGCGATGGGCATTGCAGCGGGAAGGACGCTTGGCCTTCAACTCGAACCTGAGGCTTTTCACCAGCGCACGCACGTTCAAGGCCAATGCCTGGTCTCGAACGCTTTGATGCTCTTGTGCACGGTCATGGCATACGCATCAACTTCAATACTCATTCTGGGCTCCATTATACCCGGCCCGAATAACATTCATGGTCACGCTGCGGAGTACTCAATATCAGCGAACAACCCTCCGAAGGTCGTCAGCGGCCATGCGCTGGTCACTCTCACTATTGGGATACTGGGCCAGTGTGCGGTTGCAACTGTCGCCCTTCGCTCTGCGGTCTCTAACCCAACATGGAGCTCAAACCCCATCGACACGGCCGCTGCATGTGTTGACGCTGGAGCCATCAGTGTCGTCCCTGGCTGCTGTCTTCGTAGTGTCCATGATAGAGTGCAGGGTGCCTCGCCCCTAGCCCTGAGCTCTAGACAGAGACCCACATACCGCGCACACAAGGAGGTACACACCCTCTGAGGCACAGTAGCCCTCTCCCTGCTCTGGGCTCTCGTCTTAATCGTTGTGATCCGTCACTTCAGCCTCGTCGACGACATGTACTACGGCCACAGCTGGGCCTTCTTTCCCGTCATCCCCGAATTGGTCGACCTCGTTGTATCCCCCAGGCGGGACGGCAATTCCGACACATCCGGAACCATGACACTGGCCATCCCCTGGAACTTCGGCAAGGAGCAAAACTCTGAGCACTCAATAGTTCCTTTTCCCAGCTTCTGCTGAACCTACACCCTTATCTGCCTGCTCCAGGCCGTCATAACCCTCAGCCTGCACTGCACTGAGTTGCTAGTCAATGTCATCCAAGACAAGAAGATGTGGCGCCGCGCCGGCAGCTGCTTCAGGGGTTTGAAGGGCGAGCCTGGTCTCTCCCGCAAACCAACGAACGCACTCCACGCACTACTCGTCTCCGGTCCCGCGATGACGCTCTTCTTGTACAAGCCCATCCTCCACTGGATCTACAGCTTAGCCGTCACAACCTATTATTCAATCAGGCCCGTGATGCACCCGCCACAGATCATCTACCTCACCCTCAGGGCGGTGCTTCTGGCGTTATTTGTGTCCATCTGTGCATTTTGGCAGCCAAAGGGCCCACAGCCGGCGACGTTTGGCCATCTGCAAACGCTTGTCGACCTGATCAATGAGTGGTCGGAAGTTGAGGAGACGATCTTCTGAGGCAGGAAGGCGGGCGACACCGTGAAGAGTGTTGGCAACAAGAAGGCAGTGCAAGCAGATACAAGAGCACTGAGTGAAGAGGTCTTGGAAGAGGATTTGATGAAGACACAAAGCATTGCGCATGCTGGAACAGCAGCATCGATGTTGGAAGAGGTTAGCTATGATGAGGTGTATATGAGTCGTCAGGTTAGTCAATAGGTAGCAACTTGTATTATAGGGGTCAGAAGGGTTTCAGTGATTTGCACGTCGAGTGTTCAGCAAAGAAGTTGCCATGATTCAGATCCTCTGAAGTTGTCAACCTGAAATACCTTGCAGGCCTTCATGTTGACGTAAATAGGCTGGGTCCGCGAGTTGTCTATGGATCGCGCGGGTCCGGGTCGGCTTAGGGTTGGATTCGGATTGGATTCGAGTCGGGTAAGGGTTGGATTCGGTTAACCTGACCTAGCCCTACAAAACCCGCGTATTTTTTGCGGTATATATGCTTACTAAGCATATCTCTACCTTACGTAAGGTAACGTAGGGTTCCAGTTCTGGTATTCCCTTTCTGTCTTCTTTCTTCTGGTTCACCACCGTATACCGAACCACTCAACCATCCGACCATGGTGTCTCTCTTGAACAATCTCGGCCTCCGCGCCGCATCTTCCTCGTCAACCTTCATCACAACCCATTACGGGCCAGCTTTCCTCGCCTTCCACTTCATCTTTGCATTGTTGGCTGATTCTTGCTAAACAACGGGAATAGAACCGTCTGAAACTGATCAGCATTACGTTGTCTCTCGGAGTTTCGTCTTGTTGGTGTGACTAAGGTTTAGGATCATGAGATAGGAGCTGATGTCCTGTTATGATACTGATTGTGACTGCTCTAGAACCAACCTCCCGAATCTGTTGGCATGTTGTAGCATAGCCCGCCTATGCTGTTGGATTGTTGGTTAAACATGTGGAGTTGGCTCCACTGTTGAATAGCGAGCTGGTGAGCGGTAACAGGAGTATATAAAAAAGGCTGTCTTTCCTCCCAAAGACCAAATCTCAATTTTCAGTTACAGTCGGTATCGAGTACAAACCTTGAAAATGCGCTTCTCAGCATCCAACATCCTTGCCGGTATAGCCATTGGTAGCTTTTGTTCCGGTGCCATCGCCAGAGCCCTCTCATCGCAGGCCCTCACTTCCCTAGAGAACAACTGCGAAGATGCAAGCTGCCTTGGTAAGTCATATCGCGTTGTAGTACTCAGAGAGTGCTGTATAAGCGCAAGCCTTTGTCTAGTGGTACAAATCACAGATCTGGTTCGCCTCTTGCCCTAACTGCACCTGAGAGTTCAACTATCCTAGCGTGGCGCGACTGCCGGGTGGATATAGACTGATTCGAGACGCAGTGCCTCTATCTCTTGATCGAAAGATTTTCCATCCACTGCTACCACGAGCAAGCGTTCCGAAAGGGGAATCCCATGGTAGCTCTTCAGAGCCGGGCGCGGCCGACCCTGCAAGCCCAGCCCATCTCGCAGGCCCGGGAGGTGCTCCAGGAACTCCGGGATCGGGTGCTTCGCATATTGGCTCCAGTCAACCGATAGAAGCTCATCCACCCGCGCCAGTTGGTCTGGACAAAACAGCTCACGACGATCCTCCAAAGGCGCCCGCCAAAGAAGAAAAGCCGAGCCCCGAACAGAGAGTGAACTATGCGCACACAATGGACACGCCAGATACAACTTCTAGACCATTTAGGGACCTCTACATTGTAGATTATGAGAGAGATGTGGCACCCATTGCCCATGGTCCTGGAGACCCATATCGTGCGGTTGGCCTTGATCCGAACGAGAAGTACAGAGAGCGGGCTTTATACTCAAATCCAGAGGCACACCGATTGGACCGAGCAGTCCACGTAAATGCTTGTTCCAGCAAAGAGAAAGCTATCAATGTTGTTTCCAGTTATAAGCTAAAAGACATCTTACCCGAGGAAGACCGTTTGGAGTGGTCCGAATTGACTGTTCAAGGATGGCGGGAGGAGGTAGGAGATCGTGTCCACGAGCTGAAGTGGATTGTCAGACAACATGTTGTCAACGAGAAGACTCAGAAGGAGATGGCAGCTTCGCACAAAAGGGTGAAGATCGCAGAGCTTGATCACGGTGTATTTTATCCGGGCGCCGCGGCCGACTCCCCGATGGATAGTTCTTGGACCGAACTAACGAAGACACCCAACGCCAACGGCGTTTTTCATATGCTTGCGGACCACCATCGAGAATTCAGGAACCTGAAGGTGATTAAGATTCACACATGGCTTGAATTCAAAGGGCAATGGGGATCCATGATTCTTGAGCTGGGTCACTGATGTGGTTACAAATGTTGTACTTGTGTTACATGTACCGCTGTGTATTTAGTACTGGCCCTGGGTCATCCTCTCTGCACCATTACCTTCTTTCGCTGACTTAAAGTAGCATATGGAACTTTGATGCTACATTGTGGGTTGTAACTCTGGTGGTTGTCCATTGTGCCCTGGGATTGATCGAGTAGGGAAAGCAAGAGAGCCTAATTTGTCCACTGAACTCAGAGAAGGTGTCTCCCTTAACTAATGGGTCATTGGATTTTTGACTCTCGACCCATCCAGTCAGCAAGTCATACTGACAAATGCGTCTAACATTGTCCAAACATAGCTTGTGGACATGCTACCAGATACTGTCTAATATCAACTCAAGCCCAAAGAGCCCTGCCGCGCGCGATGGATATTCTCCGCTTGCAAAGTTATCTGTGTTTAGCGGAGCAAGCTTTGTCGCGCCCAATTCAAGGAGACAACTTGACCACGTGTCCATGCCCACAGCTCAGGAGGTTGAGCGTTGGGTACGAGAGTCAATGGGAACCCTCTACATTGACTCCAGATTCCACCAAGAGGCGCACCACTGACTCGTACCCCTGGCTTGCAGCTTCGGAAAGCGCTATATCGCCACAATTCGGCGCTGTCACATCCGCCCCTCGATCTAGCAAGAAGCGGACCATGTGGGCTTTCCCATTGAATGCAGCGGCAGCTAATGGAGCCGGCCACCCGCCGTTAATGTCCGCGCCATGATCGAGTAGAATTTGTGCGACGCGCTCATGTCCGGTCTTTGCAGCTTCGTGGATTGGACCATTATATGGGTGGTGCCGGTGCCGGTGATGTTGATTTGCTCCTCTAGCCAGGAGTAAGCGCACTACCTTCTCGTAACCGTGGTGAGCAGCAATATGTAGAGGAGTTCCGGTCATGCCGTCGTGGACGTTGACATTAGCCCCACTATCCAACATCATGCGAACCACCTGTTCTTGACCATAGTGGCAAGCCCGACGCAAGAGCAGTTTTCGAAGACGTGACGGCTGGGTGATTCTGCCATTCTCCATAAGAAACTGCACAAGACCCGGATGACCACCTTGAGCGGCCATCATTATAGCGTGGGGGTAGTCTTTCCCCGAGTTCTTAGCATTGTACTCCGACTTCACTAGCAATCGAGCGATGTGCTCGTGACCTGCCAGAGAAGCAGCTTGTAGTGCAGTTCCGTAGCATAGTGAAGCTAGAGCTTGGTCTAGAGTATACCAACCAGCCGCTCCGCCATCATCAACATCAGCACCTTGCTCGAGGAGCAGTAGTACAACGTCGTTGTGGCCTGCGTACGCCGCGGCCTGGAGCGGTTTGCCGAAATACCGGCTTCCGGTGTTGACGTCGGCATTCTTTTCGAGTAAAGCTCTGAGTAGTTCGATTTTGCCAGTGTATGCCGCTGCTGTCAAGAGATGCTGAGTGTCCTCATGTGGCTGATGCTCAGCGGGTCCACACTCTGTTCTGAGATCAATCAGCACCGCATATCCGCCTTTCTGAACCACAGCCACTGTGCATAGTTCATCGATGTATTTATCTTGTGGTTGTTCGGAATGTCGGTCAGCCTCATCCGAAAGCAGTTCCATGGTCCGCCGGATAGTATTGACAAGCTGATTTTTGCCAGCACGGTCGGCCAGGACCCGTGTGCGTAAATACTGCGAGATTAATGAGTCATCCATAGATCAGTCAATCCATCTGGGGGACGATCAATGGTTCGTGTCAGGAAAACGGCCCGTAGGATTTCGCGATCAAATATTTCTGCTGATAATCAGAAACCACCATGGATGCAACATCCAGCGACTTACCTTACTGCTAACTAATCTGAAATCAAATACCCTGTACAAGCCCACAGTGAAGAGCAACTCCTCCATGATTGCCTGAAAGACTGGTATAGGTAGATTGACAAGATCCATTTCGTGAAAGACATAAATGTAGCAATAAGGTAATAGAATGTTTAGAGATTCAGTCTGAAGGGATGCGGTTAGAGAACCACACATGTTGAATGATCTCACTAAAACCTCAGATGATCTTGACAGAGATTATCAAAAGACCATTCAACCTTTCAAAACACCTCAAGATTAACTGAGATTCAAATTCTTTGAATATATTACTAATCTATTCTGAATTAATTAACTCTAATTCTAATGTATCTGAAATGCATGCATAATATATTTCATATTGCTAACTCAAACTCCCTAATTCTAATCATCTAATCCTTAAACACTAACTTCTAATCACTAATCAGTTACAAATAGATTCTTAATAGATTTATAATAAATTATTAATGAATTACACAATCTTAAATTCAATATTTTGCTTGTTAGCTTCTCAGAAAACTCTATTTTAAAGAATTAATATAAAATTATCTAAGATTTTAATGAGATCATTCAATCTGTGTTCTGCAGTTAAAGATATAGAATAAAGACAAAAGATGTCTTTTAGTTCACTTTAAATAGATAAATAGATAGTTTATTTCACTTAAAGATACTACATCTAAAGAGCTTTAATACTATCAATATATTATATCTATTGCTATACTTATGTCTCATAAAGAGTCATTACTGAAACATCTTTTTCTTGCTATTTTCTATTTGTAATGAGTAATTAAGATAAACATAAATACTATTTATTCATTAGTGCTAAAGTTTTACTGTTATGTATGTAATCATTAAAATGAAAAGTTCATCTTATTTATTTTTACAATTAAGTTAAATTAAATTTTACCTTAAATTTAACAATGCTTTAATAAGTAAAGATTGTAGACAGAAGTGAGTTAGAATTAGGTGATGAGACTTAATGAAAATTTTGTGAAAAAATTCTCTTATCTTATCTTATCTTATTATATGCATCATTCACATCAATCACTCTCTTTCTTCACCACACATCTCAGCACTTTCACCTCACCATTATTATTCTCATTCACATCAATCATTTTCATCCACATCAACATGAGACATCATAAAAGAAATCATCATCACTTTGTTTTCAAGTCTGATAGTTAACAGCACACAAAGATCTTTATGTAAGTGAACATCAGATCAAGCAAAAAGCATTATGCTTTAAATCTGAATGAAATGAAAATCATTATAATCATTATACATCATTCTTATGTAAGCACAAGAATCAGCAAAAAGCATTATGCATCATCATTAAGAGACAACACAAGCAAAAAGTGTTATACATCATTCTTAAGTGAGCACAAGAACAAGCAAAAAGCATTATACATCATTTTTAAGTGAGCAAAAGAATAAGCAAAAAGTGTTATGTCTTATTATTAAGAAACAATGCTAGCAAAAAGTGTTACACATCATTGTAAAGATACAGTTCACAAAACTTTATTCTTATATCTTTATTTTAAGTTATATAGAGATTCAAAAACTCATCTGTACATATAAAGCATCATTAACTATCTTATTACTCATTAAGTCTCATTTACACCTCTATTTAAGCAGCTGCAATGTCTCAATTCAAGAAAACATCAATTAAAAAATGAACAACAGCTACAGCACAGCAGCAGCATTACTATGACAAAAAAAAGCAACAGAATGATCTTAAAGCTCAGGCTGTGCAATCTTGTGCTTAAGAGCATTAAGTAAGTGCAGATAATTTTCTTAAAGAGAGCTGAAGAATTGATGTGTCTGAGAGACTTAGACACATTATATATTTTAATTATGCAGCTGCAAATGTTTACAACAGTCATAGTCAGAATGAGAACAACAATGAATTAGTGAACACACTTGCAGACTGACTTGTCAAGATTAGACTGCAGTTTAATAACTTTAAAGATTAGCTTTTCTTTCTTAATTTAACTTTCTTCTTGTTAATCACAGTGAATCATTAAGATCTAATCACTTCACAGCTGCTCTTGCTTAATCAGATAGTCAGATTAACAAGACAGTGCAGAGATCAGTTATACTGATGAGTGAGTCACTATCCTTAATGAGTAATTTCAATGTATGTAGACTGGAATTATTTGTTAGTGCTGTGATTTTACTGACAGGCGGGTATTTCTCAAAATGAAAGGTACACTGGAATTATTTTCACAATTGATTGTAATTAGCTTCCTATCCGAGAGGACGGGTTCATTTCCACTGGAAATGCGACAGACTCGGCTAGCGTCGGGGTTCAGGCTAACCGAAAACCGTCGAATCTCGGTGGGAATGAACAAGTGGGAATGAAGCTTGGGTTT
>JAABUY010000442.1_pt1 | contig 72490 bp, 64 predicted proteins | sample 5560271 | NCBI WGS metagenome assembly JAABUY01 (sample SAMN10711886, study PRJNA513374) | rock metagenome | isolation source: Antarctica rocks | place: Antarctica: Victoria Land, University Valley | reverse complement strand
CCATGGTGGACGTGGCAGCCTGTGAAGCGGGTGGGTTTCGGTCTCAGCAACCAAACACTACACGACTTCAATGGCTTAAACTACGTCCGCCACCCCTCCCAAGCACTCCGGTGAATAAGACGGGCTAGCCCATCTCATGGTGTTGCCGACATGCGCCAGCTGAAAAACGGGCAGGCCTGTTCACAGGCTCACGATGACGCCACGCTTCAACGTCAGTCCGAAGGCTCTAGCCGCCGAACAGCTGGTCGAGCAAGCCACGGTCCCGGCGCGAGACTGCGGCAGGCGGCGGGTCTTCGGGCACGACCGACGGCGGTATAGGCTCGTCGGTGTAGCGGGGATCGTCGACGCCGGCCGCTGCCCCGCCGGGTGGTAGCGGTATGGAGCCCGTCGTGGCCGGCGCAGAGGTCGACGCCGGCCCGCGCCCACCTGAGGGATCGCGCCCGCCCGCGGTCCCGTGGCCCAGCAGGGCGCCGGCCCGGCTGAGCAGCGCCGCCAAGGGGCCACCATCGTCGGGGGCGGGCTGGACGCCGCCGGACCCGTGCCAAGTGCCCGGAAGCGGCGACGGCGTCATGTTCTTCAGCGCCACTTTCATGAAGCGGCTCCAAACGTCCACCGGCAGGTTGCCGCCCGAGGCCTTGCGGGTCGGCGTGCCGTCGTCGTTGCCGAGCCACACACCCGTCACGAGACGGCTCGTGTAGCCCACGAACCAGGCGTCCCGCCAATCCTGGCTGGTGCCGGTCTTGCCGGCTGCCTGCCAGCCCGGCAGCTCGGCCTTGCGGGCCGTGCCGGTGAGCAGCGTCTCTTCCATCATGGCGTTCATCATGCCGACGTAGACGGGGTCGACGGCCCGGCCGAGGTTGGCACTGCGGCGCTGGTAGAGCATCTTGCCGGCCGCGGTCTTGACGCGCGTGATGATGTGGGGCTGCACCGCGATCCCGCCGTTGGCGAAGGGCGCGTAGGCGGCCGTGAGTTCCAGAGGCGACACTTCGGACGTGCCGAGCGCGATCGAGGCATTGGGCTGCAGCTCCGAGACGATGCCGAGGCGATGCGCTGTCCTGACCACGGCCCTTGGTCCGACCTCGACACCGAGCCGCACCGCCACGGTGTTGAGCGACAGGCTCAACGCCTTGGTGAGCGAGACGGGGCCGAAATATTCGCGGCTGTAGTTCTCGGGGTGCCAACCTTTGATCGTGATCGGGCCGTCCTCCCGCACGGTGTCGGGCGTGAGGCCGGCTTCCAGCGCCGAAAGGTACACGAAGGGCTTGAACGAGGAACCCGGTTGGCGCTTGGCCGAGACCGCGCGGTCGAACTGGCTGTCGGCGTAGTCGCGGCCGCCGATCAGCGCCTTGATGCCGCCATCGGGATCGATCGAGACCAGGGCCCCCTGACTGACGCCGTATTTGCCGCCGTTCTTGTTCAGGCTGTCCACCAGGGCGCGCTCGCCTGCCCGCTCCAGCGCCGGGGCGATCGTGGTGGTGACGACGACATCCTCCTCGACGGCGCCAATGGTGTCGTCGAGCATGTCCATGACGTAGTCGGCCGCGTAGTTCACGTCGCCGTTGCCGCGCTCCTTCACCGCATGGGCGGGCGCCGCCAGGGCGGCCTTGCCGGCGGCCTCCGAGACGAGGCCCTCCTGCATCATGGCGGCAATGACCTGCGCGGCGCGCTCCGTGGCGCCGGTGGGGTTGCGGTTCGGCGCCAGCTTGGTGGGCGCCTTCATCAATCCTGCCAGCATGGCGGACTCGGCGAGCGTGACCTTGCTGGCCCCGTGGCCGAAGTAGCGGTTTGCCGCCGCCTCGATCCCGTAGGACCCCGAGCCGAAGTAGACGCGGTTGAGGTAGAGCTCAAGGATCTGGTCCTTGGTGTATTTGTGCTCGAGCCACAGCGCCAGGATGGCCTCCTGGATCTTGCGCGACAGGGTGCGTTCCTGGGTCAGGAACACGTTCTTGGCGAGCTGCTGGGTCAGGGTCGAGCCGCCCTGGACGCCGCCGCCTCGATGCATGACGTTCTGCACGACGGCGCGTGCGATACCGGCGGGATCGATGCCGTGGTGCAGGTAGAAGCGTCGGTCCTCGATGGCCACGAAGGCCTTGGGCAGATAGGGCGGCAGATCGGCGAGTCTGACCGCGGCGCCGCCGGTGTCGCCTCGATTGGCGAGCGGCGTGCCGTCCTCCCCCAGGATGGCGATATTGGGCGGACGCTTCGGCACCGCGATCTGGTCGATCGGCGGCAGACGGCTCGCGAAATAGCCGACCATACCGGCCACGCCGACGACGGCCCAAATGCCGAGGATGAAGCACCAGTAAACGAGGCGGCCCAGTACGGTGCGACGACGGCGACGGCCGCCGGACGCGCGTCCGCTTCCGAAAGCTCCCCGCCCCCCGCCACCCGATCGGGCTCCCCGCCCCTCGCGGCTCACGTCGATGTCGTGCGGAGCGGCACGGCGTTCGCCAAGAGGTTCGAAGGTCGGTTCGCGGCGACCGTTGGCCAGCGGTTTGCGCGTCGCGTGCCGGGCCGGTGCAGGGCCACCGCCGGCCCGGTCCTCGGGATAGGCACGCAGGTCGCCATCACGGCCGCGGGCCGGGCCGAGACGCGGTTCGCGACGTTCTCCCCGGTCCCCATCCCTGTCCCGAACCCTTGACATCGCCCGCCTTGCATCCGCGCAGTACCGGACCCCTTCGAAGCTAACGACGGCGAATTAAGGGCCGGTAAAACAAAGGGGTCTGGCCAGAGCTTGCCGGCGCGGCCCGCTTCAAAGCGGCCGCGATCCGTGGCAGAAGCGCGCGACATCCTCGCTCGGAACATCGGAAGTGGCCGACACCATCGACGTCCTCCTTCTCGGCTCGGGCGGGCGCGAGCATGCTTTGGCGGTCGCCATCGCCGCGAGCCCCCGGCTCGGCCGCCTCCTGGTCGCGCCCGGCAACCCGGGTACGGCGGCGCTCGGCACCAATGTGGCGCTCGACCCCGCGGATCCCGCGGCCGTGGTGGCCCTGGCGCGGCGCGAGAGCGTGGACCTCGTGGTCGTAGGCCCCGAGGCGCCGCTCGTGGCGGGCGTAGCAGACTCCCTGGAGCAGGCCGGCATCGCGGTCTTCGGGCCCACGCGGGCCGCCGCGCGCCTCGAGGGCTCGAAGGGTTTCACCAAGGACCTCGCGCGCGACCTCGCCATTCCCACGGCCGATTACCGGCGTTTCGACGCCGCCGAGAGCGCCAAGACCTATCTGGCCGGCATCCCCTATCCCGCGGTCATCAAGGCCGACGGCCTCGCGGCCGGCAAAGGCGTGGTGATCGCAGCCGACCGCGCCGAGGCCGAGCGCACGATCGATGTCATGTTCGGTGGAGGCTTCGGAGCCGCCGGGGCCTCGGTGGTGATCGAGGAGTTCCTCGAGGGCGAGGAACTCTCGTTCTTTGCCCTCTGCGACGGCGGTCGCGCGCTCGCCTTCGGCTCGGCCCAGGACCACAAGCGCGTCGGCGATGGCGACACGGGTCCCAACACGGGCGGCATGGGCGCGATCTCGCCCGCGCCCATGCTCGATGCGGCGCTCGAAGCCCGCATCATGGGTGAGATCGTGTCACCGACGCTGCGCGGCATGGCGGAGCGAAGCGCCCCCTTCAAGGGCGTGCTCTTCGCGGGTCTGATGATGACGAAGGTCGGCCCCAAGCTGATCGAGTTCAACGTACGCTTCGGCGATCCCGAGACCCAGGCGATCCTGCCGCGCCTCGACCAGGACGTCCTGCCGCTGCTTGCGGCCGTGGCGCGCGGGCACCTGCCCGATGGCCCGGTGCGGTTCCGGCCCGAGATCGGCGTCGCCGTGGTGATGGCGGCGCAAGGCTACCCGGAGGCGCCGCTCAGGGGTTCGGTCATCGGCGGGCTCGACCGCGTGGCCGCCCTGCCCGGCGTCACGCTGTTCCATGCCGGCACGCGCAACGACGGGGACTTGATCCTCGCCGATGGAGGCCGGGTGCTGACCGTGACCGGGTTGGGAGCGGACGCGAGTACCGCCCGCTCCCGCGCCTATGCGGGCGTGGACGCGCTCGATTGGCCGGAGGGTTTCTGCCGACGCGATATCGGGCTTGGCGGCACAGCCGCGCCCTAAAGGGATGGCACTCGTGTTCCGTCCGCGTAGCCCCGTTCAACGGAAGCGTCCCGTGCTGACAGCCAGCATCTCGCTCGTATGCGTCGCACTGGCAGCCTACCTGGCGGCAGCGATATTTTTGACGGTGCTGCAACGGGAGTTCATCTTTCCGGGCGCTTTCGCGCCTGTGCCGGCGCGCTTCGACCTGCCATCCGGTTTCGCCTCGGCGGTCGTAACAACGCGGGACGGCGAGCGCCTCCGCGCCCTGTGGAAGCCGCCCCGGCTCGGCTGCGGTGTGGTCCTGTCGTTTCACGGCAACGGCGACCAGCCCGAAAGACCGGCTGCCCGGTTCGGCGCAGGCCTTTGGGCCATCGATGGCTGGGGCGTGATGGCGATCGCCTACCGGGGGTACGCAGGCTCGACCGGCACCACCACCGGTGAGGGATTGGCGACCGACGCCCTGGCGGCCTACGACGAAGTCCAACGGCGCGCGCCGGCCGCTCCCGTGCTGGTCCACGGGCATTCGCTCGGGACCTGGGCAGCCGTCTCCGCCGCGAGCCGACGACACGTGCTCGCGCTCTACCTCGAAGCGCCCTTCCGCTCCATGGCGTCGCTTGTCTCCGAGAAGTTCCTTTGGCTGCCGACCTCGCTCCTGCTCCGCGATCCCATGCGGTCGGATCTGGCACTGACCAAGGTTCAAGCGCCGATCGTGATCGTCCATGGAGATGGGGACGACATCATACCAGCCCTGTCCGGCCGGGCACTGGCGGAAGCGCGCCCGTCCGGCACGACCTTCGACCTCGTGCCTGGCGATCACATGAGCATCCTGGGCCGCGAGGATATCACGTGGGAGCCGCGCTTCGCCGCCATGATCGGGCCGACCTGCAGGTGAGAAGAAGGTTGCCATTCCGGCCACGTCGCTTCGCATCACCGCCCCGTCTGAGCACCCTCGTGCTGCCAAGGGCTGCCTGCCGCAACCTTCACCGCGCCCCGTCATCGACCCCAACGCAATCGTGCCGGCCCGAATCGATGCAGTTCTGCAGGGCATCATGCTGCCGGATGGCCGAGACGGCCCAGTAGAGCGCGAGGCCGATCACCACCACGGCGACCAGGACCGCGACGTTGGCGCGCTGGTTCGGCGCGGCCGGCCTCTCTGGCCGTTCAGGCTCGTTGTCGTTGGCCGCCACATCGGGCTCCGAAGGCTCCTGCGACGCAGGTCTGTCGCGATCCTCAGCGAGGCTTCAGCCTGGATTCCATATCGGATGAGCGCGATCTGCGACGCACGGAAGAACGCTATGGCACAGGATGGGGAGGACCGGCGAGGAGGAAGTGACGGAGTTCGTCCGTTCGCTCGACGGGGCCGAACCCGTCGGGTGCCGAAGGGACGTCAGCGCAGGATGCCGTCGAGGGCCGGTAGGCCGACGACCGCCGCGCAGGCGATAAGGCCGTAGCAGATGCGGCGAAAGGTGGCCTCGCCCGCCCGCCCGAACACCCGCGAACCGGCCAGGAGGCCGATGCCATAGACAGGCGCCGAAGCGATGGCGAGAGCGATGATGGGCGGCGTGATCAGGTTTCCCGCGACGTAGCTCGCTGCCGTCAGCACGGTCGATGCCGCGAAATACAGGACCACGTTGGCTCGAACGATCCCACTCGGGCTTGCACCGCCGAGCCAATAGGCCACGACCGGCGGCCCGCCGATCTGGGCCGCTCCCGAACAGAAGCCGGCGAGGCAGCCGACACCGGCCGTCAGCGCCGCCGAGGGTCGGCCGTGATAGCGCCATCCCGAGATCAGAAGGGCCAGGAGGGACGCCACCACGATGACGATGCCCCAGCGCAGTATCGAGACATCGCTACGTGCCAGCACGTAGGTGCCGAACGGAACTCCCACCATGGCGCCCAGGCTCATCGTGCCGACCTCCGTCTTTCCGGCCCGGCGCCAAGCATCCGGGATCAGGCCGAGCGCCGCCACGGCGTCGACGATCAGGAGCAGCGGAGCGGCCGAGCGCGGCCCGATGACGGCGCTCGCGACCGGCACGAAGATGAGGGCGCCCCCGAAACCCGAGAAGCCGCGCGCCAGACCGGCCACCAGAGCCGTCGCCAGCAGCAACCCAAGTTGCAAGGTCGACAGATCGACGGCGAAAACACTCAAATCGGCTCGCCCGCACCGAGATGCCGATCCCCGGCGAACCCGATACGGCCTCCCAACGTGACGGCGATCGGCGCCATCGGATGCTCCTGTGGACAAATCGGCCGATTGCAATCCGGCCCGCTGGACGGTGCTCCACCGGCCGGATCCGGCCCTCAACCAAGGGTGATTCGGAGTCGCTTGACTCTCGCCACGCGACTCGGAATCAATAAGAACAAATCAGGAACAAGCCGTCTCCCTGTCCGGTTCTCGGAAGGGAGCTGCGGGTGAGCCCTGCTGTCGCAATCACGAGGCCGCGCGGTGCCGCTGGATCAGTCTTTACCCGACATCGCCCGGCTGCGCGATGCCGTCGCCCGGATCGAGGCCGGCCGGGCCGGCGCCCGATGCATAACGCGTCGTCGTCGCCCCGCACCCGACGGAGTGCTGCTGCCGGTCGGGCTCGGCGACGGCACCCTGCCGCTCGACAGTGCCCTGGCGGGTGGGCTCCGGCGCGGAGCCCTGCACGAGGTCGTGGCGGCCCACAAGCAGGATGACGCCGCCGCGGCCGGCTTCGCCCTGGCAGTGGCGGGGCGCTGCGCCGGCGCGGGGCCGCTGGTCTGGATCGTCGAGGATTGCGCCGCCTCCGAGACCGGGGCGCCCTACCGGCCCGGGCTCGCGGCCCACGGCATCGATCCCGAGCGGCTGATCCTGGTCCGCACCAGGGATGCCCGGGCCACGCTCTGGGCCATCGAGGAGGCGCTGCGGCTGCGCGCGCCGGCCGTGCTGGCGGAGCTCTGGGGCACGAAACATTACGGCTTGGCGCCCTCGCGCCGGCTGCTCCTGGCCGCCCAGGCCGGGCGCGGCACCGCCATCCTGCTTCACACGGGTCTCGCGGGCCGCGGCGCCACCCTGTCGAGCGCCGCCGAGACGCGCTTCGCGGTGGCGTCCTGCCCGAGCCCGCCCGCGCTCTCGGCCGGCAACCGCATGCCGATCCCGGGCGCTCCCGCCGTCACGGTACGGCTGCTGAAACTGCGCCTCGGCGCGGCAGCCGGCGCCGATCAGTATCGCGGCGTCGACCTCGATCACGTCCTCGTCTGGGACCCCAACCGAAGGTGCTTCGATGCCCAACCGCTACCTGTCGGTGTTCCTGCCCCTGCTGCCGACCGACCGTCTCAGGCGGGCCGGAACAGGTCTCCCGCCAGCGATGTCATCCCTATCGGGCGTGCCCGCGCCGGCTGAAACGCTCCCGCTCGTCACGGTTCAAAAAGCGAAGGGCGCCCAGCGGGTAGCGGCGGTCGACGTTTCGGCTTCGGTGCGGGGCCTCAGACCGGGCATGGCGCTGGCCGACGCGCGGGCTCTCTGCCCCTCGTTGCGGGTGGCGGAAGCCGATCCCGATGCCGACGCGGCGCTGGCCGCGCGGATCGTCGATTGGTGCCGCAGGTTCACGCCGCTGTCGGCCCCCGACGGGCCGGACGGCGTCCTGCTCGACATCGGCGGGGCATCCCACCTCTTCGGCGGGGAGGCGGAACTCATCGCGGCCGTCGAGCGGGGCCTCGGGCACCAGGGCTTCTCGGCCCAGGCCGCCGTGGCCTCGACGCCCGAGGCCGCCTGGGCTCTGGCCCGCTTCGGCACGAATGCGGCTTCGAGCGCCGCGCCATCGGGCACCGCGCCATCGAGCGCCGCGCCTGACGGCGCCAGGATCGCCCCCACGCCGTTCGAGCCCGGCTTCGAGCGGCTGATCGCAGCCCTGCCCCTCGCGGCCCTGCGGATCGAGACCGAGACCGTGGCGGCCCTGGCCAGGGCCGGCCTGCGCCGCATCGGCGACCTTCTGATGCGCCCACGCGGCCCGATCGCGGCGCGCTTCGGCACCGGGGTGCTGGCGCGGCTCGACGGCGTCATGGGGCTCGCCAAGACCCCGACCACGCCCCGCTTCGAGGCCCCGCGCTGCGTGGCCGAGCGGCGCTTTGCGAGCGGCCTCGCCCAATCGGAGCAGATCGAGGCGGCGCTGCTGCCGCTGTCCCGTCACCTCTGCGCCTCCCTCGATCGCCACGGCCAGGGCGCACGGCGGATCGAGGCGTTCTTCTTCCGGGTCGACGGCGCCGTGAAGCGCCTCGTCATCGGCACGAGCCGCCCGTTGCGCGAGCCCGAAGCCTTGATGGCCCTCCTGCGCGAAAAACTCGCCGCCATCGGCGAGCAGGGGCTCGACACGGGCTACGGCTTCGACCTGATCCGCCTGGCCGTGACCGAGGCCGAGCGGCTCGACGCGCGGCAGGACGACCTCGCCGGATCCGATGCCGGCGACCCGGCGCGCGACATGGCGGATCTCGCCGACCGGCTCGGGGCGCGGCTCGGCCTGAAGCGCGTGATCCGGCTCGCCCCCAACGGCACCCACATCCCCGAATGCGCCGTGGTGGCGCTTCCGGTGGCCTGCAGCACTTCGCGCGACGGCATCCGCAAGGCCGTGCCGGGGGGCGGCGGCGGGCGAAGCCCCGCGATGCCGGAGCCCGACGAGGTCCCGTGCCGGCCCATGCGGTTGTTTCACCGGCCAGAACCGATCGACACGATCGCCACGGTGCCGGACGGCCCGCCCGTCAGGTTCCGGTGGCGCCATGTCGTCCATGAGATCGCGGCCATCGAGGGACCGGAGCGGATCGCACCCGAATGGTGGAACGGCGACGCCGAACGGATGGCAGGAGACGAAGCCGTCGTTCCATCGGGGGCCTTGACGCGGGATTATTTCCGCGCCGAGGATCGCGAAGGCCGCCGTTTCTGGCTCTATCGCGAAGGGCTGTTCGGCCGGGAAACGGCCCAGCCGCGCTGGTTCCTGCACGGGCTGTTCGGCTGATGCGGGCGCGGAGGCTCGTCGCGCCCCCTCTGCCGCTCTTCCCCGCGGATGCGGGGATCCAGCATAGGAAGACGGCCGCAGGCCGCCCGAATGGGCCGCGCTCCGCCGGGCCGCACCAGGGGTCGGGGGAGACGGCCTTCGGCCGACATATCGCGCTTGATCCCCGCATTCGCGGGGATGAGCGGAGAGGTCGTAGCCGCTCCGGCGCAGGCGTCGGGCCGTGACGCGCTTCGCCGAACTGGCGGTCGCCACCAACTTTTCCTTCCTGCGCGGCGCCTCCCATCCCGAAGAGCTGGTGGCCCAGGCCCATGCCCTGGGCCTGACCGGCATCGGCATCGCGGACCGCAATTCGCTGGCCGGCGTCGTTCGGGCCTACAGCTTCCTGCGTGAGCGCATTCCGGCAGAGGCAGACTTTCGCCTGGCCGTCGGGGCGCGGCTCGTCTTCGCGGATGGCACGCCCGACATCCTGGCCTATCCGCGCGACCGCGAGGCCTATGGGCGGCTGACGCGCCTCCTCACCATCGGCAACCGTCGCACCGGGAAGGGTCGCTGCGAGCTTCTCCTCGCCGACCTCCTCGACCATGCGCGGGGCCTCCAGCTGATCTTGACCGAGCGCGCCACGGGCGACGTCGTCCCGGCCTCCGCCCCGGACTGGCCCGCGCTCGTGCGGCGGCTCCGCAACGCCGCGCCGGTGTGGCTCGCCGCCACCCACCTCTATGGTCCCGGCTTGCGGCGGCGCCTCGCCGCGCGGGCCGCCCTGGCACGCCTGACCGGTGCCCAACTCCTCGCCACCAACGACGTCGCCATGCACCATCCCGACCGGCGTCCGCTCGCCGACGTGCTGACCTGCATCCGCGAGAAGGTGACGCTCGATACGGCCGGACACCGGCTCGCCGCCAATGCCGAGCGCCACCTCAAGGATGCGGCCGAGATGGCGCGCATCTTCGCCGAAGTGCCGGAGGCCGTGGGCGAGACGGTTCGCTTCCTCGACGGGCTGTCGTTCTCGCTGAAGCATTTGAAATACGACTACCCTTACGAATTGCGCGAAGGTTACGGCACCGAGCAGGAGGCGCTCGCGGCCCTGGCCGGGGCCGGCCTCGCGGACCGCTACCCGCTGGGCGCCGAAACCAAGGTCCGCGACGCGCTCGACCGCGAGCTCGCGGTCGTGGCGCGGCTCGGCTACGCGGCCTATTTCCTGACCGTGCACGACATCGTGCGGTTCGCGCGCGAGAAAGAGATCCTGTGCCAGGGCCGCGGCTCGGCCGCCAATTCTGTGCTGTGCTACGCGCTCGGCATCACGGAGGTCGATCCGACGAAGCACGACCTTCTGTTCGAGCGATTCATCTCGGAGAACCGCAACGAGCCGCCCGACATCGACGTCGATTTCGAGCATGAGCGGCGCGAAGAGGTGATGCAATACATCTACCGACGCTACGGGCGGGAGCGCACCGGCCTGGCGGCCAGCGTCGTCACCTACCGGACGCGCTCGGCCATCCGCGATGTCGGCCGCGCCTTCGGTCTGTCGGACGACACGGTGGGAGCCTTGAACGGCACCGTCTGGGGCTATTGGTCGAGCGGCATCGATCCCGTCGAGACACGCCGTATCGGGCTCGACCCGACGGAACATCGCCTGAGCCTGGTGCTGCAACTGGCCGAGGAGCTCAACGGCTTCCCGCGCCACCTGTCGCAGCATACGGGCGGCTTCGTGATCACCCGGTCACGGCTCGACGAGGTGGTGCCGATCGCCAACGCCGCCATGGCGGAGCGCACCACGGTGGAATGGGACAAGGACGACCTCGACGCGCTCGGCATCCTGAAGATCGACGTGCTGGCCCTCGGCATGCTGTCGTGCCTGCGCGGCGGCTTCGACCTGCTGCGCCGGCACTACGGACAGAGCTACACCCTGGCGAATGTGCCGGCCGAGGAGCCGAGCGTCTACGCCATGATCTGCCGGGCCGACACGGTCGGAGTCTTCCAGATCGAGAGCCGGGCCCAGATGTCGATGCTGCCCCGTCTGCGGCCGAGGGCGTTCTACGACCTCGTCATCGAGGTGGCGATCGTGCGGCCCGGCCCCATCCAGGGCGACATGGTGCATCCCTACCTGCGGCGGCGGCAGGGGCTGGAAGCCGTCAGCTATCCGTCGCCTGAACTCAAGGCCGTGCTGGAAAAGACGCTCGGTGTGCCGCTGTTCCAGGAACAGGCCATGAAGATCGCCATCGTGGCGGGCGGCTTCACCCCGAGCGAAGCCGACCGGCTGCGCCGCGCCATGGCGACTTTCAAGCGCGTGGGCACGATCGGCACCCTGCATGACAAGATGGTCGAGGGCATGGTGGCGCGGAACTACCCGCGCGACTTCGCCGAACAGTGCTTCCGGCAGATCGAGGGCTTCGGCACCTACGGGTTCCCCGAAAGCCACGCCGCCTCCTTCGCGTTGCTGGTCTATGCCTCGGCCTGGATGAAATGCCGCTACCCGGATGTCTTCGCCTGCGCGATGCTCAACGCCCAGCCGATGGGCTTCTATGCCCCGGCCCAACTGGTGCGGGACGCCCGCGATCACGGTGTGGCGATACACGAGGTCGATATCAATTTTTCAGCCTGGGATCATGATCTTGTGCAATTATCCTCGAACCATGATGGAACCGGAACCCGGCTTCACCCGCGGCATGGGGAGATGCGCGACGACATCCTGGGCGACCGGGCGATCCGGCTCGGTCTGCGCCAGGTCAAGGGTCTACGGCAGCCCGACATGGAACGGCTCGTCGCGCGGCGCGGCGGCGGCTACGATTCCGTGCGCGACCTGTGGCTCAGGGCCGAGTTGCAGCCCTCGGTGCTGGAGATCCTGGCCGAGGCCGACGCATTCCGGTCGATCGGACTCGACCGGCGGGACGCACTCTGGGCCGTACGGGGCCTCAACCGCTCGGGCGACAAGGACGACCTGCCGCTGTTCGCCGCCGGCCCGCCGTCGGCGGGCGGCGCGGGGTCAGGACACGAGCCCGATGTCGCGCTGCCCCGGCTGCGGCTCGGCGAACATGTGGTCGAGGATTACCGCAGCCTGACGCTGTCGCTGAAGGCCCATCCGGTGTCGTTCCTGCGGCAGGCCCTCGCCAGGCGGCGCATCCTGCGCTCCGAGGAGCTCGGCGGGGTGGACAGCGGGCGGCGGGTCGCGGTGGCGGGCCTCGTGCTGGTGCGCCAGCGGCCCGGCTCGGCCCACGGCGTCATCTTCCTCACGGTCGAAGACGAGACCGGGACGGCCAACGTCATCATCTGGCCCAAGGTCTTCGAGCTGAACAGGTCGGCCGTGATCGCGGCGCGGTTCCTGTGCATCACGGGCCGGGTTCAGAACGAGACCGGTGTGATCCACGTCGTGGCGGAACGCCTCGACGACATGACGTCGTCCCTGTCGGCGCTCGGGGAAGCGGGCGAGACCCTGTCTGACCTGGCGCGCGCCGACGAGGTGAAGAAGCCGCAGACCTTCGCGGCCGGCGCACGCGGCCAGGGCAAGGAACTCGGGGCCAGGATCGGTTTCCCGCTCGCGGCGGACTCGCGCCGCAAGCTGGAGCCGACCGAAGAGCCCCTGCCCTCACGCCTCCCTTTGGCGGTCGGCGACGTGCCAAGGGCCATGCCCAAGGGACGCAACTTCCACTGAGTGAAACGCCGCCCCTCGAGGCTGAGCTTCGCGGATCAGCGACGTTTCGCCAAGAGGTTCCACACCGACGGCACCACCAGGGCCGCCAAGAGTGTTTTGACTACCGTACCCAGGATGAACGGCATGACCCCGGCCGCGAAAGCGACCTGCGGTCCCATCAGTTGGGCCAGCCAGGCGTAGCCGGTCGCGAACAGCACGACATGGCCGAGCGTCATGGCGCCCAGCATCTGCGGCACGGACCGATGTGCGCCGCGTTCCGCGAAGAATCCCACGATGGCGGCCGCCAGGACGAACCCGACCAGGAAGCCCCCGGTCGGCCCCATCATATAGGCGACCCCGACCCCGTGCATCGGCGTCCCGGCGAAGACCGGCAGGCCGAGCGCGCCCTCGGCGAGATAAAGCACCATGGTGGCGGCACCGAGCCGCATTCCGAAGGCGGCACCGATCAGCAGCACCGCGAGACTCTGCATCGTCACGGGAACGGGGTAGAACGGGATCGAAATCCGGGCCGACAGGGTCATCACGGCGCTGCCGACCAGCGCCAACAGCACGGCCCGCGCGAACCGGGAACCGGCGGAACTCTGCTCGGGCCAGACGGCGCCGGCGAGTGTGGGCCGAACCGGAAATCTGAGGTCGGACATGCAACAACTCCCCCTGCACGGGCTTGCTTTCCGCCGCGCGCGGCGGCACGTTGAAGCTCCTCTTAAGATGACGTTACCGCCCGGGCAAGCGGCGTATGATCATCGCCCGACAACGATGTGGGACGCGAAACCGGTGTCCGCCGACGACATCCCATTCGATCGCACGCTCTCGGCCAAACCCGATGAAGTGCAGGCGCTGTCGCCCCTGGTGCGCAGGCTCGTGGCCAACAACGGCGGCCCCTTCACGTTCACGGGCACCTGTTCCTACATCGTGGGCCGAGGCGAGGTCGCGGTCATCGACCCCGGCCCCGCGGACCCGAACCATATCGCGGCCCTGATGGCGGCCGTGCAGGGCGAGACAGTGCGCCAAATCCTCGTGACTCATACCCACCGCGACCACGCCCCAGGCGCCGCGTTGCTGAAGAGCGCCACCGGGGCCGAGATCATGGGCTGCCCGCAGCGACGCCAGCGGGCCGAGGATCCCAGCCACCCGGCGCTCGACGTCGCCTTCGATCTGCGCTACGCGCCGGACCGCGTGCTCGCCGAGGGCGATGTCGTGGCGGGACCGGGCTACCGCCTAGTCGCGGTGGAGACGCCGGGCCACAGTTCCGACCACCTCGCCTTCGCGCTGGCGGAAGAGAACACATTGTTCTCGGGCGATCACGTCATGGCATGGTCGACCACCATCGTGGCGCCGCCGGACGGCTCGATGCGGGACTATATGGCGTCGCTCCGCAAGCTCCTCGGCCGGCCCGAGATGGTCTACTGGCCCGGCCATGGAGGTCCGGTGCGCAATCCCCGCACCTTCGTCAACGCCTTGATGGTGCACCGGCAATGGCGCGAGGCCGCCATCCTGCGCCGTATCGCGGCCGGCGACGCCACAGTGCCCACGATGGTGTCCAACGTCTACCGCGGCCTCGCGCCTTCGCTGCGGGGCGCCGCAGGACTCTCGGTGCTGGCCCACCTGGTCGACCTCGTCGAACGCGGGCAGGTGACGGCCGACGGACCCGTGTCGCTGAGAGGTCGCTACGAGGCGGCGTAGCGGGCCGCAGACTGCGATGTCAGGAGTCCGCATCCAGGAGATCGTCCGACAGGGACTGGATTCGGGCCGCATTGGTGCCGAAGTCGCTGCGGCCGAAACGGGATGCCGAGCGGATGTCGACGCGCGTCTGCCCCGAGATCGGACGAATGCGGATCGCGAGGTCGTCGGGCAGACCCATGATGCGCGTGGTGGCGACTGCGTCGATGTGGCCCGAGCCGAACTTGCCCTTGGGCGGCACGGCTTCGACGATGCGCCAGTTCCGCGCCTTCACAGTTTTCAGCACGAGGTCGTAAGCCTCGTCTCCGCCGCGATCGAGCACCACGGGCGCCAACCCCGGATAGGCACGGCGCTGGGTTTCCACGGTTTCGGGCGATGGATCCGCGTGGACGAAGCCGCGGCGCGCGCTCTTGGCGACCGCCGTATTCGAGAACGACGGCGGGGTAGCGGGATCGGTCGAAACGTCGTCGATGTCGGGCAGCCGGGTGGCGAGCGCCGCCAGATAGGCCGGATAGGCCAGAACGCCGAGGGCCAGCATCAAACCGGCCAGCGCTCGTGCCGTGCCGCGGCGGCCGGTGCGCCAGATCACGACCCCCGACCAGAGGGCCAGGATGATCGCAGCCAGCGCGAACAGCAGCGCCGAAGCCAGAACCGCGATGGCGGCGCGAGGATCCATGGATCCGCTGCGGCCGAGGACCACCGCGATGACGGCGAGAACAGCGGCGAAGCCGGCGCTCCAGCGGCTCCTGTCCGCGACGGCCGCGATGGGCTCGGGAGCGAGGCGGCGCTTCAGCATGTGGCCGGACCCTGCGGGGCCGTCTTGACCGCGATGGGGATTAGGGGCGTCATGAGCAAGGTCCGCTGACGGTCTGTGTGCTCACTGATTCTATAGGCGAGGCCGTGCGGGGGCGGTAGGCCGCGCGCACGCCGCAACCCAACGCATACCCCGGAGTCGATGATGGGCGGATCGGGATGGGCGACCGGACCGAACCGGCGAGCCGCGGCTTTGGCCATGGTCCTGACGTTGCCCTTCGGCCCGGTCCGCGCCGTGCCGCTCCCGGTGCCCCGGCCTGCCTCGGTGAGCGACATCGCGGAGCCGGGCACCCTCCCCGGCCATCTCCCGAGCGCGGTTCCCCTGCCAGCCCCCCGGCCCGAGGAGAACGGGCCCCCGGCACCCCCGGTCTCGGCCGAGCCGCGGGCCGCCTTCGGCCCGCCGCTCCCCTCCGTCCCGCTCGCGCCGCCCCTGCCTCCAGTCCCGCCCGCTCCGGCGCCATTGCCTGCACCGCTTCCACCGTTGCCCGAACCCGACCTCGCCTGCGCCGGCCTCCTGGCCGGTGGCAAGGTCGTGGCCAGGCCGCAACCGGCAGTGTCCGGTGCCGACGGCTGCGGCATCGCGACCCCGGTCATGCTCGACGCGGTGGTCCTGAAGAATGGCTTGAAAGTGCCATTGACGCCGCCGCCGCTGATCCGCTGCGATCTGGCCGTGCAACTCGCCGACTGGCTCCGCGACGACGTGGCCACCGCGACGCTCGACGACGGCGACCTGCTGGGCGTCGCCGATGCCGCAGGCTACGTGTGCCGCACCCGCGACTGGATCGCCGGTGCGCGTCTCTCCGAGCACGCCCGGGGCAATGCCGTCGACATCGTCGGTTTCCGTTTCACCAAGCGCGCGATCGCGCTGAAACAGGCCGACGCCCACGCGTTCTGGACCTCGCTCAAGCTTTCGGCTTGCGCCCGGTTCTCGACCGTGCTCGGCCCGGGGTCGGACGGGTTCCACGAGGACAACCTCCATCTCGACCTGGGGCGACGCCACTCCGGCTTCCGCCTGTGCCATTGGGACGTCCCGTGATCTGCATCTGATGGAGCCACGGGAGGGTGCGCGGCCGTGGCGTGCGAAGAAGGCACACGGTCGCCGGCCAAGGTTTAGCGCTTTGTTAGGTGGCGGGGCGACAAGGTCGATCCACCGTTCACCACAACCCAGACTTAGCACGCCGTGTAGCAAGTCGGACGAGACCCGCCATGACCCCATCCATCGCCGCCACTCCCCACACGCACGAGGACGCCCGCAGCCTGCAGATCGCGCTCTATCGCGAGATCGGCATCTCGGCCGTCGCGGCCGCCCTCAGGTTCACGACGCAGCCCGAGCCCGCAGCGGCGCCGCGCCGGTTGGAGACGTCGGTCGAGCCGCATTACGCGAAGGCGACGCTCGCCGCCTGAGGTCACGGCACAACCAGTCTCAGGGCGGTTCGGACGCCGAGCCCTCGGCGAAGGACCCCGATGCTTCCAATCTCACGCAGGCAGATCCTGATCGGTACCGGCGCTTTCGGCCTGGGCTCGCTGAGCGTCGCCGGCTATGCGGTGACGATCGAACCCGAGATGGCGCCGCAGGTGCGACGCTACGCCATAATGCCGCCGCGCTGGCCGGAGGGGATGTCCCTCAGGATCGGCGTGATCGCCGACATCCACGCCTGCGAACCCTGGATGCCGGCCGAGCGGGTCCGCCAGATCGCCGATCAGACCAACGCCCTGTTGCCGGACCTGATCGTGCTGCTCGGCGATTTCAATGCCGGACACCGCATCGTCACGGGTCCGGTCATGCCGGCCGCCTGGGCGGACGCACTCTCGGTGCTGCGTGCTCCGCTCGGGACCTACGCCATCCTGGGCAACCACGACTGGTGGCACGGCCCGGTGCCGGGCATGGCTGGCGGCCGCGAGGAGGTCAGGCAGGCCCTGCAAGGCATCGGGGTGCGCGTCCTCGAGAACGACGCCTTGCCGATCGACAGCGGCGGAGGCCGTTTCTGGCTGGCCGGCCTCGCCGACCAAATGGCCTATTTCAACCGGGGGCACGAACATCGTGGCGCCGACGACCTCGCCGCCACCCTGAAGAAGGTACGGGACGATGCACCCGTCGTCATGCTGGCGCACGAGCCATATGCGTTCCGCCGCATGCCCGACAGGGTCGCTTTGACGCTGTCGGGACACACGCATGGGGGCCAGGTCGTGATCCCCGGATGGGGTCCGATCGTGACGCCCTCGCGCCGGTACAATTATGGTCACATCGTCGAGAACGATCGCCATCTGGTCGTATCGGGCGGGCTCGGCACCTCAGGTCCACCGGTCCGCTTCGGGGTGCCGCCCGAGATCCTGGACGTGGTGATCGGGGGCTCCGGGCTCGTGTCTTGACTTCCGCGGTAGCCAGCGACCCGCCCAGGTTCTCCGCAAGGATCAGTGCCTCGATCCGTTACGGGATCGCTTCGACGACGGCCACGGGTCCCGAACGGTCGCTCCCGCGACCTCCTCACAAGCCTCAGAGCACCATCACCTTGGTACCCACCTTGGCGCGACCGTAGAGGTCGATCACGTCGATGTCGCGCATGCGGATGCAGCCCGACGAGGCGTCATGGCCGATCTCGGTCGGCTCGTTGGTGCCGTGAATGCGATAGAGCGTGTCCTTGCCGGCTGCATCGTAAAGGTAGAGCGCGCGGGCGCCGAGCGGGTTTTCCGGGCCACCCTGCATGCCGCCTGCCGCCGCCACGGGTTTCAGGTGCGGCCAGCGCTTCACCATGTCGGCCGGCGGCATCCAGCGCGGCCATTCGGCCATCCGCCGGATCGTGGCAGTGCCGGTCCAGCCATAGGCCTCGGCTCCGGTCGCCACGCCGTAGCGCATCGCCTTCCCGCCCGGCAGAACGTAGAAAAGGAGCTTGTCCTTGGTGTTGACCACGATCGTGCCGGGCGCCTGCCCGGTTGGGTCGTCGACCTGGTAGCGGGCGAAATTGACGCCCATGTCGGCGGTCGGGACCATCGAGATGAATTGCTGATCGCGGGCCGACAGGACGGGATCGGGAGTCGACTTGTACTCGCAGCCGCCGAGCATGAGAGCGCCCGCGATCAGAATGCCCGTCCGCATTGGCTTGCGCATTGATCCTGCCCTACATCGCACCAGTTGCATAGTAATTGGATATCATAAGCGGCCAGGCTTCACGAGGCCTTGCGCCACATACCACCCGCCCGTTGCCCGGACGCTACAGTCCGAAGCGGATGCAAGCCAGGAGACGATCGCGACGTGTCCACAGTCCTGATCGGCCACGCGGCCGGGCTCGCCCATGACATGGGCGCCGGCCACCCCGAGCGGCCCGACCGGCTCCGCGCCGTCAACGACATCCTCGGCGGTCCCGAATTCGCGGACCTCATCCGCATCGAGGCGCGGGAAGCCGAGCGCGCTTCTCTGCTGCTGGCTCATTCGGAGCCTTACGTCGACACGCTTCTGCAGGCCAGGCCGACGGGGCGGCACCTGCTGCGGATCGACGCCGATACGGCCATGAACGCCGGCACGCTGCCGGCCATTCTGCACGGCGCCGGGGGGGCCGTCCTGGCCGTCGACGCCGTGCTGGGCAAGCGTGCCGACAATGCCTTCGTGGCCATGCGGCCGCCTGGCCACCATGCCGAACGCTCGACCGCCATGGGCTTCTGTTTTTTCAACAATGCCGCGATCGCGGCGAGACATGCCCAGCAGCACCACGGTGCAGGCCGCGTCGCCATCCTGGATTTCGACGTGCACCACGGCAATGGCACGCAGGACATCTTCTGGGACGATCCCACCGTCATGTATTGCTCGACCCATCAGATGCCGCTCTACCCCGGCACGGGCGCCGCCGGCGAGCGCGGCGACCACGATACGATCGTCAACGCACCCCTGAGGGCCGGTCAGGGCCGCGACGCTTTCCGGTCGGCAATGGACGACCTCATCCTGCCTCGGATGGCCGCGTTCCGACCCGACCTCGTCATCATATCGGCGGGGTTCGACGCGCATCGCCGCGATCCGCTCGCCCAGATCGAGCTCGAAGCAAAGGATTTCGCCTGGGCCACGGCCAAGGCCATGGATGTCGCGGATCGCTGCGCCGCGGGCCGCGTCGTGTCGCTGCTGGAAGGCGGCTACGACCTTCAGGGACTCTCGCTGTCGGTCTCGGCCCATGTGACGGCCCTGATGAGCCGAACTGCGCGGGCGGACGCCGACCCCTGACCGGTGTCGCGGATCAGAGGCCCAGCGGCTCGGTCGAGACGATCTCGATGCCGAAGCCCGACAGTCCCACATAGGTCCGCTCGCTCGACGCCAGCAGCTTGATGGACGCGATGCCGAGATCGCGCAGGATCTGCGCGCCCACTCCGATCTCCCGCCACTGGCTGATTCGCTGCGATTCCGCGTTGGCACTGACCTGCGACACGGTCGAGATCGGCACGCCGGCGGTCCCGTCCCGGAGGTAGATCAGGACACCGCGCCCCTCGGACGCGAAGCGTTCCAGCGCGCGGTTGATGATGACGTTGCCGCCGAGCACGTCCTTGATGATGTCGGCGCGGTGCAGCCGCGTCGGGACACCGAGGCCGTCGCCGATGCGGCCGTGCACGAATGCGAAGTGCTGGACTTCGTCGAAAGGGGTCGAAAAAGCATAGCCGGTGAGTTCGCCGATCGCTGTCTTGACCGGGAAGGTGGCGACGCGCTCGACGAGTTTCTCCCGGGCCTGACGGTAGGCGATGAGATCGGCCACCGAGATGCGCTTGAGGTCGTGCCGCCGCGCGAAACCCTCGATCTGGGGACCCATCATCACGGTGCCGTCGTCGTTGGCGAGCTCGCAGATCACGGCGACGGGCGGCAGGCCCGCGAGCCGGCAGAGGTCCACGGCGGCTTCCGTATGACCCGAGCGCATCAGCACGCCGCCGTCGCGCGCGATCAGCGGGAAGACATGGCCGGGCCGCACGAAGTCGCCCGCCCCCATGTTGCCGTTGGCCAGAGCGCGGACGGTGTTGGTCCTCTGCTCGGCCGAAATGCCTGTCGTCAGCCCATGGCGGACGTCGACCGTGACCGTGAAGGCCGTCCCCAGCGGGGCGTCGTTGGCCGCCACCATGGGAGCCAGATGCAGCCGGCGGGCGTCATCGCCCGTCATGGGGACGCAGACGATTCCGCAGCAGTTGCGGACGATGAACGCCATCTTCTCCGTGGTGCAATGCGTGGCGGCACACACGAGGTCGCCTTCGTTCTCCCGGTCGTCATCGTCCGTCACGACGATGATCTCGCCCCGCGCAATGGCCTCGATGGCCTGGAGCACGGCATTCTGTTGGCTCATGAAGAAGGCTCCGTCGGGCTGGACGCGAGGGCAGCCACCCAGAAAATCGTTCGGCGTCACCTCGCCACGTGTCTCCCGCAGGATGAGTTCTGCCGTCTCCCGCGACACCCAGGGATTGATCTGGTTGCACATCTGCGTGACGGCACCGGGCGTCACGCGGATCCGCTTGGCGAAAGCGGATCGCGTCACGTTCTTCGCCTTGAGCCAAGCCGCCAGATCCATTTGCCGACGTTAGCTCATCCTGGTCTTTAGTAAAACTAAATTCCGGACGCAGTCCGTGGTTCTCATGCCGGCTTGGGACCGCTGTCGATCGTCGCCGCGTTCTCGGTGCTGGCCGCAATACCGTCGAGCACAGCCAGTTCGTGGTCCGGGAGATGGAGCTGAGTTGCCGTAAGGTTCTCCCGGAGATGGACGACCGACGAGGTTCCGGGAATGAGAAGGAGGTTGGAGGCGCGGCGAAGCAGCCAGGCGAGCGCGACTTGCATGGGCGTAGCGCCGAGACGCGCAGCGACCCCGGACAGCGTGGCTGATTGCAATGGGTGGAACCCGCCGAGCGGGAAGAACGGGACATAAGCGATGCCGTCGCGGGCGAGATCGTCGATCAGCCCGTCGTCGGTTCGGTGCGCGAGATTGTAGTGGTTCTGCACGCAGACGATCCGGGCGATCCGGCGTCCTTCCGCGATCTGGGTTGGCGTGACATTGCTGAGGCCGATGTGACGCACCAGGCCCTTCCGCTGGAGTTCGGCCAAGGCCGTGAGCGGCGCCTCGATCGACCCTTCGACGGGACCGTGAGCAGCAAACATTGCCCGGAGGTTGACCACGTCCAGGACGTCGAGGTGGAGGTTGCGAAGGTTGTCGTGGACAGCCTGCGTCAGTTCCTCGGGCGAGACAGCCGGGAGCCACGATCCATCCTTGCCACGACGAGCGCCGATCTTGGTGACGATGACGAGATCATCGGGGTAAGGCGCCAGCGCCTCGCGGATCAGCTGGTTGGTGACGTGCGGACCGTAGAAGTCGCTGGTGTCGATGTGGTTCACGCCGCTCGCGACGGCCTCGCGCAGGACGGCCAGTGCCGCGTCACGATCCTTTGGCGGGCCGAAGACGCCAGGCCCCGCGAGTTGCATGGCGCCGTAGCCGAGACGCTTCACGGCGCGATCGCCGAGCGTGAAAGTGCCTGATGTGTCGATGGCGGGCATGACGGGTTTCCCTTGAGAGCAACACCAGGATAGGCATTGCGCGCTCGCGCAATAACCGGACATGATCCGCACAGGCTGTGCGGAGGCACGAACAGTGAAGGTCGATCTGAGTAGCTTGGAGGCCTTCGTCGCGGTAGCGCGCGCCAGGGGTTTCCGCGACGGCGCGCGGGCGAGTGGCGGCAGCGCCTCGGGGCTCAGCGAGGCCGTGCGTCGGCTGGAAGCCCAGATCGGCGTAAGGCTGCTCCATCGCACGACGCGCAGCGTCGTCCCGACCGAGGCGGGGCAGCGCTTGCTCGAGCGGCTCGGACCCGCCCTCCACGAGGTGGGAGCAGCCCTCGACGTCGTGAACGGCCTGCGCGACCGGCCGGCGGGCACGTTGCGGCTCAATGTCCCGGTCAGCGCCGCGCGCCTGGTGCTGCCCGCGATCGTTCCGCCCTTCCTCGTCGCTTATCCCGAGATCCGGTTGGAGGTGATGGCGGACGACAACTTCGTCGATGTGCTTGCGGCCGGGTGCGACGCGGGCATTCGCTACGACGAGCGGCTGGAGCAGGATATGATCGCCGTGCCGATCGGTCCGCGCGTCCAGCGCTTCGCGACCGCCGCATCTCCCGCCTATCTCGATCTTCACGGCCGGCCTCGGCACCCGCGCGACCTGCTCGGCCATGCCTGCCTGCGCGGCCGTTTCACCAGCGGCGCGATAACGCCCTGGGACTTCGAGTGCGCCGGCGAGGTGGTGCGGGTCGATCCTTCCGGCCCGTTGCTCGTGCAGGTCGGTATGGCCACCGACCTCGCGGTCGAAGCGGCGATCGCCGGAACCGGAATCCTGTACCTCTTCGAGGGCTGGCTGCGCCCGCATCTCGACAGCGGCACCCTCGAGCCGGTCCTCGAACCGTGGTGGCAACGCTTCTCGGGACCTTTCCTCTACTATTCTGGCCGGCGCCTCCTGCCCGCACCGCTGCGCGCCTTCGTCGATTTCATCAAAACCTCGGCTGACCACCTTTGATCCGATGGCCGATTCAGTGGCGGTTCCTCGGCAAGCGCGCGAGCCCTCAGCCTGACGTCAACTGCCCGGAAAGGGCCAGGAGGGGCCGTGCCCGACCTGCCCGCGGTGACGCAGGAACGCGTCGGCCAGGACACAGGCCAGCATCGCCTCTCCGACCGGCACGGCCCGGATGCCGACGCAAGGATCGTGGCGGCCCTTGGTCAGGATCTCGGTGTCCTCGCCACGGCGATCCACGGTCTGCCGCGACGTGAGGATCGACGACGTCGGCTTCACGGCGAAGCGAGCCACGATCGGCTGCCCAGTCGAGATGCCGCCCAGCATTCCACCGGCGTGGTTCGACTGGAATACGGGACGACCATCAGGGCCATGGCGGATCTCGTCGGCATTGTCTTCGCCCGACAGGGCGGCACTCGCGAAACCGGCGCCGATCTCGACACCCTTGACGGCATTGATGCTCATCAAGGCGGAGGCGATCTCGGCGTCCAGTTTGGCATAGACCGGGGCACCCCAGCCCGCCGGCACGCCTTCGGCGACGACCTCGATCACGGCGCCGACCGACGACCCACTCTTGCGAATGCCGTCGAGATAGGCTTCCCATTCCGTTGCCGCCTTGGCGTCCGGGCAGAAGAACGGGTTGCGCCCGACCTCGTCCCAGTCCCATCGATCCCGATCGACGCGCTGCGGCCCGATCTGCACCAGGGCGCCACGCACCCGGACCTCCGGGATCACGAGACGGGCCACCGCGCCCGCTGCGACGCGGGCCGCGGTCTCCCGCGCCGAGGACCGTCCCCCGCCGCGATAATCGCGGAAACCATATTTGGCGTCATAGGTGAAGTCGGCGTGACCCGGCCGGTACTTGTCCTTGATGTCACCGTAATCCTTGGACCGCTGGTCGGTATTCTCGATCAGCAGGGCGATCGGCGTACCGGTGGTGCGGGCCGCGGCTTCCGGAGCCTCGGCGAAGGTGCCGGACAGGATCCTGACCCGGTCGGATTCCTGGCGCTGCGTGGTGAATCGGGATTGGCCGGGCCGCCGACGATCGAGATCACGCTGGATGTCGGCCTCGACGAGGGCAAGACCGGGCGGGCAGCCGTCGATGACGCAGCCGAGCGCCGGCCCGTGGCTCTCGCCGAAGGTGGTCACGCGGAACAGGTGGCCGAAGGTGTTGTGCGACATGGAGCGATCCTAGCGCTTGCGCCGGATCATGGAAAACCCTTCCTGAGCCCACCCGTGATCGGCAATGGAGGGAGGGCACACTCTCGGGGCCGGATGGCCGCCCTCTCGCTTCGAAGACTGCCGACGGCTGGCCGAAGACGAGGGTGGCTTGTGGGTCCGGATCCAAACCTCGCGGGCGCACCCGTGATCCACCGGCAGTCGGCCGTCAGGCCGCCTGCGCCATCGGACCCTCGTCGGCCGCGCCCTTGGGCTCGGCTGGCGCCCCGACCCACTCGGAATGGGCCGGGATCGACTCGCCCTTCATGACCAGGGTCAGGGGCCCGAGCCGGGCATAGTCGCCGACGTGCGTGTCATAGAGCACCGTGGAACCGGCCCCGATCGTCACGCCATCGCCCACCTTCACCCTGCCCACCTTCATGACGCGATCCTCGTAGAGGTGAGTCTGCAGGGCCGACAGGGCATTGATGGCCACGAAGTCGCCGACCGTCACGCAATCGAACTCGGTGATGTCGGTCATGTCCATGTAGACGCCCTGCCCGAACTTGGTGCCGAACAGCCGCAGGACCCAGGGCAGGAACGGCGTGCCACGCAGGTGTTCCAGCAGCACGCGACCGGCCAGGCCCCAGTACATGACGGCAACCGCCTCCGTCCGCATCGCCCACCAGGACCACATCGGCTTCGTCACCGGCTCGTAGCGCCCCATGGTGACCCATTTGATCGCGATGACGATCAGGGTCATGACGACCGAGATCAGCACCGACACGACCACGAAGAGGATTGCGACCTGGACATACAGGCCGTCCAGCAACTTGGGGCCGAGCCACTGGACCGACCATGTGCCGAACACGATGAACAGCATGGTCGGCAGCGAGATGTGCACGGCTTCGAAGGCGGCGCGGGCGAGCTTCTTCCAGCGCGGCGCTTCGTAGGTCCAGTTGGCACCGCCCCCATCGAAGCGCTGGCGCACCGGCAGACGGATCGGCGGCGTGCCGAACCAGGTGTCGCCAGGCTTCATGGCCTCGTTGGCCGGAGGCCTCGACTTGATGCCGATCAGCGCGCCTTCCGGGATCTCGGAGCCGATCGGCACCACGGCGTCGTTGCCGATGAACACGCGGGGGCCCGTCTTGACCCGGGCGAGCCGCATCCAGCCGCCGCGGACCTCTTCGTCGCCCAGCACCACCTCGTCGGCAATGAAGCATTTCTCGCCGATCTCGACGAGGTCGTAGCGACCCGACAGGTTGGTCGAGATCTCTGCGTCCTTGCCGATCTTGGCGCCCATCAGCCGATACCAGGCCCGCATGTAGACGGTGGCGAACAGCGAGCTCAGCACCTCGAGCGTGATCTCGGTGGCGAGCGCCACCGTCCACTTGCGCAGGTAGAAGAACGAGAAGACCGAATAGCGGCCCTCCGCCACGCGCGGCAGCACGAGCCACCGCATGGCCGCGATGAACGCCACCGAGATCAGCACCATGACGAAGCTGGCCGGCCAGGCCAGCAGAGGCAGCGACGCGAGGTAAGCGAAGCGGTCGATGTCCGGCACACTCAACCAATTGTCGAGCTGGTCGAAGAACCAGAAAGCCGGAAAGATCGGCAGCAGGCCCAGCGGCGGGATCACCAGCAGCATCGCGACGTAGCCGATGCCGAGGGCGGTCTTCCGGGCGACCGAGGCGGTCGGGAAAGGCTCGATCGCGCCTTTGGCGACCGTGCCGACCCGCCTCCCGGGCGAGCCGTCCCAGGATTCGTAGGCACCGATCGCGGTCCCGGACGAGATGGCGCAGAGGTCGCCGAGTTCCGCCCCCTCGCCGATGGTCACGTCCTCCTCGATCACGCAGGACGTGCCGACGTAGCTGTCGGCCCCGAGGGTGACGCGCCCCACGATGAATTCGGCCCCCTCGACCCGGGCGTTGGCGAACTTGACCTTGCCGCCGATGCTGGCCCTCTCGCCGATCTCGATCAGGTCGAGAGCGCCGGCCTCGTGGTCGCCGATCACGGCATCCATGCCGACCTTGGCGCCCATGGCGATCATGAAGAGCCGCATCACGGGCGAACCCTGGAACCACTTGGGATGGATCAGCGCGGTGATCCGCTGGACGAGCCACCAGCGATAGAAGTAGACGCCCCAGAGCGGGTAGCGGCCCGGCTTCATGCGGCCCAGGATGACCCACTTGGACGCGATGGCGAAGACGATGGTCAGCAGGTTGATGACCATGTAGGTGCCGACCAGCCAAACGGCCTCTTCGAAGAGGCTCGCGTCATTGGCGCTCAGCAGCATGTAGCTGACGAAGACGCCGAGCCATTGGGCCGTGACCAGCGACAGGATGAACGGCATGGCGCCCGCCTGGGCGAGACCGCAGAGGAATCGTCGCCGCAGGGAAGGCGGCGTAAAGCCCAGGTTCAAGGGGGTGGTTCCGGCAGGTCGGGCGCGTCCGTCCACCAGGGACGCGATGGCCCGGAGCGAGCGCGCCCGGTACATGTCCTGCAACGTGATCCCGGCCAAGGCCGGATCGCCGCGCACCACTGAGACGAAGCGCGCCGCCAGCAGCGAATGACCTCCGAGATCGGTGAAAAAATCGGCGTCGAAAGGGATCGGTTGCGCCGGCAGCACCGCTCGGGCGGCTGTCAGCAGCGCCGCCTCGGTCGTGGTGCGGGGCTCCTCCTGAGCTTCCGCGGTTCGGGCCGTCAATGCCGTCCGCTTCAGCCGGTTGCGGTCGACCTTGCCGGACGGCAAGCGCGCCAGAGAGTCCACGGGCTCGAAGCGTGACGGCACCATGTAGGGCGGCAGCGAATCGCGCAGAGCGGACCGCAACGCCGTCGCGTCGATGGCGGCACCCGCCTGCGGCACCAGGAAGGCCACCAGCTGATCGAGGCCATCATCATGGCGCAGCACCACCGCGGCCTGATTGATGCTCGCAAGCTGAACCAATTTCGATTCGATCTCGCCCAACTCGACGCGGAAACCGCGTAGCTTGACCTGATCGTCGATGCGGCCCCGGAACAGGATGTTGCCTTCGGGGTCGAGCGCCACGGCGTCGCCGGACCGGTAGAGGACGGGATCGATGCCGCCGACCGCGAAGGGATTGACGATGAACTTCTCGCGCGTCAGCGCGTCCCGGTTGAGATAGCCGGCCGCGACGCCGGGGCCGCCGATCAGCAGTTCGCCCTCTTGCCCCCGGTCGAGCAGGTTCAGCGCTTCGTCGACGACGTAGCAGGTGTAGTTGGGGATCGGACGCCCGATGGTCACGGGCTCGCCGGGCTCGACAAGCGCCGCCGTGGCCACCACGGTGGTTTCGGTGGGACCGTAGGAATTGAAGATGGTGCGGCCCGCGCGACACCAGCGCGCGCCCAGTGTCGGCGGGCAGGCTTCGCCACCCAGGATGATAAGCCGCAGCGACGGAACGTCGCGCGACAACAGCCCTAAGAGGGTCGGCACCGTATCCAGCACCGTGACGCCGGCCACGTTCAGCACGTCGGGCAATACGTCGACCTCGCCCAGCATCTCGCGGGTGGCGACGAAAAGGGTCGCGCCGACCATATAAGAGATCCAGATCTCCTCCATCGAGAGATCGAAGGCCACCGACGCTCCCTGAAACACGATGTCGCCGGCCGCGATGCCGTAGAGCGCGTTGGCTGACCGCAGATAGTGACAGATGTTGCGGCCCGCGATGACGATGCCTTTGGGCACGCCGGTCGAGCCCGAGGTATAGATCAGATAGGCCGGGTCGTCGGCGATCGCGCCGAGAACCCGAGCGTCGATCCTGGCGGTGCCGGACGTCGCGGCGCCGAACGTCGCGGCGCCGAACGGCGCATCGTCGGTGACGAGTTCGGCTTCGGCCACCGTCCGGCACGGCATGTCGGCGCCATGGACGGCCGCAAAGGCCGCATCGGTGAGCAGCAGTTTCGCTCCGGCATCGCCGAGGCAGACCGCGACACGGTCGGCCGGCGCATCGGCATCGAAGGGCAGCCAGGCCGCGCCCGTCTTGGCGATAGCAATCTGCGCAACGAGGAGATCGAAGCCGCGCTGCATCCAGAGACCCGCGACCGTACGCGGACCGAGCCCCTGCCGGACCAGCCCGCGCGCCATGGCCTCGGCACGGCGGTCGACTTCGGCGTAAGTGAGCGTCCGCTCCGGTGACACGAGGGCCGGCGCGTCCGGCCGGGCCGCGACCGTGCGGGCGAAGATCTCGGCCAAGAGTTCGTCGCGCATGAACTCGGGGCGATCGGCACCCTGGAGCCGCGCCTTGATCCGCGTCCCGCCGCCGCTCGCGGCGCGGTCGTCGGTGTCGCGTTCCGCAGTGATGGTGTGGCTCATGATGTCCTAGCGCCCGTCTTCACCGGCGGAGCCCGGCCGGCCGATCCCGCTCGACACAGGCGTCGGCGACGCCGGTCCTTCCGCGACATGCGGAGATCACTCGGGCTGGAGATCCAGCATATGTGTCCAACGTCGCCATGCTGTAGGTGATTCGTACCGAGGTGTAAGCTCCGAACCGTAACGCCTCGAGACGTTTCCGGGCCTTGCGGAACAGCGGTCTAGAACGGCGTGTATGAACCGGCGCTGATAGGTCCGTCCGCGTGCGGCAGTGGGTCGTTCCGGCCCGCCGGACCCGGTTCAGACCCAGTGTGCCGCTCCTGCATCGAAGACCAGCACGCGGCCTTGATGGATATCCTCGTTCGGAGCACGCTCGGAACTCAACCCGGTGACGAGATGCAGCATCACCCGGGCCACTCCGCCGTGGGCCACCACGACACTGTTGGGTTCGAGGGCGTCGAACCACGGCGTCACGCGGTCGACTAGCGCCGCGTAGCTTTCGCCCCCGGGCGGGACGAAGTTCCAGCGGTCTCGATGCCGTGCACCATTGGCAGCGCCGTAGTCTCGCTTGATGTCCGCCCAAGTGAGACCTTCCCAGCTCCCGAACGAAAGTTCGAGAAGACGCGGGTCGCTCCGGTAGGGCTCGGCCGGCATGCCGAGCCCGCCACGCAGCAGTTCCATGGTGTCGCGCGTCCGCGACAGCGGCGAGGACACGAAGTCGAGCGTAGCGGCCTGCAACCCGCGGCGCTCGAGCAGGCCCGCCAGAATGGCACCGGACGCGGCCGCCTGACGGCGGCCTCGCGCGTTGAGGCCGACGTCGCGCTGGCCCTGCAGCCGACCCTCACGGTTCCAGTCGGTCTCGCCGTGACGGACGAAAAAGAAGTTCCGAGCCGTTGCCCTTGGGTCCGCGGTTGCCGGCATCAGGTCCCCGGTCCCGCGTCCTTCACGGCGATGTCGGGAGCGGCCGGATTCTTCATGCCGACCACGTGATAACCGGCATCGACGTGCAGGATCTCGCCCGTGATGCCCCGCGCCATCGGGGACAGAAGAAAGGCCGCGCTGTCGCCGACCTCCTCGATCGTCACGGTCCGCCGCAGGGGGGCATTGAGTTCGTTCCATCGCAGGATGTAGCGGAAGTCGCCGATGCCCGAGGCCGCCAGCGTCTTGATCGGACCAGCCGAGATCGCGTTGACGCGGATGTTCTTCTCGCCGAGGTCGGCCGCGAGATAGCGCACGCTGGCCTCAAGGGCCGCCTTGGCCACACCCATCACGTTGTAGTGCGGCATCCATTTCTCGGCGCCGTAATAGGTCAGCGTCAGCATGGCCCCGCCGTCGCGCATCAGCTTCTCGGCCCGCTGCGCGACAGCCGTGAACGAGTAACAGGAGATCGCCAGCGATCTCGTGAAGTTCTCCTCCGTGGTGTCGACGTAACGGCCGGTCAGTTGATCCTTGTCCGAGAAGGCGATGCAGTGGACGATGAAGTCGAGCTTGCCCCAGGTCTGGGTCACCTCGGCGAAGATGGCGTCGATCGAGGTCGCGTCGGTGACGTCGCAGTGACCCACCACGATGCCCCCGAGTTCGTTGGCCAGCGGCCGCACGCGCTTTTCCAGCGCTTCGCCCTGGTAGGTGAAAGCCAGTTCGGCGCCGGCCGCCCGAGCTGCCTTGGCGATGCCCCAGGCGATCGACCGACTGTTGGCCAGGCCCATGATCAGGCCGCGTCGGCCAGCCAAGAAGGACTGACCCGTTGCGCCGGCTGTGCTGGGCTGATCTGACATGTTCTTTCCATAGCTCCGCACGGCTCGCGGCCGCGAGGGCCGCCCGCGAGCCCACCGATGGCTTCGGTCATCCTTAGAGCAGGTCCGACCCGACCGGAAGCGCCCGTGCTGCCGCGCTGGACCGGCGTGCTGTCGTGCATGGGCGGAACGGGAAGGCGCCGCTCGAGCGGCTTTTCTCGTGCCGCCACCATGATGCCGAGGCGGTAACCATGGATCGATATCAGGTTAAATTTTACGGAAGAGTGCGGCCATGCCATGGGCTTTCGCGTTCGGATCGGGTAAGTTTCTTAACAGTTCGTAACCTCTGAGCCGAACGCGGACAGTGTCGCATGCTGGGCTTTGCAGATGATCTCGGAAAGCTCACGCCCCATCTCCGGCGATTGGCGCGCGCGCTGGTTCGCGGGCACGGCGCCCATGCGGCCGACGACCTCGTCCAGGAAACCATCGTGCTGGCCTCGAGAGCCGACCTGCCGAAACGCGGACCTACGCTCACTTCGTGGTGCTTTGCGGCGTTGATCCGCCTCAACCGCATTCGCCAAAGCCCCGATGACCTCGCTTGCACGGCGCAGTCGGCCGGCGCACCGCTGCCGTTCCTGCCCAAGGAGGTGCTTCGCCTCGATGCGCTATCGCTCGACCATCGCGAGGTCCTGCTCCTCACCGTGCTGTCCGGCCTGAGCTATCGGCAGGTCGCCGACATCCTCAACATCGACGTCGATCTCGTTCTCGCCCGCCTCACCCAAGCACGGGATCTGCTGGCCAAGTCCGGCGGCGCGGATTTCGGCGGTCGGCGCGGAGCCATCAACGATCGCGGGCGGCATGGGAGCGAGACGCCGCATCTGCGTCTCGTCAAATAGCCTAGGCGAGCCCGTGCCGTCTCCTCCTGCCAGCTTCGACGAAGCGGACCTCAACGGTTTCGTGGACGGGCGGATCGACCCATCCCGGGCCGCGGTCCTGGCCGAATCGCTAGCGAGCGATCGCGATGCGCGCGCGCGGATCGACGGATGGAAGCGGCAGAACGAGACATTGCGAACCTTGTTCGCCTCGGTCCTTTTCGAACCTGTGCCCGTCCGATTGTCGCCCGTCACCCTCGTGACAGGTGTGGCCGCCGGCAAGGGTCCGGATGGCCTGCCGTTGGTGGCGGCGGGCCCTGACGGCTGGAAGAACCCGGCGAAGCCAGCGGAGCCTCCGGGTGTCACTGGCCGAACCTTCAGCATCCTGGCCACGACATCGATCGGCATGGCGATGGTCGGCTTCGTAGCCGGTGCCCTGACGAGCCTCGGCTCGAACGGCTTCGGCTTCGCGCCGCTCGCGTTACCCGGCGCCGACACGACCATCACAGAAAGAACGTCGGCCGGGCACTCCTTTGCCGCTCGCGCTGCAGAGACCCATCAGACGTTCTTGACCGACCTGAACAGGCCCGTCGAACTCACGGCGAGCGAGGAGCCTCGCCTCCTGCGGTGGCTGCAGCACAGCCTGGACGTCCCGATCAAAATCCCGGACCTGCAACGGCAAGGCTGGACGCTGATCGGAGGCCGCATCGTCCCGGGACAGTATGGACCGGCCGCCTTCGTGGTCTATGGCACCGGGGCGGACCGTCTCGGCCTCTACGTCGCCCACACGCCGAAGCTGCAGGCCGAGGGCATCGGCACGGTCCAGGTCGGGCCCATGCAGACCAGCGTCAGCACCTGGGGCGACGGCACGTTCGGCTACGCCCTGACGACGAGCCACGACGTCCGCTGGCTCGACCACAACGGTGGGGCGCTGCGCAACAGCGTTCGCATGCAGATCCGCGATCCGACCCCCGACTGATGTCAGTTCGGAGGCCTGACCGCACGCGGATCATAAGGCTGCTCGTCACGCCAACGTTTCGCGAGCGCCTCGAGGTCGGGGTCGATCCGGTCCGGCAGGGTGACGCGCGGCGTCACCAGAAGATCGCCTCCGCTGCCGGGCCCGGGCAGTCCCTTGCCGCGCAACCGCAGCGTCCGGCCCTTGTTGGCACCGGGCGGCAGCGTGATCTCCACCGCGCCATCGAGTGTCGGCACGGAAACCTTGCCGCCCAAAACGGCCTCATACAGGGCGACCGGCAAATCCAGCCGCAAGTCCCGCCCTTCGACCTGGAACTGCCGGTGCGGCGCGTATTTGACCGCCACCATCGCGTCGCCCGACGTGCCGCCGGTCGCGCTTTCGTGACCCTGTCCCTTCAGCCTGATGATCTTGCCATCCTCGATCCCAGCCGGGATCTTGACGTCGAGGGTCCGTCCAGTCGGAAGCGTCACGCGCGCCATCCCGCCCTTGACGGCGTCCTCCAGCGGCACCGCGACCGTCACGGCCACGTCTCCGCCCCGCGTGGGCTGCTGGGCTGCACGGCGCTGGTCGCGCCCGCCCCCGTTGAGCAGATCGGAGAAGAGATCGCTCGGATCGAAGCCGCCCGCGCGTCCACCGCGACCGAAAGGCGAGCCACCCCCGAAATCGCGGAAGTCGAAACCTGGCGCGGCCCCCCCGCCCGCGCCGCCGCCGAAAGTCGTGTAGCGGGGCTTGCCCTCGGCGTCGATCTCGCCGCGGTCGAACTGCGCGCGCTTGGTCTCGTCGCCCAGGATCTCGTAGGCGCTATTGGCTTCCGAGAACCGTTCCTTGGCCTTCGGATCCTTGCTCTGATCGGGATGAAATTTCTTGGCGAGCTTGCGATAGGCCTTCTTGATCTCGGCGGCGTCGGCCGATTTCGTGACACCGAGGATCGTATAAGGGTCGCGCATGTTCAGCCCATCGTGCGTGCCGAAGCCGGCGCTCATCTCGATATCCGAAAAAATGTGGGGAGCGCCGGGCATCGCAGCAAGACGACCGGGATGGTTTCCGGCGAATTCGTGACAAGCCGACGCTATGACGGACTCAACTCGTGCGACCGACCTTCGTGTCGCGCAACCTCCATGTTCCGTCGCCATCGCGGCACGCCGATCCAGACAGGTGGCGTTGACCTTGCGTCGCGGACGAAACTTCGGCCTCGAACGTCCGGCAGACCCGCTCATGGTCCAGGAAAGGTGGCGCCGGCGCCGCGAAGGAGCCTTTGAGACCCGTCTGCGGGTTCTGCCAGCCGACACCCGTACCGTTGCCCTGCGGGTCGAGCGCCACGGCGAGGGCCGCCTCGGCCCGCCGCCAGTCCTCGTGGTCCAGCGCCGGCGACAACAGCGCGGCCGAACGGTCGATCGATCCGGTCGGTGGGTCGTCGGCCCTGAAACCGGACATGGGGAAGGACACGGAGCACGCGCCCGTCGAGATGGCGAGCGCCATCGCCCCGAGCGCTCGAAGCCGGCGGCCGATGAGACGACACGCCCGATTGTCCCTGCAGCGCCCAGGGTCTAGACCGGAACAGCTGTCTTTACGGCAACGCCTCGATCGGTCCACACCGCGCCCTCTGCAGCATCCACACCGAAGGAGATAACGTGAATGCGTTAATCCCGGGTGACTTCACCCTGAGCGACGACCCCGATGCCCTGTTCGCAGCCTGGATGGCCGAGGCCAGGGAGGGCGAGCCGCGCGACCCCAATGCCATCGCCCTCGCGACGGTCGACCGCGATGGATGCCCCGATGTCCGCATGGTCCTCTTGAAGGGTACGGATAGCCGAGGCTTCGTGTTCTACACCAATGCGGAATCCGCCAAGGGGCTGGAGCTGGCAGCACATCCCGAGGCTGCCTTCGTGCTCTATTGGAAGAGCCTCAACCGACAGATCCGCGTGCGCGGCTCGGTCGAAACCGTGTCCGATCAGGAATCGGACGCTTACTTCGCGAGCCGTCATCCGCGCAGTCGCGTAGGCGCGATCGCCAGTCGCCAATCCCGGCCACTGGACAGCCGCGAGGCGCTGGAGCGCAAGGTGGCCGAACTCGAACGGGAGTATGGGGACGGCCCGATCCCGCGTCCGTCCTACTGGCAGGGGTTCCGGGTCAGGCCCTACGCCATCGAGTTCTGGGCGGATCGGCCGTCGCGCCTGCACGACAGGATCGTGTTCCGACGCGAGGGCATCGAGGGATCCTGGACGAAGCAGCGCCTCTATCCTTGATGTTGGGGTCGCGGAGCGGCTATCGTGCCCGGGATCTCGGACGTGCCGTCGGCGACCCGCGACGCCGCTAGGCCATCTTCCCGTTTGAGCGGTGCGATCTCCACATCATGTCGATGCCCTCGTTGCTGAAGACCGATCGGGCGGATCCCCGCCGCACGATGCTGCTCACCGGCGCGTCGCGCGGGATCGGCCACGCCGCCGTGAAACGATTCTCCTCTGCCGGATGGCGCGTGATCACCTGCTCACGGCACGCCTTCCCCGAGAACTGCCCTTGGGAGATGGGGCCGGAAGACCATCTGCAGGTCGACTTGGCGGATCCGGACGATATCCTGAATGCCATCAGAGACGTGCGCCAGCGTCTGCCCGAAGGGCGGCTCGACGCGCTAGTGAACAATGCCGGAATCTCGCCGAAAGGCCAGGGTGGAGCCCGCCTCAGCACCGTCGAGACCGACATCGCCGACTGGAAGACCGTGTTCCAGGTCAATTTCTACGCCCCCGTGATGCTGGCGCGCGGCCTTATCGCCGAATTGCAGCAGGCCCACGGCTCGATCGTCAACGTCACGTCGATCGCGGGATCACGCGTTCACCCCTTCGCGGGCGCCGCCTACGCGACCTCGAAGGCAGCACTGGCCTCGCTGACCCGCGAGATGGCGGCCGACTTCGGGCCCCGCGGCATCAGGGTCAACGCCATATCGCCGGGCGAGATCGACACGGCCATTCTGTCACCCGGGACCGAAAAGATCGTCGACACCCTGCCGCTTCGGCGGATCGGTACCCCCGAAGAGGTCGCCAAGGCGATCTACTTTCTCTGCACCGAGCAGTCGAGCTACGTGCATGGGGCCGAGATCCACATCAACGGCGGACAGCACGTTTGAGCCTGGCGGCGGCACGCGCCTATCCCTCGCGTCCCTTCCTGGCCGCCAGCGTGGCAGTGTTCCGTGACGGACTCGTGCTGCTGGCCGAGCGTGCGGTGCCGCCGGGGGTCCGTTGCTTCTCGCTGCCGGGCGGGCTCGTCGAATCGGGCGAAACGCTGCGGCAGGCCGCCGCGCGCGAACTCCGTGAAGAGACCGGCGTGGAAGCTGAGATCGTCGGCTTCAACGATCACGTCGAGGTCATCGAGCGGGACGCGGACGGGCGTGTGATGGCGCATTTCGTCGTGACCTCGTTCGTCGGCCGCTGGCTCGGCGGCGAAGGGACGACCGGTCCCGAAGCGCTCCGCACGCTTTGGGTCCCGCCGGACCGCATCGACGGGCTCGCGACGACACCGCATCTCGGGCAGATCCTGCGACGCGCTGCGACGATCGCGGCGCAACCGTGACTCGCAGACTGATCGGTTGGGTGGCGATTGCGGTGCTGGCCGGCATGGCCCAGAGTGAGGCGGCGCGGGCGCAGGCGCTGCCGATCAGTCCGCCGCTCCCGCCGGTCACCGGTTCGGGACCTGCCGTTGGCTCGGCTGCGGCCCCACCGGACCCGGACGGGGAGCTGCCGCCCTACGAACCCCAGCTCGAACGCCTGTCGGAGCGGCTGGGCACGCTGACCTATCTGCGCAATCTCTGTGGCCATGGCGACGGCGCCGAATGGCGGAACCGTATGACGGCCCTTCTCGAGGCCGAGGCGAACTCGGCGTTCCGACGCGATCGCCTGGCCGGCGCCTTCAATCACGGTTTCAGAGGCTATCAGACCACTTATCGATCCTGCACGCCTTCTGCCGAACTGGTGATCTCGCGGTTCCTGGCCGAGAGCGATCAGCTGGGGCGCGACCTCGCGGCCCGCTACGGCGGCTCGTGACATCCCGGGCGGGTCCCCCTGGCCCGTGGCTCGGCCCGGCTGCACCACATCCGACGCGACCCATGTGGCACCCGGAGAGCACACCCCCTGCAATGTTCGGCCAAGCCGTTCCGTTAAGGATCTGGCAAGAGTAGGCTGTCGTTGCAGGTTTCACGACGTTACAGCTTGGCCATGATGGACGATAACACACAGCAGCAAGACCGTTTCGCTGCCGCCGAAGAGCGGCAGATTGCCCTGTCGATCCTGATGGAGACCTTCGCGGAAGCGACGCTCGATGGGCTCGACGAAGACAGCATGACCCAGGCGGCGCTGTTCGTGGCGTTCCAGAAGCTCGTCAGTTGCTACGGCGAAGATGCCGTCGCGACCTTTGCCGAACGCCTGCCCGAACGGGTGCGGAACGGGGAGTTCTCGACCATGACCCGCCAGTAGGGGTCGTTTCGACAGCATCCGCACGGGCCGCCTCGCGGCCACCGGAAGCGACCGAGGGCGCGCGCGACGGAAAACGCCAGAACGATCGAAGCAGTCTTCCCGTGGGGACCGGAGTGGCCCAGAACAAGTTGTCGGCCTACGCGGCCAAGCGCGATTTCGGGCTGACGCCGGAGCCGGAAGGCCGGATTGCGACGGAAACGCCTGCCGCCCTGCGCTTCGTGGTCCAGAAGCACGCCGCACGGCGTCTGCACTACGATCTTCGCCTCGAGCTCGATGGCGTCTTCAAATCCTGGGCCGTGACGCGCGGTCCGTCGCTCGACCCGGCCGACAAGCGGCTCGCGGTCGAAGTCGAGGACCACCCGCTCGACTACGGCGACTTCGAGGGCACGATCCCCGAACGTCAATACGGGGCCGGCACCGTGATGGTCTGGGACCGCGGCACCTGGACGCCCGAACAGGCCTCCGCCGCGGATGCGCTGCGGGACGGCGACCTCAAATTCACGCTGCACGGCCGGAAGCTGAAAGGCAGCTGGGTCCTGGTCCGGATGAAGCACGACCGCAAGGGCGGCGCGCGCGTGAACTGGCTGCTGATCAAGCACCGTGACTCCGAGGCACGCGAGGGCGGGGGCGAGGCCATCCTCGATGCCGACACGTCGATCGCGTCGGGCCGCGACATGGACGCGATCGCGGCCGGTCGGGGCCGCAAGCCAGCTCCTTTCATGACGACGATCGCCAAAACCGCCACCCCGCGCCGGCCGCCGAGCGCTCCCAAGGCCTTGCGTTCTACCGCCCCACCCGACTTCGTGCCGCCGCAGCTCTGTCGGTCGGTCGATCGGCCGCCGACCGGGCCGGGTTGGGTCCACGAGGTCAAGTTCGACGGGTACCGCGTGCAATTGTCGGTCTTCGAAGGCGAGGCCATTCTGCGGACCCGCCAGGGCCTCGACTGGACCGGTCGCTTCGGCGCGGTCGCGCGCGCCGCCGCCGGTCTGCCTGACGGCGTGGTCGACGGCGAAGTGGTGGCCCTCGACCGGGACGGCGCGCCGGATTTCGCGGCCCTTCAGGCGGCGCTGTCGGAAGAGCGTACCGACGAGCTCGTCTATTTCGCCTTCGACCTTCTGTTCGATGGCGGGGACGACCTGCGCGCGCTGCCGCTGTCGGCCCGGAAGGCTCGTCTCGAGGCGTGGCTCGGCCGACACCCCGCCAAGCCCGCCAACATCCGCTTCGTCGAGCATTTCACCGCAGCCGGCGACGCCGTGCTGCTGGCGGCCTGTCGCATGTCGCTCGAAGGCATCGTATCGAAACGCCTCGATGCGCCCTACCGGTCCGGTCGCTCGGACAGTTGGACCAAGGCCAAATGCCGCGGCGGCCACGAGGTCGTGGTGGGGGGCTGGGCCGACACCGCCGGCCGCTTCAGGTCGCTTCTGGTCGGCGCCCATCGCGGCAACCATCTCGTCTATCTCGGCCGAGTCGGTACGGGGTTCGGGGCGGCTGCGGTGGAGCGCCTGATGCCGGCCCTCCGTGCCGCGGCCGCAACCGCCAACCCCTTCGGCGGCGACAATGCCCCGCGAGGCGGGACCGGCATCCATTGGCTGCAGCCGAGCCTTGTGGCCGAGATCCAGTTCGCCGGCTGGACGGCCGACGGCATGGTACGCCAAGCCGCGTTCAAGGGCCTGCGCGACGACAAGCCGGCCGAGGAGGTCGAGGCCGAAACGCCTGCACCGGCCGGGACCGCCCTGGCGAGTCCGGCCGGCGCCGTGAGACCGTCCATCAAGACGGGCAACGCCGTCGGCGAGCCGAAGGCCGCGCCCGGACGCGCTACCGTGTCGGGCGTGGTGATCACCCATCCCGACAAGGTCCTGTGGCCCGCCGAGGCCGATCAGCCGGTCGGCACGAAGCTCGACCTGGCGCGCTACTTCGAGGCCGTCGGCGCGCATCTGCTGCCGCACGTGATCAAGCGCCCTTGTTCGCTGGTCCGGACGCCGGACGGCGTCGGGGCCGAGCATTTCTTCCAGCGCCATCCCATGCGGGGCTCGTCCAGCCTGCTGTCGACCATCGCGGTCGAGGGCGACCCGAGACCCTATGTCTCGGTGGAGCACGTCGAAGCTCTGGCGGCCCTGGCCCAGGTGGCGGCCACGGAACTGCATCCCGCGAACGGCGTCCCGGGCGAGCCGGAGATCCCCGGACGCCTAATTTTCGACCTCGATCCCGCGCCCGAGCTCCCCTTCGCGGCCGTGATCGAGGCGGCCCGCGAGATGCGCGACCGGCTGGAACGGCTGGGCCTCGTGGCCTTTCCGAAGACCACCGGCGGCAAAGGCCTGCACGTGGTGACGCCGCTCCGACGCGATCCCGAGCTCGATTGGACCACCGCCAAGGCCTTCGCCCGGCAGGTCTGCACCGAGATGGCGGCCGACAGTCCGGACCGCTTTCTCGTGACCATGTCCAAGAAGGCCAGGGCGGGCCGGATCTTTCTCGACTATCTTCGCAACGACCATCTGTCGACCGCGGTGGCGCCCTACTCGCCCCGGGCGCGTCCGGGCGCCACCGTGTCGATGCCGCTCACCTGGCTGGAGGTGAGGAGCGGGCTCGATCCCCTTCGCTACACGATCCGCACCGTGCCGGGCCTCCTGGGCAAGAGCAAAGCCTGGGCCGGCTACGACGAGGCGGCGCGGCCCATGCCGCGGCCGGACGGCGCCAGCGGCAGGCGCCGATAGCTGTCTTCCCGCCGCAAGCTTCGCGGCCGATCGCGGCCTAAACCGACGCGCTTCTCTCGGCGGTGCCATCGGCCGTGGACGGCGCGGTTTCGATCTTGCGCGGGCCGCGCAGGAGTCTATCTCGACAATGGGCCGGTGGGCCGCCGTTCACCAGCCGCGATGCGAGGACCGGCATGGGCGAAGCGTTTCTCGAGGACCGTGGCATCGTCGAGGTCGAGGGAGCCGACGCCCGTGCCCTGTTGCAGCGCCTCGTCACCAGCGATGTCGCCGGATTGCGGGCCGGCGAGGCCCGCTATGCGGCACTGCTCAGCCCGCAGGGGAAGGTGCTGGTGGACTTTCTGGTGCTCGATGCTCCAAGGCCCGACGGAGGGGACCGTTTCCTCCTCGACTGCCCGTCGTGGCTCGCCTCCGATCTCGCCAAGAGACTGAACCTCTATCGGTTGCGCGCTGCTGTGGACATCACCGACCGCGGCGCGGCGCTCGGCATCACGGCACATTGGCCCGGCCGGCCGGATCGCGAGGGCCAGTCCTATGCGGACCCCCGGCACCCCGACCTCGGCTTCCGCCGCGTGGTGGAGCGCGGCGGGTCGACGGCCGACGCCGGAGCGCGAGATGCTTACGACGCCCACCGCCTCGCGCTCGGCATCCCCGAAGGTGGCCGGGATTTCGCCTATGGCGACGCCTTCCCGCATGACGCCAATATCGACCGTCTCGCGGGCATCGACTTCGGCAAAGGGTGCTATGTCGGCCAGGAGGTCGTATCGCGGGTCCACCATCGCGGCACGGCGCGCAAGCGGATTGCGCCCGTCACCTTCGCGGGAGCCGCTCCGGCGATCGGCGCCGAGGTCAAGGTGGGCGAGATCGCCATCGGGACCATGGGGTCCAGCATGGCGGGCCGGGGGCTCGCCATGGTGCGCACCGACCGCGCGGCCGAAGCCGCGGCGCTCGGCGCGCCGGCCGTCGCCGACGGTGTCCAGCTCGTCATCGCGCTGTCGTGACGGCTGGCGATCCGGGATCGACCGGCGCGAGCGCGTCGCGCCGCGAACCCATATCGACCGGCGAGAGCCGGTCGTGGAACGACTCCGCCGTCCAAGGCATGCCTTCAGCCTTCGAGGGCGGCGGCCGGCCGGCGTGGCAGCGCATGCTGTCGGGCCGCCGCCTCGACATCCTGGACCCCGATTCAGGCGACATCGCCCTCGACGATATCGCTCATGGTCTGGCCCGCGTGGCGCGGTGGAACGGCCAGACCCGCGGACCTCAGATCCTCTCGGTGGCCCAGCATTCGATGCTGGTCGAGGCCCTCCTGGCCCATATCGCGCCGAAGGCCGAGCGAACCGAGAAGCTGACGGCGCTGCTGCACGATGCTCCCGAATATGTCGTCGGCGACCTGATCTCGCCTTTCAAGGCCTTCGTTGGCGAGACATACCGGTCGGTGGAGGAGCGGCTCTTCGCCGCCATTCTGCGGCGCTTCGGCCTCGCCGCGCCGTCGGCCGGGCTCCTGGCCCTGATCAAGCGGGCGGACCGCGCCGCCGCCCGGCTCGAGGCCGTGACGCTGGCCGGCTTCGACGAAAGCGAGGCTTTCGCCGTACTGGGACCGCCGGAGCCTGGTCTCGCGGGCTTCGCGCCCTGGCTGGCTCCGCGAACCGCCGACGAGGTCCAGCGCGATTTTCTGGCCCGCTGTCACGCTCTCGGGATCGGCTCTGCATGACAGCGGCGGCGGCATCGATCCATGTCTGCCCCCTGTCACGGCTTCCCGCAACGCTCGCGGCCAGCGGTGCGGGAAGCGTCGTGACGCTTATGGCCCGGGATGGTCCGGCAGCACTGCCGCCCCTGCACGAGTTCCGCCATCTCGTGCTCGACATGGCCGACATCGCCGCACCGCTCGGTCGCCATACCCTGCCGGGCAAGGGTCACATCGCGGACCTGCTCGCATTCGTGACGGCCTGGGACCGGCGCGCGCCACTGCTGATCCATTGCTATGCCGGGGTCAGTCGCTCGACTGCCGCCGCCTTCGCGACCCTGGCGGCGCTCTGCCCAGGAATCGGCGAAGCCGAACTCGCCAACCGGCTCCGCTCGGCGTCGCCGAGGGCCACGCCCAATGCGCGCATCGTGGCGCTGGCCGATGCGGCGCTCGGCCGGGCTGGGCGGATGGTCGACGCCATCCAGGCGATCGGCCGCGGTCGGGACTGCTTCGAAGGCGAGGTGTTCCACCTCGATCTCCCTGCCTGACCCTCCGGCGTCCGGGCCTCGACGATGATGGCCGGGGAACCTTCAGATCCCGGCGTACCAGGAATATCCGTTGTCCTCCCAGTAGCCGCCGTGGCCCTCGCCGAAGTCGGCATAGGAGTCCACCAGTTCGATCCGCTCGATGTATTTCGACATCTTGTACCCGAGCTGGCGCTCGACCCTGAGGCGGAGCGGCGCGCCATGCGGCACGGCGAGGGTCCGGCCATTCATGTCATAGGCCAGAATGGTCTGGACGTGACGGGCCGACACGAGGTCGATCGAGCCATAAAAGGGCGTGCCCTCGCCATCGAGCGAATTGTCGGCATCCATGGCGTCGAAACAGTGGAACACCACATAACGGGCCTTGTCCTGGACACCCACGCGGTCGAGCAGGTCGCCGAGTTTCGCCCCGGTCCATTGGGCGATGCAGCTCCAGCCCTCGACGCAGTCGTGCCGCGTGATCTGGGTGCGGGACGGCATGTCCCTTATTTCGGCGAGGCTGAACGCCATGGGACGGTCGACGAGCCCGTCGACCTTCAGCCTGTAATCGCTGAAACCGCCCGCCACGTGCTTTAGGTAGGCCTCGCCCTGCGGGTCCGTGCTGCCGTTCGGCTTGAAATACGGGCTGATATCGGCTTCGCCATATTCCGGGGCCAGGGCGTTCGGCCCCAGGATGGCGCGTTGCGCCGCGAAGGTCACGGCCTGTTCGGCGTCGAACAGCTTCGACAGGATGCTGCCGCCCGGAACCTTGTCGCAAGCCGCCAGGGCGAGGCCGCCGAGGCTGGCGAGCCCGCCCCTGAGCAGGCCCCTGCGGGTCTGGTGTCCGTCACGCATGGGTCACCTCGTTCTGCTTGGCCTCTCCGGGATCGAACCATCCCGTGATCATGGAGCGCATGTTGTTGAACACGCCTGTGACCAGCACCATCGCGATGTGCACGATGAAGAAGGCCACGAGCGCGAATGCAATGATGAAGTGAACCGTGCGGGCTGTCTGGCGCCCCCCAAAAAGCTGAAGCAGCTGCGGGAAGGCGGCGTCGAGGCCCGGCGACAGGGTCCAGCCTGCCAGCGCGATAAGCGGCAAGGCCACGAAGATCACCCCCATGTAGGCAAGCTTCTGCAGCACGTTGTAGCGCCGTGCGTTCTCGCCATGCGGAAACTTCAGCCTGGCGTGGTCGATGATCGCCTGCCCCGTATGGGCGAGTTCGGCCCGATCCGGGACGATATCGCGGGCGAAATGCCGAGAAACCAGGCCGTAGACCAAGTAGAGGAGTCCGTTGATCACCAGGAACCAGGCAGCCAGAAAATGCCACTGGCGTCCGCCCCCGAGGTCCTGCGTGGCCGGCAGGGTGATCCAACTCGGAAAGGCCCGCTCGACCGGTTGCCCAGCGACGTTGGACAGGCCCAGCACGCCCGACGTGTCGATGCTGTGGCCGAGCACTGCGGTATAGCCCTGCGGCTTGCCGTCGACCTCGCGCGAGTCGATCGCGAAGACCGGCGACTGGAAGTTCGACGTCTGGCCGATGTAGAGCGCCGGATGGGCATTGAAGATCTGCAATCCGCTCATCAGCAGCACGCCGAGGCAGATGGCGTTGATCCAGTGGGTGCAGCGCACGAGAGCGCCATGCCGCTTGATCAGCCGCGGCTCTGCGATGTTCCTGGACCGGCTCATGAGACCTCTTCGTCAGGCGATCGTAACCGGGGCCTTGCCTTATGGACCAGGGTCCCCAGAGTGTTACGAAGCTAGGGGTCGAGAGGTTTCGCATTGGATCAGGCAGATTTGGATGATATCGCCGCATTGCCGTTCGAACGGGCGCTCGCGGAACTCGAGGAGATCGTGGCCCGCCTGGAGCGCGGCAGCGTGGCGCTCGAGGAATCGATCGCCATCTACGAACGCGGCGAGGCCCTGAAGCGACATTGCGAGACGCTGTTGCGAAGCGCCGAAATGCGGGTCGAGAAGATCACGCTCGGCGCGGACGGCCAGCCGTCGGGCGTGGAGCGGCTCGACGTCCAGTAGGATCTGTCTTCCGTTCGAGCCGACACGCCACGGCTGAAAAGGGCGTTCACAGGCGGATCCGAAACGTCGCCCAAGCCGTGACCTCACTTCCATTGTTTTGATCCGCCCCCACTGAAGTGGTCCGCTCGGAGGTATGGGTTTCGAGCCTGAACGAGGACGGACCGGATGACGAGGAACAACTCGCCAAGCGGTTCCAGCGGAGCCCCGTGCAGGGGAGCTCGCGGCAGCGCTCAAATCGTTGGTGGCCGGCTCGATCCCAATCGGTCGAGCAGTGGCGGCGATGGCCGACGCATCGTTCCCGGCAAGCGCCGCGATGTCGATGACCGGGATCTCGGAGAAGAACCGGTCACCCACGCAGACGAGGTCGCCCGCGAAACCCTGTTGCTGGCCCAGCGCCCTCACTTCCCGGTCAGCGAGACGAGCGAGGGTGCCGGCCTCGCAGCACGGTCGTTGCACCGGCACCCTCACGTCGATGTAGCGTCGCGAGGTCTGGCCCCAGAACGCCGTCGTGGTGCGATCCTCGGGGCCGTCGCCGACCGCGAAGGACGTCCGCCTCCAGAGGCCGATCGCCCGCGCCGAGGCAGAGGAGCCAGTGTCCGACATGAGATCGCGTGCCTGCGACTGGAGGGAGAGTCAGCTCCGTGTCGACGCCGCCAGCACGCGCGCGACATTGTCCCGGTGGACCTTCTCGTAGGCCCCGAAATACTGGACCCGGCCGGCGACAAGATCGTCATGGATGAACGTCTTAAGGTCCTGGCACGCGAGGTCGGGGTCGTCGCCGCACCGGAGCAACTTCTCGACGTAGCGTCGGGCGGCGTCGAGCAGACCTCTTCCATAGCCCCCGCCCGCGATGGCGGCCGGCGCCCCGTGGTTGGGGAGGATGCGCTCGAAGTTTAGCCGTGCCAGTCGGTCGAGGTCGGCGAGATGGTGGCCCAGCCGGTCCGGTTCGGCCACGTAGGTCACGGGGTCCTCCAGCGTGTCGCCGGCGAGCAGCAGGCCGGAGTCGGGCAGCAGCAGCACCGTGCCGTCGCGGCTGTGGATGTCGAAGCGATGCAACTCCACCGGCACCGCGCCGACGCACAGGTCCAGTCTGCCCTCGAAGGTCTGCGTCGGCCCGATCAGCGGGCGGATCGGCGGCGATCCGCCCTCGAGGGCGTCCCGGTGCTCCGCGAGGAGTTCTGCCGTCAGCGCGTTGGCGATGATGCCGCAATCCCCGAAGACGGCGTTTCCGGCCACGTGGTCGGCGTGCCAATGGCTGAGGACGAGCCGGATCGACCGGACACCCTCGGCCTCGAGCGTCCCGCGGATGAGGGCCGCGTGGTCGGTCGAGATATGGGCGTCGTAGACGATCGCTTCCGCGCCATCGACGATGGCGTAGGAACAGGCCCCGAGCGCGTAGGCGCCGTCATCGAGCCAGTTAGGCGCCTCCGACCAGGCCCGGACGCCGTCGATCCGGCCGTCATAAAAGGCCAGGACATGGGGGGCGGGACGCAGGACACGCATCGTCGAGCCGAGCTGATGGGGCGCCATGACCGAACCTCGCTACCGGGTGCCGTCCAGCATAGTTTCGACATAAGCGGGCCACCAGGGCGCAAGCCGGACGCCTCGGCCTCTGCCACAGATTCCCGACCTGCCTCTTCGGCGACCCCAAGGGCGGTTTTTTCCGCAGGCTGCCTGCCGATCGAGCCGCACCCGGGGCAGCGAGCCGGACCTTCGAGACCCACCCGTCGCGACCGCCCCTGGCATGGCGCTTGCTCGGTCTCGATCGAGTTAGCGGCTAGGGTTCCGGCATGCCACGGGCATGCGCTGGTCCGAGAGCCGCCCTCGGCGGGGAGACATCCCGCCGGCGCACGGCGGGACAAAAGCCCGGGAGACCTCGGAAGCCAAGGGATTGGCGACTCTGGTCTTGTCGATCCCTCATCGCGAAAGGATCGGCATGCGTAACTCGAACCTCATGGTCGGCCGATGGATCATCGGCTCGTTGTCGGCTGCCGTCGCTGCGATGACTGCAGCAGGCCCAGCCGATGCGGCTCCCAAGACAGAGTTCAAGGTCGCCTGGTCGATCTATGTCGGCTGGATGCCATGGGGCTTCGCCGCCGATAACGGCATCGTCAAGAAGTGGGCCGACAAATACGGCATCAAGATCGACGTCACGCAGTTCAATGACTATGCCGAGTCGATCAACCAATATACGGCCGGAGCCTTCGACGCCCTCACGGTCACCAACATGGACGCGCTGGCGACGCCGGCGGCCGGCGGAGTCGACACGACCGCCGTGATCGTCGGCGACTTCTCGAACGGGAACGATGCCGTCATCCTGAAGGACAAGCCTACGCTCGCCGACATCAAGGGGGTCAACCTGGTCCAGTTCTCGGTGTCGGACTACCTGCTGGCCCGCGCCCTCGACACCGTCAAGCTGAGCGAACGCGACCTGACCGAGGTCAACACCTCGGACGCCGACATGGTAGCGGCCTACAAGACGCCGGACGTCACCGCCGTGGTCACGTGGAACCCGATCGTCTCCGAGATCCTGACGGCGCCGGGGGCCAAGAAGGTGTTCGACTCCTCGCAGATCCCGGGCGAGATCATGGACCTGATGGTCGCCAACACCGCGACGCTGAAGGACAATCCCGGCTTCGGCAAGGCCCTGGTCGGCATCTGGTACGAGACCACGGCCCTGATGACGGCCGAGACCGACGCCGGAAAGGCTGCCCGCACCGCCATGGGCAAGGCGTCGGGCACGGATCTCGCCGGCTTCGACGGCCAGCTCGCCTCGACCGGGCTCTTCCCCAAAGCCCCGGACGCAGTGGCTTTCACCCGCTCGGCCGACGTCGGGACGACGATGGACCGCGTGCGCCACTTCCTGTTCGACAGCACCTCCTCGGCGCCAATGCGCCGTCCGCGGACGCGGTCGGCATCGAGCTTGCGGACGGCAAGGTGCTGGGCGACAAGGCCAACATCAAGCTGCGCTTCACCGACGCCTTCATGGCGGGAGCGGCGAACCCCTGAGCCGAGACGTCCAGCCGCCATGCGGCTCATCAACAGGAAGCCGGAGCGCGGGATGCGCATCGCGCTCGCGGCCTTGCCGTTCGGCCTCGTGGCCGGGGGCTACGCGGCGGCCTCGGCGGTCCGACTGGCGACCAATCCGACCGACAAGCTGCTGCCCAGCTTCGCGTCGATCGGCCGGGCGATCGGCCGCGTCGCTTTTTCGGCCGACCCCCGGACCGGGGAGTTCCTGTTCTGGACCGATACGATCGCGAGCCTCGAGCGGATTTTCGCGGCCCTCGTCGTCGCGACCGCTCTGGCACTCGTCCTCGGCGTCGTGGTGGGTCTGCTGCCCTATGTGCGGGCGCTCATGTCGTCCTTGGTGGGCGCCGTGTCGATGGTGCCGCCGCTCGCCCTGTTGCCGATCCTGTTCATCGCGCTCGGCCTCGGCGAGACGGCGAAGATCACGCTGATCGCGATCGGCATCGCCCCGGTCATGACGCGCGACCTAGCCGCGCGCGTTGGAGAACTGCCGCGCGAACAGGTCGTCAAGGCCGAAACTCTCGGCGCCTCGAGCTGGCAGTTGGCGCTGCGCGTGGTGCTGCCGCAGGTCCTGCCCCGGCTCATCGACGCCCTGCGGCTGGCGCTCGGACCCGCTTGGCTGTTCCTGATTGCCGCCGAGGCCATCGCCGCCGAGGGGGGCCTCGGCTATCGCATCTTCCTGGTGCGCCGCTATCTCGCGATGGACGTGATCCTGCCCTACGTGGCGTGGATCACGCTCCTCGCGGCCGCCATGGACTGGCTGCTGGCGCGGCTGCGGCGCGCGCTGTTTCCCTGGTTCGGCACCCCCGCATGATCGCGGTCGAGAACCTGTGGAAGGAATACGGTGGGCAGGTGGTGCTCGAGCGCCTCTCTTTCGCGATCGCGCCTCGCGCTTTCGTGGCCCTCGTCGGGCCTTCGGGCTGCGGCAAGACGACGTTCCTGCGCATGCTGCTCGGCGAGGAGCGCCCGACCCGAGGCCGCATCCTGGTCGACGGCGAACTGCTCTCCCCCGAACCCGGTCCCGACCGCGGGGTCGTGTTCCAGCGCTATTCCGTCTTCCCCCATCTGACCGTGCTCGGCAACGTGCTGCTGCCGCGCGAACTCGAAATCTCTCCGGTGTTGGCACGCCTGTTCGGCACCGCGCGCCGGACCGCCCTCGCGGAAGGGCGCGCCCTGCTGGCGGAAGTCGGTCTCGAAGGATGCGAGTCGCTCTACCCATCCGAGCTGTCGGGCGGCATGCAGCAGCGGTTGGCGCTCGCCCAGGCGCTGATGCGACGGCCGAAGATCCTGCTGCTCGACGAGCCCTTCGGCGCCCTCGATCCCGGCATCCGGGCCGACATCCACGGGCTGATGCGCCGGCTATGGCACGAGTGCGACCTCACGGTCGTCATGGTGACCCACGACCTGCGCGAGGCTTTCTCGCTGGCGACCCGCGTCATCGCTTTCGAACGCCGGCGGGAGCGGCCCGAGGAGCGCGAGCGCTACGGCGCGACGGTCTCGCGTCACATCGACATCTGGCCGAAGCGCGTCGCCGGCCAGCCCGCCATTCCTTCCATCGCCAGGGCCGCTCCATGACTACCGATACGGAGGCCGCCATCGCGGCCAACAAGCGACGCTACGACGAACTCAAGCGCGAGGGACAGACCCACCCGGCCCGTGCCCTGCCGGGTCCCAGCCCGCGGTCCGCTCCCCCGCCCTTCGGCGCGGTGCTGCATCGGGAGCGGATACCGGGCGGCTGGTACTGGTCGACGACCCTCGGGCGCGGCGAAGCCCTGCGCCTGGCGACGCCCGACGGACCGGCCGCAGTCGCACTCGTGGCCTGGCACCTCCACGACACGTCCGAGCGGCTGAACTACGCCGACACGGTCAAGATCCAGTGGACGGCGGCGCTCGGCAGGGGCCGCGTCCTGTTCTCGGACATGGGCCGCGTGATGCTGTCCATCGTCGAGGATTCCTGCGAGGCCCACGATGCCGTCGCGGGTGGCTCGACGCCAGGATCCGTCGGGGCGCGGGCCAACGCCCCGCGCCGCAACACGCGCGACAACCTGCTGCTCGCAGCCGCCAAGCACGGCCTGTCGCGCCGCGACCTGCCGCCCTCGATCGCATTCTTCGCGCCGGTGCGCACGGACGCCGACGGACGCCTCCGCTGGGTCGGGGAGGCGCGCCAGGCGCACGATTTCGTCGACCTCCGCGCCGAGATGGACCTTCTGGTGGCGCTTTCGAATTGCCCGCATCCGCTCGACCCCGACCAGGGCGAGCCGCCCGCCGTCGAGGCGACCCGTTTTCGCATGCCGCCCGCGGCCGAGGACGACCTCTGCCGCACCGCGACCGCCGAGGCCGTGCGCGGCTTCGAGAACACCGACGACCTTCTCGCCGGATCGGGAGCCCGCTCATGACCATCGACCGTTCGTCCCCGGCGGCCCGCGATCCAGCCACGGCGAGCCGCGACCACCATGTCCCGGCCCAGGCGCCCTGGTCCGGCCTCGTCCGGCGCGGGGAGGTGATCCGCATCGTCGACCTCGACGGCCAGCAGGCGGTCGACACCCTGTTCTACCGGGCCGACGACACGGCCGAGCGCTATTCGTCCCAAGACACGGTTCGCCACCAGGGCGCCGCCTATGTGACGGCCGGCACACGCCTGATCTCCAGCGAGGGCAACGTCATGCTGACCGTCGTGGCCGATACCTGCGGGCGCCACGACACGTCGGCCGGCGCCTGCTCGTGCGAGAGCAACACGGTCCGGTTCGGCCACGCCACCCGCTATCTGCACGCCTGCCGCGAGAACTTCCTGCTCGAAGTGGGCCGCTACGGCATGACGAAGCGCGACATCGTCCCCAACATCAATTTCTTCATGAACGTGCCGATCGAGCCTTCGGGCAAGCTCGCCATCGTGGACGGGGTGTCGCGGCCGGGCGACTACGTGGAACTCGAGGCCGAGATGGACGTGCTGTGCGTCATTTCGAACTGCCCGCAGATCAACAACCCCTGCAACGGCTTCAACCCGACCCCGATCCGCGTGCTGATCTGGGCCGCGGAAGGCTGAGATCCATGTTCAGGAAGGTCCTGGTCGCCAACAGGGGCGAGATCGCCGGCCGCGTGATAGGGACGCTCCGGCGCATGGGAATCCGCTCGGTGGCGGTCCATTCCGATGCCGACCGCTTCACGCCCCCCGTGCTGATGGCCGACGAGGCCGTGCGGCTCGGTCCACCGCCCGCGGCCCTGAGCTACCTCGACATCGATGCCGTCCTGGCGGCCTGCCGCCTCACCGGAGCCGATGCGGTCCATCCTGGCTACGGCTTCCTGTCGGAGAATGCAGGCTTTGCCGAGCGCCTGGCCGAAGCCGGCATCGCCTTCATCGGGCCCCGGCCGGAGCACATCCGGGCCTTTGGCCTGAAGCACACCGCGCGCGAGATCGCCGGCGCGAGCGGTGTGCCGATGCTGCCCGGCACCGGCCTCCTCGACGTTGTCGGAGAGGCGCTGCACCACGCCGAGCGGATCGGCTACCCGGTGATGCTCAAGAGCAGCGCGGGCGGCGGCGGGATCGGGATGCAGCTCTGCCGCGACAGGGGCGAGATCGAGGTGCGGTTCGCGGCCGTGCAGCGGACCGCCCAGGCGAGCTTCGGCGACGGGCGCGTGTTTCTGGAGCGCTTCGTGGCGGCGGCGCGACACGTCGAGGTGCAGATTTTCGGGGACGGCCGGGGCCGTGTGGTGGCGCTGGGCGAGCGCGACTGCTCGCTCCAGCGCCGCAACCAGAAGGTCATCGAGGAAACGCCGGCGCCCTGTCTCCCGGAGGCCACGCGGCGCGCGTTGCACGACGCCGCGGTGGCGCTCGGCCGGACGGTCGCCTACGAATCCGCCGGCACGGTCGAGTTCATCTACGATCCGGCGCGGGACGCCTTCTCGTTTCTCGAGGTCAACACCCGGCTGCAGGTCGAACATCCCGTCACCGAAGCCGTGTTCGGCATCGACCTCGTCGAGTGGATGGTGCGCCAGGCAGCGGGCGAGGACGTCATCGGCGACGGCCCACCCAGCCCGGCGGGCGCCGCCATCGAGGCGCGGGTCTATGCCGAGGATCCGCATGCCGGTTTCAGGCCGAGCGCGGGCCTGCTGACCGAGGTGCGTTTCCCCCCGGGAGCGCGGGTCGACACCTGGGTGGAGACCGGCACCGAGGTCACGCCCTTCTACGATCCTCTGCTGGCCAAGGTGATCGTGCGCGGCAACGACCGGGCCGCCGCCATCGCGGCGCTCCGGGCGGCGCTGGAGGGCACCACGGTCGCGGGGATCGAAACCAACCTCGATTACCTGCGCGCCATCGCGGGGTCCGAACTCCTGGGCGCCGGCCTCGTGTCCACGACGGCGCTCGGCGACTTCCCCTTCATGCCGCGCAGGATCATGGTGATCCGCCCCGGCACGCAATCGAGCCTACAGGAGTTGCCGGGCCGGCTGGGCTACTGGCACGTGGGCGTGCCGCCGAGCGGCCCGATGGACGAGCGCTCGTTCCGCCAGGCCAACGGGCTGGTGGGCAACCCCGAGACGACCGCCGCGCTGGAGCTGACGGTCGACGGGCCGACGCTCCGGTTCGATACGGGCGCCACGGTCGCCCTCGCGGGCGCCCGCATGCCGCTGATGCTCGATGGCGTCCCCGTGCCGCACGGCACCGCAGTTCGGGTCGAGGCCGGGCAAGTGCTCGCGGCTGGCCCGATCGAGGGACCGGGGCAGCGCGCCTATCTGGCGGTCGCTGGCGGGTTCGACGTCCCGGAGGTGCTCGGCTCTCGTGCCACCTTCGGGCTCGGCGGCTTCGGCGGCCATGCCACGGGGGTCCTGCGGGCCGGCGACACGCTGCGCATGGCAGCGCTCCGCCGGCTGGCGGAACCTGCCGTCCCCAGGGTGCCGCGGAACGACGGCTCCGAGATGAAGCCAGCGGCCCTCACCCATGACTGGGAGATCGGCGTCGTCTACGGCCCCCACGGCGCGCCGGATTTCTTTCAGCCGGCCGACATCGACGAGCTTTTCGGCACCGCCTACGAGGTCCATTTCAACTCGGCGCGAACCGGCGTTCGGCTGATCGGGCCGGCCCCGCGCTGGGCTCGGCTCGACGGTGGCGAAGCAGGGCTTCACCCCTCGAACGTCCACGACAACGCCTATGCGGTCGGCGCCATCGACTTCACCGGCGACATGCCGATCATCCTGGGTCCAGACGGCCCGAGCCTCGGCGGTTTCGTATGTCCCGCCGTCGTGGCGCGCGACGAGCTCTGGAAGGTCGGCCAGCTCAAGCCCGGCGACCGCCTGCGCTTCGTGCCGGTGCCGCGCCCGGAGGATCCAGTGGCGGGACCGTGCGTGCGGGCGCGGGGCGTCCCGGCGGGCTCGCCCATCGTCGGTCGGAGCGACGCCGGCCCGGTCGCGGTCGTGTACCGGCGGCAGGGGGACGACAATCTGCTCGTCGAGTACGGCCCCATGGAACTCGATATCGGCCTGAGGATGCGCGTCCAGGCCCTCATGGAGGCGGTCGGCCGCTTGACTCTGCCGGGGCTCGTCGACCTCACGCCGGGCATCCGCTCGCTGCAGATCCATTATGACGGTGCCCGCCTGCCGCGCGGGCGGCTCGTCGATCTCTTGCGGGAGGTGGAGCGCGGGCTGCCCGACCTCGCCGAGGTCTCGGTGCCGAGCCGGATGGTCCATCTGCCCCTGTCCTGGAACGATCCCGACGTCGTGCTTGCGATGCGCAAGTACCAGGAGCTCGTCCGGCCCAACGCGCCCTGGTGCCCGGACAACATCGAGTTCATCCGTCGCATCAACGGGCTGCCCGATAAAGATGCGGTCCGGCGGATCGTATTCGACGCCAGCTATCTCGTGCTCGGCCTCGGCGACGTCTACCTGGGCGCCCCGGTCGCGACGCCTGTCGACCCGCGCCACCGCCTGGTCACGACGAAGTACAACCCCGCCCGCACCTGGACGCCCGAGAACGCCGTCGGTATCGGGGGCGCCTACATGTGCATCTACGGCATGGAAGGGCCGGGCGGCTACCAGCTCTTCGGGCGCACCCTGCAGGTGTGGAACACGTGGCGGCCGACGCCCGTGTTCGCCGCGGGAACGCCCTGGCTGCTTCGCTTCTTCGACCAGATCCGGTTCTTCCCCGTCAGCCATGAGGAACTCGCGGACGCGCGGGCCGCCTTCCCCCACGGAGCCTATCCGCTCCGTATCGAGGAGACGCGCTTCTCCTACGCCGATCATGCGGCCGGGCTGGCGCGCGACGCGTCCGACATCGGCACCTTCAAGGCTGCCCAGCAGGCCGCCTTCGAGGCCGAGAGGCTGCGCTGGAAGCGCGACGGGCTAGACGCATTCCAGGCCGACGAGGCTGCGGCCTCCCCCGCATCCGACTTGCCCCCGCACTGCATCGGCGTGTCGAGCGCCGTGCCGGGCAGCATCTGGAAGTTTGCGATCGGCATCGGCGAGAGAGTCGCGGCCGGCGACACGGTCGCGGTGATCGAATCCATGAAGATGGAGATCGCCGTCACCAGTCCGGCGGCGGGGCGCCTCCGCGAGATCAGGGCCGCGCCGGGCCGAACGGTCCGCTCGGGCGACATTATCGCGATCATCGAGGAGGACTGAACGTGTTAGGAAGCCTGGATCTCGGGAGCTTGCGGGAGCTCTACCGCGCGGGCGGTTTCACCCCCGGCGATCTCGTCGAGGCGCTGCTGGTACGCCTCGATGCCTGCGCCGACACGGCGGTGTTCATCGCCCGGGTGCCGCCCGACCGGCTCCGAGCGGCCGCGGACGCGCTGGTGGCGCGGGCGCCGGAACCCAACAGCCTGCCGCTGTGGGGCATCCCTTTCGCGGTCAAGGACAACATCGACGTCGCCGGCCTGCCCACCACGGCGGCCTGTCCGGCCTTCGCCTACGCGCCCGCGGAGGACGCCGCGGTCGTGGGGCGGCTCGTCGCGGCCGGCGCGCTGCCGATCGGCAAGACCAACCTCGACCAGTTCGCGACCGGCCTCAACGGCACGCGCTCGCCTCACGGCGCGCCGCGCTCGGTGTTCGACGCCGCCTACATCTCGGGCGGATCGAGTTCGGGCTCGGCCGTGGCGGTTGCCTCTGGCCTCGCCAGCTTCGCGCTCGGCACCGACACGGCCGGCTCCGGGCGCGTGCCGGCCGCCTTCAACAACCTCGTCGGCATCAAGCCGACGCCGGGTCTCGTCAGCACGGCTGGCGTGGTCCCGGCCTGCCGCAGCGTCGACTGCGTCACGGTCCTGGCCTTGACGGTCGCCGACGGCGTGGCGGTGCGGCGGATCCTGGACGGCTTCGACCCCCGCGACCCGTTCTCGCGCCGGGCCGAGCCCGCTTCGCTGCCCGTGGCAGGCCTTCGGGTCGGCGTGCTGGGAGACGGCGAGTTGGAGTTCTTCGGCGACGCGGAGGCGGAGCGGCTCTACGACGATGCCGTGGCCCATGCCGCGGAGCTCGGCGCCGCGATCATGCCGATCGACTATGCGCCGTTCCGGGCCGCCGCGGCCCTGCTCTACGGCGGCCCCTGGGTGGCGGAGCGCCTGGCCGCGATCAAGCCCTTCTTCGACCAACACGCCGACGCGGTCGACCCGACCGTGCGGACCATCATCGAGGACGGACGCCGCTATTCCGCGGTCGACGCCTTCGAGGGCCGCTATCGGCTCGCCGAGCTCCGGCACCGGACCGATGCCGAATGGGCCAAGGTCGATATCCTGCTGCTGCCGACCGCGCCCACCACCTACACGGTCGCCGCCATGATGGGGGATCCGATCCGCCTCAATGCCAACCTCGGACGATATACCAATTTCGTGAACCTGCTCGATTGCTCGGCCATCGCGGTGCCGGCCGGCTTCGGGCAAGGCGGGTTGCCGTTCGGCGTCACGGTGATCGGGCGCGCCTTCCAGGACGACGCCCTGGCGCCTTTCGCCGACGCCCTCCACCGCGCGGCCGAGGCCGGCATGGGACGCGATCGCTCACCCCTGTCCGAGGCCCGGGCAGACGGCGGGGCATCCGCCCGGGGCTATCCTCTCGTTGTCGTGGGGGCGCATCTCAGCGGCATGCCGCTCAACGGCGAACTCCTCGACCTTGGCGGCCGGCTCCTGCGGGCCGGCCGGACCGCGGCGGACTACCGCCTCTACGCGCTACCCGGCACCGTGCCGCCGAAGCCCGGGCTGGTGCGGGAGCCAGGCTTCGCGGGACCCGGCATCGCGGTCGAACTCTGGGATCTCGACGCGGCCGCCTTCGGGCGCTTCGTGTCCCGGATCCCGTCACCGCTCGGTGTCGGCAAGGTCAGGCTCGACGACGGCACGGAGGCGAGCGGTTTCCTGTGCGAGGCTCACGCGGTAGCCGGGGCCGAAGACATCACGGCCTATGGCGGCTGGCGTAGCTTCGCCGATCGGCGATACCCGCCGATCTGACGACGGAGCGAAAGACGAACTCCATCAGCCCGTAGGTCGCGCTCGCAAGCATCGTCGTGCGCCTCGACCCGGATGGTTTGACGGCTTGTCATGCCGCTCTCCCCCCTCATCGCCCGTCCGGCGTGCCTCAAAGCAGCTCCGCCCCGCCGCCCAGCGCCGGCCCGGACGTCGGGTCGAAACCGTCGGGTTTCTTGGCGATCAAGGTCTGCGTGGTGAGGATCAGCCCGGCCACCGAGGCAGCGTTGCACCGCGCTGTAGCTGACCTGACGGGATCCACGATGCCGGCCGCCATCATGTCGACCAGGCCGCCGGTGCGGGCGTCGAGCCCGTGGCCGTTGCTTCCCGACGCCGCCTTGGCGACCTTGCGCTCGCCATCGAGCCCGCAATTGGACTTTCGGGGCCGAGGCCGACGGCGACCTCGACGCGCTGCGACGCACCTTCCTGCTGAAAGCCTTCCAGCGGCGCCAGAAAGCCCTGCTCGACGGCCCGAAATGGTCTGTCCCGGCCGGCGCCAGTGAGACGTCCGTCAGAGTCTCCCCGGTGAGCTTCCAGAACAGAATCCTCTGCCGCGCTGCCGCAAATGCGGTGGCCGTGACCAGCAGCGTCAGGCAACAGGCGACCATCAACGGCCTCACCGGACGCGGTTCTCCCTCGTAATTTGATCGGCAACTGACCACGGCGCAGAGGGAGACATAAGGCCCGGAGCCGTGAATTCCGCTGGTTTCGCCGGCATCGCGCCTGTAGGCAAACAGGCCGGTTCCCGGGCTTCGGCACCGCACCGCACTGACGGCTGGATGGAGGACACGACGTGAGACGGACGCACACGCTCGCCGGAGCCGCTCTTTCGGCCGCCCTTGTGTCGTGGGCGGCGACGCCTGCTCTGGCCGCCGACGCCACGACCTGCGACGCCTTGACGGCCCGCTACGAGACCCGGCGCGTCGGGCTCGAGCCGCCGCAGGTCAGCGCGGTGCTCTTCGCCGCGGCCGAGGACGGCTGCGACGCACTCGCCGAACGGGTGCTCGACGCCGGAGCCTCGGTGGCGGCCCGCGACCGCACCGGCGGGACTGCGCTCACCCACGCGGCGCGCGGCGGCCATGTCGCGTCGATCAAGCTGCTCGTGGCTCGCGGCGCCGACGTCGATCTGCGCAATGTCGAGGGCTCGACGCCGCTCTTCGTCGCCGTCGAGCAGAACCGATTGGAGGCCGCCGAGGCGCTGATCGGGCTCGGCGCCAAGGTGAATCTTCCCGGGCGGGCGGGAGTCACGCCGTTGTCGGCCGCCGCCTTCAACGGCAGCGCTCGGCTCGTCGAGGCATTGCTGGTCCACGGCGCCGATCCTGCGGCCCGCGACGCCAGTGGCAAGGCGGCGATCCTCTATGCCGCAGCGCGCGGCTTCAGCCCCGTGGTGATGCGGCTCCTCGATGCAGGAGCCGACGTGAACGCCACCTACGGCAATGGCTTGACGCCGTTGATGTGGGCGGCCGGTTACGCCAACGACGTGCCGGCCAGCGATGGCGTCGCCCTCGTCACCCAACTCCTCGACAAGGGAGCGGCGCTCGACGTCCGCGACGACCGCGGCCGCACGCCACTGATGATCGCGGCGGGGCTGGAGCATGACGATGTGGCGGATGTGCTTCTGCGGCGGGGGGCCGACCGCACGCTGCGCGACAAGGACGGCAAGACCGCAGCGGACCTCGCAACGACCGCTGCCCTTCGGGCAAAGCTCGCGGGGAAGTCCTGAACGGGCGTCCCATCCCGGCGGACGCATCGGCACGGCGTCACAGCCCGGCGAGGTAGCTTTCCATCGCCGCGAGGTCCCTTTCGGATGACGCTTGGGCCAGGCTCGTCATGCCGGGGTTGTTGGCGCGCGCGCCACTGCGGAAGTCGTTCAGGGTCTTGGTCAGGTAGGCCTGGCTCTGGCCGGACAGGCGCGGCACCGAGCCCGTGCCTTGGAACTGATCGAGATGGCACGCCGAGCAACCGATCGAGCTGTTGGCTGTCTTGGCGTCCCTGACGTCGACATCGGCGGCCGTCGGCTGAGCAAGGTTCGTCCAGGGCTTCGCTGCGAAATAAGCCGCCAGTTCCTTCATGTCATCCCGCTCCAGCGTCGCCGCGATCTGTTCCATGATCTCGTTCTTGCGCGCGCCTTTCTTGTAATCCCGGAGCTGGAGGTAGATGTAGCCCTCCTGCTGGCCCCAGATGATCGGGATCTCCTTTTCGGTCGGTACACCCTTCTCGCCGTGGCAGGCGGAGCAGACCGTGGCCTTCTCCTCGATCGTGTCGGCCCTCGCCCCCGTCCAGCACGGCACCGCACTCAAGATGAGAGCGGAAAGGCTGACCCCAAGCCGCCGAGCCATCGACTGATCACGCATCATCATGCCATCCGAAACGTGGGAAGGCGGGTTCAAGCCCCGCCTTCCGTCGACACGATATCGTAACTTGGATCAGTCCACCGTGAAGGCGATGATGGAATTGCCCCGCTTGTAGTCGAGCTGCGTATTTCCGCCGGCTCCGACCACGATATACTGCTTGCCCTCGACCGAGTAGGACGACGGCGGAGCGTTGACGCCTGCACCCGCCTGGAACGACCAGAGGGGTGAGCCCGATTCGGCGTCATAGGCCTTGAACATGCCGTTACCCTCGCCGGTGAAGACGAGACCACCGGCGGTGGCCAGAATGCCGCCGATCATCGGCTGCTCGGTCTTGACCTGCCACCGGATCTTGCCGGTGTTGTAGTCGACCGCGGTGACGTTGCCCCACTGCTCCTCGGCTGGAATGACCTTGAAGGCGCCGCCGAGCCAGAGCTTGCCGTCCGGATAAGCCGAGCTCTGAACCTGGTAGGTCATGGGCTGATGAAGGTTGATCGCGTAGGCGAGCCCGAGGTTCGGGTTGGTGGCCATGGGCGACCATTCCACGCCGCCGTTGGCGCCCGGCAGCATTCGCACGCCCTCCTTGGTGGGCAGCGTCCACATGTTCTCCTGCGGGACCATCGGCTCCGAGTAGCGGATCAGACTGCAGTCCTTGGCGTCGTGCACGTAGACGTGACCGGTCTTGCCGGCGTGCAGCACGCCCTTGGTCGGTTTGCCGTCCTTGTCGGCCACCTTAGTGATGACCGGGGGCGACACGGCGTCGAAGTCCCACACGTCGTGGGGGATGTACTGCAGGTGGCAGACGTATTTGCCGGTGTCGAGATCGAGTGACACGAGCGAATCGGTATAGAGGTTGTCGCCGGGTCGGTTCGAGCCGTCGAGATCCGGCGACGGGTTGCCGACCACGAAGTAGATGCGGCGCGTCTCGAGGTCGACCGCCGGGTTCTGCCAGATGCCGCCCCCGAGTGTCTTGTTGAAGTCCGCGACCTTGGCCGGGGCGGCTTTGTCGGCCGCGGCATCCGCAACGGATTTTCTGCCCGCGGCATCCTTATCGGCCACAGGGATCACGGCCGCCTTGCCGGCGGCCGACCCGCTCTGCTGCTTCTTGCCGCTCGCACCATCCCCATTCATCGCGGATAGGGCCGCCTTCTCGGCCGCGATATCGCGGTGAAGGTCCTTTCCGGTCGCGTCCTTCTCGGCCCAGACGCCGACGGAATTGTCCGGGATCGTAGAGAAGGTCCAGATCAGCTTTCCGGTCTTGGCGTCGAAGGCCTTCATGAACCCGCGGATCCCGTATTCGCCGCCGTTGGTGCCGATCAGCACCTTGCCGTCCACCACTGTGGGTGCCATGGTCTCGCTATAACCTGCCTCGGGGTCGGCAACCTCGATCTTCCAGACCACCTTGCCGGTCCTGGAGTCGAGCGCGATGAGCTGGGAATCGAAGGTGCCGACGAAGACCATGTCGTCGGCCACCGCGACGCCGCGATTGTTGGGGCCGCAGCAGAAGGTGGTGACCGGACCCATCTTCGGAACGAAGTGCCAGAGCTGTTCGCCGGTGCGAGCGTTCAGTGCATAGACCTGGCTGAAGGAGGTCGTCACGTACATCGTGCCGTTGACAACGATCGGCGAGGTCTCGAGCGACTCCTTCACCTCGGTCTGAAAGATCCAGGCCGGACGAAGCTTGCCTACATTGCCGGTGTTGATCTGGCGATTCGGATAGAAGCGTTGCTGGCTGTAATCGCCGTTGGTGTGCAGGAAGTTCTGACTGTCGGACGCCGCTCGGTTAAGCAGCTCTTGAGAGACGACGGACAGGTCGCCGAACTTGGTCGCCGACTTTATTTCTTGCGCCTGCACGGCAGGCAGTCCAAGAGCCGCCGAACACAGCAGCGCCGTCATCAGCTTTTTCACGACGTCTTCTCCCCTTTGAGCGCCGGTGATTGTCGAGCCCGGCCGCTATGTACGATAGTGGACCGTGGCCACATCATGGTCAACATCAACGCGCGCGCACCAAAGGCAGCCCCCTACCATGTCGGCCCACTTCGTGCGGCTGCTACGGCGACGCAGCCCGGGGTCCATCATGGCTCAGATCGCATGACTATGGTGGTGCGGCGGATCGGCGCGAGGAGAAAGCAATCCGCCGCATCGTGCGGTGGCGGAGGCCTTCACTTGTTGCAGGTTTCGACGCTGCCGTTGGTCATTTCTGCACTGGCCGACTTGCAGCTCGTGGTGCCTGGCAGACTGCTCGTGGCCTTGATCTCGGCGTTGTCGGTCCGGGTCACGCCGGCTGGCGATTGAACATCCGTCGTGCCGACCGGCTGGGAAGGTGCCTCGGTCCGCGTTTCGGCAGGAGCGCTGCTTTGCGCCAAAGCACTCCCCGCTAGGCTCAGCGAGAGCAACCCGATGCAGATCGTCAGACGGCTCATGACCCAGTCCTTCCATGGACGCTTCGGCTCCTCATGGTTCCAGTCCAAGAGACAGGAATCAACTCCGTTTCGAACGCAAGGTTGCAGCCTGGAACGACGACCTTGCCGCAAGCCCTACTGCCGCATGATCCTTCGCACGAGGCCCCCGGCTGAAACGCTCCTGACTCGGTTTTCCGCAGTGGTGGCCGGCGGAGTGTCGTCCTTCGAACAAACATCGTGGTATGAATATGCAGAGGTGGTCGAACCTACTCAGATGCGTCGATCAAGCGCAGGCAATCTTCACTCACCTGCGCGCGTCTGCCGAGGATACATTTTTTGATATCGTCCGGATCCGCGTGAGTTTCCGGACAGAGGCGGGCCACATCGGCCCCGCAGGCGATGGTCAACTTCTGCTGCATCGTCTTCGCCCGGGGAGAGACGCAGGTCGAGAGAGCGACGACGAACCCGATCCCGAGAAGAAGCGCTGCTTTCCTGTAGCGCTTAGCGACGGTCGATCGTCCCAAGACGGAGTCCTTCCTGAGGAGATCCCTTCACCGACGCTACGGCGGAGTCCATCCCGTTCAAGGTTTCGGCGGCGACGTGACCGCTACCTTGATGCTGGAATAATAGGCCGCCAGATCCGCCATATCGGCCTCGCTCAGCGTCTGGGCGACAGTGTTCATGATTTCGTTCTTCCGCTCGCCGCTGTGGTAGGCCTTGAGCGACGAGGCGATATAGGCCTCGACCTGCCCTGAGAGATTGGGAGCTTCCGGCAGCTTCGAGACTCCATCGCGTCCGTGGCATGCAATGCAGCCCCCGGTCTTGATCCTCGCGGCCCCCGCCGCGACGGATCCTTCCGCTTGTGCCGCGGAAGGGATCATGGCCCAGGCGAGCAGCAAAGCCAGGTAGGCACCAGCATTCATCGAGGATCTCCGTAAAGCCCCGCCCGCCTTCGAAGCGGGCGGGGCGTCCTGGCTACTTCTTGCCATCGTAGGTGATGCGGTAGACGGCGCCCGCGAGATCGTCGGAGACGAGCAAGGAGCCGTCGCGCATCAGTTGGACGTCGACGGGGCGGCCCGTGTATTCGCCATCCTCGTTGAGCCAACCCTCCGCGAAGGGCTTGGAACCCCCGACCGCCTTGCCGTCGGCATCGATCTTCGTGACCATCACACGCGCGCCCACCGGCACGGTGCGGTTCCATGACCCGTGCTGGGCCGAGAAAATCGCCCCCTTGTACTCGGCCGGGAACATCTTCCCGTTGTAGATGCTCATGCCGAGATCGGCGGCATGAGCCGCCTCTTCGACGACCGGGAAGACGACGTCGGCGGGCGGGGTTTGATCCTTATACTCGACCGTTCTGGTATGGCCGCCGCCGTACCATGGGAAGCCGAAGTTCTGACCTGCCTTGATGACGTGGTTGATCTCACCGGGCGGGATGTCGTCTCCCATGCCGTCGACCTGGTTGTCCGTGAACCAGAGCGTCTTGTCCTTCGGATCGAAATCCATTCCGACCGAGTTGCGAACGCCATGAGCAAAGACCTCGCGGTTCGAGCCGTCCCGATCCATCCTCATGATGCTGCCGAGGCCGGCCTTATAGTACATGTCGTACTTCTCCGGCGCATAGACGTTGTAGGGTTGTCCGATCGCGATATAGAGCTTGTTGTCGGGACCGACGCGGCAGACCCGTCCCGAGTGGTTGAAGCTCTCCTCGCTCGCCGGGATCAGATCGCCCTGCTTGACGACCGCCGCGACCGCGACGTCGGCGTTTTCGTAGAAAAACTCGCCAGCTGGAAACGTCAGAACCCGATTCTGTTCGACCGAGAACAGGAACCCGTCCTTCGAGAAGCAGATCCCGTTGGGATTGTTGAACTTGATCGTGGGAGCGAATTCCCGAACGTCTCCGGCCGACCCTGTATGGCCGCGATCGGTGAGCGTGTAGATCTTGTCCTTGCGGGTCGAGACATAGGTGACCACGCCCTGCGGGCCGACCGCGATCATCCGAGCGTCGGGAACGAGCGCATAGAGCGAGATCTTGAAGCCCGGCGGAAGCTTGACGCTTTGCAGGTTTTTCCTGATGGCATCGGCCTTCTCACCACCCTGGGGGACGGGCACCAGCGTCGCGGACCCGGTGGACTTGAAGTCCTCGAGCTTGTCCATCGTGGACTTGACGGCCCCGGTCGGGACCGCTCCGTTGGTCGAAGATGGGGTATCGGTGATGTTTGCGTTCTGGGCGAAGGCCGCAGACCCAGTCATCAACGCACCCGTGGCCACAGCCGCAAGCAGCACTGTTCTCATAGCAACCTCCCATGCTCCTAAGAGCTTGATTCGCAGGCCAATCACCGTTGGCTCGGACGAAGTTAGGACGAGGCCCTACGCAATTGCAAGCAACCCGTGGACACAAATGGAACGGGGTCAAACTTCGCTCAATGACACTAAGGCCGTAATCTCGGACGACGGCGGGTCTGCGGCTCTGCTGGCCGCCCTCGAGGAGCGGGAATGCCGCGAGCGGACCCGGAGGCGAGTTGGCGCGGGCGTGGTGCCTGCGCCGCGGCCGATGCCGAACCTGCCTGAGCTGTAGCGTGGTACCGGGCGAAGGTGGCGGCGCTGCAGGACGCTCTCGAGGAGGCCGACGCCGCTGCGGATCGAGGTCCGGGGCGCGTTGGCGGCGATGCTGGCTTTGAGGTCGGGGTCGAGCGAGGCGGCGGCTTTGGCGCTGGCTTCGCGATTCAAGTTGGTTGCGGGGGCGCGCAACCAACGATTCTTGCGGTTAGCGGAGCGGGTAATCCCTAAACTCGCAGCATAGCCGTAATTCATCCTACCTCGCGCCCCGTCGTTCTTGGTTCTTGGTTGGCAGTCTTGCTTGCTCCCCCGAGGGCCTTTGTCGGCGAAACGAGACGGTTGGCGGGCGGATCTGACGAGGCTCATGACGCGCTTGCGTTGAGCGTCTGATCTCGGACGCCGTAGGCTGAGTCCATGTCTCCATGAGACAGGTGGATCTTGAGCGGTTGAGCAAGGAAGAGCTGATTGCCGTTCTCCCAGGCGTTCGGAAGCGGCCGGACCTTGGTAGCGGTGACGGCGAACGGCCCGACCGCGGAGGAGCACCAGCGCCGGATGCGCGAGCCCGACCCTGGATAGAAAGAGGCCGCTCCGAGGAGCGGCCCAAGTCTAGGGAGGAAACGCCCAAAAGGGGCAAAACCCCGAAGGCGCAAGTTCATAGAGACCAGGTTCGGTTAACATTTGATGAAGATCCGCGCGGGATGGCTACTCACGCGCCCAGCCCGCACGGGCGATCTACATCTGCGTTTTGCTCGACTTCGGCGGCGGGCATCAACCGCGGCCGACCTCGATCGGCGCGGTGGGCGTCGCGTGGCCGGCGCTCACCGCGAGGTACAGCCTCGCCCGGCTAACAGCATAGAGCTCTGCCGCCGACTTAGCTTGCATTCAGAAATCCTTGGCAAGCCGAAGAGCGTCATATACTGCTGCATGGATATTGCGGGACGCAATGGCATCGCCGATGCGATAGAGTAAGAATGATCCATCCGGATTATTGTCAACAGCTTGGGATTTTTGTCCAAGCAATGATGCGTAGTCGACCTCACCCAAGTTCCACGAGCGGGGCTTCAAGGAGAAATAAAGCTCATCCATCGGTGTGGTACCGTGTTCCACCACGATTTGATCCGCGCTCTTCTCCGTGTAGGTTTTACTATAATCATCGAAGAAAGTGGCGATCAGTGCATTTCCTTCGCGACGAACACGACGAAGGCGTAGATTGATTGTGATCCGGGCCCCGTTTTTGGCAAATGAACGAAAATACGCGGGGTAGTTCGTCCCGCCGACATCCGGCGCGAGTGTCCGCTCGGGCGTTATAATTTCGAGCTGGGCTCCATTTTCTGCTACGAACTCGGCGGCCGTCATGCCCGGATGAGCTCCATTGTCGTCATAGAAGATCACGTTCTCCGCCACGCGCACCCCACCGGTCAGCAAATCCCAACCCGATGTCACGAGATCCTCGCCGGCATCCAGAAAGGATGTATCGGGAACGCCTCCGGTGGCCACCACGACGACGTCGGGAGCCTCGGCCAAGACATCCTCTGCTTCGGCATAGGTGTTGAGCCGAAATAACACGCCCTTCTTCTCGCATTGTTGCACCCGCCAATCCACGATGCCGAGGATCTCACGCCGCCGCGGAAGACCCGCCGCGATCCGGATCTGTCCTCCGGGCTGGTCCGCCGCCTCGAAGAGCGTCACGGCATGGCCGCGCTCGGCCGACACCCGCGCGGCTTCCAGTCCCGCCGGTCCGGCACCGATGACCACGATCTTGCGGCGCGGTCCATCGGCCGCGCGGATGACGTGGGGCATGGTGGCCTCGCGCCCCGTCGCCGGATTATGGATGCACACGCCCATCCCGTAGTAGATCGCGTCGATGCAGTATCCCATGCCGACGCACGGTCGGATATCGGCTTCCCGCTTCTCCGCGACTTTACGCATGAGGTGAGGGTCGGCCATGTGGGCGCGGGTCATGCCCACAAGGTCGAGCTTGCCGCTCTCGATGGCGTAACGCGCCGTCGCCACGTCTTGGATACGGGCCGCGTGGAAGGTCGGGATCCGGGTCACGCTGCGCACTTCGCCCGCGAAGTCGAGGTGGGGCGCCGAACGCGCGCCCATGTTGGGTATGACGTGCGAGAGCGCTTCCTCGCTGTCGATATGGCCCCGGATCACGTTGACGAAATCGATCAGGCCGGATGCCACCAGACGTCGCGCGATCTCCAGCCCCTCGGCCTTGGTCAGTCCGCGGTCCCAGTCCTCGTCGCACACCATCCGGGTGCCGACGATGAAATCGGGCCCGACCCGGTCGCGAACCGCTCGAAGTACCTCCATGGCGAAGCGCATCCGGTTTTCGAGACCGCCGCCGTATTCGTCGTCCCGCTTATTGGTGGCTGGCGACCAGAACTGATCGATCAGGTGCCCGTAGCATTCGAGTTCAAGCCCATCGAGTCCGCCCGCCTTGACGCGTTCGGCGGCGTCCGCATAGGCCGCCACGGTACGGCGGATGTCCCAATCCTCCATCATTTTGGGAAAGGCACGGTGTGCCGCCTCGCGCACGTTGGACGGGGCGATCACGGGTAGCCAGTCATCCTTGGACCAGGTGGTCCGCCGGCCGAGATGGGTGACCTGGATCATCACCGCGGCGCCCTGGGCATGCACGTCGTCCGAAAGTTCCTTAAGCCAGCGGACTGCCTCATCCTTGTAGAGCAGAATATTGCCGAACGCCTGCGGGCTGTCGGGTGCCACAACGGCCGAACCGCCGATCATGGTCAGGCCGATGCCGCCCTTCGCCTTCTCGCTGTGATAGAGGCGGTAACGCTCCTTCGGCAGGCCCTCGTCCGTATAGGCCGGCTCGTGCGCCGTCGACATCATCCGGTTGCGGAGTGTCAGGTTCTTGAGCCGGAACGGCTGCAGTAGGGGATCTTTCGACGCCGACGAGGCGGGCTCGATGGGTAACATGTCGGGGACCTCCCATGGTGCACTCGTGCGGACCGCATGGACCGAGACCGGCCGCCAAATCGAAGCACGTCGTCGCAGCAGGAATATTAGTTCTATGTGGAACCGAGTCAACAGATCCCACGCCTTAATAGCTTTCGGACCATTCGGCGTGGACGGCCATCAACTTGCCGAGCAGGAGATCGAGCTGTCCGCGTTCCTCGCTCGAGAGGGCCGAGAGCATTATTGCCTCGCGCGCCACGAAACGAGGCAGGATCTGTTTGTAGAGCCTGCGCCCTTCCGGCTTGATCCTGAGGACGCTTTGCCGACGATCGCGCGAATCGGACTGACGGTCGACAATGTCGCGCGCTGTCAGCCGGCTGACGGCGCGGCTGATACTGTTCTTGGGTCGGCCAGTGAGCGCGCAGACGTGCTTGGCCGCGAGCGGGCCGTATTCGTGCAGACAGCCCAGGATGTTGAACTCGTCTCGCAACAGCCCGAACTGCTTCTCCATGTCGGCGAAGATCGGCCCCGCGAAGAAATTAGCCCACAGCGTGATCCGGTAGGAATTCCGGATCGGGGAGTGGGCCATCATGCGGGCGAGCATCTGCCCAGGCACGAGATCTTCGGGCGGATCACCCGTCACGGGGGCCGGCCCGACCCGAACGGGTTGTCGCCTCGCTGCGGGGCAAGGTGGTCCGCCTAACGTGTCGACGTCGGCGTGGCCCAACGGTCACGGCGCGGACGCATGGCGCTGAACCAGCGATCGAAGAGGCCCGTGATTCCGTCCCGCATGAACAACATCATAAAAAGCAGCAAGGTGGCGAACACGAGAACGGTATATTCCCCGCCATAGCCCCGCGTAAAGTAGTCCACGATACGAAAGACCAGGGTGCCGACTACCGGCCCGCCGGCCCGGCCCATCCCTCCGACCACCACCATGGCGATCACCAGACCCATGTTGGACAAAGTGCCTATAGACGGCGTGATGAAGCCGACGTAGGTCGCGAAGAAGCCCCCGGCCAGTGCGGCCCACACCGCCGCAAAGGTGAAGCAGCCGATTTTGAGCGCCGTGGTCCGCACACCGAGCCCGCGGGCCACCTCCTCGTGGTCGCGGACCGCTCGCAACAGCACGCCCCAAGTGCTCGTCAGCAACGAAGCTTGCGCAGCGTAGAACGAGACGGCGAGTGCGAGCCCGATCCATACGAACGAACGCGTCTGATCACCGTCGAGTAGGGGATCGACTGACAGTCCGCTGTTGCCACCCGTGACCGCGCTCGCGCCAGTTAGCCAACTGACGAACATGCCCGCGATCGCGAAGGTAGCGAGCGAGAACGTGATGTTGCGGAAGCGCATTGTCAGGAAGCCGACCGCGACCGCGGCTATGCCGACCAGCAGCGCCGCGGCAAGCAGACTTGCCCAAACGGGCAACGACAGCCAGCCGTGGATCGCTGCCGTGCCATAGGCCCCCGCGACCGCGAAGGCCACGTGCATGAACGACATCTGGCCTGAATATCCGGCCAGGAGGTTCCAGGACGCTGCGAGCAGCAGGTAGTAGAAAAAGAACACCCCCGCATCGAGCAAGACGGACGAGCCGGTCAGGGCTGCAAAGACCGCTCCCGCGAGGGCCAAGCTGCCGGGCAGCCACCATCCGGTCAAGCGTCCGCTAGCCTGCACCTGACGCTCCCTCGGTCATCCAGCCGGCCGTGATCTCACCCAGTCGGGCGGAGATGTCGGCCGGGGTCCCTCGCGCATCGTTGCGGCCCATGGCCAAGACGTAGACCTCAGTGGCGATCTCGAGCGCGGCTCGGACATTCTGGTCGACGAGCAGGATCGTGACTTCGGCGGCTCGTGGAAGGGCAGCGACACGATCGTAAACCTGAGCGGCCAGCTTGGGTGACAGCCCCGCCGTGGGCTCGTCGAGGAGCAGGACCGTCGGAGCGAGCACCAGGCCCCGCGCGATCTCGAGCAGCTTCTGTTGACCTCCCGAGAGGTCGCCGGCGCGGCGCGCCAGCATGGTGCCCGACATCCCGAACTGGCTGGCGATCTCGTCGACGCGCCGCGCCAGCCACCCCCTCTCACGCCGCCGCAACCAGCCGCCGAGCCGCAGGTTCTCACGGACCGTCATCTGACCGAACAGCGTTCCTTCCTGCGGCACGAAGGCCAGCCCCCTGCGCAGTAGGTCACGTGAAGGAAGCCGTAATATATCGGCGCCACCCAGCGACACGCTGCCGCCCGTAACGGGCGCGAGGCCCGCAATAGCCTTCAACATCGTGGACTTGCCGGCGCCATTCGGCCCGATGACGACCGTGATCCCGCGGGCGGCCGCCACGACGTCGACACCGCGCAGGATCTCGACGTCGCGATCGTAGGCAACGCGCAGTCCAGTAACACTGAGTTCCGGCGCCGGGCTGGAAGCCGCCGGGCGCAAGGCGGCCGGTGCCGTCACAGATAGGCCTCGTGCACGCGAGAATCGGCCGCGACATCCGCCGGACGACCCGCCACCAAGACCTCGCCTGCGGCCATCATCACGGCTCTGGTGCAGATGCTGAATGCCCACGGCAGGTCGTGGCTGACGATCAGGAACGCTGTTCCCTCGTCCCGCATGCGGCCGATCTGCGCGGCCATGGTCTCGCCCAGATGTGGATGAACTCCGTTCGTTGGCTCGTCCAGCAGCACGAGTCGCACCCGGTTCGCCACGCAGCGCGCGAAGTCGATCAGCTTGCGCTGCCCGCCGGAGAGCAGTTCGGCCCGATCGTCGAGTACGGGAGCGAGGCCGAGCTGGACCAGAACGTCGCGCGAGCGCTCCCGCGCCTGGCCCAGCGGAATACCCCGGGCCAGCAGCGGAACGGCGACGTTTTCGGTAGCGGTGAGTTTGGCAAAGATCCCGCCGTTCTGATAGGAGCGGAGCATGCCCTTGCGAGCCGGCGAGGATGGGGACGCCTCCGTGACATCCTGATCTGCGAAGAGCACGCGGCCCGAATCAGGCTGGCGCTGTCCACTGATCAGGTTGAGGAGCGTGGTCTTTCCAGCGCCGTTTGGACCCATAAGGGCCACGACCTCGCCCGGCCCAAGGTCGAAACTGACGTCGTTGACAGCCCGTAGACCGCCGAACGAATGCCCCAACGCTGCGACCTGAAGGAGCGGCGCACTCAAAGCTCGCGCTCCAGGACCCCGAACAGACCCTGGGGCCGCAACACGAGCACCAGCAGCATGATGGCGAAGCCGTAGATATCCGTGAAACCCGAGCCGACGTAGACCGAGCCGAACGCTTCCGCGACGCCCAGGATGACGCCACCGACCAGGCTGCCGACGATCGATCCGAGACCGCCCAGCACCACGATGACGAAACTTTTCACGACGACCGTGTCGCCCATGGTCGGATAAGCGAGATAGAGCGGCACCAGCACTGCACCCGCGGCGGCCGCCAACGCGCCGGAGGTCGCGAATGCCAAGTTGGCGAGGTGGAAGACGTCGATACCGACGACGGCGGCTCCGGTGGTGTTCTGCGTCAGGGCGCGCCAGCCGCGCCCGAGATCCGTCCGCGCCACGATCCAGAGCAGGGCGGCGCAGAGCAGCAAGGCAGTGATGAAGGCCGTCACCCTGTCGGCGGCGAGATGGATGGTACCGAACAGGTCGAGATTGCCGGGTAGCAGACCCGGGAACCGACGGTAGTTCGGCGAGAACAATGCGGTGGCAGCCGACGATCCCATTAGGCTGACCGCGAACGTCACGATGAGTGTGTATTCGGATGGGCGCTCAAGACGGCGCCGGTAGACGGCGCGCAACAGGACCGCGTTGATGCAGAACCCGAACACGGCGCCGACCGCCATGGCGAGCAATACGGCACCGATGAAGGGCACGCCGAAAAGGTGTGACGCATAGAACCCGGCGTAACCACCCGCCATGTAGAGGATGCCGTGCGCGAAATCGGCGACCCGCATGACGCCGAAGATCAGGTTGAGCCCGACCCCCATCAGTGCGTAGACACCACCGATCATCACGCCCAATACAAGGGTCTGGGCGAGGGTGCCCATATCAGGGGCTCGCTTCGTAGATGACCTTGGCCTGGGCATCCGACTGACCTTGCGCCGTCATCTGCTTGAGGAAGAGCGTCCCGGCGAGCGCCTGGTTCCAGATCGGCGTATCCGGCTTCCGCTCGAAGCGGATCTGCCGCATCGTGCCTTCGAAGTCCACGTCCGGCAGCGTCTTGGTCAGGGTGGCGGGCTCGGTGCTTCCGCTCTTCTCGATCGCCACACGCAGAGCGTTGAAATCGTCCCAAAGGAAGTACTCGTAGAAGACCGGATCGCGCCCGTACTTGCCGGCGAACATCTCCCGAAAGGCCTCTCCGGTGGGCGTCAGACGCATCGAAGGACCGGTGAAGGACGAATAGATGATGCCTATGCCGTTCTTACCCGACGTCTCCCAATACTGGGGTGTCGTGGGGTAGTCCCAAGAACCGATGATCTGACTCTTGAGTCCGGCAGCGGGAACCTGGTTCTGGAGATTATAGATGATCTGATAGTTGCCTGCCGTGACGATCGCATCTGGCTGCGGGTCGCGTTGCGCGAGATCGCCGAGCACCGGGCTGAGGTCCGTCGCCTGCGCCTGGTAGTCGATGATGTCCACCTTGACCTTGTTGCCGATCGCGGCTTTCAGACCTGCCGCGTAGTCCGTCCCATAAGCCGTGTCCTCGGCCAGGACTACGACACTCTTGTAGTTTTTTTCGATCAGGAACTTGGCCATCAAGCCGGCCACATAGGAATTAAATGGTCCCACCCGGAACACCGAAGGTAGGTCGGGACCCGTGTTGTGATCACCCCAGACGTAATGCAGCATGATGGGGATTTGGGTGGATTTCATCGCCTTTTCGAACGCCAGCGACAGTCCGGAGCCGCTGAGGCCTAGGAAACCCGAAATCTTGTGCTCAGCAGCATAGCGCCGGGCGAGCGAGATGAAAACGTCGGGCTGATCCTGATGATCGCCGGTCAAGATCTCAACCTTGCGTCCACTAATCCCGCCTGATGCGTTCATTTTGTCCGCGAAGAGCGTGGCGAGATCGACGGCCTGCTTGCCGTACTCGGCCTGCGGCCCCGATAGCGACGTGATGATCGCGAAAGTGACGGCTTCCTTGTCGGCCGCGAAGGTCGGCGAGAACTTGGCGGCGATGATCAAGGCTGAAACGCCGACCAGGAGGCGACGTCTCGTCGAATTAAGAGGGGTAGACCATGTCATCACATACTCCACTTGCTGCGACCGTCCAGTGACTTATGCGAGGAGGGCTTCTGCGGAGCTCCAAGGCAAAAGCCAGCTGTTCTACCGGTGAATTAGTCCCGAATGGAACCAGCCTGTCAAGATGGCCTCGACTCAGAGTTAAGCGAAATCGCAGGTTTCCGGGAATGCTTGAAGGCACGGAGGTCGAGCAAGAAGTGTTGCCTCGGCACCACGATCCGCTGAGCCCGAGGTGCGTACACCGACGACCCTGGTCACGCGCCGGTCAGGATCATCGGAATGTGGGAACCTTGGCGATGAACTCTTGCCTACCTGGCCAGTGGATCGAAAAAGTTTCCAGCCAACTCAAAATTGTTCTGGAAACGGCCGTTTGCGGGACCATTCCGCCGCGGACGGCGAAAACCGGAAGTCCTGGCTCTAAACTGCCCCGCAACCCTGTTGCGCAAACAGGATACCTACGCGACCCTCGCGCATGAGTTTCGGAACGAAGAAGCGCGCCTCCCCTGCCCGCCAGCCGCGGCCAATTCCCTCAAGCATTATCGAACTGAGCAAAGAGCGGTCGGAAAGCTTCGAAGCTTTCGGTCGGCAGTGCCTTCACGTGCTCAGCAAAGCGTTTTTTGAATGTGTCACGGAAAACAGGGACATTGCCTCCACCAGCCTGCTCCTCGTTTTCGATCATCTCAGGCGGAATATCCGCATCGGCGAACAGGAGCTCGATCGAGAGCCTCGACTTGCCTCTGAACCTCTGGCCGGCGAGGCCACTCCGGAACGCTGGTACCGGTAGGAGCAGAGCCATGAAACGTCCATCATGGCAGCGCTTCAAGAGTCCGAGTGCGTCGTCTTCGGATGCACGATCGCTGGCGTTCGGCCAGACGCCGTTCCACTGGTCGTACGCACCGTCGAGGTCGAATACCGCGACAACCCTGCGGTCGCCCGCCAGGGCCGCCAAGCTGTGATTGTTCAAGGCGCTCTGCATCGTCTTCGCGCCCTTGCCGTCGTGGAGGCTGAACGGCATCGGCCTGCCGGGGAACAGGGCTCCCCAGGCGGCCGTCAGGATCGTCGCATCCGTTTCGCCTTCGACGATGCCGGCGAGGGGTTCGGTCCGGGCCTCGGCAATGAACCGCTCCAGGTCAAAGGCCCGAACTGCCTCCGAAGCTGTCACGCCGGAAGACGACTTGTTTTTCTCCAGTGCTGAGGTCCTGAATCGTACTTTCCACACCGTTGTCCTCGAACAGCAACCGAAATCTGCCATTCTCGCTTGACACTCCCTTAAACTTCTTTGTTGAAAACATCAGGCTGAAAGCCTGTCGGAACCGCGCGATGCGCCTTTCACCAATGTTCTCCGGGATCACCAAACCTGGATTTTTCTCTCGAAAGGCTTGGACCTCCTCCAAGTCTGCCTGCCTAATAGCCAGCAAGAGTTGTGGGATCTCTATTCCCTGTGAGTCCCCTGCCCTAAGCGATGCTAAGTCTGGCCGGTCCAACTCTCCAGCTTGGATGTTCTCTAGATCAGTGCCTATGTACGTCACATTTGCGTCGCTGTAGAAACTGCGGAGCGCGAGACCATTGACGCTATTGTCGATCCCGAATGGAGAGGCGCCGAACTGGTTTTCCACGATGGCTGACAGCGTCGAGCGGTTGAGGCGAACAACGTGCACATGACGCACATCGTCGCCGAAAACAGGAGGTTTCGTCTCAGAAAGTCTTTTCGCCTCCGCAGCACTTATCTGCAAGTGCGCGTCGAACCGACCATGTAGAGCCCCATGCTCAGATAGCCCATGAATGGCTTCGAGTAGGATTGTCTTTCCAACTCCGTTGGAGCCAGCCAGCACGACAGTGCGGGCTGGCTCTCCGGTCTCATCGCGGAAGTCCAATTCGAGATCTTCGATAGCCGGATGGCCAGTCAGGCGCCGGCGCTCAATCAGCATGGAACGACTTCCTCAACGTTCCACCACTAGGCGGGCGACGCCTCAATGCGGTGTGCCTGGAGGCGGACCGGAAGTCTCGCGCGATCCCGACCTTTAAGTGGGGGCCCTCGGCCGCGATGACGTAGCCGAAGGTCATTCGACCGCCAGGATAATGAACCCGCTGGCCAGCTGCTATTCCAAGCTCCTCAGATCGATACTGTGTAACAAACCGAAACAGCAGCAAGATCAAAGGTCCGCCGATTGATCCCTGCGGAAAGACGTGGCCGTACTCGGCCGGGTGCCTGCAACGCGTTGACCCATCGCGTGCGCTGCTGCGCTAAGAGATTGCGTAGCCGGAACAGGACCCGAGAGGTGGCTCGGGGAATCTGGACAGTTCGGATAAGTGGAGTTTCTGCCGGACGGCGGCATGATGGCCGCGACAGGAGAGACGATGGGCAAGCGACCACGCCGGAACCACACGCCGGCTTTCAAGG
>JAABUY010000441.1_pt1 | contig 72685 bp, 58 predicted proteins | sample 5560271 | NCBI WGS metagenome assembly JAABUY01 (sample SAMN10711886, study PRJNA513374) | rock metagenome | isolation source: Antarctica rocks | place: Antarctica: Victoria Land, University Valley | reverse complement strand
TGTGGGGAGGAGGGTTAGCGGGGGGGGAGAGGTGGTGGGGTGGAGGGTATTTGGGGGGGGAGGGGAGGAGAGGGGGGCTTACAGTGGTAGTCGGCCCAGGTGCCCCAGGCGAATGTTTCGAGGAGGGTTAGGTGGCGGGCGTGTTCGGCGGGGGCGGTGCGGAGCGCGCGGATGGCGGGGGTTTGCAGGAGCTCGGCGAAGATGTAGGTGTTTGGGGCGGAGGTGGCGCGGGTGATAAGGTCGGCGGCGGCGCGGGGGGAGAGGGCGGATTTGGAGAGGAGGATGTAGGGTTCGAGGGCGGCGAGGGCTTTGGTTTGGGTGGGGTCCATGGTTGGGGGTGAGTGGTGGTTGTTTTGGTTGGGAGATTGTTGGGGTTGTGTGGTGGAATTGATGCGTGATGTGGCGAGAAGGATAATGCTCAAGAGGTGTGCGTGATGCGTAGAGCTCAGGGTACGAAGTCTAGTTGCTCGGGAAGGTCGGTGTCAACAAGATCCCAGCTTGGTTGTGATTATCGATAAAGGCTCGCTTGAACGTGTCCCCCACCATGGGAAGGTGTTTATTACCGGGCGTCGTTGTAGTCAGGTACGGGAAACTTACAGATACCTCGTATTCGTAGACTCCGTACGGACAGCGAATGTCAATGCTCATGAAAGACCCTTGGTCGATTACTAACTTACTTCTACCCTGAGAGCCGTATACAATCTATAACTATCTCTTTTACGAGTCCTGGGGTCTCTGCTTTGTCCTACGTCGGCTGTCACAGTATTCACGGCATGCACAAGACATCACCTCCCCTCCCCTTTGGAATTGATTGGCAAGTCTAATCCATGCGCATCGCTCTTGCGCTGAAAGTGCGTGGAGCATCATTGCGAATATATTTATGGGCAAAAACAGTGCCTTGCAATCTACGGATACCGATCCTGTTCCCGTAAGTATCCCGCTCGGTACCTGAGAGCCCGATTCCTAGCGGCTTCAAGGCGGTCAGCACCGCAAGTCAGCAACACCGACATTTTACGAAGCCAACCAACACCCTCCTGCATAATACAGAAGCTGGACTTCTGCGCCTTATGAATACGACCTGAGTTGCCAGATTTTCCCTGGCAACATATTGGTTACTTGCTGCGTTCTGAGCGACTTTACTTAATCATCCGCGCCATTATACACGAGGTTATCATACGGAACAAAGAACGTGAGATTTTAGTCTATCCAGAATATCTCCGACAACGCTTTATCCTTCTGACATGGCCCCTTCCTATCTTCCTGTATCTACGAAAGACCTCGACACCTCCCCACCCATGGCTACCAAATCTCCGAATAACTCTAGCCCAACTGCACATATGGCAACAACTACTCTGCGAGTGGAGGGAATGACATGCGGCGCTTGTACGTCCGCCGTCGAAAGCGGCTTCAAAGGTATCGAAGGAGCAGGGTGTGTGTCGGTCAGCTTAGTGATGGGACGGGCTGTGGTGCAGCATGATCCTAAACTCCTACCGGCGGAGACGGTCCGAGAAATCATCGAAGACAGAGGCTTCGATGCAGAGATCTTGTCAACAGACTTGCCGACAGTATGGACGGAGGAAGCTCTGGACGATAATGCGCCAAGTGAGGGTGAGACAGAGGCGGACGGGCAAAGGTTATCGACGACCACACTCTCAATAGAGGGTATGACGTGTGGTGCATGCACCTCTGCAGTAGAAGGTGGATTCAAGAACGTAGCGGGGGCAAAATCCATCAATGTGTCGTTGCTGTCTGAGCGGGCGGTAGTGGAGCATGATCCCTCGATACTCAGTTCCGAAGCCATCGCAGAGATAATAGAAGATAGAGGTTTTGGCGCTACGGTGCTGGACACAAAGGAGTCAATACCGAAGAGCAGAACTCGAAAGAAGCGACGGAAAATGAGTATCGTTGAGACCAAACTTACAACGACGGTAGTGGCTATTGATGGAATGACTTGCGGAACCTGTACATCTGCAGTCGAAGGAGGCTTCAAGGACGTCGAAGGTCTCGTACAGTTCAACATAAGTCTCTTGGCCGAGCGAGCCGTTGTCATCCATGACCCTGCGAAGCTATCAGCTGAAAAGATAGTGGAGACCATTGAGGATCGAGGTTTCGACGCCAAGATCCTGAGTTCGGAAGCTGGAGGTGTTCAGCAATCTCGAACCTCTTCAATCACACAGCTCAAGATATACGGCCTTCCAGATTCGACTTTGGCCACAGCTCTTGAGGACACGATCAGGTTGCTCCCAGGTGTTACCTCCACAATCATCAATCTCAGCACTTCTCGTGCAACCATAAATCATAATTCCACCCTTACTGGCCTTCGGGGCCTAGTTGAAGCCATCGAAGCTGCAGGGTACAATGCTCTTGTGGCAGATTCGGATGACAACAATGCTCAGCTAGAATCACTTGCCAAGACAAGAGAGATTCAAGAGTGGCGGAGGGCATTCCGCTTCTCGATTTCCTGCGCAATACCCGTTTTCTTGATCAGCATGATGATCCCAATGTTCCTTCCGTGGCTGGACTTCGGTTCGATTGTACTTTTAATACCCGGTCTATACCTTGGCGATGTCTTTTGTCTGCTCCTGACTATTCCTGTACAATTCGGCATCGGCAAACGATTTTACATTTCCGCCTTCAAATCTCTGAGGCATGGCTCTCCGACGATGGATGTCTTGGTCGTCTTGGGAACCTCTGCGGCGTTCTTCTTCAGCATTGCGGCGATGTTGGTTTCCATCTTTGCGGCCTCCCATACCAGGCCCAGTACCATTTTCGAGACCAGCACAATGCTCATCACCTTCATCACTTTGGGCCGCTATCTAGAGAATAGAGCGAAGGGTCAGACTTCGAAAGCTCTTTCGCGGCTCATGTCTCTTGCCCCTTCCATGGCAACTATATACACCGATGCCATCGCCGCCGAGAAGGCTGCCGAAGGTTGGGACAGTCGCGGAAATGTCAATCCAGACAGTAAAACCGATGGACATCTGGACAACGCCGCTGAGGAAAAGGTCATTCCGACTGAACTCATTCAAGTCGGCGATGTTGTTCTCTTACGCCCTGGCGACAAGATACCCGCCGATGGAACAGTCACTCGAGGTGAAAGCTATGTTGACGAGAGCATGGTCACTGGAGAAGCAATGCCCATCCTGAAGCACAAAGGGAGTCTTCTGATGGCCGGCACGGTAAATGGCGCCGGGCGAGTAGACTTCCGAGTCACGAGAGCTGGACGAGATACTCAGCTTAGTCAAATCGTCAAGCTTGTCCAAGAAGCGCAGACGAGTCGAGCTCCGATCCAGCGTATGGCCGATATTGTTGCTGGATACTTTGTGCCAATCATCATCGCATTAGGCCTTCTGACGTTTATCGCTTGGATGGTGCTGAGCCATGCGCTGCCTCATCCTCCGAAGATCTTCATCAAACCCGAGAGTGGTGGGAAAATAATGGTTTGTGTCAAACTGTGCATTTCAGTGATCGTCTTCGCGTGTCCGTGTGCGCTTGGCTTGAGTACTCCGACCGCTGTAATGGTGGGTACGGGTGTGGGTGCAGAGCACGGCATATTGGTCAAGGGCGGAGCTGCTCTAGAAACCGCAACCAAAATCACCCACGTTGTGCTCGACAAGACTGGAACCTTGACCATGGGCAAGATGAGCGTTGCGGAGGCCAGGCTGGAGCCTTTGTGGGCCACCAACGAGTGGCGGAGACGGCTTTGGTGGACACTGATTGGCCTCGGCGAAATGGGCAGCGAACACCCCATCGGTAAGGCAATCGTGATTGCTGCAAAAGACGCTTTAAACCTCGGCCCTGATGGCATGCTCGACGGCACTATCGGAGACTTCGAGGTTCAGGTGGGCCAAGGCATCTCTGCTTCCGTCGAGCCCGCAAGCAGCGCCGAACGCCAACGTTACCGCGTCATGGTCGGAAACGCATCATACCTCCGTTCTCACGGCGTCGCCATCCATCCCTCTGCCGACGCCGAACCAACACTCACAACCTCTCGTATCCAATCCTCCTCTTCTTCCAAAGTCGCCCCATCAGGCACGACCCAGATCTTCACCGCCATCGACTCCACCTACACCGGCAGCCTCTCCCTCTCCGACACGCTCAAACCCAGCGCGCGCGCCGCCATCCTCGCCCTGCACCGGCTCAACATCCGCACCTCCCTCGTGACTGGCGACCAGCTCTCGACGGCGCTGACCATCGCCTCGGCCGTCGGGATCCCGCGCGCCAACATCCACGCCGGCGTCTCCCCCTCGCAGAAGCAATCCATCATCCAAAGCCTCCAATCCGCCGACGGCGGCAGGGGCGAAACCGTCGCCATGGTCGGCGACGGCATCAACGACTCCCCCGCCCTCGCCACCGCCGACGTCGGCATCGCCCTGTCGTCCGGCACCGACGTCGCCATGGAAGCGGCCGACATCGTCCTCATGCGGCCTGACGACTTGCTCTCCATCCCTGCGTCGCTGGTCCTCGCGCGCACGATCTTCAATCGCATTAAACTCAATCTTCTCTGGGCGTGTCTGTACAACGTCGTCGGCCTGCCGTTCGCCATGGGCGTCTTTCTCCCGTTCGGTGGACTCATGTTGCATCCAATGGCGGCGGGGGCGGCCATGGCGGCCAGTAGCGTTAGTGTGGTGGGGAGTAGTCTGCTGTTGAAGTTTTGGAAACGACCGGGGTGGATGAACGTGGAGCGGTTGGAGAGGGAGGGCGAGATGGAGAAGGATGGGTTGAGGAGGAGGGGTCGCGGTTGGGGTGTTTTGGGATTTGGAAGAGTAGGGGATGTGGTAAGGGGGTTGGTTGGGAGGAGGAAGAGGGTGGATGAGGGGTACGTGCCATTGCGGAATGTGGAACCTGTGTAGAGTGCATATTTGTTTCGTGATTACCTTAGCGGGAACCAAACATGTGGATTTTCTGGGTAGTTATATTAATATTGGCGGATGTCTACAAGAAGCAGGGGGTCAGAAACGACATCATCCGTACAACTGTCAAAGTGCGCCACAGACAGTAACTGCGAGGCATCTAAAGCCACCATCTCCCTCCACCCTGCCGCGCCCGAGTAAACGATCAACCACCACTCTCTCACAATCACCACCCTTTCACCCTCCACCATCCGAATTCCCACTACAGCCTTCCCCCAAAACGAGCCTCTTTCCCACCCTCAACACCCTCAACACCCTCAACCCCTTCAACCCCCTCAACCGTCCTCGACACAGAAGCGACCCCCACCTTCCGAACCCCTACCCACCAAGCACCAACCCCCCCTCGCGCCAGAAATTAGCAGTATCCCCACCATCCCCTCCCCCCATACACCCCACCCAACCAGAACGGAACAAACTCACCTAAAAAAAAAAACCGAAGCGTCGTCCCCACCAGAATAATCGGAATCGAATTGCGCCCCACCTTCCCCATCCCGTCTCAAGACAAGGCGAAAGGAGGCAGAAAACGCGCCGCGTATTGCACTAAAGTGACCTACTCCCCCCAAAAAGGGGAAGCGCACCATCTCCGCACCGGCTCTCCCAAAGGGAAACCCCGCCCCCCCTACCACCCACACCGCACCCCCGCCTCACCTGCACCCCGACCTTACCTCGCCTGACGGAGCCGCCCCGCGCCCCCTTACGAGAGCGCGAGGGGAAAGCCGGACGGAAGGCAAAGGCGAGAGTTACGGGAGACGGTGATGGCTGGCGCGGGCATGGGGGGGCGGGGCCCTGAAGTTTTCTGCTGCCGGGTGCGAGCGCGTAGGAGGGTCGCGCTGGGCCCTCACGGGCGGAAACGGAAGCACGACGGCTCGAGTGAGACGTCGCGTTCGTGTAGTGGGTGGAGAGTGCTCCGAATTTCTCATTTGCATGGTAGAGGGGTGAGAGACGGACGGGTCGGTAGGGGCCGACGGGGGTCTGTCTGTTTGTGGCAAAGAAACGCGGCGGTGGTGGGGACGACGCTTGGGGGGAGAAGAAGAGAAGGGAAGGGAGGGCAGAGGTGAGTGTTTGGAGTGGCGCTAGTGGGTAGCGAGGGGATTAGTAAGCGGCCTGGTCAGGCGTTTTATGGATCGTATATGAGTTCCAGCTTCGGCCAGGAGAGTTTCACTGCATTTGGTGAAGATACATTCATGTCCAAATGTGCTTCTCACTGATGGCTGTTCAAGATCACAAGACCTAGCTACATTAAATCGGCATTGAAATATCCAACCCATTAGATTCATGCTCGGGAAACACCGAAACCGCTCCAGCACCCTGCCCATCCACTCCGCTGAATCAAGGACTGTGTTCAAACACAATGTTTGCTTGAGGGCATCTGATTACCACACCGCCTGCCTTACGTGAGCCTTGAGCAAAGGAACGGTCCAGAGGGAGAAGGATGATAGAGATAGAGCATGTAGCCCATGAAGGATCGATCCCGAGTCAAACGAATGACATGACGAGGGTATTGATGAAATTATCGCTGCGTAACAGATGCGCCGTAGACGCCATACCATCGAGACTGAAACACTAGGCAAGCTTGGAGCTTCTGATGTACCCGGCTACGGCTACAGCCGCTTTCCGGGTACGAAGATGAATATAATGACCAGCGGCACGGCGACTGCGAGTGTAGCTGCGAAGACCATGATGGTACGTTTATTGAGCAATTTCCGGACAAAGGGTTCTCGAATCCGGGACCATGTCATGAACGTGTACTCGCTGAAACCGAGGAGAGCGATTGCTGGGTCGAGCTCGTACTGATGCGAGACCAGGCAGTAAGCACCGACAGTAAACGGTAGGATAAGCTATTACAAACGTTAGTGCTATTCTCAAGCGATATACGCTCGATAAAGAAGCCATACCCAACATCGGAGATGCTTCGGCTTGTCGAGCAATATACACGCAAAGCCTCCCCAGAACCCACCAAAGAGGCTCACTACCCCAATAATCAACCTCAGCAACTTACTCGACGGAACAAGGTTGCCCAGTGCTTTGGATCGGAGGAACCCTGGAAAGGCATCCCTTTCCATCGCTTGGAATACGTAGTCCTTGGCAGCGTCGAAAACCTCCGGATCATCCCTTCCATCCTCCTCGATCGAGGCCGTAATGTCGGTCAAGATGTTATGAGGTAAACCAATCTCTCGTTCCGACCCAAGTAAGAGATAGGTATACAGAATCTTTTCGGCGCTGGCCCTGATGTCGGCTCGTGCGACCGTATGGGCAGGCGAATTCGAATCCGTCCGATGATCACGCAAGCTCATGAAGCTCGCTCTTGGTGGTCGCTCCCCGTTTGCGGGTGCATCTCCTGAGCGTGCCGAGCGGGCCCGACCTGACTGCTGGGAGGAGCCATAACTGCTGTTCTGTGAAAGATCCGGCCTTCCGTTATCTGACCGTAGGAAGGCGGAGAGGCGCTGATCTTGACTCTTCTCGTCCGAGGAGAGGTTCATTGACGGACCCGCCGGATCGTTCATATCACCCATGTTCTCAAGGACGGCGGACGAGCGTTTGCTTCCTCCCTTTTCCAGCTCGGGTGTCTCGACAAGGACGGAGCGGCGTAGCTCGCGTACATAGTGACGACAAAGTGACATGTGCTGTGTGACATCAAGCCTGCAAGAGCGCGTTGAAGATGTCAGTCATGGAGAAGGATACTACTTAAATAGAAGGAGGACTTCTTACCAGAAGTCGAGGTAGTCAACCGAACGCTGCTGATCTCGCATGTATATGTAGAAGGAGAATAGATCTACCGGTGCTTGCGTCCTTCGATTGAGGACTTCATAGAGCGCAGGTAGACGATTCCGATTGAGATCAGGATGTGGCGATGGGCCGGAGACTCCTGACATCGCAGCGACCAAGTATTGTGTCTGAGCAAAGAAGTCGTTTGCCGAAGCATGCACATGGAGGAGCGAATCGACGAGGGTGATGAAAGGGGAACGTCGTTGTCACCCAAGTTGCCAAGTGTGGCGGTTCAACCGGTAATAATGAGGTACTTCCGCGGCCGACAATTGCTTTCGCAATTGCGGTCTCAGTTACTTGTGCGTCCGTCCTTATGCCGTCCTCGTAGCTACCTATGCTGTGCTGAGATGATCCAAGATTGACGGCAATGCGATGACCTTGGTTCTGGCGTCTGCAGTGAACTGAGTTCACTAGCGCGCGTTAGCGTCTAATGCTAGAGGAGTCACGTGTTCTTTGGTACTGTATGCAGTGAGAGTTGAACCGGAGCGAGCCAGTAACAATAAGCCTCATGTTAGAGGAACTTTCAGCTCCACGCGATGGGTTTGGCACGCAGCTCCGTGGTCATTTGGGCCTCATGTAAAGTCTCGATTAGGTATAATACACATAGTTACAAATGATATGAGATATGGGATGCTCTCACCAAGTCCTACCCTTTGAGGTAGATACTGGAAATGTCTTATCTATTACTACTCTCGTCTTCTCCAGGCTCTTCGCCCTCTTGACTCTCTTCGTCCTGCTCTCCATCTTCCTCTTCCTCCTCAGGCATAAGGGGTACAAACCTGAAATCTACAAAGCTCACACCACCACCTTCCAGTTCAATCATGAACTGTAAACTTAATACGCCTTGCTCATCGCCTCTGACACTCACCTTGCTTGCCACAGCCATAGCTCTGGCTGCATGTTTGATAAGTGAGTACTTGTAGGTGTTCGCTGTCCGTTGCGGCACCTGAAAAGTTTCCAGTAATTGCGGATCTTTGCTGAATTCCACCGTGGCCGAACCGAGGGGCCCTGCTGCTGAGAGAGTAAAAAACGGTGCGGTCGGTGAGGCGGAAATGGTGAGACGTGAAGGGGAGGTAGAAGACAACTCGGTAATGGCATCGAAAAGCCAGCTTGCACGCATAATGATCTTCTGCGCCAGTGCATTCCTCTGCAGGGGAATGTCCTCTTGGATCTCGGGCTCGTACGTCACGAGCTCACAGGTAGTGGTGACCCCGGTTTCCTCAAGGATGATGCAGAGTGGCTCCCCTGTACCGACATAGCTGAGACGGCAAACGCCAGTCATACCGAGGACACGGTTATCAAAGGCTCCCACCGCACCTCCGCGAGAAAGAGCATTGGTTATGCCGCTATAGGCATTATCGCGGGATGCCCAGCGGCCTTGACTATCATTGATACCAAAGATCTGCAGCGTTTCAAGCAAGGCGGATAGCGAAATCTGGAACGTAGGTGGTTCGCTGTCCTCCTCCCCTTCTCCATGATGTGGAGATACATAGCTGAAGGTAGTAAAAAGAGACTTTTCCAGAAAAGCGAAACCTTTATAGTCTTGATTAGTCTACAAAACCGGAGCCGCACAAGATGACTGACCTTGCATAACACGCGATTCTTCTACGGTAAAACGCAAGCCTTCATCGGTTATCTGGACTTGAGCTTTTGACGCGAAACCAATACACCGGAGCAGTGAGTACAGTTGTCTGGCTGAGCTTGAGACGGCGCTAAAGAGGGGCGCATGACTAGCAGGCGCAGACGCCATGCCTGCGACCCGTCGACGAAGAGTAAGGGATGGTAGAATGCAGCTGACGGTCTGCCCCGAAACGACTGTCGCTACTGCCACTCAATATTGCTGCACCAGCACACGGGCATGTATCGAGGATCTATTCGCTTGTGGTATAGTACATCGCTGAAAGCTGGTAGAAATGATACTCGAAGGCGCGCAGACTAATCCGTCTATACGTAAACTCCCACCGCGCAAATCATGTACACAGCACCGAATCTAGGTTGTTTTTAGCCTCGTCTTTCAAGGAAGAGTAGATGGTTTACCCGAACGCCAAAGAAGCAGGAACCCCAAGGAGCGGAATGTTTTTCAGCGATCGATCTGTTATAGCGTAAGCCAAGGGACAGGAGGGCCGGCCACTGTTTATTTAAAGAGTCGCGTACTGAGCCCAAAGAGTCCAGTCAGAATCAAAGCTAAGGATGGTCAGTGCTGATACTGAGATAGAGGTGACGTAGAAGGTTCTACCTGTCAGAAGGAGCGTAAACCCTACGAAGAACTGCCTCTCCTTTGCTATAGTGGGTGTGAAAGGATTGCCAGAAGCTGCTTCCCAGACGTCGGTAAGAGACATGGAGAGATCTGAGGAGAATAGTGATAGTGAGCTATACTGTGACCGACGAATGAGAAAGTACAATGGTGAGGATTAATATCGGTCAAAAGATGGAATACTTGAGGCTCCTACAAAGACACATTAGTTGTCATCCTAATCTGGTAAGCGCCGAATAAGCGACAGCTTGGCGTGGGGTAGATCTCCAGCTACTACGCGGTCTACCTGGTAGTGGATGTTGCCGCCTTCAACCTTCTATCATGAAACACCGTATTGCGACAGCCTAGTCGTCGCGGACAAACCTACCTTACGCCGCAATGATCACTTACTAACACGATGGCGCCAATACCAGTCGAAAGTGAGCATTTGTGAGTCTCACCTGAGCCTGAAAACATACTCACAAGAAGCAGATGGCAAACGGAAGGCCGCCCATGACTCTGACATTCCCGGCGCAAACAAGCGTTTCAAGAATTCCCATTCACAGTCCCCAGACACAGGCGCCCGACTCCTGAAAGTCATTCCATTTCCGGAGAAGGTCAGATAACTTTGAATTGGCTTCGCTCCAGAGACCCCTTACTGATATCGTGGCACGAACAGCCCGCCGTCATCGAAGAGCGCAATAGCGAGATTGAATTTCGGGTGGTCAACAACGACAACGAGCGCGAAAGCTTGATCATCCTCACCGGTCTGAAATGCATCTTCCAGAAACAGTTGCCGAAAATGCCCAAAGACTATATTGCGCGGCTGGTGTACGATAGGACGCATCTGTCAATGGCGATTGTCAAGAAGCCGTTGGAGGTTGTCGGGTATGTCCCATGCACCCAATGGTATGAGTGAGACTGGGAATGCTGACGATACGTACAGGGGTATAACATACCGACCCTTCAAAGGCCGACAATTCGCTGAGATCGTCTTCTGCGCCATCTCGTCCGACCAGCAAGTGAAAGGCTACGGCGCGCACCTGATGTCGCACCTGAAAGACTACGTCAAGGCGACCTCGGATGTCATGCACTTCCTCACCTACGCCGACAATTACGCGATCGGCTACTTCAAAAAGCAAGGCTTCACCAAGGAGATCACGCTCGAGAAGCCGCGGTGGATGGGCTACATCAAAGATTACGAAGGCGGCACCATCATGCAGTGCACCATGGTGCCCAAGATCCGCTACCTCGAGGCCGGCCGCATGCTGCTGAAGCAGAAAGAAGCCGTCCACGCCAAGATCCGAGCCTTTTCCAAATCCCACATCGTGCACGCCGCGCCCAAGGAATGGAAATCCTCCTCCGGGCCCGGCCCCCTCCCGAAAGTCGACCCGATGACCGTCCCCGCCATCAAGGACTCCGGCTGGTCGCCGGACATGGACGAGCTCGCGCGGCAACCGCGGCACGGCCCCAATTACAACCAACTGCTGCACCTGCTCAACGACATGCAGAACCACGGCTCGGCGTGGCCCTTCACGCAGCCCGTCAACAGGGACGAGGTGGCGGATTATTACGAGGTCATCAAGGAGCCCATGGACCTCAGCACGATGGAGGAGAAGCATGAGAAGGACCTGTACCCGACACCGGAGGACTTCATCAAAGATGCGAAGCTCATCTTCGATAATTGCCGCAGGTACAACAACGAGACGACGCCGTATGCGAAGAGCGCGAATAAGCTGGAGAAGTTCATGTGGAGCCAGATCAAGACGATTCCGGAGTGGTCGGTATGCTTGCACCCAGAGCCCATCGATTATTCTACTTGATCCTTGTTGCACGACACTGCAAGATACATAACTCGGTACTGACGACAAGGTTCGAACAGCATCTTGCCGAATGAGAATCTCATCTATCCCACTCCAACCTATCCAACTCAGTGCTACTTCTCCCCACCCGCACTTCATTTCCATTCCAGTCCGGGCTCGTTATTCCTACGGCGTTCAAGCATCTCCAATTGGAGGCGTTCCCTCAGGCAGGCGTTTCAGACAAGCATTCAATATCCTAACATCCCAACATCCACATACCGGCGTCAGCGTGCGCAGTGCGTGGGCATGGGCATGTGCTTGGGCATGGGTATGAGCACGGCGTCAGGGTGTCGGGGCATTTCCCAATCGAGGACACTCATCATTCCCTGATTCCCCTTCTTCAAGAGTAGATCAGCCTAGCTAGCAAGCCAGCACGAACCGTCCATAAGACACACACCGTCTCCTCCGTCTGCCATTCATCCCGTCTCTGCGCAAAACAAAAGAACAACGAACCCAACCCGCTCGTCTGCAAAAAGCCCACCATGCAGCAGCAACCCCACCCAGGCAGCGAAGCCGCCCCGTACCCGTTCCCATCCACCGTCATCCACCACACCCCCTCTCCAATCCGGCCCAGCCCAACAACCCCGCCCAGACCCGTCCCCCGCCCGATTGCGCAACAGCAGCACGTCACGGCACCACCTCCTGCCCCCCGGCAAACCCACCCCCACCCCCAACTGCTCCGCACGACTCGACTCGAAAACCCACTCCGCCCTCTCACTCAGCCCTCTCACTCAGCCGGCAGCGCTGCGTCTACATCCGTAATTGCGCGGATGCGGATGTGGATGCGGATACGTCTATATCCTTTCCCCCGTCTCATCTATCGCGGAGAGAAGGACGTAGCCAGAAGGTACAAAGAACGGTCGTAAAGGACTTCCTGGGTTCGGGAGTTAGTGCCCAGGTTTTTGTTGGTTGTGGTTGACGGACGGGGGTTGGGAGCCTGTGCGCAGTGCGGAATGCGGGGAGTTCGAACGGGGGCGGGATGCGCGGTCGGGGTAGCTACCTACCCTAGCTAAGGATGAGGATGGTGCGGTTCATTGGCGGGATTCTGAGTTGAGAAGGGAGGGGAGGGGAGGGGAGGGGAGGGGGGGTCCGTTAATCGAGTGAGGTGAGGCGAGGCGGGGTGAGGCGAGGCGCAAGGGCTGGACTACTGGCGGGGAAGGGAATCTGTCGGCTTGCATCTGGAAGGTAGACAGACAGGTTGGCGCGGAGACAAAGGGCGAGGGAGGGAGGCGGAAAATAGACGTGGCCGGCTGATGTGGCGATCCTCAGTAAGAGCCAGCGTGCGCGCGTGCGCGGGGGTTCAAGGGTCAGGATCGAGCTGTTACGGAGCCTATGCCTCGTGGGAAAGATCACTCTCGCATGTCTCAAACAGACGATGACGACGATGATCATGATGATAAAGTGAGCGAATGTGCTTTTCTTCTATATTTGGTCTCGACCAGAGTACAGTACAAGTAGAGTACAGATCTGGAAAACGAAGATGAGGTTCCCGTCCAGGCTATACAACTGCCGCTGTTTGCGCAGTACAAGTACAAGATACAAAAAGAGGACGAATTACATCGGGGGTATCGAAGGCGAAATTGGAAACCAGAAAATCAAGCATTATCCCATCCGTGCTATGTTACCCAAGGAAATATCGCCAAAAATGGCTATCAGTGTAAGTCTTTGGTGTATCTGTCGTCAAAAGAGTGACTCACGGTCCGTATGCGCCTCGAGATGCCTTGCTATAACTCCCCTTGCTTTGCATCATCTTCCCCCTCAACTCATCGTAACTGTGAATGAAATCCCGTGAGTACAAGACAAACGATCAAGAACATATGGCATTGAACTTGCGATCGGTGAGCGGCTGAGGGAAGATGCCGGCGTCCAGGAGGCGGAACAGATCCCACTCGGGGCTGGCCTCGGTCTTGAAATTCCAGAAGATCCAGCCCCGCGTGTGCGTCTCGTAGGTCTGCAGCTGCGCTTCAATATACCCTCTCGTATCGTCTTTGAACTGCTGACTCCACGTCTCGATGAAGTTGACGTTGGCGCATGAACCGACGAATTTGCTGCCGGGATAGGTGCCGTCGTAGCGCGCGCCGATTCCGTACCCGTTCAGCGCGGCGGCGCAGTCGGTTTGTGCGGCCGACCATTCGCCGACGACGACCCAGTGGTCGGAATTGGAGGCGTAGCTGCCAACATTGTTGCAGACCGCTTGGCGATGTTGCTGCGCGGTCGTCAGCGGACAAGCTCGACAGATCTCAAGATGTGCAATGGGAACTTACCCAGGGTTGCATTGCGACTCCGTCGTTGGAGAAGACTTGATACTCGTGGTGATCGATTATGACTACAACTCGTTAAGCGGTGGTCCTCCAGAGAATCTCACCGAGATGACTCGATACGTACCGTATTGCGCATTGTTGTCCGAGGGTGTCAAGAATCCGTTCCAGGCGCTGCTCGGCTGGAACGCGTCATGGAACACGACCGGTGTATCGCTGACAGATCTGACTTCACCGAAGCCATCCCTGTAGAACTGCTTCAGGATATCCAAGCTCGGCAGCAGAGATGGCTGAGGCTCGTTCAACAGCTCAATGCCAACAACAACGTCCTCGTACGCAGTCGTCGCGTACTTGTCGCTGATCTGCTTGAGCACCAAGAGCGTCTGCTTGACTGTGTCCCCTTTCTCCCAGCCTGGCATCTTGGTCAGATGGCCTGAATTGTCATACCCGTTCTGACTCTCGGGTGCGCCGTGCAGATCGATCCAAACCTTCAGCCCGGTCTGCCGTGCCCATTCGATGGCCTTGTCGACATAAGGAGCTGCACCTTGGATATAAGGATCGCTGTCAAACTTCTGGTATGCCCAGTCTGGAGGATTGTCAGCGTTGCCCGCAACGAACAAAGTCGAGCAAGGTGTCTCCTCACATCCGACCGGTACGCGCACGATGTTGAAACCAGCGTTTGCGATTTTCTGGAAATCCGCCAACGAAACCCAGGTATCCCAGTGTTTCCTCAAGATATCACCAGCATTGGGGACCATTGCTGTCAGAGTCCATTCGTCAACGACCGAACCGTTTTGCGCCTGGAATATCGAAGGTGTAATCCATCTATATCAGAGTACCGAGGTTAGCGGACGGAGTGAGGTGCGCCATGAAAGGAGAACTAACGGTTCGAGAACAAGCCAACCACCGATGTTGACACCACGCACCGTGTCCGAGCCGTAGTTGAAGTTCACACTTCTCTTCGAAATCGGATTACTAAATAGAGATGTCAATTGGAGTTAATGTTGACCCAGGAATGGTTTCGAAGCTTACGCCAAAGCTACCCCAGCAGCAAGGAGAGCCGTTAAGGCACCGTTTATTAACATCGTAGCTGTAATTGACGTGTTGGCTTCAGCAAGGAGTGGAGTCGAGTCGAGTCGGGAGAACAGGTGAGTCGGAGGACGTGAACGGACGAAAACAGACGTGTAAGTTGACGAAGGATATATTGAGCAGGTTGACCGAGCAGCCGCGAGGAATGCTGTTAAGGCAGTCTTTCGGTGAAAGGCATAGATTTAGGCCCGTAGTTACACCGAGGAGTGCGCTATAAGGAGCAAATATTAAGAGACTCGTAGAATGCAATTTTCCAGGAATGCAAACTTCTCCCAGGCAGAGTGAATAATATCAATCAAGTAACTTGCTTGGCCAACACCCCCGAGTAACTTTGGGTGTTGAGTCTTTTTGATAGGTTGTCGACAGGGGGAGTGATAGGGTGAAGATCAATCAAAATGGTAAGATGATAATCAATCAAAGCGCCCAGGGGGAGAAACAGGTCTTTAAAAGGAGTGAAACATATTAGGTGGGTCTCCTCTTCTGCTCATCTCTTTAGAGCGAAAACAACAAACAATGATGCTGCTGCAGGTCCCAGACCCGCATCATCATCGCACATGACATGACCTGACCTGATCTGAATAACGACCTGACATGAACAAATGAAAATCAGACATCAGTAAGTTAGTAAGTACAGTAGCAGTAGCATGACCCGGTAGTGAGCTGAGCAGAGCATCTCAGTCTCCTCCTTGACGTTGCAGTAACTTAGGTAAAAGTTAGCCAGTAGAGCCAGTTCCTGGTTACGCATGTGGCTGCCATATCCGCCAGTGAAGCCGCCCTAAGGTATGACGCCCCTGAAATTTCGGAGAAAGGGATATAAGGTACCCACGTGACTTCAGGTGCCTGAAGTTAGGTACCTTAGGTACCTTACCTTAACGTACAGTACTCAGGAAGCGGTGGACTTGGAACCTCGGCCCTTGATGATCGAGGACATGTCCCTGTCAAACAAAGACAACTGTGGACTAACTCAGCTTAGGTGACTAAGGTAGTTAAGTTAACTTACGGTAAGTTACCTTAGTGTAGAGTCGATTATTATATCTGAATGCAGTTAGTGCGCTATCTTGAAGCCCTGGTCTTGGCGCTTCTACTCCCGTTGATTGGCGTCGCACAACCATGCTGGTGGCGTTCGGAATCAATCGGAAGTCGGCATCCTATCTCTCCAATCGCCTAAAGGCGTTGACGTTAAATTACCAGGCAAGTTAAGGTAACGTGAATAAAACACCCGCACCTTAAGGTAACCGCCAGATTGGGTAAGGTGCGTCACATGGTGTCAACACGCGAAATGCGGGGAAACAGATACCCGACAAGAGGCAAAAATTGGGAAACAGTCCGACCCAGAAGGTGTGCTTTCTCAAGGACTGCAAGACTGCTCTTCCGCTCTGCATGAGTAAGTACTTTCCTTACCTTAAGGTTGCCTTATACAGTAAGGTAGATGGATATCTGATGCCACATCATGTCGGATGAAACATGTCCTCTCAAAACTGCTTCTCACGTCGCATAGCCCTATGGAGGATGCGTTGGATATTGTTAAGGTATTGTACGAAGAGCGCTCAGATCCATTAGTGTTTCAATTTCTGCCAAGCAACGCCACGTGAAATGCCTGCACATGCACGTGCATTCTGCAGCCATAACGCCGCAGATATCTGTACCCTCCTCGATGCGCCACGCTCCGGTAGTTGCAACATGTGGAAATGGACCGCCTTACCTAACAGAGCCGCAGTCGTCGACTGCTTCCCAACTGGGCTACCTGTTTGCCCAGCTAACTTACATGACCGCTGCAATGGACTGCCTCTCGATGATAGACTTCTGCCGCTCGTTCCTGGACACGCGGTAGTAGTTGTCGCAGAAATCGGCGCACTTCATGTAGCGGAGGAAATCCTCGTCGTGCGTGATGACGATGAGTTGGAAATTCGACTGCTGCTGTCGAGTCTTGATGATGTCGTGAAGCGACTCGGCCAGAGACTGAATGTTTTCCCGGTCCAGATTCGTCGTCGGCTCGTCGAGCGCGATGAGGCCGCAGTTGACCCCGAAACATTCCGCCAGGGCCAGTCGGATGATGATGCAGGCGAGCACTCGCTGCCCGGCGCTGCATCGTCCGCGCATGTCCATCTCCACGTCCTGTTTGACCATGCAGACGCGGTAGTTGTAGGATTTGTTGGCTTTGCCCGTTTCGTGTTCGGTGCGGATGAGGACCGTGTCGACGTCGGTACCTTGGTACGTTCTCTTCCACAGCTCCTCGATGATGCGGTTGATCTCTTCCATCTTGATGCTGTGGTATTTCATAATGGCCCTGTCGACACGGTAAGCATATGCCCGCTGGCCCGCTGCCAAACTGCAGACTTACTTGTCCAGCGCACCTCCATACCGACCGAGGTCTTCAACGGCTGCTTTACTTGTCTGAGAGCACATTAGTCGGATGAGAGTGCCGCGATCGTTCAGTACTCACTTCGACCCTGATGTGTGCCTCCTTGTACTTTAGACCCGCGTCTTTGTAGTCTGTATTCCAATCATTCAACAGCTGCATCAGCTGGTCGTCTTTCGACTTCATCGCCCCCATCTTGCTCGCCTGTTCGGCATTCAGCATCTTATACCTGCTGTCAAGTTGTTTCGCTTTCGTCTTGCATATTTCAATATCAGCTTCGGCGTTTTGCGCCTCCAAGGTCTCGATCTCAACCATAACTGAATCATAATTCTTGGCGTCTTGACGGTATCTGATGTTGTCGGCAATATTGCGTTTAGTGTCATCGTTGTTCTTGAGCTGCTCGTTGATCTTGTTAATTTCGATGACAATCTGTTTTTGCTCTTCTTCCAGACGCTGGATCTCTTGCTGTAAATTTGCAATCTCGCGCTGACAGCGAGCTAGTTGATTTGGACCACCTCTCTCGATATAGGCGCTGATGGCCTGATCTGCCTGCTGGAGCTGGTATACGCTATCTGCAAGCTTGGAAGCTTTCTGGGACATTTCTTTTTCTTTACTTGCGCCGCGTTGCCGAATCTCGTTACGTTTGTTTTGAGCCTCGGAGATCTGGGGTATCAGGTCTTGGACATCATCGTCACTGCGTTTCATAGACTCCCGTAAATGCCGATTATTGGTCCTATACTCTTCAATCCGAGCGAGAAGGTTGACCTTATCCTGCAGTTGGTGCGTAGCGTCTGTAAGCTTAGACATGACATCTCTGGACTCAAGTTCAAGGTTGTTGATCTCTGCCTTGGCGCGGTCTCTGTCGGAAACAAGCCTTGCGACGCTAGACTTCGCTGTACGCGATCTCTCGGTGAGTCTATCAAGCTCTTCTTGCACATCTTCTAGGCTCCGTGACGACCCATGGTCTGTTTGCTTGGCGGCAAGATCTTGAATCTGATTTTGATAGTTCGAAATATCTCCACTGTATTTCGTGATGTTGGCGACCGTCTTTGCCAACGTCTCGACGTCTTTTCGTGTTTCGCTGCGTTTAGTCACGTCTTTCTCCAGCTCTTCAACCTGATCCAGTAGTTCCTGCCGTTGATCCTGAAGCCTCTTGACGTCAGCTTCGAGAGACGGTATCTCATCCTTGGATAGACGGAGCCATGTGTCATAGCTTGGGCCGGCTTCGCGTGCTTTCTTGAGTTCGCCCTCATACGTTTCTAGATCAGCCGCCAACGCGTCTTTGGCAGCCCTCGAAATTAACTTCTCCAGTGTCGACCGGAAAGTAGATCTTTCCTTTCCATCCCTAAAGTGTCGCGAGCATAACAAACATGCGTCTCTCCCTTCCAGATACTTGAGACAGTTCTCGTAGTACTTGCTCATATTGCTGAAGTTGTCTGCGTCTTGTCTCGTGACATCCCGATTGTTTTGACAAACCGCAAGTGCTTCAGGATATTCGGATGGCTCATCGTCGATGGCGTCACGGATACGCTTCTCACAGGCCTGCATTCCGTTCCGCTTCCTTTTCAGATCCGCTCGAGCAGTGTTCATCTTGAAGTCCGCCTGTTCAATTTCCCTATTGACGCCGTCGCGCTGTTGTTCTGCTTGCACCAAATCCTCTTTTCTTACATCCAGTGCCGCCTGAAGGTCGCGATCGAGACTCGAAGGCTGCCACTTGTTACCCACTGCTTCCCGTATCCTCTCGCCGTACGCTCCAACCATGGTGTCAAGGCTGCGTTGACGGTCCTTCATCTCCTTCTTTAGAAAGTCCAACCTTGCCGAGTCACCAGCCTTCTTCGTCCCTTGGATAAGCTCCCCGTTAAGCTGCATACCTTGCCTCTCCATTGACTGGATTTGCAGATTGACCTCTTCAATCTTCGGGTCCCAGGAAGAGTCTTCATAGTCAGCTTTGGCTTTGCGTAGGCGGTCCTCAACGTGTTCCTTGGCAGATTCAAGCGCAGCCTTGCCTCCCTCGTCAATTCTGATGCTGTCAAGTTTTGTTTCAAGCTCGTCGGCCTTCCTATCGTTGGAAGTGATTTGCTGCCTTGCAGAGTTCTTGCCCTCGGTGAGGACTAACTTCCGTTGCTCTAGCTGACTGAGAACACCCTGCGCCTTTTCCAGCTCCTCAGCCGTTTCGCGTCGCAAACGCTCGAGGTTGAGGTTCTGGTCCTTTGACATCCTCGTAACTTTCTCCATAAAGTCGTTGATCTGCTCATCATCAAGCTCGATATCAAAGCCGCGTATGTTATGGCTGCGGGCCGTCTCTTTGATAAAGGTCCCTCGTCTTTCGACCTGCTTCTCGAAGCCGTCTTTCTCTGCCTGGTACTTACCGGCTTCGGTATGCTTTGACTCCAAATGTTCTCGATTGCGATTGATCTCCCGTTTTAGCTCCTCATACTTCTTCGTCTGGCCTTCCTTGTGTTGTACATGAAGGGCTGTGCGCTCCTCATACTGGTCTAGGGTCGATTGAAGCCATTCATCAGATTCGCTCATCTCTTTGATGTGCTCCCGAAACCCCTCCATGTTTTTCTTCAGCGCCCTTGCTTCAATGCGTTTCCCGTTCAGTTTCGCCACAATATGATCATAGTGCGCTACCTGCTTCCATGCCTCCTCGGCTTTGGCGGATATCTGACTGACTTCGGTCCCCAACTGCTTTGTCTCAGCACGAAGGTTTTCAATCTCATTCGACAGCTCTCGGGACCTTTTCTCGGCCTGGCGAGAATTAGCACAGTCTTAGAAGAGGACGCCAGAGCTGTCACACCCGATCACCCTTGTCCTTGTCCTCTTTGGCGTGCTGTTCCATTATCTTATGTTTCGCCAACTCTTCGTTTTGCTTCTTTCTTAGGGCTTTGATATTGTCAACTGCCTTCGTATATTTCAAGGCCTCAAATATCTCGTCAAACTTCTTCTTTAGTACAGAGGGTTCGCTCATAGGCCATAAGCTCTCGTCCTGGTGACAGAAAATTACGGAGTCGAGAACAGCTTTCGAGACACCAAGATACTGAGGCATGATCTGGTCAAGCTCCGCCACTCGCGAAGAGATAGCGGTCCGTTCGCCATCTTTAACCATCAATAGCTGTCCCTCCAATGTCTTGAACTGTCGTGTAGCCTTCTTGACCGTAAGCTGGAGGCTCCGAGTGGCCACCATCTTAGCCCCCGAGGTACCTTTGAAGGACAGCTTGACCTGTGCAAGAACCTCTTTCTCGCCACATAACTGGAACACAGTCAGGATGAGCCCCGGTCAAACGAGTTGTAACTTGCCTTCGGATCGTGAATGAAAGCACCACCCTTGCTGTTTGGAGGTAAATCTCCGGTAGTTGCGTACTTGAGACATTCGATGATGGTCTAGAGTATGTAATCCATCAGACGTACGACCAGCATGTTGATATAAAAAGCACCATACCGTCTTGCCGGACCCGTTGAAGCCAACAATAAGAGTCAAGGGCGTATGGAATTGAATTGTCTCACTCCTGGTGTTGTCGAAGGATCGGATGCTACAAGAGCTCCGATTAGCTTGATGACGGGTTAGCACTTCCAAAACGTACCCTAGAATCGAGAGCTTGTCGATCCTCGCTGCAACGCTGTCAACGGAAGGTCTGCAAGAGTGGACCGCAGCATCTACTGTCCAAGGCGGCGTGAAACTTACACCTATCACAGAAATATAGAGTTAGCGAAGGGATCGTTGTGCTCTTAAAGCAGAAGGGACATTACATTTTGGTCAAAGCACCGACTGTCAATTTCCGTTTTATCTTCTTGAGATTTCCCAAATTTATGTTTAAGGCATTGCTTCTAATATTTGGCAGTAAGGTATAACACAATACTATTGCGGGTGGGAGCCTAGTTCCAGACGAGGAGTTCGCGCCGGGTTCGAGACGTGGGGCGCGTTGGCACGTGCAAGGCTCCACTCCGCCATTCCCGCCTTGCCGTGGGGTCGTTAAGCAGAGCCGCAAAGTCGGCGTCAGTCAACGAGGGATTTCACTACCTGAATATCCTAATGTGCGACACGCGCGGTTCGCGATGTCGATGTTTGATCAGGGGGTAGATGGTTTGCGGCACACTTTACCTGCCGCCGTAAGTGATTGCAGGCGTATTACTAGGATGAGCTCTAACGATTCGCCAGATGGCAGGGCTCGGGTCTGGCGACACTTCGATGACGGATATGTTGGAGCATGGCGGCGATATGTTGAATGGACTGGACGTTGACATGCTGCCCATGAATCTGGACCTCAATCTCAATGAACCGGACACGCAAAACTACACACCCATCGATGCGCAGCCCTCACAGCAGCAACAGCAGAACCATGAATCCAATGATGCCACAGCATTGGTGACCAATACAATGACCGGCGCTGGTGCCGGTCCTCTACCCACTGGATTTGGTGCACAAGCTACGGTAAACGGTGGCAGTACATTGACCGAATTTACCAAACGAAGGAACTGGTCGCAGCGTGTGCTTGAGGAATTGAAAGATCTCCTCCACATCCTTAGCCCTGACGGGAAAATACGATACGTTTCACCTTCGGGGAAGTATCTCACGGGCTACGAGCCAGACGAATTGGTCAACAAGTTCATAGTCGACTTTATTCATCCTGATGACAGTGCAATCTTCGTACGGGAGTTCAACGAGTCGATAGCTTCAGGCAACCCACTCAGGTTTTTCTACCGGTTCCGTAAAGCTGATGGATCCTTTTCAATCTTTGAGTCACATGGTCATCCTCACCTTACTTCGGAGGCAGCGGCCTTTGGCCCCAACAACGCGGCCGGGTTCTGTCGTGGCTTCTTCATGATGGCCAGGCCCTATCCGACAAAGAACGCTAATCTTCTGGATTCGTTTCTTGAACACAAGATCGAGAATGAGCGTCTCACAAAGCGCATTGCTGATCTAAAGAGAGAAGAGCAAGAGGAGGCAGAAGCGCAGCAATGGCACTGGCTCAAGAAGCAGGAAGGGCACGGCAGCGTCACACCGTCAGATACACAGTTCACCGAAACCGAGACTCTCGGATCAGTTTCAATCGGATCCGCTCATTCGCAGGATTACAATGCTATGCCACCACCTGCCAAGCCCAGCCTCTCGAATACAGCTCTCACACAGCAGAACCTCGATGAGGCAAATGCAAGTCTTAAGCCAGATAGTATCAACGACAAAATGGCGCGTTACGAGGGTGCGACACACATCGAGACCATTGAAATGTTGACCGGGTTGCGTTATCGGGATGGAGAACGATCACAGGGTATCAGTACCGGCGACGCGAGTGCGGCTCTGATCAGAGGCGATGCCGGCATTGCCATACCTATCGACAAGGACAGTCGAGCAGCTGGTGACAAGAAGAAGAAACTTAAGGTGGCCGATGAGTACGTTTGCACGGACTGTGGCACACTTGACTCACCCGAGTGGCGGAAGGGTCCGAACGGGCCCAAGACACTGTGTAATGCTTGTGGATGTATGTTTTTCAGAATCTGTCTATTGGTTTCCTGCTTATAGAATCACTTCAGTACGCTGGGCGAAGAAAGAGAAGAAGCGGCACAACAACGGCCCGCAGCCTCCTGGCCTCCCGATGCAAGTGAGCACCGGCTGCAGCTGAACCTCGTCCAACCAGAGAAAATTTCTCCTCGAGTATATGCACAAGTAACAGATCGAATATCACTATTACCCTCCGGTCGGCGACAGGCGTCAAAAAAAAAATTCACCTCTTTTCTTTGAAGTTAGCGGCCAACGTGTTGTCAGCTCGAGGATGTTCGCTCCCTACCTTTGGCGTACGCTTCCGGTATAAGGGCATTGCGTGCCTTTGTGGCGAAGATACCATTTGCGAGTTTTCATGTCCAACGTAACTTAGGCGTCGATAACGTGACCTGAGCCAAGGCGTATTGTGAATCGGTCCGTAGAAAGTTGTTCCTATTCATTTACACTATGTAGAGTAAATATAGGAAATGATGACTAAGACATAAATAGAGATGCTTAGTAAGAGATGAGTAAGCAATGATATCACATTCTTCTCTACTGCACAGTCACAACAGTTCACTGATGTGAGTGCAGAGATTTGCTTAACATTTTATAAAATTTCTGTCTGCAGTTTGCATTCACATTGTTTTATCTCACTTTACATTGCTATTGTCATTTAAAAGCAGCTAAAAATGCAGATTATTATTATTATAATGATAAGATAAATTATTCACTGTCTATACTGTCTATCTATATCATTAATCACAATCTCTTAAAAAAAATTCTCTTCTTCTTTCTTTAATTTTTAATCACACTTCAACTTTTAATCACTACTTCTGTCATGATATTACTATGCACTCATATCAAATCATAGCTGAACTCCTTACACAACAATTAATAAGCAAAGTACTATATAGATAGTCTTTACATACAAATCTTTTAAGTTTCTTAATTATTAATTTTGATCAATATAAGATTTTAATATTGAAACTTCATTAAATAGCTGTCATAATGTAGTGTCTCACATTGTTACATATCTTACTCATCAGTCTCTTATAGATAAGAGGCTCATGAATTCACAATTTTAACAATTTTATCTTTTTAAAGAATAACAATTCATTACATTACAATATGTAGACTAAAAGTCAGCAAAATAAAATAGAGTTATTCTTTAACTGTATTGAGACTTAAGTAATTTTTGAAGAACAGAAATTTGCAGAGATTTAGATTGCTATTTAAATTGTAGAAAAGAAGAATTGATGTTTAGATAAATAGATTTATTTAATTGAAATTAAGCAGATCAATAACAAAAAAAAATAATGATTTATAGAAATTAATTGTGAACTGTAAGCATTTAATATGTATAATAAAATTGACAAACTTTTAAGAAATAAAGATTCTTAAGTCTTATTTAAGAAAGAACTGTATACAGAATCTTTTTATGTTCTTATTAATTCTTTAAGTTTAATAAAGCAATATGCATTCAAAGTTGTATATATACTTTTAATAAAATGAATGCAACAGCTAAAGAACTTGCTCATATATAATGAAAAATTCATTTATAAATATACTAAATTTATATATAATACTGTAACAACATTTTACTTAATCTCTAAAAACTTCTTTAATAATTACAATAAAATTCTCTTTATTATGCAGTTCTTAGCAGAAGAATCTTAAGATGCATGATTTCATTACATTAATGAGAACAAACTTCTAAATAATAAATTATAAATATTCTTTTTAAAGTTTCTGCTCAATCTCATTAAGAATTCAGTGAACTGCAGACTTAATACAGTACAGAAATACTTAAAAGTTATACAGAAATTTATTTAATTAATTTAAGCTTTTATAACATATCTTAATATACTGAAGAATCAGCTCTTAAGTTATACAGAGAAACAGAAAATAAGTTATTTCTTTATAAAATTTTATTTAAAAATTTAAGTGACTTTAATTAATTATTAAGATCTCTCAAAGACAAGAAAAAGCCTGATAGCTTTAACTGTTAAATTAAAGATTAATTAGTGATCTGTAGATAATCACACAGTTCAGAATCACATCATTAAGAAAATTTATGAGCATTATTTACATTCTTTTACTTAGACAGCAAAGTCACAGCAGAACAATCATCTCAATTCTAAGATTACAAAATTAAGTCATTATAACAATGTAGACAAACTCTGTTTTGAGATTGATGTTAAGAAGAATGATTGCTATAACTGTGAGAGATTAAATTATTTTGTAAAGAACTGCAGAAGTTCTTTAAAAAATCTTAACTACATTAAGATTAAGTAATCTCTTAGATCTGAAATGACAATGTATTTATATCAATTGTAACTCATACACATAACACTATAAGATAAAACAGATATCTCTGATTATTGATGAGTCTGAAGTGTTTATCAACAACATTTAAAATTAACTCACTGTTTATACATTATTAATAGTCTTTAAGTCAGACTCATTAACAACTGTTGTATATGTTGTCAGCAAGATGTCAGCACTATCTCAATAATACAATAAATATATAGATGTGTTCTTTAAAGAGAATGCTGACAAGTTATTATCTCATTAAGATCATAATTATGTTATAGAAACAGAGAGATATGAATTACTTTATAATTTATTTTATAATCTGTCAGAAACAGAGCTACAAGTGCTTAGAGAATATTTAGATAACATTTTAATAAAGAAATAAATACAACATTTTGTCAGCTCTGCAAAAGCATTAATTCTGTTTATTTTAAAAAATGAAGAGAGCTTATGTTTATATATTAATTACAGAAATCTCAACAAAATTATTATCAAGAACTGTCATTCTCTGTCATTGATTAGTGAGACACTTAATTATTTAAGTAAAGTTAAGATGTTCATTAAACTAGATTTTAAGAATGCTTATTACTGCATTAAAATCAAGAAAGACAATGAGTAAAAGACTGCATTTTGCATACATTACAGTCATTTTAAGTATATAATCATGTCATTCAGATTAATTAATGTCTTAATAACTTTTTAAGTCTATATCAATCAAGCATTAACTGAGCTAGTCAATGTCTTTTATATAATATATTTAAATGATATCTTAATCTATTTCAGTTCTTTAAAAGAACATCAAAGTCATGTAAAACAAATTCTGAAGTGACTTTAATGATTTAAATTGTATGTAAATCTAAAGAAATACACTTTTTATACTATACAGATAAAATTTCTTAAGTTTATCATCTTTACTACTGATGTTTCAATGAATTAATGATGAATTAAAATCATAAAGAAATGATCAATATCTAGAAGCTACTGTGAAATACAAATATTTTTAAAGTTTGCAAACTTTTACTGTCACTTTATACAGAGATATTTTAAGATCACTGCTTCTTTAACTGATCTGTTAAAAGGCAGCAAGAACAGCAAGAAGATAGATGCATTTAAGTGATTATAAATAACAATATAAGCATTTTACAAGCTTTGCAATGTCTTTATATAGATATCTATTCTTATGCACTTTAACTCAAAGCTAAGAGCTCAGATTAAAATTAATATCTTAATAGTTAAGTTAATAAATATTTATTTACAGCTTTAAACAGATGCTCAATGACACTTTATTGTCTTCTGATTAAGAAAGTTAAATCTAACTAAAATATGCTATGAAATTTATGATCAAGAATTGTTGACAATTATAAAGATATTTAAACACTGACAACACTATCTTAAGAGTAGTCATTATCTCATTAAGGTACTTACAGATCACAATAGTCTACAAGAATTTATGAATGTAAAATCATTAAATAGAAGACAAATACACTGAGTTATGAGACTAGCTGCTTTTGATTTTATAATTATATATTGATTAGAAAAAACAAATCTCACTAATGTGCTGTTGAGATGTTCTGACTACAAAGTCAAGAAAAACATAAATAGATTGCTGTCAACATTGTAACAAAAGCTGATTACATTATCTTAAGAATTAAAATCAAGCATTACTGCTCTAATTAGTCAGATCAACACTTAAAGCTTAGATCTGCAAATTATGCTGATCATTTTATTAAAAGAATATTAATTAAGTATTTAGGCTGAAGATCATGACTGTTAAGAATAAGTCAATAAAAGATTTAGAAAGTCTTCATTTAAAAATGAACTAAAGAACAATGATTATACATCTAATTTATCTATATACAACATAGCAGAAAAGCTGCTTAACTTTGTTGCTGAAATTACTAATTGTAAACAGTTCATTTTATATATATTAATTCAGAAAGTGACTGACAGTGAAATGATACATAACAAAAAGCAGTTATTCTTTCTTGAATTTATTCATCTCTTGCAGAACACTGATGTTTTAACAGTAAAGATGTGACAAAATTTGAAATCATAGAATAACTGCAGCTATCAAGATATCAATGACAGTTCATGAATGTTTAATTTTACTGAACTACTTCATTATAAAGACAAGATATATATATTATTTGACAAAGTTGTTAAGAATGAGCTCATAAAGCTGCATTATAATGATGTTTTAACAAAACATTATAAAGTAGACAGAACAATTAATCTGCTGTTTAGAAAGTATTACTGAGTCAATATGATAAATAATGTTTAAGAATATGTCACTATATGTACTGTATATTTAAGAATTTAAGTATCAAGACATTACTTATATGACAAATTACAGTCATTGTCACTATTTACTTAATTATGAAAGAAAATAACAATGAACATAATCACTGACTTGCTGTCTAGCAGATAAAAAATTAATGTTTATAACTTCATACTGATAATTGTAAATTATTTTACAAAGATGACTCAATATATTTCTGTCACTAAAAAACTCACTGCAATTAAGTTAGCTAACATATATATTGAACAGATCATATGCTGCTATGAAAAACTTAGAAATATTATTTTAAACTGAGAATCAATCTTTATCAATGTATATTGATCTGAATTCTGTTATTAACTTTAAATAAAGTAAAGATTAAGCATCATCTTTTATCTATAAACTGATAATTAAACTAAAAGACAGAATGAAATTCTAAAACATTATCTACATTGTTATTATTGTGAAGAACAAGATAACTAAGTGTTTTTTTTGTTAGTGACAGAGTTTGTATATGTAAACAGAAAACATATAACAATTAGTTAAACATCATTTAAGACATTAATAAGTTATTACTTAAGAATTACTCAACATATTAAGAACAATGTTTATAAAGAGAAGATGTCAGCAGCAAAAGACTGAGTGCAGTAAATGAAGAAAATTTATGTTACAATGATAAAGTGATGATAAGCTGCTGTAAAAGTGCAAGTTAAGTATTTTGACAAAAATTATGTTTAAAAAAGCTACAACATTGACAATCTGATGCTATTATTTATTAAGAACTTAAAGCAATGCAGATTAAGCAAGAAACTGTTATATAAATTTATTGAGTCTTTTTAAATTGTCAATCTTATTAATAAATAAGCATACTGACTAACTCTATCTGCTTATTATAGAATTCATAATGTATTTTATGTCTCATACTTAAAGTTTTATAAATATCATTTAAACAATAATTCTTTGTCAGAACTGCTCTTTCTGAATCTCATAAATGACAAGAAAGAATATAAAATTGAAGAGATCTTGAGCAAGAAATAAAGAAAAGAACAGTTATAATATAAAGTTAAGTGAGTAAAGTACTTAAAAGAATACAATAAGTGACTTTAAGTAAAGAATATGAGAGATGCAGAAGCATTGTAACAAGAATATAATGTAAGAGCAGAGAGAAAGTGCAAGCATAAATAGAATTTAAGAAATTAAAAACTTCTATTAAAAATATTTTATATAGTATCATCTAAAAGAAGTAAAATTAAAACATAATCAATATATTAACAAAACACTATCAAATCACTCTGTCATCTCTGCATTCACATCATTATCAGAAGTAAAAGACAAGAACAGTAACTGCTTATCAGTATTATAATTATTGTTAAAGTGATTAAGTCACAGCATTAAGTTATAAGAGCTTTCTGAGATGTTGTTACTTAATTGAAGAAAGAGAAGCTTACATTTAAAGTGAAGTAAGCAATATGATGATGACAGTAAAGCATAAGAAAATTAAGAAAACAAATTATAAAGTAAAAAGTATTTAACATAAATGTCTACATCACAGTGACTGCTTATTGCTCTTAAATTATAAGCAACAACAGATTGTGAATCTCTACAGACTTGCAATGATTACTGTGATGCTTCACAATATAAATAATGTAGATGATGACACACTTAATAAATGATGTCTATATATAATTAAGATGACACTGAAGTCAAGATTAATGAACATCATTGACTGTCATAATGACAACATGATTAATAAGCATATGTAAGTTGTTAATTTGACAATTAAAGAATGCAGAGATCTGTTATTATTAATACATTATAAGATAATAAGAAACTTTTTGTTGAACTGAATTGCATAGCTTTCAGAACATCTTGCAATAATTGTAATTCTGATTCTTAATAATATTGCATTAGCTGATGTTGTTGCTGATATGCTTTGAACAGCAGAGACAACAGAGAGAATTTAACTTATTGTTAACATAATGATTATAATACAGCATTAAGATGATGTCAGTGTGAGCAAATAAGAGAGTAAAGAAATTGTTAAGAATATAATGTTGTGAAGCAGTGATATTCTCAGAAGTTGAGGTAAAAATGAAATTGAAATGCAATATGTGTGATGATGCTATTGCAAAAGAGAAATGTAACATGTAATATAAAGCAGAAAGATATTCATTAATTATAATCTTAGACTCAGTGCTTTTCTGAATGATAGATTTTTTACAGATTAATTATATTTCAGAGATAGTGTTCTGTAATGTTAATGATGCAGTGATGATCATTAAGCAAGCATTTTCAATCAAATCTGTCAACAATAACTTATTTATAGCTTGAAGAAGTGAGAATGAGATACAAAAAGATGATATTTCATCATTAAAAAAATTAAATAAATATAACTATATCTATATACAGCAGCAAAGTCTCTGCTGCTGTCTCTTCTGCACAACAATATTATTCAGAGCATGTATCTCATCATTATTATGTAAATATTTTGTCAATAAGTTCATTTTAAAATACTTACATTTCTCATACTTAATATTCTTCTTTATCTTGTTCTGTTTCTGCATTTCATTTCAGCAGAGCAAGTATGTCAACAGTGTTATTTATAGTATCTATTACATTCTTAATTAATTTAGCTTTTGCAGACTTAATCTTCAGACTTGACTTTGATGAATTTGTTAACTCATTAATGTTTAAGATTATGTTGATGAATAACATTTAATGATGAATGCAACAAGAATCTGAAGATTTCTTGTTATATTTCTTTATATTTATACAGATACATCTCTTAAACTGCAACATTGTTAAAACACATTGATGTTTTAAATGCTATACATACAGAAATCACTAACAATCTCACTGAACTCTTAATGAAAGACACAGCAGAGAAAATATCTCTTTTATTTTTTTTAATAATTATGATGTTGCTGTTGTTACACTGTTGCTATTGTGCTGTTTACAAAGTATTATAAGAGAGAAACATCATTTAAAGACACAGAGTTGCTATGACTTTGATATATTAAGATGTTGAAGATGAAATAAGTGTGAATTATATATGAGAAAGAGTTTCTTATATATTGTGATTAAACAAAGAGATCATCAATTTAATCAATTCAGAAACAAAGAAAAGTTGATTTCACTTATATTTTACATATTATTTACTGTTAAACAAAGCTGAATCATCATCTATTTAAATGTGACAAACTTAAAGTATTATACAAGATCATCAATCTAGCTAAGATAGGCAACAAGCAAAATATATAAGAATGTTAAGTGAATTATTATTTACATCTTGCTGATCTAATTTCACAGAATCATGACATATCTATAATATCAGTGATATGTCAATGTGCTGAAGAATCAGTGCATAGAAGAGAAGAAAATTATTATGATATCATTATATATTTATATTAAATCATAGCTGAATTTCTTATGCAATGATTGATAAGCAAAGTACTATATAAACAGTCTTTACATATAAATCTTTTAAGTTTCTTAATTATTAATCTTCATCAATACAAGATCTTAACATTGAAACTTCATTGAATAGCTATTGTAATGTAGTATCTCACATTGTTACATATCTTACTCATCAGTCTCTTATAGATAAGAGACTCATAAGTTCACAACAAAACTCTTTTCTTAATATGTTGTCATTTTAACTTTAATTTAAAGATTAACAATACATAAAATTAATTAAGCATTCTATTTTTAATATTACTTTTTCTTCTTTCTTTAATAAATCAATTATTAATTATGTTGAGAAACAATGTTCTAGCTGCTTCTATGAAGCAAGATAGAATTAATGTTAAAGACTAAGTGAAGACTTTATTTACATTAACTGCAGTCAACATTCTTTCTACTTCTTCTGTAACTCTCTTGATCAAGATGTACTCATAGACAACATAGTTTAGAAATTTCACTAAATAACATAATATAATATAAATATTTACTTTCTTTCAATAGATTATGAGCTCAAATTAACAAGAAGCTTCTTAGAGAAAGTGCATACTTCTAGTGTGATGATAGCTGAGTATGTTGACTTTTAAGATTTACAAAAGATTTATAATAAATTTAACTTTAACAGAATCAGCACACTGACAGTAGCTGTATATGTTAATTATTGAGATTCACAGTCAATTCAGCTCTAGCAATATCACTGACTATTGAGATTTATAATAAATCTGACTTTAGCAGAATCAGTATTTTGCAGTAGCTGAGTATATTTAATTTAAAAGATTTATAAAGAATTAATCTCAGCAAAAATCAGCATTCACAGTCACTCAGAAAGCACTGTTCTTTGACAGCTTAATATAAGTCATTGAGATAAATAAACATTATTGTCTTACAAAACAAGAGATATAAAAGCTTTCTATTTGTTTTACTTATATTATCTTCAATGCATACATTATTATTTTACTTTATTCACTTCTTATATTATGTGTTGACTATCATCATCATGAACTTCAACAACTTCTTTATAAAGCAATGATTCATCTTAATTCTCATTTGTAAGAACTGCAATCAATGATTCATTCTTATGAAAAGATAATTAATAAAAGAAGATCTATAAAATGTTGTTGAAGTCTTAACAGTCAATATATTAATTAATGAATTTTTAGACTCATTTCTTCTCAGCAGTCTTGACTTTAGAAGTTAGAAAATTGATATAAAGATTTTATATTGATTTATTATTTACATAAATGCAAATGATCAAGAATATCTGATGAACAAAATCAGTATAAAGAATGTTTAAGATATGCTAAAATTTAAGTATAAAAAGAAGCTGCAGATGATTGAAAGACAATATTTAATGAAGTTTATTGAATATAAAATGTCAGAAAATGTATTCATTAAAGAAGCATAAACTTATCTGAGCAAACTTGACAGAAAGATTGCTGCAACTCAGTCTGATATAATTAAATTGTTCAAATTAAAACAACAGTTTTAGATATTGCTTTAAGCATTATCAGTTAAATATGTTGTGATCTATGATGTCATTGATGCTCAGAACAATTTAAATGTCAAAAAAGATTTATAAAAGCTTCAGAAAAAAGAGATATAGCTTAAGACTGATCAGACTGTCATTGTTTTGTGAGTAGATAAACAAAAAGAAGATTAATGTTTAATGAATCAGAATTACAGTTCATTAAATCATTACACAATTAATATTAACTATTAAGCAATACTATTACAAATCATTCAGCTCAGACAGTGATCATTCTTCTTATTGCTTTATTAAGTGTTTTCTTTGCAACAACTCTTATTTTATTAAAGATTATGAATTTCTTTCTGATGTTAAATAAAATGCTTAAAAGAAAATAAGCAGATTAATTACAGTTAAGCTGTACAGATTAACTGCAGTTAAGTTATATCAGAAGTTAGTCTATAAAGAAAAAGAAAAGAGATATAGAGTCTTTAATACAGAAATTAATGACAATAATGATGATGATTTCTTTTTTAAATTTAAAGAGAAAGACAAAATTAATAATAAAATCACTGCTCTGTTTAAGAAGATTATCAGTAAAATGCTTAAATTTAAATGAATTGCAGACTTTAAATTCTTCTTATATATAACTGATTAACTTTAACTCTTCAGTGATTTCCTTATACAAATGAGATATCAATGAATTAAAGTTAAGAGAAGACATTTATACTCTCATTATTGTGAAGTAATCATTATATAAATTAAGTCAGAAAATTCTATAAGACTGAGTTCAACACTTTATGTGTCTGAACTTAAGATCAATCTTTTATCAAGAAAGTAAATGTGCAAAATAAAACTACATAAAAGCTTTGATCAACACTGTCTTTAAATGTATGATAAGCACAGCAAAACTATAATAGAAATGTTAAAGCAAGACAGAATCTATATAATTAAGTATATTGCAAAGAATTTTAATAAATTTGCTTTAATATTTACAGTATACACATCACATTCAGAGACTGTCTTCTCTGCTACTGCTTTAGATGTAAGCTTGTATTTTTAAATTCATGAACATAATCTTATGATTAACTTCTTAGATGTTGATACTGCATCATTGAATGAAAAGATCAAGGCTTACAGACTTTGATATTGATAATTTGCTTATCTTGATTTTATAAAGTTGTGTAATCTTTATAAGATGACAACTCTTAAAAAGTCAATTCTCATTGTTGAGAACAATAAGAACATATATAAGATTTGTGCTCTGATTAAGTTTATTAATAAGTGAAATCACACTGTAAGCAAAAAAAAGATTAACATTCTTGTTTTTGTCTTCATTAATATATATAATTCATTATTCTTATCATTTAATAAATATCAGTACTTTCTGAAAATAGTAGATAATCATTTCTGAAAGATGTAAACAATATTACTGAAGCAATATAATGAGATCTTACAGACACTGCAAGAATGATGATTGAAGACTGAACTTTAAATTAATGCAAAAATTCTTGTTGTATAAAGTAACAATAAAATGAAGTTAAAATTCACTTTAAATGACTGATGCAAGTCTCTTAACATTATACTGCAATACATAATGTTCTACATGTCAATTCAGAATGATGTTGCTGAAAGAGTTATCTGAATCACTGAGAACTCAGTGTGCATCATAATTAAAGAAATATAACTGTCAATAAAGTTCTAAGTGCAGACAGCATAGACAGATGCTTATCTTTGTAATTAAACAACAATTGATTTCTTAATTAATAATAAGCAGACAACTCTCAAGAAAGCTTTCATTAATGTGAAGTTATTTATTAATTACATTTATATATAAGAATGTAAGTGCTACAGCTATATTGATCTCAAGTTATTATCTGAAGGCAGACACAATAAATTTATAAATTAAGAATGAGTAAGAGTCTTCATAAACTACATTGAGAAAATTATAAAGCAATATCAGCTTTAAGCTTCAGATCTTAAGTGCATCATTAAGAATTATGCTGTAAAGTTTACTAAAAGTGAGAAGAAAGACACTGTTAATTTTAAACTGCAACAATAAATATTAAATGTTCTTCTAAATAAAAGATCTGTTAAATGTTTATAAAAGAAGTCAATCATTGTAAAGATCACAACTTCAGATCAGACATTCATAACTTAGAACAGTAAGATGCAGTTTAACTTAATTATAATTAAGATTGACAAGTCTTAAGATAAACAACATAAAATTAAGTTGACTGCAGTTAATTTAGATGAGTTGTTAAATGAGAAGATCAACATTAATTAAGTTAAGATAATGACATTCAAAGAAGTCAGAATCTTTCTGTGCATTGAGATCTTAAAACAAAAAAGAGACAACAATGATGACAATTAAGATGTGAATGAGCTCTTAATTAAAATATTAAAAGTTATATTAACACTTACAGTGTTCTCTATAGACAAAGAAGATTCTGTAATCAGATCTGACATTTTAATATCTGTCATCTATGCTGAAGCAGTGAGAGACTCAATTTAAGAAGAAATGTAAAAGAACATCATTTATGCAGAGCTGACAGTCTTGATGATAAATGAAATATAAGAAAAGACTGTGTCATTAAGAAGAGTCACATTGTAATTAGTAAATGAGTTTTTAAACTTAAGCTAAACACTAATGAATTCTTAAATAAGCTTAAGACAAGACTTGTGACAAGAGACTTTTCATAGACATATAATGTTAATTATAAAAATATCTTTACTCTCACTATTAAGTTTAACACTCTGCAAGTCTTTCTGACTATCATTGCATTTAAGAATCTAAAGTGTCATTAAATAAATATTAATAATATTTTCACAAAATTCTTTTTAAAGAAAACAATCTATATAACACTCTCTTTTAAAGTTAATGTTGCATCTAATTATATTCTGCACATACTGCACAGCCTTTATGATCTTAAGTAAGCTGCATAGAACTGATATAAACAATGTGTCATTAAACTATTTAAGTTAAATTTTCATTAAAGTAAGACTGATCTTTATTTTCTTCTTTATAACATTAAAAGAATCATGCTGCTTCTTTATGTAAACAATATTGTTATAACTTTAATAAATCTGTTACACAATTTCTGATTTAAGCAAGCTCTTATGAATGTGTTCAAAGTCAAGAACTTAAGAAAGACACAAAAAATTCTTGACATTTAAGTTATACATAATTACAAAATGAGAACTCTGTATCTAAATCAGATTTACTATATAAATAAGATATTAAAGAGTCTTCACATACAATCTGATAAGCACAGAGTCATCAGCATTTTACTTAATAAATATGATGTTCTTTGTCTCATTAACTTAATTAATCAAAGAATAAATTAAAGACAGTATTAACAGATAATTAAAAGCTTAATGTACACAGCAATTTATATTTAGTTAAACATCATCTTCACATTAAATTGATTAAGTCAATATCTCAGTGATTCTGTAAAGCATTATAAATATACACTTAAGAGATAACTATGATACATAAGATCAATCATCAATCTCAACATCATGTACAGCTTTAATGAGAGTCAAGCAATGCTTAAATACTCTGACTTCAATTACACTTCAAATAAACAGAATCAGAAATCAATTTTAAAGTGTATTTATATGCTTAAAGATGAATCAGTGTTGTGAATAAGTCAAAAGTAAAAGTTTATTATTATTTTAATTACTGAGATCAAATACATGATTATGTCAATATGTACAAAGACTGAGATCTGACTTGAACAGATGTTAAGAGACATGAGCATAAACAAATATTTTGAAGTCAACTTATATTGTGTAAATATTTAAGAGAACAAAGTTCATTAAATATCTTCATTTATTCAGCTCAAAGAAAACAATCAAGCTGTCTTGATCTTAATTAAGAATGCATATGTATATAAGTAATTAAAGCACATCAATGTCTTTTATTACAACATTTATAATTTGCATAAGCACAATCAGATTCAAATAGACTTTGTATTCAGTCAAAAGATAATTATTAACAGACTTATTAAGTCTTTGTTTAAATAAATCTTTAAGCAGTTCATTAAACTTATAAAACTTACTGTTAATGATTAATTAAATTCTTAAATGATTTATTAAACTCTCAGCAATGTATTTAGTTATCTGATGTTTGCTGTCAGTGAGAGTCAATAGATGCAGTCTCATTAAGTAAAAATGTTGAGAAGTGATGTTCTAGCTGCTTTTATAAAGTAAAATAAAATTAATGTTAAAAACTAAATAAAAACTCTATTTACATTAACTGCAGTCAACATTCTTTCTACTTCTTCTGTAACTCTCTTGATCAAGATGTGCTCATAGACAACATAATTTAGAAATTTCACTAAATGACATAGTATAGCATAAGTATCTACTTTCTTTCAATAAATTAACTTAACTTCTTATTACTTAATGTTCTGACTAATCTGTTGTTAATGTTAGATATATAACTCATGATAGCTATGCTATTAGTGTGGTGCCACCTTTTAACAGGTTATGAGCCCGGGTTGGTGTAATGGTGTTGAACATGCATTGGCTGCCTTACTCACATAAGCTCAAGGTTGTGAGTTTAAACTATGTTGTGTGCACATTCTTTCTGCCTGTGAGAAGCTGAGTAAGCAACGTATGAGTGTGCTGGCCAATCGCGGGTTAGGGGGAGTGTTAGATATATAACTCACGATAGCTATGCTATTAGTGTGGTGCCACCTTTTAACAGTTAAAGAGTTAACTTAAAGTTAAGTTTAAAATGTTATTAATAATTTAACAGTTAATTCTGCACATCAATATGAATTCAGATTGTTTTTACACTCACTAAATATATTGTGAAGTTGCTATCACTTATATTTGTAAAAAATGTAAGTCAATCATCTATAACAACTGAGTACATAAAAATAAACTGTTTACAATATATATTTAAGCTTAGTTTAATAATTATTATCTTCTCTATAATTTGTGTACAAACTGTTATTAAGATGCACAGAGTATTCAGTGCAGCTTTTATAAATATAAATTTATATTAATATAATGACTGCTTATTGTTCTAAATTATATAAAGTTTAAATTCTTTTCATCTGCTAACTCAACAACTTCTTATTGTTGTTGTGTTACTACTTTATCTACTGTCTTCATCATCATCATCAGTGATGTTATGCTTCTCATTAATTATGATTACTCATCAACAGAGAATGTTTCAAGCACTATAAATAAATTAAAAATAGCTATTAAAATTCTTTGTTGTTGAGCTGAAAAACTTAACATTGATGTATTTGTTGCTTTACTTACATTATTATCTCATCTGTGCTAATTGCATTCTTACTCATCATTGTGTCATTGCAGTGAACAGTAATTTTGCTTTGCATACAGTCTGTACTCAGCTTATATGTTTTTTTTTTTTTTTTCAATAAATAAATAGTTAATGAAATTGCTTTGCTTCTAATACTATCATCTTCTAATTTATAAGAATCTTTTTTTTAAGTCTTTTATGTAAATTATATGAGCTCATATTTCTTTTATAAATCATCATTAAATCATCATCAATCATTATTGAAATTAAGACTTTTTAATCTTTCTTTTCAGCTTTACTACTTGTTCATTTTGACTTCAACTCATCATGTTGTTGTTGTAAGTCTTTATTAAGTTATTTTTAATCATTTAGTTTTTTCTCAATATCATATGATGTCAGAACTTTTACTTTCTCTTAATTATATTTTTTTTCTGTTATAAATGTTAAAGTCAAGTCATCAACATCTCTCTGACTTTCAATAATTTTCTATAATATATTTATTACATTATTCACTTCAGTCAAGATCAGTTCAGAAGAAGCAATGCTTTAGTGTGCTTTTAAAATGTTTTATAATGAGAGTATAAATAAATTTATCTGTTTATAATGTTTTTATATCTTATAAATTATTTTTTAAAAAAGATCTTCTTTCTTCTTTATTAAAAGCTTATATAGCTCTTTTTTTTCTCTGCAATCTCATTCAGCTTAAGATATAATTAAGAGTTCTTTATAAAAAGACAATGATGACTCTTTCTGTTTAAGAATCTTATCAACTTTAAAACTTAATTACTGTACAGATAATTTAGCTCATTTTAGATTGCTTTGCAGTTCTGAATTAACTCAAAATTTATTGATATTAAAGATATGTACTTTCACAAATTAATTATTATGAATTAGATTTTGTAAAACACACTCTATGAGCATTTTTAATGCATAAATCTTTAATGAATAAGTTTTCAATATCTTATAAGACTTAAATTATTTAGCTTTAAACTTCTAAAACTCTTTATTTTATATAAGTACTCAGTCTTCTTTCTTTATAATACTTAACTGCACTGTTTCATTATGAATTGTTTTTGATTCAATAATCTTTCATAAAAGAATTTCATTAACAGTTATTTAAATCATTTATATTTGCTCAATTTATTTTAACTAATCTTTAAAGTTAATTTCTCTCAGCAGTTAGAAGTCATTTAAGTTGTCTGATAATTATAAATTTATCTTATATAGTAAATAGAATGAGCTCTGTTTAGTTGTATTATGAACTCAGATTTAAGTCATAAAGAGTATTTATGATAAGTATTTATTTTATAATTGAGTTGATTTACTCATAAGATATTTTGTAAGCATAAAGCTCAATATTTTATTTAAATTTTCTATCTTTTTATTTATATAAAGATAATAGAAAGTTATTGTTCTATGTTAAGTTCTGAGCTTTTTCAAATAGTAAGTCACAACATAATTAAAAAAGTTTATACTGTTATTAAATAATAATTCTCTTAATGAATTATAATTTATAAAAATTTCATTATACAGAAAATCTGCAACTATTATTTTCATTGCATTCAGAACAGCTTTAGTTACAGATCAGTCTGTAACATAATTAATTGTTGTTATAATTTAACAGTTTTCTCAGAGCATTCAAGATAATATATTTATTATGTTGATTTTTTATCTTTTAAATAATAATAAGTTCTTGCAAGCTGAATATGAATGTTCTTTAATCTCTTGATGTTTTTAGAGTTGTTGAACAACTTAATAATTAAGATAATACTTTATAAATAATTTAATATTCTGCAATAGTTCATGTCATTAAGCTTAAAGTCAAATGACTTTTAACAGTCTTAATGCTTTTAAATGCTCATATTTAATGTATATATGTTTCAAAAAGTCTGCACAGTACTGAAACTGTAGAAATGATACTTTGCTGTTATCTTACTTTTAAATCAAATATGAGTTGTTCAATTCTAAATTGTAATGCAGTCAAAATTGATTCATTACATCATTTTTATATACATACTTAAGAAGCAGTGACTTTTCAGATTTTATATAATCTTTTAAATACAATATTATCACTTTCTTTCATTTCACATCATTTAGCTCTTACAGAACATCTAAAAACATTTTATTTACTGAATTTTTCTTTATAAAATTAAGTTAATGACTAATCAAATCTAATATAACAGTCTAAGCTTCAGATCTGTTAAAATTTGTTAATTTATTGAGTTAATTATTTAAATGAGTATGATGTATTCTTTAAACATTGTAGATCTTTTTAATTTATAATGATAGTCATAGTATAATCATTTTTAATATAGTACTGTCAAGTTTAAAGCACATGCTTAATGATCAATAACTTCTTTTTATAAACAGAATAATTAAACTCTGCATCTTGTAACTTTTAATCATCATAAATAACTGAATAAAGTTTTTTATCTATTTCATTCTGCATTAAAACACAGTCAATTGTCTATTTGAAAGTGTCTGTTTCAATAGTAAATGATTTGTGTATAGCTACTTGAATAAATATTGATTGAAATGTAAGTGTATTTTTAAGTTGTTGAAAGACACTGTTACATAATGTATTTTAAACAATGAGTTAATTCTTTTTTATACATAACTTAACATCATTCTTCTTAAACAAATTCAATAGCAATGCTGTAATTAAAGTGATCATCAAGTCAAGTTAACTCAGCTTAACTTAAACAGAGCTTTCAGATCAGGTTGAGTTGAGCTTTAATTGTTAATCTGAGAGTTTAGATCAGATTTAAACATTAAAGTTTAACTTAATTTAAAAGCTCTGTTCAGATTTTAAGAATTCTGAGACTGATTAGTAAGTAAGCTTTTGAGACTTGACTTAAGAATAGAAGTTGTGAGCTTAAAGATTACTGATATATAAGCATTATAAGTGAGCATTATATATGCACAGTTGAACAGCTTTCAATTTAGTCTATTTATTTACTATATTGAGAGTTAAATATTCTCAAAATAGTTTATTAATGATTGCTTCAATCTACATCTTTAGACACAATGTTTCAGTTATACATATATCTCTTAATGAGAGATATGTTCTTATGCTGAATAATAATTCACTTTATATGAATTGCAGTCAGATTAACATCTGCATTCTGTTAACTAATAAATGATAATTACTGTACAGTTCATTAAACATACTTTTAAAGAAGACAACAATATATACTTTTACTGTCTTTTATAAACTGTCAATGACTGAGCTTTGAAAGCAAAACATCTTATATTGAGAAAAAACTTTTTTTAAATAATCTTAAGTTATTTTGCAGCAAAGCCTTTAAAAGAGTAGTTTTGCTATCAGAAAATCTGTTGATTTCTGATAGTGATGTATTTTATAAAGAGTGACAGCTGTAGAATAAAGCATTATTATTAAACATTATATTGTATATTAAAATTAAGCTTACTGCCTAACTTTCAGCAGTAAGCTGACTTAAATGCTTCAATATTTTTTTCTGTATCTACAGCATTATTTTCTTTTTTCTTTTCATTAACATCAGTTTTTTCTTTCTTAAATGTCTTTCTAAATGTTCTTTCTGCTGCTGCTGTCTTTTCTTTGCCTAATACAGTCTTTGTAATACTGCATCTTGAAGTTTTCTTAATACATATTATAATGTAATATAATGATACAATAATGCTCTAAAATTAAGTTAATAAAAACATTATAAGAAAGCAATTTAAATGCATCTCTGAATGACAATGAGTTCTAGAGTGATCTTATAGTTTGAAGATGCATTGTAATTTGAAAGTGTGTTGTAGTTTGAAAGTATGTAGTTAAAAGATGTGTTGAGAGCTTTTAAATGTTAGCAATACTTAAATGTTAAATTGCTGATAAACAACACATTTATTTATGATATATACATCAATGTTATGAATAAATATATCAACACACTCACTTTTAATACTCAATTTAACACTTTCTTATCTTCATCTCTGTCACTCAATCTACTACACTCACTCTATCTTTACTCAATCTCTATACTCAATCTCTACACTCACTAAATATGTTGCTCAATGCTATCATTTATTTTACTGCTCATTTCTTAAGATTTAATCTTATACATTGCTCTTGTACTTCACTCTGATGTGTAGCTGTAATGTATACATATAATACTTAATTATATCACTCAATATAGAACTCAGCAGCTAACTATATATTCTAAATTTTCATTATAATAAATTTAAACATTGAGCTTTCATTGTGAACTGCAAAACACTTAATTTTCAATTCATTCTCAGTCTTTAAAGAGAGATCTAATCATCATGATTATTTATAGAAGTCTATATATGATTTAAAGAAGATCATTTAGTGAATACTTAAATAACTTAAAGACTGTATGTGCAAGAGAGAAATAACAGAAATATATGAAGAATAAGAACTTTAAATGAATTAAAAACACAAAGATGATGAACTGCAGAGCTGTAAAATAAGAAAGAGATACATTAAAGAAGATTGATGTATATTAAACTGTGAATTTAGCATTGAAGAAGATTATGAAAGAGAAGATTAAAGATGAGATCTTAAAGAAGTAATATAACTGTGAAATTTCTTGTAAGACTTCTTTAAAATTATTATACTTAATTATATTGTTTTTAATTATCTGCAGATGTCTATTATGAAGATGAGTTGAGAAATAAGTTAATGAAGAATGAGAATTGAGCTTGACTTAAAGAGAAAATTAAAAAGAAAATGTTATTTGCTGAAGTTCTTACATTAAAAGAAGAGTAAAAGTTCATAAAAGTAAAACAAAAAATATGTTACATCTATATCTTCTATAGACTTTCTGACATTCTTTAGAATATCAATAAAGATGAAGTTATTCAGTAAAAGCACATCAACATTAATTATTAAATTGAGAAGCATCTGACAGTTATAATTAAGCATTAAGAAAGAGTTCTTAATAATATAGAAGAATAAAAACTACACAATGCTGAAGATTCTGATCTCATCAAGATTATATATTACTTTTATAGTGAAGTTCTTGATTCTAAACACATTAATGACTTTAATTATGTATAAATATTATATCACTTAATTATAATACTTCTTAACTCTGACATTAACTAATTACATTTAAGAGTCTGCACTTGATCAGAAGAAAGAAGATGAAAAGAGTGTAATTGAAGATGTTGATGAAGTTTGTGTAATGATGTCTAAAGATGAGAAATTTTTAGATGATGATTTCATTAATAAATTTGTTCTTGATGACTTAATTGATGACAGTGAAAATAATGAGAAGAACGTTGAATCTATTAATGATGAAGAGAGTAGTAAGAAGAATAGTAAATAATTATTATTAATTGAATAAAAAGCTGATCTTTAAAGACTAAAGATGTAAGATAAAGAATAATTAAATAGATCTTTAATTATCAATTAAAGATTTTTTAATGAGAAATCTCTTCATTAATACTTAATATTTGCTATACATAGTAATTTTTAAATAATATCTATCATGATTAATATTGTAAAAAATTCATTTTACATTTAGATACATGTTCTGTCACATAACTACAATCTTGTATATATTAATTTTAAAACTCTCACAACACACTATCATCAACACATTACTTAAAATACAACAAAGTATTATTTATTTGCTTAACTTACTACAATAACTCAACATCATATCTTTATACAGCTCATCATTCAGTCAAATCTTAAATAACTTAAAAAGATTATTTCTAAGTACTTTTAATGATAGAACTGAGTCATCTTAACTAAATCAATCTTGTTCTTTAACTTTTGCAGACACTTCAAACTTAAAGTATGTTCTTTAAAGATCTGTAACAAAGTGAAAGTTTCAAGACTGATGAGAAACAACTGTATGAAGTTAAAACACAGACATAAAGATTAAAAATTATATTTAAATGATATAAAACAGTTCAGCTTGCTCAGCAAAGATCTGACAGTTCTTTGCTGAAGTAGCTAGCAAATATGATGAAAGATTAAATGTGATGTGTGTTAACTATTATAATATCATAAATTATTTAACATCAAGAAATAATGAAACAATTATCATAAAATGTCATCTAAAAAGTAGCAGTTATCAAAAGATAAAATCAGCATTGAAAAGACAGATTTCAATCTTTGAAGTAATGAACTTAAAGATATGCTATAATTTTCAATTATAATGCTTTAATATAACACTCACTGTTTAACAGACAGCTCAAAAGATCATTATTAAATTATTTAATTTTATTCTTAAAGTCTTTAATCAATAAATTCTTCAATTCATTATAATACTTAATATATTCTTTTGTACTGTTGAGCATATAAAGTTCTGAAAGCTCATCTGAATGTATTATGCTGATATTAAGATTTTAGATTGAAGTAAGATTGTATAATTTCTTAAGTGTTGTGCTGTAAATGTTTAAAAAGATGTATTTACAGAGCTTAAAACATAAATTAAAGTCTTTATTGTATTTAATAAATGAATCAGCTTAAATCATCTTGCATTTCTAAACATTATTGCATACTTTATTGACACTGAGTAAAAATACATAGAGATACTTTTAATCTTTAAAGAATTAAAAAATTAATATAGTAGTAAAAATCTTGCTGAGTATGTTCTTAAGATGTTGAAGAAGTGAAATTTAATACATTAATTACTGATAGTTACAGCAGATAATGCATTCAATAATTATACATTATAATGTTATTTGAGTTGACTTCTGAGTCAAAAAAATATTATTTAAAGTGATGAAACTGAAATCATAAATTATATAATACATGTAATTCAGCTTGCAGTCAGTCAGCTATTTACATATTTGAAAGTGAATGTAAAGAATGATTAATTCATTATTATATTTAATGATGATGAGCTATAAAATTTCACAATTAACAAAGATTACTTCTTTAACATCATACTGAAAAAGATCAATATATCTTTTATAATGCTTTATTATAATGCTCATATCTGTTGAGTTAATATTTTAACAAAAATCTCATATAAAGTCAATTATTAACTATTGTCATTATGACATCATCACAGCATTTAGAGTTGTTTAAAGATTTGTAAAAGACAAATTTACAAAATATAATTGAAAATGTAAGAATTCAGTAAAACTCTTTATACAATATGCTGAGTCAAGCATATAAGTCATAAACTGAACTTTCTCAATGAATAGAACATTTAACTTTAACAATAAATAGAATGAAACTTTTTAAATACAATATAAAAGAATAACAATATATTAAATACATACTGTATCTTCTGAAGCACTTCAAGAACTGAACAGAGACAATGAATGTTATTAATAAGTTAATAATTTATAAGCTGTAATATATATACAATAATTTATTTAACCATCTTGAAAAACAGAATGAAGCAATCAGAGAGTTTGAATTGTTCTTTAATGCTGAGTTGCAGAATGTCATTAATGCATTAAAAAAGAAATTAACTCAATATTATAAAAAGACAGAAATTAATTAAGAGTTATTCTGTAATCTTGATGTCATATTGAATCTATGCAATAAGCTTAACATATACAATGTAGAATATTCTCAGTTCTTAATAAATATTATATAGCAAGACTGACATATTGTTTCAATAGAGAGAAGACTGAGAAGATTTACATTTAAAGTATAAATTTAAGTTTTAACAATATTACAGAGTTAACTATCAGCACTTAAAGAAAGAATTATTAAATGATGATTTAAGAATTCTTGACTCAAAGAAGAAGAAGATAATAGTAATGATGAGTTACATAAAAAATGTAAAAAAGCATTAAGACATATCTGTAACAAAAAAAGTCTCAGATTATCTGCAAAAGTCTTTAATGTTAGATGTAAATGTTTTAATACTTAATTACTGAAAGCTGATGAAGAACTTAAAATCAGTAATGATACAATTCATAAAAGATATATTTGTAATTTCTGCAGCAGATATTGAAGTCAAATGCTTGTTCAACATGACTTAAGATGTAATTACATATCATTAAAATCAACTAAACTCAGACATTATTGAGAACATTATACTGATTAAATATTATGATATATTTATTCTTGCAGTAAAAGTAATAAAAAGAATTGAAGAGAGATCTGTATTGATAATGATTATTAATAATGATGAGAAAGATTCATCAGCAGATAAGCTAAATTCAACAGTAACTAAATTATATACAGAGCTTCTATCAAATTATTACTTCAGTGATAATGATCTTTATAATGATAGTGACTATAAGAACAACATTAACTTCAGACTTTGTAATTATGATTAAGATAAGAACATTAATTTAAGACTTAACAACAATGATTATGATTAAACTTTAAATACAGAAGTAATACAATTAAGTATTATAAATATTTTGAACAATACACACTTAGAATATGCAATCACTGATGATGATCATAGTTATAAGTTAAGAAAGATTAAAGATTATATAAATTCATCATTTAAAAGACTCACTACAGCAATCAATGCATCAGCTATTAAGATCATTAATGATGACTTAATAATTATTGATTTTAATCTTCAAATTATTTACTTAAATAACTCTGCTCAGAGTACATTGACTATTAATATACACACAGTCTTAAATACAATACAATATTAATTAAAAGAGAAAAGTTTTCTTTATTAATAAAGCAGAAAATTGTCAAAAGCATTGTACTTACATTTAAAAATACAGATAAAGTACATTAAGATCTTAACTACTTCAATATTACAATTTTACAAGAGACAGAATCTTCTGTCTGTTGATATCATTAATAATTATTTAAAGTTAAAAGAAATTCATTCTTTCTTATTTAAAGATGATATTAATATTCATTAATTTAAGCATCAGCAATCTCAATAAACATATACTTAACATAATTTTTAATTTAAACATTAAATTTCTTTATTCTTTCTATGCAGTTTATAAACACTTCAATTTTCTTAAATTGTTTATGATAAATATAAGTTACATACAAGCTAATAGTATTGAGTGAAGTATTAGAATTGAACATGCTCAGATGTAGAAAATAATGTTTAAGAATCTTTAAGAACATTTAACTTTATTTAAAACATTAGAATTCATTTTAATTCTCTGTATCTTTATTAATATTATTATTATCATCATCATAATGATCTTCATTCTTCTTATTATTATTTTATATCTTCACTAAGTCTTCTACCTCTTGATCTGCATCATTAATGAAGATTAAAGCTTATAATGTTGACAGTTAATCTTTATTGTTGATTTTAATTCATAAATATAGTTAATCAGCAAGAAGCTAATAGATAATTATAAAGAGCATTATAATAACATAATATAATTATATTTAATTAATTTATATCTTAACTTCATCACTCTTTGACATTGAAGTAGCAGTCTATGAAGTTTAAAATTTAGTTAAATCTTTAATAGATAAACAGTGCAGAATTAATATATTTTATCTTTTTTTAATATTGTTTTTCTGATATCTGCATGCATAAGTTCATCAGATTTGAGAAAGATACATTCATCATTAATATTTTTATTCAGCATTATTTAAACAGAAAAAATTACTGTAATTTTATTTTCATCATTACTCAATATCATCTCTGCTTCTTCATTCTTATCTGTAGAGACATTAAACACTATTGAGAATTAATAATTATAAAATAAAATAACATTAATTCTTGTCTTTAAAGTCATTATAAAGAAATATTAAAAGTACAATATACATTAATGATTTTTTTTGTCTACTATGTGCTCTGAATTAAATATGCTGCTATTAAAAATCTATATAGTAAGAATTGAATTCTCATCTTTAGCTATAATAAATTGTTTATAGCTGTTAAATTAAATGATTTATTCTTAATGCTTAACTACTTTATCTAAATAGTTATCTCAACAACTTTAAATATATTTGTCTGCTTTTTCAATTTAATCATATCAGCACAAATTAAATATTAAATAAAGTTAATACATCTCTTCTTTAATTATTAAGAAAGCACTCTTTGCTTTAAGAAGCTTATACAGAGCTTGTATTTCTTTAACAGTTATAATTAAGTTGTTTTGCTGAGCAGTATCTTCATTCTTTTTTTGTTTAGTCATTACATTCTGATTTATAAAAAAGATTATTACAAATAAAGTTAAAATCTAATACAAAACACTATAATTATTTATTAATACTCATCATACTCATTCTCTGCATATCTCTTAGCAACAATTTTCTTTCTTATCTTAACTATATATTTCACTCTTTAAATCTTCATCTTAAGCTTTTTATATTCTGAATTATATTTAAAATCTATATTCAATCTATTCATTGTCATATCATTCTACTCTTAAATCTCTTCAATATCAGTATCTGTAAATGCATTAATCATTAAAGAATATGATGAGATCAATTTCTGAGTGATATCAGAATGTAAAAAACTTAATAAAAAAATAAATAAAAAATTTCTAAATTCTTAAATATGATTTAGCCTCTGATTTAGTACATACTTTGTGCATTATAATTAAGCATTATAATAAGTGAAGTTACATACTAAATTTTGAGCTGAAAGAAGTAAAAAAAGTAGCTAAAGTACTTTGAGGCAGTGCAGTATTGAGTATAAATTTAAAGTAATTAATAAATATTTTTATTCTTTTTCATTAATTAACAAAGTCTTCTTCTTTCAGATGTGCAGCAATATCTAAGATAGATAAATTAATTTTATTAATCTTTTTCTTTCTTTTCTTCTCAGATTGAGATAAGAAGTCTAATGTATCAGTAGAATGTGTTCTTTTATTGATGAGTTAATTTAATTCAATAATGAGAAATGTAAAGTCTGATATTTTTATTATATTAATGAGTTAATTCAGTTCAGTGATGAGAAATATGAAGCTTAATGCTTTTACTACATTAATAAAGATAATCTTTACATTCAGTTTTCTCTGTTCTGATGATGTATTTCTAAAATGAAAGTCAGCATCATATCTCTTCATTACTTACTTTACTTACATGATGCAAAAAGAAAATGTAGAAAGCTTAATGCAAAAAATAAGATATTTTGTAGAAAGAAAATGTAAAAAGTGTTGTATTAAAGATAAGTGAACTTATTAAGTTTTTATATTATCATTTATTTACATGAATGCTGTGTTTTTGTTATCAGTGAATTTGTAGATAACTAAGATCAATTTAAATCAAGCTGCACAATTATTTAAATTTATTAATTCATAATCATTTCTTTTTAAGTTACTATCTGAGAAATTTAAAGCAATATATACAATTTGTAAAGTATAATATCTCAATTATGTTAGTTGCAATTTCTTTACTAAGTATAGATCTTCTCATAATAGAGAAACTGACATTAAAATTATGTTGTATAACATAATAAAGTTATAATGAAAGTCAAAGTTACAAAGAAATATTAAGCAGATTTTAAAGCTTATAAACTTGATATCATAAGATTTATCAGAGAGAACAGAATATGAATTATAGATGAAGATGTATAAGATAGAATTAAGTTTATAAAATGAAAATAAAGAATAAATTATTAAGTATAATATTTTTAAAGAAAAAGATTAAATCATTAACAATTCTTTTTTTTTCAAATTAGTTTCTGCACAAAAAGAGTTAAGTAAGTTATATAATTACATTATTAAATTGAATTAAAATATTCAATTTTAACACTCTTTAATCAGCTTATACAATGCAGCAATAACAATATTAATAAAAGTTACATTCTTTCACTTTAAATTCAGAATTCTTCTTACTATTAATTGAAGAGATTTCTAATCAGTACAATAACAGCTTAAAGTGAAATCAGTTAATCATTATAGATTTATAGAAGGCAAGTAAGACATATCTTTGTACATTTTTTGAAAATATAAGTTCTTGTATATTAAGAATCTCTTTCATGACTTATTTATGATATAGTTGCTGAGCCACATAAAAAAGAGAATCTGATAATATTAGAAAAATTGTAATAGATAAAAGTAATCTTTCATATATTGCAGACTTACTAAGAAGATAAAGTGTATTAATTAATGTATTTTTGCTTTGTAGAGAATGAGTGATCTGATAATTAAGTTAATAATGCTTATATATAATGCTTATAAAGCAGATATGTAGTTAAACAAAAAGAATTGTGTGCAATGCTAATTAAAAATGTTGCAATAATAACTGCTGTCAATATAAAGCTACTTAATAACAGAAGCTAATTAATTCTAATTTAATTTAAGCTATCAAGAATAACTCAACTTAACTCTGTCTGAAACTCAATTCTGCACAGAGTTGAGTTGAATTGCAAAGTAAAGCTTAATGAGTTAAGTTAAGTTCTAAAATCTAAGTCTAACTTAACTTGACAGTCACTCTAGCTGTGATTTATGCAAATTCTTGTACAAACTATTGATAATATAAAGTCAGTCAAAGAAACTGTTATATGTAATGTGCTGTCTTCAGAGCAGATTAATTCTTAATGATTAATATTTTAACAGAAGCTGACTGTAGTATGTCTTATCTCATAATATATTTATAAAACTTAAGAGTTTTTATCTCAACAGTGCACTTGCTAGACTTAGCATATAGTTTATATTTCTTTAAAATATTAAGAATAATTCATAAATGTTTTTAATGATCTAAAATCAAGTCAGAAAAGATCAGTATGTTGTTAAGATATATTAGATAGAATTTATTGAGTAAATTTCATAATATAGAGTTCATCATTGACTGAAATGTTGTCAAGACATTATATAGCTTAAAGAGCATAGCTGTAAACTTACATTTGCTGTAATAAATATTGAAGACAGTCTTTTTTGTATTGTTTTTGATTATATAAACTTGATAATAACTCAAAGTGAAATTAAGCTTAATTAAATATCAGATTTTATTGATCTAATCTAGACATTTTTGAATTCAGAAAAATAAATATTTATTTTTAACAATAATGTTGTTTAACACTCTATAATCAATACACATTCATTATGTATTCTTCTTCTTTTTAACAAACAGAATCAAGAAGCTTCATAAATTTGTAAATTTACAAATTAAATCTTTATTTAATAACTTTATTATCTGTTTAATCTGTTTATTCAGCTGTAGCTGTGACAGAAAATAAGCATTTATATTAACAGACTTAATGTCATTAATGTTAATGCTATGTTTAAACATTCATTTAAATGATAATTCATCTGATAAAGTCAATCTAAATACAGATTGAAATTCTTCAATAATGACTCATAATCATTCATTTATAATAGCTAACAGTTCAGCTTCTGACTTCTTTAAATTTTATTAAATCATTAATAAGTATTTGACAGTTCTGTACTTTCAAAGTATCTTTATAGCTGTATACTCTTCAATCACATTTAATGTTAACTCATTTACAACTTGTTGTCACTTTTTCAAAAACAGATAATGATGTTTTTATTGTTAATTTTAAATTATTATACAATTCATAGCTTAATCAATCTGAGAATTAGTAACTTTCAGTCAGATTAACTTTAAAATAAGATTATATTTTTAAAGATTCATAATTTATGCTTTTAATTGTTATTAAAAGCTATTTATCTTAAGATAAAAGATCAGCTTTACAGTTAATTAAATGATCTATCTGTTCAGTAAGAATATTTTAAGTAATTTGATTTCATATTAATTATCAATCAATATTTAATTGATAACTGTCAAGAAGACATATATTTAATTTACATTTAAATTAATTAATACTTTCATATTTATCTTGTTCAGTCTATCTTGAATGTGATCTGCAAGAATATATGAATTTAAATTGAAAACATTGATTTAATTAAAGATTATACTTAATAATAAGAATTTTAAATTATTCAGTGTAAATGCTTTACTTAAATCATTATTAAGTTAAATAGAAGTTTCTGTCAATTTGTTCATAAACACTTCTATATTCATAAATAACTTTAGTTTTTTAAATCATTCAAATTAACTTCAACAATCTTTAACTTCTTTTTCTCTTTACTTTTTTTCTTATTTTTATTCTTATTCTTATTTTTACTCTTATCTTTACTCTTATCAATGTTCTTGTTGTCTCAGCAGTCTTTAATTATATGTAAGAACTTTTTATAATGAAAGTATACTTTATTCTTTTTACATTAGATTCAATAAGCTTTCATATTTAATTTATTTAATTTAAACATAATTGATCTTTTATAGCTTTGAGATTAATCTCAAGAATTATTTAATAAGTTATTACAATTTAAATTTGAGCTGTCAAAGACATTAAAATAACTCTTATTATGTATTTTTTAAAGACTTTATTCAATTCAATTAATTCATTAAATTAACTCATCAAAAGTAATCACTTTTGACTTTAAATACTTTCAGAGTTTAAATTAAATCTTTTACTTTAAATCTTAAGTAAATTGTCATTTCTGTTTATATTTAACTGATATAGACTGAAGAAGTTATACAATCTTTGTAAACTTTACTTTATATTGTTAAATTAATTTCATTTGTTTCAGTGTCTCATAACAGCAACATCAATGTTTTATTTCATTAACATTTTTAAAGATCAGTAGAAATGCTAAAAAGAAGTTATTTATATTTTGAAATTTAATATTTAACAGATTTTCTTTAACTCAAAGTCATTCTTCTTTTTAGAGTCATCACACTTTGATAATATCTTTTAAATAACTGATCATAACAGTAATCTTTACTTTATTATTCAGAAGTTAATTTATCAACATTTTATAAAATTGAAAATAAATTTTTATTTTAAGAATTTACATCTCTGTAATGTCTGCTTTTCAACTATTCTTATAAATAAATAATATCTTCATCTTTAAAAAATTCTTAAACATCACTGCAGAGAAAGACACTATTACATTAAATATTTTTTAAGTTTTTAAAGCTGCATTAAATAAAGATATGATCTCAGACATAAAGCTAAAAGTTAATTGATCAGTATGAATATTTTTTAATTAAGTTTAAAGAAATGCAATTTAACTTATTATTATTTCATAATTATTTTAAGAAGTCATTTCTGACACTATTAACTGATTAACAATAGTAAGTTTATTCATTATTATAAAAATAGAGTTGAGCTCTATACTGAGAGATTGTAAATGATTAAAAACATTAATTAATAAATTAATTTTGATTTAGTTTGAATTGCTGTCAGATATATTACAATATAAGAAAAATAAAACTTTTTTTTATATAATACAGTATAAAAATTTATCTCTTTATTCTGTAGTCTCAATACTGAAGTAATGATGAGCATTGAAGAGAAGATGAACACATAATTTATGCATTACTGCATTAAAACTTTTATAATTAAAATATAAATCAAATTAATTCAGATTAAAGTCTGAGCTTCAGAGCTGCTTAAAAGTGTGTTTTAAATCTTTGTGTTACGTCCCGACCGGAGATTCCTCTGGTATAGGGTCTAGGGGTTAGAGCTTGTGATATAAGAGGGTTTCCAGGCACGTTAGGGTTAACCGGTAGATAGCAGATGCTAGGTAATGATTGTCATTGAACACGATCATTTCCATAGGGGAAATGATCCTGCTATATAGTAAGCTCGCTCGACAGTGCACACCTATGCAACCTGTCGTGCTCGTCGTGCTGTGCTCGCCCTGCTCACCTTGCACGCTGTTGAGCCCGTCGTGCTCGTCGTGCTTATACCCAGATATACGCCCTTGTCTTGGCAGCTTACATACTGGTTGCACCAGTAGTCCTTTCCTGGACTATGGTCGTAACACTTTGATGTTATTAGATGTAAATTAATTTGTAGAAAGTTGTTTCTATTTGTTTACACTATGTAGAGTAAATATAGAAAATGATGACTAAGACATAAATAGAGGCACTTAGTAAGAGATGAGTAAGCAATGATATCACAGTATGTTGGATGTGCTTATAGTCTTACCTTACCTATGGATGAGATTTCAGGAACGTACAGCAGAGTGGTGTTATATATACAAATACAGACAAATCTCGCGGAATTTACACCAAGTGGATGGGAGGGCTATAACCTGAATATCAACTATACACTTGAGTCTTAGCATGGGTTGGTAGTTCCAAAAAAACAGTACATTTGTGAAAGGTCCGGTGATAACAACAATCTACAGAATCAAAGAACAGCTGCAATGCCTATTTGGAGGGTAAGCTTTATGGTTTTGGGGTCGTAGATGATTGCCGCTGCTGCATATTACTCATACTCCGATATTAATAACCGGCCAAGACTTCAGTTGTTGGATTAGTATGATGTGGTGTTCTAAGTTGACTATGTAGAAGACATAAGCAAAGGATTTGAAACTCATGCCGAGGTTCTATCCATTTCTGAGGCAATGAAGCGCTTCCGGGTAGGGAACCGGGTCGGGAACCGGGTCTGTTGATTTACGATCGGGAACTACACTCTCTTCTCGAGAGTACTTGAAGAGACCGCTGCGTTTGAGTGAAAATATTCCCAACGATGTGGCGGATTGAACGACAACGGTTCAACTGCCTTTTGGAACATGGGAACGCTAATAAGCCCCAACCCAACACCAATGACAGTCGGGATCGACATCCGGCAATGCCATGTTGCGATCTTGACCGCAAGACGGTCTCTAACCTTAAATTTCTTTACGACGACGTCAGTGTTTAAATGCGGCGCTATGTCTTCTCACGGCTCCTCGTCGGGCAAGTGGATTCCGTCTGGATATATCAGGCATTGGGACGAGAAGGACGTGTGTCTTGGACCAGACATTCACTTTATTCTACTTAACACGCAGCATGCAATCTTTCCTTGCCTATCGAAGATTTGGTCGCCATGTTAGAGATCAATATGAGCGGGACCAAGAAAAATTGGCGGACATGAGACGCCATGTTTCCCACAGGTCTATCACATCTTCGACCGACTCGTCGTTGACAGCAACGTCAAGTTCACCGCCGGACGAGATCACCGAGGAGCGTGACCTCGAGGCGGGTGAGCAGCACCATGCCACAGACTCGGACATACCGTGTCCCAGCGCAGATACCAGCAACGAGCCGTCTCAGCTTAAGCCATCGGTGCCGAGGCCTGATATGCTCCATAGAGCAGAGACTGCAAGGACGCAGCATAGCATGGGGACCGCCCTCGGCACAGCCCTGACCGGTATACATGTGCGGGATCGAACGACACGAGAAGGCGGTGAGAAGGGCAGAGTATTTGTGGTGGGTTATGAAGGCGAAGATGATAGCCTGAACCCACATAATTGGAGTTACCTTACCAGATGGGCAGCAACGTAAGTCGAAGAGCACTCTACTCACAATTTGCACCGTGCGATAGGTGCAGTGCGTCGTGGCTAAAACTACGCAGTTTCAATATTGCATCAATTGGATGGGTGGTAGGGTTTGCCTCCTCCATAGACTCGGCTGCATTGAAGCAGGCAGCAGAGGAGTTTGGTGTGTCTGAAGTCGCAGAATCTCTCGCAACTGGTCTCTTCCTCATCGGTTTCGGTTCTGGAGCCCTATTTGCTGGACCAATCTCAGAAACGGTCGGACGCAACCCAGTTTACATAATTACCCTCTCCATATATATGGTTTTCATCATGGCATCCGGGCTGGCTCCCAACATTGGCGCGCAACTCGCATTTCGATTCCTAGCCGGCTTCTTCGGATCAACACCGCTTACTTGCGCCGGTGGATCTATCTCAGATCTGTGGAGTCCCATGGAGAGGGTCTACGCTTTCCCTGTCTTCGCTACCGCTGCATTCATGGGTCCAATATTTGGCCCGATCGTTGGTGGCTTCATTGGACAGAGCTCCCACATCAGCTGGCGATGGACCGAGTGGGTCACTTTAATTATCTCTGGGGCAGTTCTTATACTTGTGGTTTTCTTCCAGCCAGAAACCTATGCACCGATACTGTTGAAATGGAAGGCCAACCATTTGAGGAAGCTAACTGGCGATGAGCGCTACCGAGCGGAAGTGGAGGTTCGAGATGAGACATTCATGCACCGTCTCGGTCACTCGCTATATCGACCTCTGCTGCTTACAGCTCGAGAGCCCATCATCATGCTTGTTGCGCTCTACCTGACCGTCATTTACATCATTCTCTTCACTTTTCTCGACGGTTATACTTTTATCTTCACTGAGACATATGGTTTCTCCCAAGGCCTGACTGGACTCGCATTTATCGGCATCGGCATCGGTCTTTTCTGCGCTTGCCTCCTCGTCCCTTTGGTATACGTTCGGGCGCACCGGGATCTGAAGAAGGTCCAAGAACAGGGCGGTACACGCCTGGCTCCCGAGTTCAGGCTGTGGTATGCCATGATTGGAGCCCCGGCGATCCCGGCGTCTGTACTCATCATGGCCTGGACCTCCTACCCCCATATCTCGTATTGGGTACCTCTAGCGGCCTCAGTCCTTTTCGGGTTCGGCATCCTTTGTGTCTTCATCAGCTGCTACCAATACATCATCGACGGATATGAGGCGTATTCAGCCTCCGCTTTGGCCAGCGTGACTCTCATTCGGTACGTCGCCGCCGGCGGGATGGTGGAGGTTGCTATCCCCATGTACAAAAACCTGGGGGTTCATTGGACATTGACTATCCTTGGGTGTATCAGCGTCCTATTGGTACCGATCCCTTATGCTTTTTTTCGGTTTGGTCCGAAGATTAGAGCTAAGAGCAAGTACGCTATTGCTTGAAGGAACATATGGAGGCGTCTCTCATTTTCATTTGCATTATACGGCGGATAGCGACTTGGATTTTCTAATAGAGCATGGCATTAACAGCCTGGAGGCGTTTCGGTTCGGTTATTACTTCGACTCGATCGAACTACATGGTGGACTTTTGGGCATGGATATCTGAAGCTATGATCTTCTGGTGTCTAGAGGTGGACCTGTGAAAAGTGCTTCACTATGTCTGTCGTTCTGTGTGGATTACTTTGCAAGAAAATGCAACGTGATAGAGGCGTCCATACTGGATAAATCATCAGTTACCCGGATGGCAACAAAGGATCTCAAGATCTCATTCATAATGATCCTGAGCCTTTGAAGTTTGAGGTTGACCAGACAGAAGTGCACATTTACTCATATATGGGCATTCCCTGCCGTCAGTAAGGTACGGTAGTTATGTAGGAACTGAGGCCTCATGAAGATACTAGGTAGAAGGTTGGTAGGCTAACCGGATCAGTCCTCGGGGCATTCCCATACCGAGGTGACGTTGAGCACATGCCAGAGTAACAAGCTACGAAGTCCTATGAGCATTGACAACCTTCATACCGCAACACCGATTTCACACCTCTACTTGAGGTTCCGTACCAGGTCATAGGTGCTGAAACTGACTCAGCCGTTTTCCGGGAATCCCAAGTGGGTAGTACCCAACATGTGTAAACGGTAGTACTTGGAGCCAGTTGTGTGGCCGCTGCGCTCTCAACAGCTGTATGCGCGAGACATGATGGCAGCACAGTCGACCCTCCGACATACAGAAGACCCGGTACTTGTCCTTTACAACCACTATCTTACGCTCTTCCAATCCCGAGTCCGGCGTACGTCACGCACCGCCCGGCTTCTGGCGACTCTGATATTCGCCCTCTCGATAGTAACAAGCGGATATGGCGGCCAGAAGTTGTGGAAGAAAAGGACTGAAGAGAAAGAACGAGGGAAGCGTCTGCTCAGACGGAACTCCGGGTTGCGAGGCAAAGATGGCTCGCGAACGTTATACGTACCGTACCGATCGGCTACTTCCAAAGTCACGATACATCCCACCAAACCTACAACTTTCGACGCTCATCGACGGCTTTTTCTCCAACCGCCGCGGGCTGCAGGCTTAGGTGATGGGCAGACCACACCGCAAGTGCCGCCGCCGCAGACGAGACCCGGTCTCAACCTCGCATTCCTGCACCAATTCTTGAGCCTGCTCAGCATTATGATACCACGGTGGGGTAGTAAAGAGACTGGACTGCTCGTCAGCCACGGGGTGTTTTTGACGTTACGCACATATTTGTCACTGGTCGTTGCAAGATTAGATGGAGAGATAGTGCGGGATCTCGTAGCTGGGAATGGAAAAGGTTTCATGTGGGGAATAGTTAAATGGTGCGGCATCGGAGGCTTTGCTTCCTACACGAATGCTATGATCAAATTCCTGCAAAGCAAGGTCTCGATTGCTTTTCGAACACGGCTTACTCGATACATACATGACCTCTACCTAAATGACAACCTGAACTATTACAAGCTGTCGAACCTCGATGGAGGTGTTGGCCAAGGAGCGGACCAATTCGTCACGCAGGATCTGACACAGTTCTGCGCATCAGCAGCGTCGCTCTACTCATCCTTGGGAAAGCCATTTGTCGATCTCTGCGTATTCAATTACCAGCTCTCACGCTCGCTGGGACCCCTCGCTCTAACTGGCCTGCTGACCAACTACTTCCTCACAGCCACCCTCCTCCGAAGGTTGTCACCACCATTTGGGAAACTGAAGGCAGTCGAGGGTCGACGAGAGGGTCAGTTCCGAGGCTTGCACTCTCGCCTCATCGCCAACGCCGAAGAGGTGGCCTTCTATGGGGGTGCTGACATGGAAAAGATCTTACTTGAAAAAGGGTTCAAGGACCTCAAAGGCTGGATGGAAGGTATATACAGCCTGAAAATCCGATACAACATGCTCGAGGACTTTATTTTAAAGTACTCCTGGTCCGCTTTTGGCTACCTTATCACCTCTCTACCCGTGTTCCTGCCAGCGTGGGGTGGTCTTGGCGGCGTCCTGGAACTGGCCGACAACGGCGAGGCCAGTGGCCGTGAGCGTGGACGGATGAAGGAGTTCATCACCAACAAACGCCTCATGCTCTCCCTCGCCGACGCCGGCGGAAGGATGATGTACAGTATTAAAGACCTCTCCGAACTCGCCGGCTATACCTCCCGCGTCTACACCCTGATCTCCACCCTCCACCGCGTGCACGCAAACGCCTACTTCCCACCGCGCGGCACCCACCCGGAACTCTTCTCCCTCTCCGACGTCCAAGGCACCATCCACAAAGGCTTCGACGGCGTTCGGCTCGAAGCCGTCCCCGTCGTCGCTCCCGCAATCTTCCCCCTCGGCGGCGACGCTCTCGTCGAATCCCTCTCCGTCATCGTCCGACCCGGCGACCACCTCTTGCTCTCGGGCCCCAACGGCGTCGGCAAATCCGCCGTTGCCCGCATCGTCGCAGGCCTCTGGCCCGTCTACCGCGGCCTCGTCAGCCGCCCGCGCAGCATCGGCACCGACGGCATCATGTTCCTGCCCCAGCGGCCCTACCTCAGCATCGGCACCCTCCGCGACCAGGTCATCTACCCCCGTTCGGAAATGGACATGCGCGACGCCGGCCGACGCGATCACGAGCTCAGCCGCGTGCTGGAGGCCGTGCGCCTCGGCTACCTCCCGGACCGCGAGGGCGGCTGGGACGCGCGCAAGGAGTGGCGGGACGTGCTATCCGGCGGCGAGAAGCAGCGCATGGCCTTTGCGCGCCTGTTATACCACGAGCCGCGCTACGCGTTCGTCGACGAAGGCACGTCGGCTGTGTCGTCGGACGTCGAAGGGCTGTTGTACGAAGGGGCGAAGGAGAGAGGGGTTACGCTCATTACGATATCCACAAGGGCGTCTTTGAAGAAGTATCATACGTTTCATCTGAGTATGGGGTTGGGTGAAGACGGGGTCGATTGGGAGTTTGAGCGAATTGGCACCGAGCAGGAGAAGATGAATGTGGAGCGCGAGTTGGCGGATCTGAGGGAACGGTTGGGGATGGTGGGGCAGTGGGAGAGGAGGAGGGCGGAGATTGAAGGGGAGTTGAAGAGGGTATGGGTCAAGGGTGACGCTGGGGGCGAAGATGCAGTCGAAGGCAGAGGAGGGATGAGCGGTGAAAGTGAAGATGGGAGGAAGAGTGTGGAGCTGTCTCCACCAGCGTATATCGAGGATGAAGTCGAGCGGGCGGAGGAGAAGGAGGTATGAAGCGATTATGTACGAAGTACTTTTCCTTGCAGATCAGGCATGACTTTAGGCGTTCAGAGGGAGCCCGTGAGCCGAATAACAAGTCGTGCTATGTAGATCTATTGTATACATGTCTCTATATGAGGCTCACTAAGTAGGAATTTATCTACACGTAAAGGTCAACATGACGCCAAGCCTTTCAACTTGTGGCTTGGCAATGGTTTGAGCTGCCATGATCTGAGCTCAGGCCAGGCCTGTTCAGGTATGGTTTGAGCTGCACTTAATGTAAGATGCACTCTCTAAGGTAGAGTCAAGGATTGGGTGACTGAAGCGGGATGTCAAATCATCATCCTCAACATCTATAAGGGATATACGGAAAGCTCAGATCAGACCGTACTGTTTGAAAGCAGAAAACAAATCTGAGCATGAAGCCTTCATCTTCTTCAAAAAGTCAAACACATCACCTCACAACTCCTCAGCTCAGACCCTACCAATCTCACCCTTTCTTCCCTCTTCCTTCCAACGCCACCCTCTCATCAGCCATCAACTCACTCTCTGCTGCACAAATTCTCACAAACATCAGCATGATCAGCAATGTCATGTCTGCACATGCAAACTGAAATCAAAACATGGCCTGATAGCTTCTTCTTGTGCTCAGCTCCGCCATCATTGTCTGCACCACGTCCGTGAAGGCCAGCAGGACGGCAATGCCAAGATACAACAGACTGTTGATGAGGGCGCCAGCGAGGCCCTGCTGATTGAGCGGCATGCTGGTGCTGATGAAGATGTTGGTGACGTTGAAGGTGATGTTGATGCCGAGGGTGGCGCCCAGCATGGTGGGCAGGACATAGGCCCAGTAGGAGGCGCCGTCGGGGGCCAGCGCGAAGAGGAGGGAGGTCAGGAGCCAGCCGAGCCCCGCGATGGCGATCAGGAGGGTGCCCGGGACGAGGTGCAGGATGCGGCCGCCGACGATGGAGAGGAGGACGCCGCCGAGGCACATGGGCACGTACCAGGCGGCGACTTGGAGGGCGGTGGCGTGCATGATGGTTTGCATGTCGAGGGTTGCGTAGAGGAGGAAGATGCCGAGCACGCCGTAGGAGAAGAGGAGGGCGATGATGAGGGGGGTGAGGTAGGGGATGCGGAAGAGGTCGGGGGGGATGAGCGGGGCGGTGGCGATCCAGCCTTCGACGTAGATGGCTAGCGAGAGGAGGAGAGCGCCCGCGACGAGGGTGGCGTAGATGTAGGGCGTCCGCCAGCCGGCTGGCGCGTGCGAGCTGTCGGTGATGGCGAAGACGGCGAGGATCAGGCCAGACACGATAAGCGCGGACCTGAGCCAGTCCATCTGCACTTTCATCGCCTTGCGCTCCTGCATGTCCGACGGCACGGCGAAGTAGGCCGACACGGCCGTCGTGAAGATGAGGATGGCGCCGAGCCAGAAGTACCAGCCGAAGTACAGGTACTGGCCCGTCAGTCCGGCGAAGAACACGCCGGCGAAGAAGCCCAGGGGCGCGGAGCCGCCGTACAGGCTGAAGACGAGGTTCTTGCGGGGGCCGGGCCGGTAGATGCTGCCCATGAGCATGACACCGGAGGGGAGGAAGGCCGAGGGGCCGAGGCCCTGCAGGGCGCGGCAGAGGTCGAGCTCACCAGCTTATGTACTTGCAGCCACGCCCGGCACTAATTGTCTCATCCCCATGAGTTACTTGATCTTTGTCTTCTTCTCTTTGACATACTGCACCCCGTAGTACCACTCATAAATGGTCTCAGGACTAGTACCTAGCATCCATGCTATCATAAAGCACTGGTTGTACATTGTATTCCACCATACACCCTTCTTCACCCAGCGCCGAGGACTCGTGATGACCTGCTCGTCCAAGACCTGAATTGTTCCCCCGATTCGCTTCAGTCTTTTCAGGAGCTCAACATCTTCCATGATGGGCACATCGGGAAATCCATCGACGTGACTAAACGTTGAGCGACGTAGAAAAAAAGCTTGATCGCCGTAAGGCAGGCCGCAGTACTTTCCCCTCAGTTTCGCACCGAGAAGCATGATGCGGAGGGAAAATGAGATTGGAGCCGGTAGTGATAGCGAGAACGTGCCTAAAGCTGGACTCGATGTCGATGAGAGGGTAGAGACGATCTTGCTATCCCAGCGGGGAGGAAGAATAGTATCGGCGTGAAGGAAGAGGAAGACGGATGTTCCTGCAGTAGCTTGTGATGCCCCGAACATCTGCTGTGCCCCGCGAGAGGGAGACGCCTGGCTGAAAGCATGGATACTTGGATATTTGGCGAGAAGTTGAGAGATTGAGGAGAGTGTGCCGTCTTGACTGTTGCCGTCAACGATAATAACCTCAGGTTGACGGCAGTGGAGCATGGTTGGTAGAGCGCATTTCGAGAACAGGTTGTTGATTGTATTGAATAAATTGGCAGTTTCATTGAGTGTTGGTATGATGACTGTAACTGGATGTGTACCGTCCTTTACTGGCAGCAGTGGTGTTTGCCACGGTCTTGGGCCGGGCTCAGCTGTTCTGTGTGGACCCCGAACAATCCTGGCAGCCTTCTCTAAGAATGCTACGAAGAACCATATAACACCATTTGCAAATCGTGAGAGGATGGAAAGCAAATTGTCCATTTTGTGGTCCAGGGAAGATAAGGTAGTGGTGGTTCTGTGAGAACTTAGAAACTGTTGACGAACCTCGCAACCCCGCTTTCTAGCGCTTTCCCGCGCATACCTAAGGTAACGTTCGGGCCATTTCTCGATTCTCTCGCGTCTGGATCTACACCGTTCAACTCCCAGAGACTGTTTGATTCAATCCCCATTTCTGGAAAACGAACGGTCATGCATGGGATAAATCCATGTTGGCGGGTATCCGCTGCGTCAGAGTTCGCCAGAGCACATAGGCTCTCGCCATGCACGGTACGAATTTTACGGCCTCTTGCCACAGCTGAGCAGCCGCGGCGGCGTTTGAAAATTGATACAAGAGAACCACTCACTCTACGCGGCAGCATTGCGCTATTTGAAAAGCGCGAAGAACGAAAGAACGCAGAGCGATTGGCTGTAGGCTCCCCGAATCATATTGTTCTTGAGAAAGGTAGTCGTTGACGTGTAATAGATGCTTAATGCCGCCTGCAAAGACATCTTGCCATTTCAGCAGGCACTGCAGTCGCATGGGAAGGCACCTTTGACACGAGGTAGATCTTGGATTATGGCTGTAAGGGTACCAGAAACTAACTTGTCAATCTTTCAGTTGCGCCGAAAACTCTCCAGATCAACATAGGAAAGCTGTGCAACCTTACCTGCCATCATTGCCATGTTGACTCGGGCCCCACGAAAGTTCGTGAAAATATGGACCTTAGGGTATGCATGATGCCTACAGATCAGTGTGCATCTACCCTATGCTAATATTAGCAAGCGTAGACTGTGGACCGCTGCATTGATTTGTTAAGATCAAGGTATGCAAAGTGCTGAAAAAATGAATCATTCTTCGGAATCTGACTTGATATGTTGCAGCCCTTCCATTGACACAGTGGACATCACTGGTGGAGCTCCAGAATTAAATCCCAATTTCAGACATCTTGTTACACAGGTCGGTTCAACTCTGTGGCCACATCTCATCCTGCTCGCGTTTAATCTCAAAGTAGGCAAGGGCCATGGGAAAGAAGGTTATAGACCGATGTAATCTCGTTGTCCTCTACGAAAAAGGCCAAGAAGACCTCGCAGATTTCCTCGCTTCAACTGACGTTGACGTCGTGGCTTCCCTTCCCTGCTATACAGAAGACAACACGGACAAACAGAGAGGCAGAAATGTTTTTCAAGACAGGTAAGTTGCAAGGGCCTACTATTATCTGGTGATTCAACTAAGTACTCCTTTCCTCAGTATTACAGCACTTCAACTCCTCAACAGTAAAGGCTATGGCAGCTCCGAGAACAGTTTACGTCTCGATCTGGTCTACAATCCCCTTGGACCGTCCTTACCTGGCCCACAAGCGACTCTAGAAGCAGATTATCGACAGCAGCTGTTTGATAACTACGGAGTTACTTTCTCATCTCTTTTCGTCCTGTGCAATATGCCTATCAAGCGATTTGCAGACACACTGGTTGGTAGTGGGCAATATGTACCTTACATGGAGCTACTGGCGAGCGCTTTCAATGGCACGACTGTGGAAGGGTTAATGTGCAGAGATACTGTAAATGTAGCCTGGGATGGAAAGATTTATGATTGCGATTTCAATGCTGCAGTGGGAATAGGGAGTTCCGAGTCGCGCGGCAAAGAGACAACGAATTCAGGGAAAGAGATAACTATTTGGAATATGGGTAGGTTTTGCCGCTGACGAGCTTTGAAGACTATACTAATCGGTCGGCGTGCACTTCAGATGATGTAATTGCTCTTGAGGGCGCCAAAATCAGGACAGGGAAGCATTGCTATGGATGTACAGCTGGCGCGGGATCTAGTTGTGGAGGGGCATTGGTTTGATTGAATAATAGATAGTCTGATATTGAATCGCAAGAGTTATCGTTGATAAAAGGCTCATGCGCTGTCTTGACCAGCAAATTGCCAGAGATGATAGCCCTGAAACTTGTCGGCCAGTGCAAAGACCTCAGAGCTTGGACTCAAACATTAGTTCTCAAGTCCTTCGAGGGAAGCTGCAGTCCTGGGATGCGTGCTACTCAATGTGACCAATCGACCCCCCGTGACTTCATCCAACAACCTATCCAGATCCTCCACTTTATCAACATCAGCCATTTCAGCTCCCACCAGACATCCCACCCCACTCTCCTCCAAGCGCTCTCTCTGCATCCGCCCCGTCTCTTCACAACTCCAAGGTATCCCACGGAAGACAGCAGCTGGACAGTCAGCTGGTACCGTGAGGAGAACATAGCCTCCATCTACTGCGGGAATCATGTGCGCCTTTCCCGTCTCCGTGACGAGTCTGATGGAATCCTCGACGTGTGCTGGGAGAAGAGTAAAACAGTCCATGCCAATGAAAGTCACAGAGCCAGATTTTACGTCTGAAGAGCCAATCTGTGATAAGGCCGAGGAGAGACGCCAGCCCAAGTCCTCTGCAGTCCCTGAAGCAGATTCAGACTGAGGTTGAACCGACCATTCTTCCAACAGCTGCCGTGAAGACACCAGAGAACTAATTGCAGAACGAGATGACGCAGGGGCATAAAAGATTGTCTTCTGAATCGCAGGACTCAGAGTCGTGAATAAGTGTAGAACATCCGTTAATGCCGCCAGAGCGAAGTCTGAAGCGCCAACGGGGCCAAGACGTGGAATCAGGCGGGTCTTGGAAGACCCTGCAGAGGGGACTTTGGCAAAGAGAAGGAGGTGGGAGGTTGGGGGAATATGTGATGGAGATGACGAAGCGGCTGTTGATGCCATCAATGTGATGTTGGGAAAGTTGGTACTGTATCCGTATTGTACATTGAAGTCGCACGGCCCGTCCTCAAGAATGATTAGTCCCTGGCTGGCGGGCGAAGACCCCAAGGAGCTTCTCGGTTTGGCTGGTGACCTTTACCTGGGACGCTAGTCACTAATCAGGGACAAAGACGTGCCTTATCAGGGTTATCGGGGCAACATTCTAGATGGACGCGCTACTTTAGTCCCCAGTGACGAAGCTGTTCTAATATTCCGAAGAGTCTACAACTACGTCTACATCTACATCTACATCCACATCCACATCTACATCTACATATGTCCTTACTGCATCATCTGATATAACGAAACGCACTGGCACGCAGGAAGCCATGCTTGATTCTTCCGATAAGAAGGTTACCTGCAAAACGCCGCTGCCCAGCGATCCCGTTAAGTCTTACTACGGCAGCGTTCTCCAATCCTCATCCGATCTCCGCACCACCGCATGCGCCGCATCCCAAGCTCCTCCACCACACATAAAACGCGCCCTCTCTAAAATCCACCCCGAAGTCATATCACGTTTCTACGGCTGCGGCTCTCCCATCCCTCCTCTGCTCGCCGGCCTCACCGTCCTGGACCTGGGCTGTGGCACCGGCCGGGACTGCTATGTCCTCTCGCAACTTGTCGGCGCCGCCGGGCATGTCATCGGCGTGGACATGACAGACGAGCAACTAGCCGTCGCGAAGCGTCACCAGGACTGGCACGCCCAGCAATTCGGCTTCGCAAACGTCGAGTTCCGCAACGGGCAGATTGAGGACCTGACGGCTCTGGGCGTTGCGGACGCGAGCATCGATCTCGTCATCTCGAACTGCGTCCTCAACCTGACCCCCGACAAAGCCCGTGTCTTTGCAGAGATCTTCCGCGTGCTCAAGCCCGGCGGCGAGCTGTACTTCTCGGACGTCTTCTCCGACCGGCGCATCCCTGCGGCGCTGCTGCAGGATCCGGTGTTGCGTGGGGAGTGTCTTGCGGGGGCGCTGTACATGGAGGATTTTCGGCGCATGTTCAGCGCGCACGGGTGCGCGGATGTGAGGATCATGGCGAGCGCGGACATCGCCATCCAGGATGCAGAGGTCGATGCGAAGATTGGATTTGCGCGATTCACGTCGCGGACGGTGCGGGCATTCAAGTTGGAGCTTGAGGATCGCTGTGAGGATTATGGACAGGTTGCGACCTACAAAGGGGGGATTCCTGAGCAGAATCACGATTTCGTGCTGGATGATGGGCATAGAATGGAAATAAGAAAATCGACCTTGGTCTGTGGTAATACGGCGGACATGATCAGTGGAACGAGATATGCGCCGTATTTCACGGTGACTGGGGATAAGGAGAATCATTTCGGTCTTTTTGCATGTTCGCAGCCGGAGAAGCCAAATTTAGTCACAGACGCTGTATGTTGTTGAATGAGATACTTAAGCTAATGATGATTTACAAATTATGCCACGTGAACTAGGCCTTGGAAATGTTTATTCACTTCTGTCACGTTACAGAAAGGGAGATTATTCCATTTCTTTCGACTCCACTCAGACCTGAGTCACAAAAAAGGTACCAGAAACCAGACCCATTCATTAGAAAACAAATTACTCATTCCGCCTTGCCTTGGATCACAAGCGGAATACTCTGCTCTCCAGCAGTCTTCTGCAAAATCGCCAGAAACTTCTCATGATCCTTACTGCAAGCCGCCAACTCGCCCTTCGGTATCAGAACCAGCAGCCGCCCCTCCTGCGACCCCCGTCCCAGCACAACCGGCAAGTCCAGCTTTTCCTCAGCAACAAACTCTTTCATCTACAAAAACACACACACGAATCATCAGTCTCCTCTTCTCCCCTCATTTGTTTGCCTTACTATAGATGGGAGAATGGATGGATTTTCATCGGTGCAATAATCGACACTCACCTCGGCACTCAGCTCATCACGATGCAGCTGCTTGATGTCCGCTCCGTGGATGCGCTTCTTGGTTGCGCTCCATTGCGAAGTCTCGGTCAGTTGCAGGCCGTTGTGTGTCAGGTCGCAGGCCGAGCAGGGGGATTCGTCGGAGGAGGATTGCATGAGTTTGGTGTGTGCATATTTGAGCTTGCCCAGGACGGAGGAGTCGGCGTTGTAGATGATGTAGATGGTGGATGACATGGTGGAGAAGGGCGATGCTGGTTCTTGCCTTGAGTGGCGTTTTCCAAGGGCATAGGGTTTGTCTGGTTTTTCTCTCTGCTTTTCTTTTCCTTTGTTCTTTCTCTTCTCTTCTCTGCTCTTCTCTGCTCTGCTCTGCTCTGCTATGTAGGCTGTGGCTGATGGTGGATTCGTAGATTTACTATTCCATCAGGCGCAGAACATCGTGTCGTCTGGATAGGGTACAGCTTGGGGAGAAGCAAGACCCGTAGGCGGTAAAGAAGATGTAGTTTGCAACTGATTGATCGATCGATTGGTTGATTGATTGCTTCATTGAGAGTTCGGCCCAGGCCCTTCATGGCGCCTATGCAGACAGACTGTGAAGTACGGTTGCTACAGGATTAGTGATCTACTACGTATTTACAATCCGCCTCTGTTGGCCTATCGCTTGATTAGGGGTCTGTTTAAGAGTCCTGAACAGTATTAGTGCTTGGTACGGCATTCGCAGATTTGTAGATCATCTACTGGAAGATCTTAGCGGATGGGTTAGAATATGTACATAAGTCTCGGCGACAGTGCTAATGGAGAAGGGAGGGGGAAATCAACTGGGGTTTCATACCCACTCACGCCACTACGGAGTACGGAGCCACATTATCTCCCCAAGATTTCGACGATTCGAGAGTGCGATTATCAACTAAACTCAAAGAGAGCGATTATGATTCCAAATCATCCATGAACAGCATCTAGCGCTGTTGTCTCTTGAACAAGCTACTGTACGTACAGGCTACAGCATCATCACGATGACTTTCCATTCTTCACGCCCTGATCTAGTCGGCTCAGCGCTGGAATCATAAAATAGACCCTATGGGCAATTCCAACAGTAACGGCAGCGCTCATTCCCCAGCACAAGACCCTTAGATACCGTGGCCATATGAACATAGCTGTGAACAACAGGCCACTCTCTAGCCCCTCAATCAGTGCCGGACGCATCGAAACGCTCGTTAATTCATCGTCAGACTCTGCAGCGATGATCGCACTGATGTAGAATAGCACGAAATTGTTGATATGGAAAGTCGCTTCCAGAATAGCTATCGCTCTCCAATCTGCCGCTGTGCCTGCACCCGTCCTCTCTTGACCGTATGCCAGCATGGGTGGGATGAGCGAGTAGATGATGAAGTCGCCGAGGAGGTCGAGAAAGCTGCCAAGAGCGGTAGCCGTGGATCGCATGCGGGCCAGTGTGCCGTCGACGCCATCGAGGAGACGATTGAGCAGCCAGAAGAAGAGGGGCCAAGGGCTAGCGGAGGAGCTGGGGAGCGTCGCGGTAAGCAGGGCAAGGAGGCCAGAGAGGAAGGCGGCGAGGGTGATGTGGTTAGGGACGATGGCGGATGGGACGAATCGACAGAAAGGTTATCCGAGGGTGTCTTTGAGATGGCGGAGATAGTTGTCGTACATGGTCGAATTGTAACACGCGCGCTGCTGGTACTCGAGACCAGTATCAGCACCTCCAGGAGTGTGATTATATGAGTGAGTGGTTGAAAAAGGAGGATTAGGGAGCGAGTAGTAGCGGAGAAGATTGGAAAGGGGATGCTGAGTGACGTGCACGATTTCTTATCGTATTCGTAGCTATATCGAGCATGTCCACCACTACCACTATGTACTCGTGGTACTGTCTAGACCTCCTTAGACTTCAGTAATAGAAGCAGACTAGTAGTACTAAAAACGCCTCTTGAGAGTCTTGACAAATACCGACCTCAAGGTGTGTGATGTGATGTCATCCCTCCCAGAATCACAAAGCTACAGACTTAGAGCACTCCGTAAGGTAAGATCTTACTGTAACCAAAAATTGGTCCCTGAAAATCATCCACTAAAATCCTCCATCATTCCGCTCTTGTTCCGATCTCAGCACCATTTGACTGGCTTGCCATCGCCGCCAATTGATTCTCGCGCCTCCAGTCTTACCTTATTTCCATGATGCAGCCAGCCCTTGGCTCAGTAGTACCGACGTACCGACACAAACATAATGTGACTCGACAAAGCCAAACCAATTTAACCCTACACAACTTCTGCTTTCTTTAAGACCAAAAGAATGCATGTATCTCCTACTTCATTGTTACTGAGGATCTCCTGGAAAGCAGAGAACCATTGATTGCCGACATGCAGGCCTCGCCACCCTCTAGACTCGGAACAAGCCCATCGTCAACAACTGCGAAGACATCACCGACCGCGAAGACGAATCCACCTCCCTCTGCTACAATTCCCCGTCTCATCATAGGCACACTGCTCTGCACTGCCATCGCTTTTCCCGCACTATACTCACCCTTTGTTGCCCTATTTTACAACTGGCTGCGCAACTCACGAGCCTACAACTGCTCACTCTTCGAAACCGCTGAGATCCTCATCCTGTACACCATTATCAAGCCCATCTACACCTACCAATTTGCCCACAACCCCTCTCTCCGCATCAACGTGCAACCCCAATCACAGCAAAGCCCGCCTGACTCAAAACCTCTGCTACTGCGCCTGCAACGGCTCACCAAGCGACACATTGAGATTGAAAAGTCCATTCTCTCACTCACAATTCTTGATGTGATCCTGATCAAGAAGTATGCGGGCGTGTCCATCCCAGAGATCAGGCAGAGCAGTGAGTACTTGCTCTTTTCAGCTGATGCAGAAAGCATCTGTGAGTCATTTCTCACTTCAACTCTTCATCAATTCTTGTGAAGCTTCCCTCTGCAGCTCATGCAGGCTCTGTCAATCAAGATCCCCTCAAGTCAACACATTGTGCTGAAGCTGCTCATGACCTTCTTTCTGTACAGTGCACTGTTCTTCTTCATTCACATTGCATTTCATCACATACTCTACCTGTAGTCCATCCACCATCCTCATCATATCCACACCAAGATCAACTTACAAGTTACCAACAGACTCTTGATCATCAAGTGCATCTCATTGATTCTGCTAGTCAATTTTTCATTGAATATTATTGAAGATCATGTTCTGACTCACACACTATTTGTGTCATTTTTTGTGTATTTGCTGATCAAGATGCATTGTGGGATGAATCTGAAATGAAGATATGATAAAATCATGCCATTCAGGCTGAATGCTGAGAGCAAGAAGCATGCTGTGCATTATAAAGTAAGAGAAGGTCATTATCAGCCATTCTTCTGCTGATGAGATGATGAAATGCTGTGGGTGGCGAAACATCTCAAAAGTGAATAGATTGGTCAAAGTTGTATTTTCTTGGCATTAGCTCTAAACCCAATCTATACCATAGATATGTTGACTTTCAGATCCTGAATGATTAAAGCATGTTGTTGTTTCTACTAGGGTCTTCCATGAGGGTGAAATTGATGGTTGGAAGGCAACGTAAGGAAGGTAGCGGCTTGAAATCGAGCTAGCAACCTTCATTTATTTTTTCTATTGCACAAGCATGAGTCCTCACTTACACAACATCACCTCTACAATAATGTCAACCCCAACCAATAATATGGTATTCACCCTCAAGACAACCCTTCTCAGCTCCCTGATCACCTATCCCCTTCTCTTCTACCTTATAACTCCTCAAAACGCAATACCCTCTCATTTCACCAAATCCCGCGAAGCCCTCTCCATCCTGCACACCACCACCGTGACCCTCCTATCCGCCTACGCCATTCACCGCCAAAGCCCCAACTGGACCAACCTCACCCTCACCCTCTCACCTTCTGCCACATCCCCACCCCCTATATCCCTCTCCGCAAGCACCATCTTCTCTCGCTCCAGCGCAACCCTCATCCAGCACAGCCCCTCCCCACCACTCATCACCACGCGCTCCGCGCTAGGAAACAGCATCGCAGCGCTCAAACTCAGTTATCTCGTGCAAGACGCCGTGGTTCTGATTGCGGCTGCACGGCGGTGTGCGCAGAGCAGTGGCAGGCCGTTTTCTAAAGAGATCAATTGGACCATCTTGGTGTTGCATCATGGTGGGTTGGTGAGTGCATTGGCACTGTTACTTGTGTATGTTGCGCAGGGGAGGGAGAATGGGATGATGATCATTTTGATGCTGATGCTGATGAATGCCTCATGAGTGGTCCAGCTTTTGTTGTGTACTGCTATGTTCGGCTGCGTGAAGTGAAGGGAGGCGATTCATCGCGGAAGAAAGAAAGAAAGAATCTTGTGACTTGTGTGGTGATGTGTATGGGCTGATGAGAGATGCAGGACTCTGTTTGGCACCATGCATTGGTTCTTGATCAATAATCAGCCTTTGTGACGGAGAACCATTCTGCTTCTGAATTGTGTGTATCTATTGGTGTATGGCATCTTCAGAATAGACATTGTGTACTGAGTTCTGGCTGTGTTTGGAGCGCAGACAGAAAAGTCCACTGAGGAAGCCTTTATGGACCTCTGTACAACATGTCATTTGAGTACAGCAACTATAGGTATTGCAAACTCACAGTGGTTTATTTTCAGTCTTAGAAAGTTTGGTAGATGGTATCTAGGTCAAGATGTGAGAAAGAATGTATAAGTCATTTCACATCAACAATACCATCAAACAATGGATCTCTTCTGAACTCATTCTCAAAGGCCAGAATTGTGTGCCTCATTAACTCTATATTCACCTCATACTTCACAATGATTGTCTACACAAGCTAAAGCTCTCTATCTATTCATATCAGAATAGAGTCTTTTGGTCTCTGACACAACAACTGCTTCAAATTTCTTGCAAAGACCTTCACATTCACCTTCATATCTTAACTCAGTCAGCCTCACACTTCATTCACCTTGATCAACTCATCAACCTCAAAATTCTCAGTCAGCACCACACTTGCTATCAAGTCAATAATCTGTCTAATTAGATGCCACACAAGACACAATTTTGAGCTTAAGTCAAATGCATACTTTAACTTGATGACAGCTTTCAATATGAATCTCTTCAGCATAAACTTATCAGCAATCTTGTATGTAGTGTTGTCACATTGTGAACTCATGAGCCTCTTATCTATAAGAGGCTGATGAGTAAGATATGTGACAATGTGAGACACTACAGTACAACAGCTATTTAATAAAGTTCTGATGTTAAGATCTTGTATTGATAAAGATTAATAACTAAGAAACTTAAAAGATTTGTATGTAAAGACTGTCTATATAGTACTTCACTTATCAATCATTGTGTAAGAAATTCAGCTATAATTCAATATGAATGCATAATAATATCATAATAATTGTCTTTTCTTCTATGTGCTGATTCTTCAGCACATTAATGTATCATTAATGTTATAGACTTAATTCTGTGAAACCTGACCAGCAAAATATAAGCAATGATTCACTTAACATTCTTATATATTTTGCTTGTTGCCTATCTCAGCTAAACTAATGATCTTATACAATACTTTAAGTTTGCTGCATTCAGATAGATGATGATTCAGCTTTGTTTGATGATGAATAACATGTAAAATATAAGCAAAATCAACTTTTCTTTATTTCTGAATCAGGGCCTGCAAAGACTCTTCCTCCCCGTGGTGCAGGCTGGGAACCTGGAAGGCTTGCCTTTCAGAGCTAATAGAGTCACTGGTCGAGCTGTGGTTGTTGCAGTGCAAGGTGCCACGGTGGCGTCGCG
>JAABUY010000440.1_pt1 | contig 73070 bp, 67 predicted proteins | sample 5560271 | NCBI WGS metagenome assembly JAABUY01 (sample SAMN10711886, study PRJNA513374) | rock metagenome | isolation source: Antarctica rocks | place: Antarctica: Victoria Land, University Valley | reverse complement strand
CCGGCGACAGCTACCGCATGCGCCACCACCGCGACGCCATCGCAGCCCTCCAACCCGCCCTCACCGGCCGCCCACAAGGTGAGGAATTCCCATCGTCACAAGTGGGGAATTCTCGTCGTCCTTGACATCGAAGCGCCACCGTCGTGCCACTTCGCAGATGTCTACCCGGCGGCGAGCTTTGCCTTCTTGGTGGCGTACATGGCGCGGTCAGCCTCCGCGAGCACGTGCTGGGCGTCTTCCGATGTCTCATCGACGGAGGCAACGCCGATGCTCGCTCGCGCGGACAGCTTTCCGTCGGGGCCGTTGACGACGGCTTGAGCAATGGCGTCAGCGAGCTCTGTTGCCACCTGCTCGGCCTGCCTGCAACCAAGGTGGGGAAGCAGGGCGGCGAACTCATCGCCACCAATCCGTGCGACCTGATCCGACGGGCGGAGCCGCTTCTTGATCGTCCTGGCGACCAGCTTGAGCGTGTCGTCGCCCGTCTTGTGGCCGTAGCGGTCGTTGATCTGCTTGAAGTCATCCAGGTCCAGCAGCTGGTGGCCACTGGCGTTGAAGAGCTGGCGCTCATGCTCGAAGGTCTGGATCTCTCCTGCCAACAGTTCCTCCATCGGCGGGCCCATGGCGGACCCCTCGGTGGAATCAGACATGTCCATGAAGCGCGTGCCGATGAGCTCCGCCGCGGAGTGGCCGGTGATCGCGCACAGCTTCTCGTTGACGCGCGTGATCTTGCGGTCGAGTCCGACCAGCGCCTTGCCGATCGGCGCAGCGTCAAACGCCGTCCGGAACCCCTCCTCGGCCTCCTTGAGGTCCTGGATGGCGCGGACGCGCTCGGTGGTCTCCCAGCGACACGCCGCAGGTCGCGTAGACCTTGCCGCGCCCGTCATGGAGGGGGAACTTGATCGAGTCGTAGGTCAGCCGGCCCCGGTCGGGGTGATCTGAGCACTCCTCGATGCTGCGCGAGCCCTCGGCGGCGAGGACATCGTTCGCGCGCCAGGTCGGCCCAAGCTCCGAGTCAAGCCATGTGTCGTCCCGCCCGAGGAGCACTTCCAAGCCAGGCTTCTCTGTGGAGCCGCGCCCATCGAGGTTCAACGCGTCGGCGAAGGGCTGGTTGTACAGCAGGTACTTGCCGTTCAGATCCTTGATGGAGATCAGGGTCATGGTGTTCTCCATGACCTTGGTGAGGATGAGGTCGCGGTCGCGCAGATGAGCCAGAGCGCGATCGCGGACCACCGAGGCGTTGCGCTGTTCGGTCAGGTCGCGCACGACGAAGTAGATCGACGTGCCGTCTTCGCTGGCTCTCGAAGTCCATGCCAGCCGGCGATACTCGCCGCCCTTGGCGCGGTAGCGAACCTCGAAGCAAACCTCCTCGTGTTCCGGACCGCCGAGCACAGAAGCTTTGGTCCTCGTGCGCTCGAGGTCGTCGGGATGGGCCAGGTCCAGGTAGGGCCGGCTCATCAACTCCTCGAGCGTGTAACCGAGCGTCGTCTCCCAGCTGGGGCTCAGCCGCGTCAGATAGCCCTCGGGGCTCGCCGACGGCAAGCATGTCGATCGACAGCTCCCACATGCTCTGGTCGGTCACGGACACCCGGGCAGCGGGGGCATCGATCATCGTCTGCTCTGCCATCAGCGTTCCCTTCGACGGTTGCTCGTGGCAGCGCGACTCCGCACGGCTCACCACGCTCATCGGCACCCGCCGGCCGTAGCTGAATACCCGCTAATCGGGGTAACGCCGTCCGGGCGGGCCACAACGGCGGCTTCGCGCTCATCGAGTACCTGGGCGTTGCGCCAGGCCTGGATGAGATGGGCCTTCCATGGGCCAGGAGCACGCCACTGCTCGTCGGAGAAGTCCGCGTGGCCGCGGCTCAGCGCGATCCGCGTATCCCGGGCGCCCGGGTAAGCGGTTTCTCGCCAGACGCTTACGTCCAGCTCACGGTGAAGCCCTGCTCGGCCAGTCCCCGGGCGAGAAGGCGACGCAGGGTCAGGTCGTCTTCGATCAGCAGCACGCGGGGGCTCGACATCAGGCTAGGCCGAGGGGGACAATCGAAGACGCGCCCCACCGTCCGCCCAGCCGCCGTCGGTGGCGGGGACGTAGGCGACCCGGCACCCCGCGGCCGGCGGGCCATTCGCGCCACGCCTTATCCGCGGGCGTAGACGGCGAAGAAGTCTCGGTCGTCGGGGCTGAGGTAGCGGGTGGCGCTGCGCGTCATGCCCGGCAGCAGCTTGGCGGGCGCCGCCGCCCCGGCCGCGCCGTAGGCGTTGAAGGCCACCCACTCGTAGTTGATGTCGAGCTCCATGGCCCGCACCGCCCCGGCGCTCTGGAGGATGCCCGCCAGACTGGAGACCGTCTGGTTGTTGGCTGCGGCGTAGAGCAGGTCCCCCCTGGCGTTGATGCCGATGCCCGAGCGCCACACGCGCACGGCGTTGCCCAGCGTCGCCCCCCATGCCGGCCCGTCGCTGAGATTGGGGTTCAGCTGGCCGGCTGCGAGGATGAGCGGGAGGTTCTGCCGGGCGAAGAGCACGTCAGACCCGGGCACGGCCGGGCCGGCCCACGCCCGGATGTCGACGCGACCGTCGCGGTAGCCCACCAGCGTGGCCTGCCCGGCGACCAGCGGCACATCGGCGTGGCCCAGAGCAGCAAAGCCGCCGTGGGCGTCCTGGAGCTTGAAGCCGCTGTTGAACGTGGCCACCAGCTGGCCCCGCGCGGCCAGCGGGACCTCCAGCGGCCCCCGCAGCTTGGCCGACGCCGGCTCATAGCGCCCCGGGTAGAGCGAGATGCTCGTGCGCGTGTGATCGATCCAGGCCACGCCGGCCACCATCCGCGGGTAGGCGGGATCCGGCCGGAAGGTGGTGACCAGCACCGGCGGCCTACCACCGGCGAGCGGTCCCGTACGCTGCCAACGGCCCTCGCCGGCCAGGGCAGGCGTGATCGCCGACGGGATGGGAGCCGGCACCCCCGCGTCACCGCCCAAGCCGACCCCAACACCCACCGTGGGCAGCGCCTTCAGCGCGGCACCGCCGGTGGCCGGCGTATGAAACGAGTACCAGGCACGCTCGACGTCGGAGACCAGCCAGGCCAGCCCATGGTCCCGCAACCACTCGACCGAGCGCACGCCCACGCCCACGTTGGACGGCCCAAGCACCGCTCCGGCGTAGGAGACCAGCGCCGGGACCAGGACCAGCATCAGCCCCAGGACCACGGCGCGGCGGAACAGCAGCCGACGCCGCGACGCCCGCCGCCGGCGAGCCGGGCTCGGCGCTCGGCGTGGCGACGGCGGCGGGCTCCGGCGCCGTGGACGAGCCGCAACCTCCCGATCAAGTGTGCGGACGCGGAGGTTAGAGGCAGGGGGCGACATGAAGGCGGCCACGCTGGGTCGGCTCGGTAAGCCGCCCCTGAGCGTCGGATGAGAGCCCAATTAGGTCCCACCGGACTTCGACCCCGCCCGCCCCGCCGCCTGCCTGAGAAATCCCTTAGCCGATCCCACGCGGCGCCCACGCGTCCCCCTCAGGCGCCCGACTCAGGTACGAGGTCGTCCGCCTCGTGGCACCGCCCCTGGGAGCGTCCTTCCGCCGGATGCCTAGGCGCGAGCCGCGCCCCCAAGGCCCCGCGGGCCACGCCGACCACCCCGCGCATCACGGTTGTCGTCCCGACCGGCCCGGTTGCACCTCGCCGACCCCTGGTCGACGAATGTCCCGTTGCCCGCCACCGACTCGCGATAGAAGCGCCAGTCGTAGCTGTTGCGGTGCAGACCAAACAGCGTGACGCCGTAGGTCGTGTCGGCGAACACTTGGCTGTTGGCCGCCGGCCTCGGCGGGGCCGGGCTGAACAGGCTCTTCCCGCCCGTGCCGAGCACGAACTCACGCACCCCGCGCCGGAGGTCCACCTGCCCCTGGTCGTCCTGCGGGGCGAAGCGCTCGTAGTCGTGGTCGTGGCCGTTCCAGACCATCGTCGCCCCGCCGGCGTAGAGGTCCTCCCAGAAGGACTGCGTCGCCAGGTCGTTCAGGCCACCCTGGTTGGACCCCGACGTATACAGGGGGTGATGCCACTGGGCGATGATGCACTGGCCACGATGCGCCGCCAGATCGGCCCGCAGCCAGCGCTCCTGCGGCGATCCCTGGCCGCAGGGCACCGGCTGGGTGATCAGGGTGTTGTCCGAGGTGCAGTTGGAGTTCAGCGTGATCAGGTGCCAGCGCGGGCTGAGGTCGACCGAGTAGTACCCCTGGGAGCGCACCCCGGCGCGGCCGTCCGGCGCGCCAATGCCGTTGAAGTAGTCGAAGTAGCCAGCGCCGTTGGGCTGGTCGTACCACTCGTGGTTACCCGCGGCCGGAAAGATCTTGCTCTTGAACTGACCCCAGGTGGGATCGAAGGAGCCGAGGAACTCGCTGTAGTGGCCGAACTGGTACTGGATGTCGCCCGGGGTGGCGACGGCATCCGGGTTCAGGCTCTGGACGAGCTCGGCGGTCTGCGGCTGCTGACAATTATCGGGACCGTTGGGCTGCCCGTTGGGAGGCGCTCCCTGCTCACCGGGGGTACACGCGATGTCACCGGCCACGGCGATCGTGGTCGACGCACGATGGCCGCGGTCACGATCGCCGCCGCGCTCGGCGGACGCGCTCGCCGGAGCCGCGAGCAGCGCAGTCGCCGCCGCGACCGCGAATGCCGCGCGAATGGTGGTCCTCATCGGGGCTCCTCTGGACGCTTGCTGGTGTGCCGGCGACCGTACCGCCTCCTCCAGCGCCGGTGTTTCCCGTTCGTGGAGATCCGGTGAACATGGCGGCCCTGTCCGCGGACCCCGTGTATCTGACGCCATCGGCCGACGGGGATGGCGGCCCCGTCCGCGATGATCCAGCCCTTCCGCGCCTCAGCGGCGCTGCGACCCGCTCGACAGGCCGTCGACGGCCCAGACCGCCTCGATCTCGCCGGCCGGGACCGGGCGGCCGAGATGGTAGCCCTGGGCGACGCGACAGCCCACGGCCCGCAGGGCGCGCAGCTGCTCAGCGGTTTCCACCCCCTCGACGATCACCACCATGCCGAGGGTCCGTCCGAGGGCGACGATGGTCGCCATGAACTCGACGGCGGAGGGATCCTCCGGTATCCCGCGCATGAAGCTGATGTCCGTCTTGAGCAGCGAGAAGGGCATCTCGCGCAAGCGCGACAGCGAGCCGTAGCCCTTGCCAAAGTCGTCGAGGGACAGGACCATACCCGCCCGGCGCAGCTCGTCAAGCGTGGGCACCACCGTGACGAGGTCGACGGCGGCGCTCTCGGTCACCTCGGCAGCAATGCGGGTCAGGTCGGCCCCCTGCTCGCGAGCGGTCTCGACGATGAAGTCGGCGAAGCCGGGCCGGCGCAACTGTCGCGCCGGGATGTTGAAGCTGACGCGGGGCGAGAAGCCGCGGCTGCGCCAGCGCGACAGCTGCTGGCAGAGCTCCACGAAGACCCACTCGCCTATCTCCTCGAGCAGCGGCGAGTCGTCCAGGTAGGGCAGGAAGGCGCCGGGGGCGAGCAGCCCGCGGTCGGGATCGCGCCAGCGCAGCAGCGCCTCGAGGCCGCCGAGGCGGCCGCCGTCGGCCACCTCGACGACGGGCTGGTAGAAGAGCTCGAGCTGACCACGCTCGAGCGCTCGGCGGAGCCTGAGCGTCGTCTCGAGCTCGATCAGCGAGTGGCGCTCGGCGTCGTCGAAGAAGGTGCAACCCCCGCGGCCGGCGCGCTTGGCCGCGTACATGGCCTGATCGGCGTGCTGGACCAGCCCGTCGGCGTCCACGGCGTCCAAGGGACACATGCTCACGCCCACGGAGGCGCTGATCTCAAAGGTGCAGTTCGCCACGGTGAACGGGGCCCGCATCCGACGTCGCAGCTCCTGGGCCACCGTCAGCGCGTGCTCGGACGCCGCCTCGGGATCGTCGCTCAGGGTCTCGCACAGGATGAGGAACTCGTCGCCGCCGTGACGAGCCAGGAGGCACTGCTGGTCGCCCAGGCCGGCCAGGCGCTTGGCCACCAGCTGCAGGAGACGGTCGCCGGCGGCATGCCCCAGCGTGTCGTTGACCAGCTTGAAGCCATCCAGGTCGATGAACAGCAGGCCGACCGAGCCGCCGTGGTTGCGGGCGCGGGTCAGCGCCGAGCGCATCCGGTCGGCCAGCGCTGTGCGGTTGGGCAGCCCGGTGAGGTGGTCCTGGAAGGCCAGTCGGTGAAGCTCGGCGTGGGTGACCCGTTCGTCGCCGCGCGGGTCTGCTTCGGGGGGCGAGGCAGGCTGCAGCATCGAGGAGATCATCAGCGCGCGGGCGGGTTAGCTGCGCAGTAGGCATCGCGCGAGGCGCTGGAGGACAGCGGGGCATAGGCCGTGGCCACGCGGATGAGCTGGGCCGTGGCGGTGGCGTTGTCCTCTATCAGTTGGGAGACCGCCGCGCGGGCCGCCGCGTCCGGGGCCAAGGCGAGCATCTCGGCGTAGCGGAAGGCCTGCTCGCGCCACGCCTCTACCGGCTGAAACAGGGTCGCGTAGCCCAGCGGCGCCAGCGCCGGCGGGAGGTTCGGGCTGACGGTTGGATCGAGGTGGGCCGCCGCGTCGTTGATGGCGTCGGAGAAGGCGCCGTAGAGAATCTGGTTGACCTTGTCGTGGTCGGGCTTGAGGCTGGTCCCGTCGGGCTCGGTGAGGCCGATGTGGTAGAGGACGAACGGCAGGTCGCGCTGGATGTGGGCGTTGACGCCGAGCAGGATGTTGCCCTCACCGCTGACCTGATGAGTCCCGGCGGCGTCGAAGGCGATCTGCCACGCCCCGGGGACGGCAGCCCGGTTGCCGGCGGCGTGGCTGTCGAAGGCGTTGAAGTAGTAGCTCGCGAAGACGGCATCCTCATGATTGACGAACGCGTTGCTGTGAAAGAAGCCGGGATCAGCCGCGACGGTGTTGAAGTAGCTGCGGGTGATGTGGTCGTAGAGCAGGGCAAACATCGCGTTGTGCGAGCACGCCTGCCGCAACGGCGCCAGGCGGCGATCCATCTCGTGCAGGGTCGCCTCCACGCATGAGGTCTGGCCCGAGTTGCAGATGTTGGGATCGTTGGCGGCGTAGGCGTCGGTCAGCCCGGGCGCCAGGGTGGACCAGTCGACCAGCGCTCCGGTGGCCGCGTCACTCGGGCTGGTGGACGTTGGGGCGGTCGCGCTCGTGCCGACCGTCGCCGTTGTCGAGCCCGACGACATCGACGCGCTGCCCGATCCGCTCGCGCTGGGTGCCGGGTCGGCGCTTGCCGCGACGGGCAGGGCAAGCATGACGGTACAGGTGAGACCCAGCACCCGGCGCAGCATTCGAGACACGCGCAGCTCCTGTCGGCACGCCAGCCCACAGGCGGGCGGTGTAGATGGTGTCCTCCCCGTCGGCGCTCCCACGCCTGGCGGCTCTCCACCCGGATCGGCAAACCCTTTAGCGCGCATTAGCGCGCTTGGACAGATGTATGAGGCACCCAGCCCCGGTCGCGCGGCGCCCGGCCGCTCACCCGTGCGTCATCCTGGAGCCATGGCCGTCGAGCAGGCGAGCAATCACCGCGGCGCGCTGTACGACATCGTCGTCTCCCGGCCCGATGCCACCGTCCGGGCCGATCGCACCCTCTCGAGCGTCGCCGTCGCCGTGGGCGTGGTTCTGGTCCTCGGCGGGCTGGCCAAGTTCGTCCTGCACGGGTGGGAGCTCGATGCCTTCCGCCGCTTCGAGCTGCCCGTACCCGAGGTCACCGTCCTGCTCGTCGGGGTTCTGGAGACCGTCGGGGGCCTGTTGCTGGTCCTGCGTCGCCTCGTCGCCCCCACCGCCGTTGTCCAGGCGTGCATCATGGCCGTCGCCGTTGCCGTTTCGGGGATCGGCCACGGCGACGTCATCCCGTCGCTGACGCTGGCGCCGCTGCTGCTCGTGGGCCTCGTGCTCGTGCTGGTCCGGACGCTGCGACCGCCGCCGCGCCCCCGGCGCGCCCCCGCCTGACCTAGGAGGAGGAGGCGCGGGCCGGCGCCGACACGGCGGCCACCGGGCTGGGAGCTGCGGCCCGAGCCTCGGCGAAGGTGACCAGGCGGCCGCGCTGCTCGCAGAAGAGCTTGAGCCGAGTGGCCCGCAGGCCGTCTGAGAGGGTCAGGACGGGAACGTCATGAAAGACGGGGTTGTCGTCGTGGGCGCGCTGCAGGTTGTAGTTGGGGATGCGCGAGCTGAGGTGATGGACGTGGTGCAGGCCGATGTTGCCGGTGAAGAACTGCAGCACCTTCGGCAGCTTGAGGTAGGAGCTGCCGCGCAGGGCGGCGTCGGCGTAGTCCCACCCGTCGCTGCTCTCCCAGTAGGCGTCCTCGAACTGGTGCTGGACGTAGAACAGCCACACCCCGATGCCCCCGGCCATCATGACCGCCGGCCCCTGGACGAGCAGGAAGCTCTGCCAGCCCAGCAGCAGGCACAGGCTGCCGACCAGGACGACCAGGGCGGCGTTGGTCATCAGCACGCTGTTGCGGTTGCGCGGGCGAGCGGTCCGCACGTTGATCAGCCGCGGCATGATGACCAGCGAGAAGATCGGCCCGATGGTCAGGAACATCACCACCGGATTGCGGAACAGGCGGTAGCCGAGCCGAGCCCAGCGGCCTGCCGCGTTGTACTCGGCCACGGTCATGGTGGGCAGGTCCCCGACCCCGCGACGGTCGAGGTCGCCGGAGGTGGCGTGGTGGACGGCGTGCTCGTGGCGCCAGCTCTGAAACGGCGAGAAGACCAGCAGGCCGACCATGCGTCCGACCCAGGCGTTGGCGCGCTTGGACGGCATGAACGAGCCGTGCGTGCAGTCATGAAAGACGATGAAGGTCCGCAGCAGGCACCCGGCCGCCGGCACGGCGAGGGCCAGCACCAGCAGATGCGAGACGCCGAGCAGGAAGTACATGCCGATGGTCAGGACCAGATAGGGCAGCACCGAGGTGGCCAGGTCCAGCAGGCTGCGGCCCATATCGGGCTGCGTGTAGGGCGCGAGCACCGCGCGCCAGTTCGGGCGCGCGTCGGCGCTGGGCACGGCAACGGCTGCGTTCGCGGCGTCGGGCATCGTCCTCCACGGGTTGATCTGGCCCTGTTCTCCCAGCGCGAGCAGGCGCCAAGCGGTCCCCGTAATCCTATCTGACCGACGCGCCGCCCAATTCCGGCGCGCTGGGCCCGGCCCCGTCACCCGGGCTGCCCAAGTCCCGACGCCAGGCCAGGGCCTACCCCCGAGCCGTGACCTCGGCGACGATCCTGGCGTGGTCGAAGGCCAGCTCGGGCAGCCCGTCCAGCGGCCACCAGCGCACCTCGCCGGCATCGTCACCGGCCGTGGCCTCGGCGGCCCGATCGAGTCGGGCCAGGTAGGCGCAGGACACCGTCCAGCCGCGCGGGTCGCGTCCCTCCTCGCCGTAGACCCCGGCCAGGCTCAGCTCACCGGGGTCGGCGTGGACCCCCGTCTCCTCTCCCAGCTCCCGGGCCGCCGCGCTGACCGGAGGCTCCCATTCCTCGACGAACCCGCCGGGCAGTGCCCAACGCCCGACGAAGGGCCCACCGCCCCGGCGCACCAGCAACAGCTGACGCCCGGCTCCCACACCACTCACGGCGACGACGTCGGCGGTCAGGGCGGGCCGGGGGTGGTCGTAGCTGGGCACGGGAAGGACGCTGGCGAGCCCTGCGTAGGATCGACTGAGAGCTTGCCATGGCCCTCACCGACGAGCAGATCCAATCGCGACGGACCAGCGCGCGCGAGCGGGCCCACCGGCGGCACGCCCGCCGCCGGGCGCTGCTGCTCGGCGCAGCGGTCGTTCTGGCCGGCGTCGTGGTGACCGCCATCGCCCTCGCCGCCAGGGGCGGGGGCTCGGGCGCTCAGCGGGGCGCGGGGGCGCGCGCTCAGCGGGGCGCGGGAGCGCGCGCGCTCCCGCGCCCCACGTCTGACCGTCGTGGGATCCCCCCCGCGCAACCCGGCCGGGCCCAGGTCGTCCAGCAGGGATCGACGGCCAGCGGCGAGGTGGCGCTGACCTTCGACGACGGCTTCTGCGCCGCCTGCGTGGCCAGGATCGTCGACGTGCTGTGGCGCACGGGCGCCCACGCCACCTTCTTCCCCAACGGGACCTACAGCAGCTCCTGGGGTCCCCAGGCTCCGCGGATCCGGGCCATGCTGGCCCGCGGTCAAATCGTGGTGGGCAACCACACATTTACCCATCATGACCCGCGAACGGAGTCGCCCGACACCTTCGCAGCCGACCTCGCGCGCAACGAGAGCTGGATCGAGAAGACCTTCGGGGTCAGCGGACGCCCATGGTTCCGCCCGCCGTATGGCGCCTACGACGGCGCCACCCTGGGCGTTGCCGGTCAGCAGGGCTACACCCGGGTCGTGCTGTGGTCGGGGACCCTGGCGGACTCCAGCCCCCAGACGATTCCCTACCTGCTGAAGGCCACCCGTGACTGGGCCCATCCCGGGCTCATCATCCTGGGTCACGGCAACTACCCCAACACGGCGCGGGCGCTGCCGCGCATCCTGGACATCCTGCGCGCCCGCCGCCTGCGCCTGGTCACCGTGGCCGAGCTCCTCGGCGCGCCGACAGGGGCCGGCTAGCCGGCAAGGCGCTGGCGGTGCGGGCCCACGACGGACGGGGCCGGCACCCGAGGGTGCCGGCCCCGCCGGCGAATCCAGCGCTGCCCCCCGGCCAGGCTCGCCGGGCCAAGACGGCTAGGCCGCTTCGCGGAGGGCGGCCAGCTCCGGCCGCCGGGCCAGGCGGTTGAGCGCCTGCTCCTCGAGCTGACGGGTCCGCTCGGCGGTGATGCCGAGCCGACGACCGGCCTGGGTCAGCGTGTGCGGCTCCTCCTCGGCGGTGCCGAAACGCAGGCGGATGACGCTCCGCTCGGTCTCGGGCAGCTCCTCGATGGCCTGATTGAGCGTCTCGGCGCGGATGATGTCGGCGGCCTCCTCCTCGGGGGTCGCCTGGTCGGCCGGAAGCAGCGCTCCCAGCGACGTGTCGCCATCCTCGCCGACGGTCTGATCCAGGCTGGCCAGGGGGCGGTCGGCCTTGCGCACCTCGATGACCTGCTCGATGGGCAGGTCGGCGGCCTCGGCCAGCTCCTCCTCGGTGGGCTCGCGGCCCAGGCGGACGGCCAGCTCACGCTCCAGGCGGGCGACCTTGCGCGCCCGCTGGCCCACGTGGACCGGGAGGCGGATGGTGCGCCCGCTGTTCTCGAGGCCCCGCTGGATCGCCTGGCGGATCCAGAGCGTGGCGTAGGTCGAGAAGCGGAACCCCTTGCGCCAGTCGAACTTCTCGACAGCGCGGATGAGGCCGAGCATGCCCTCCTGGACGAGGTCGCCCATGGGCAGGCCCTGGTTCTGATAGCGCCGGGCGTTGGACACGACAAGGCGCAGGTTGGCGTTGATCATCCGCTCCTTGGCCCGCAGGTCTCCGCGCTCGACCGCCTTGGACAGCTCGATCTCCTCATCGGGCGTGAGCAGCTTCCAGCGACGAGCCTCGCGCATGAGCAGGGCAAGGGAGTCGAGCGTGGTGTCGACGGCTACGGGCTCCTCGGGCGGGAGCATGGTCTCGGTTGTTGAAGTCATTGTCTTCACTTCCTCTCTACAACGGCAAACAGGGCTGTTGGTTACCCTGCGGTCCTAAGACCTACTCAGACACTAGGAATTTTACGCCGAGTTGACTGGCGAGTCAACTGAGGCCGTCGGACGCTGTTCGACGGCCCCGGACGCGAGCGCCGGCCCGTCCTAGAACTGGCGGAATACCCTGATGTTTCGGGGTTTCCCCCCGCGGGCCTGCCCTGTTTCTACGCTCGGGACGCCCGCTCGGATGACCGGCGGCTCATCTCGCCCCAGGTCGTTGCCGCGCCCAGGTCGCTCCGGCGCTCAGGTCGCTCCGGCGCTCAGGTCGCTCCGGCGCTCAGGTCGCTCCGGCGCTCAACGTCGCCGCCCGGCGGGTCGCCGTCTCCCGGCTCGGCGCCGCCGCCCGGCACGTCGCCGCCCGGCGCAGCGGGCCGGCTCGTCCGCGGACCGCCCGACCGGGTGCCCCGACACGCCGGCCAGCGCCCCGGCGTATCCGGCGCCGCCGGCGCTCAGCGTGCCGTCGGGGTGCTCCAGGCCGAAGAAGTCCAGGCTGTTGGACGGCTCCAGCTCGAGCGTGCGCCAGGTGTAGGGCGCGAAGAGGTCAACGCCGCAGTAGCCCGCAGCCACGCGCTTGACCAGCGTCGCCAGGAAGCTGGCGCGCCGGGCGTCGGAGACGACGAGACCGCCGCTGCTGGGGCCCCCGTGGGTGGGCCAGCCCACCTCGGTGACCTCGATGGGCACCCGGGGGGCGCCGAAGGCGACGAGGACGGCGCGGAGGTCGGCGATCCGGGCCAGCACCTGGGTGGCATCGGGCGCGTAGGGGTGGAGCGCCACTCCATCCAGGCTCCGGGCCAGACCGGGGGTCAGCCGGGCCATCGCGGTCAGGAACCCGGGGGCGGCCTGCACCGGGCTCCCCTCCTCGGTCAGTCCCCCGACCAGGGCGCGGACCCCCGGGACGGCGCGATGGATGGCGGCCCGGGCGGCGAGGTAGAGGCCGAGGTAGCGGGCGGGCTCGGCCGCGTGTCCGCCCCAGTAGGGCGGGTAGTTCTCCTCGTTCCAGAGCTCGATGGCGTCGACGGGGACGAGGGGCAGCGTCGGGTGCGCCCGCCAGAAGGCCCCGCCCGGCCCGTAGCGGGTGGCGATGGCCGCGGCGAAGGCGGCGTACTCGGCGTCGTGGACAGGCGGGGCGACGTTCGTGCCGCGGGCCGAGGTGTCCCAGCGCGGGGAGTAGACGGCGATCGGCAGCCAGCGCAGCGAGCGCCGGGCCAGCGCGGTCTCGAGGCGGTCGGTGAAGCCCCAGACGTAGGCATGGGCGCCGGCCTTGGGCGGGGTGGGCTCGATGTCGTCCCAGCTCGCGTCGGCCCGCACGACGCCGATCCCCTGATCGGCCATGCGCCGGAGCTCCGGATCCGCTGTGGCGGGCTCATCGGCGAGGATGAATTGGGCGTTCATCCCGAACAGCTCGGACCGCGGGACCCGCGGTGCGCCGCTGGGGCTCCCCCCCGGCGCCACACCGTGGGGCGAAGAGCCGCCCGCGCCGCACCCGGCCCCTCCGACGGCGCCGGTGGCCAGGGCGAGGGCCACGAGCAGGGCGGCCATCCTGCTCTCCCCGACGCTCACAGCACCAGCGTGCGGTGGATGACCGCGCCGCGCACGATCGCCGCGGTCTCCACGGCGTCGTGGGCCAGCAGCCAGGGCACCGACCAGGCGCCGGCGCCGGCCTGGCGACCGCGGGCGGCGAGGGCGGTGGCGTGGCGGGCCAGCAGCAGCCCGCGCAGCCCGCGGACCGCCGGCCCCAGCGGGCCGCGCGCGGGTATGGCGCCGACCAGCAGCGAGCGCAGCAGGAGGTAGTGCCAGACGTTCCAGAACCGCCCGCGATAGAGCGTGGCGCGCAGGCCCGGATGGCGGGCGAAGATGCGCATGGTCTGCCCCCAGCGGGCGGCCACGCGCAACGAGCCCACCGGCCCGAGCCGGGCCACGGCGTGGTGGACGACGGCGTCGCCGGCCAGGACGGTCGGGCGCCCCAGCTCGATCGCCCGCCAGGCCAGGTCGGTGTCCTCGCCGCCCGGGGCCAGGCCGAAGTCCTCGGCAAAGCCTCCCAGGCGCTCGAGCAGCTCCTGCGGGTAGGCGATGTTGGCCGTCTCGTACTGGGGCCCGAGATCCTCGGAGCGCAGCGTGCGCGAGAACAGACCGCCGTGGGCCGCCTCGTCTGGATCGGGAAGCGTGCGACCCTGGACCACGGCATCAGGATGGGCGCGGTGGGCGGTCAGCAGGGCGTCCACCCAGCCGGGGGCGGGGACGCAGTCGTCGTCGGTGAAGGCGATGAGCCCGCCACGCGCCGCCCGCCACCCGGCGTTGCGCGCACCCCCGGGCCCCCGGGGGCGTGGGTGGCGGACGACGTGCAGCGCCATCCCCGGTCGTCCCGCCTGGCCATCGAGCAGATCGCGGGTCGGCTCGCCCGAGCCGTCGTCGACCACCACGAGCTCTACGGTGGCGCTGGCGACAGCGGCCTGGCCGCGCAGGACGTCGAGCAGCCGGGCCAGTCGGACGGGTCGATCGCGCGTGGCCAGGACGACCGACACGGCGGGAGCGCTCATCGCGGGGCCGTGGATGTCGGCGTGACGCGGGCGCCCGGGGCGGGGGGGCCGAGGCGATCGCCCGGCGGGCGGTTGGCGCGCAGGCGCCCGAGGTCGCGGGCGCACTCGGCGAGCAGGTCGACGAGGATCAGGCGCCGCGCCGGCCCTGGGGCCCGGACCGCGGCGAGGCCGTGGCGGGCGAACCGTCCGACCAGCTCGCGCGGGGTCGGAGCCGGGAAGGCTCCGGGGTGGCGCCGCTCCAGCCAGGCCATTCCCGCACCGTGGACGGCGAGCTGGCCCAGCAGGGCGCCAAGCGTCGCCCGGGCCCGGTGCTCGGCGCGGGCGTCGCGACGGTGCTCCAGCCGCCACCCAGCCGCCTCCAGCCGCCAGCACAGGTCGGCGTCCTCGCCGGCCCGGGCGCGCTCGTCGAAGCCGCCGGCGGCGGCGAACGCCGCCCCGCGCACCGCGCAGTTGGCCGTCTGGGCGTAGGGGCCGGGGGCGGCGCCGAGGGCCTGGCCCTCCCCCATCTTTGCTCGCGTCACCGCCCAGCGACCGGCCAGGCCGGGACCGGCGGCCACGTCGACCAGGCCACCGGCGAGCACACCGACATCGGGGGGCGGCTCGGGCCACAGGTAGCGATCGAGCAGGTCGGGGGCCGGGGTCACGTCGGCGTCGAGGAAGACCAGCCAGGGCCCGCGAGCCGATCGGGCGCCGGCGTTTCGGGCCGCCGCGGGGCCGTGGACCGGACCGCCGGCGATGATCCGCAGCGGGGGGGCGGTGGCGTCCGGCGGGGGACGCGTGCCGGCGACGGCGCCCGACGCGCCGGGCCGGTCGTCGACGACGATGACCTCGTCGATCGCGGTGGTGTGCAGGCGGTTCAGGGCGCCCAGGACGCTGTCGAGCTCCTCCTGGGTGCCCACGAAGGGCACGATGACCGAGGCCCCGGCCCGTCCCCCGCCCACCGCGGCCGTCATCGGCCCGGGCAGAGCCCGGCGGTCAGCTCAGGCTCCGCCGGCCACGGCGGGCAGGATGGTGACCTCGCCGCCGTCGGGCACCTTGGTCTCCAGGCCCGCGCCGAAGCGGATGTCCTCGCCGCCCACGTAGACGTTGACGAAGCGACGAAGCCCGCCGTCCTCGGTGATGCGTCCGCGCAGCTCCTCGAAGCGCGCGAACAGGGCATCGAGCACCTCGCCTACGCTGGCGTCCTCGAGGTCGACGCCCACCTCAGCCTCGCCACCGGCGGCGGAGCGCAGCTGGGTGGGGATCTTCACCGTGATCGCCATGGCCAGACCGTGTCGATCCTCGTCGTCGCGACCATCTGGTGGCCCACTACGCGGTCACCGCCAGGCCGGCCTCGAAGGACTCCACCGTGGGGTCGATCTCCTGGGTGGCAAAGGTGCCGCGCACGGCGCCGATGGTCTTGAGCCCCTCGCCGGTGATGACCAGCACGACCCGCTCCCCGGGATCGATCTCCCCCCGCTCGGCGAGCTTGGTCAGGACTGCGGTGGTCACCCCGCCGGCGGTCTCGGTGAAGATGCCGGTGGTCTCGGCCAGCAGGCGGATCCCCGCGCGGATCTCCTCATCGGAGACGGCGTCGATGCCTCCGCCCGTGCGCCGGGCCAGCTCCAGGGCGTAGGGCCCGTCGGCCGGGTCACCGATGGCCAGCGACTTGGCGATGGTGTCCGGGCGCACCGGGCGGCAGACGTCCTGGCCGGCATCCCAGGCGGTGGCCACCGGAGCGCATCCGGCGGCCTGGGCGCCGTTGCACCGCGGAGTCTCCCCGGCCAGCAGCCCGACCTCGCGGAACTCGTCGAAGCCGCGAGCCACCTTGGTGAACAGCGAGCCCGAGGCCACCGGGCAGACGATCCGGTCGGGCAGCTCCCAGCCCAGCTGCTCGGCGATCTCGAAGCCCAGGGTCTTGGACCCCTCGGCGTAGTAGGGGCGCAGGTTGACGTTGACAAACGCCCAGTCGCGCTCGGCACAGAGCTGGGTGCAGAGCCGGTTGACGTCGTCGTAGCAACCCCGGACGGCGACGAGCTTGGTGCCGTAGACCCCGGTGGCCAGGATCTTCTCCTCCTCCAGGTCGGCCGGGATGAAGACATAGCTGTCCAGCCCGGCCGCCGCGGAGTGGGCGGCGACGGCGTTGGCCAGGTTGCCGGTCGACGCGCAGGCGATGGTGGTGAAGCCCAGCTCCCGGGCGCGAGCGAGGGCGACCGAGACCACCCGGTCCTTGAAGGAGTGGGTCGGGTTGGCAGCGTCGTTCTTTACCCAGACCTCCCCCAGGCCCAGGCGCTCGGCGAGTCGGTCGGCCCGCACCAGGGGGGTGAAGCCGGCCGGCAGCGCGCTGTGCGCGGGGCCGTCGAGCGGCAGGAAGTCGCTGTAGCGCCAGATCGAGCTGGGGCCGGCCTGGATGCGTCGGCGCAGAGCCTGCGGATCAGCGCCGGAGCGGTCGCGGTAGCGGACCTCCAGCGGCCCGAAGCACTGCTCGCAGACGAAGCTCGCCTCGAGCGGGTAGGACGTCCGGCATTCCTTGCAGATCAGGGACTCAGTCGTTGCCATCTATGAAGAACCTCCGCCGGGCTGTGGCAGAGGCTCGTGTGGACGAGTCCCTGTCCACATCTCCCAGGCCATTGAATTGGAGCCTGATGGAATTGGCACCGTTCCGACGCTCACACGTCGGATGGTTGCCGGGGCTTCATAGGGCCAGTTCCCTCCACCCCTCGCGATGCGGCGTACTGCTATGTGGGGGGCAGGTTAGCGCACCCTGCGGGCGATCGCCAGTCGGTGAGCGGGGTATCACCCTCCCAAACCCGGCGAGAGGACACGAGATGGAGATCGAGCACATCGAGGAATGGCGCGGACAGGCCGTCGTCGACCCCGACGGCGAAAAGGTGGGCAAGCTCGAGGAGGTCCTCTTCGACGGCAACGACGCGCGCCTGGGCTGTGTCGGAACTGGGTTGTTCGGCCGCAAGCTGACCCTGATCCCTCTCGAGGGCGCGACCCTGGGGCGTCAGCACGTGCGCATCGCCTTCCCGCGCGACACGGTCAAGAACGCCCCCACCCTGGAGCCCGACACGCCGGTCACCGGCGAGCTCGAGCGATCTGCCCTCAGCCACTACGGCCTCGAGGCGCCGGACCGGGGCGGCGAGCCGGTGACTTACGAGAGCAGCCAGACGCGCGAGCGCCACGCCGAGGAGCGCCGGCAGGCCCAGGTGCGCGCGCGCGAGCTGGAGGAGAAGGCCGAGCAGGCAGCGGCCGACGCCCAGGAGGCGCGAGGCCGCGCCGACGAGGCAGAGCAGGCCGCACGCCAGGCCGAGGACCGCCGCCGCGAGGCCGAGGCGGAGGCGGAGGCGGCGCGCAGCGAGGTCGCGGAGGCCTGAGGGTCGGCCTGCAGGCGCCCGTGGAACAGGAACTCGACGCCGGTGGCCGCGCCGATCTCGGCCATCGGGCCGCCCGCGGCCGGCCCGTCGCCGGGGGTAACGGCGTTGGCAGGGCGGTGTTTTCAGCCCCGTGCCAGCAGCGACCGACCTCCTCGAGCAGCTCGCCGTCAGCGTCGGTGGCCGCGCGACCCCGAGCAAGCGGGCCCTGGTCATCGCCAACCCGTACGCCACGACGGTCTCCGACCGGCTGCGCAACCTGGTGGTCTACGCCTCCGGGGCCGCTACGACGTCGAGGCGCGCGACACCCAGGAGCGCGGACACGCCACCGAGATCTGCCGCGAGGCGGCCCACGAGGGCTTCGACGTGGTCATCGCCTTCGGCGGCGACGGCACGGTCTACGAGGCGGTCGAGGGCCTGGCCGGCTCCCCCACCCCGCTGACCTGCCTGCCCGGCGGGGCGACCAACGTGTACTGCCGGATGCTCGGCGTGCCCACCGAGATCGTCGACGCGACCGAGCACCTGCTCGGCCTGGCCGACCGCTGGTCACCGCGGCCGGTCGACGTGGGGCGCGTCAACGGGCGCCACTTCGCCTTCTCGGCCGGTCTCGGCCTGGACGCCGACGTGGTGCGCCGGGTCGACAGCCACCCGCGGTTGAAGGCCCGCGCCGGCGAGTACTACTTCACCGCTGCCGCGGTCGGGACCTTCACCCGGCGCTACCTGCGCAACCCGCCAAACCTCGAGGTGACCCTGCCCGACGGTGGGACGCTGGCCGGCGTCACCGCCGTCGTCCAGAACACCGACCCCTACACGTGGTTCGGCTCGCGCCCGGTGCGGATCGCCGAGGGGGCGACGCTGACCGGCGGCACCCTGACGGGAGCCGTCCTGCGGCGCGCCAACCCGCTCGATGCCCCCGGCATCATCACTCGGGCGCTGGGGCGCCGGCGCCGGCTGCTCGATCACCGTCAGCTCGACGGCTTCTCCGAGGTCACCCGGGTCAGCGCCCGCTCGGTCGACGGGCGCCCGGTCGGGCTGCAGGTGGACGGCGATTGGCAGCGCCGGGTGACCGAGGCCCACTTCGAGGTCCTGCCCGGCGCGCTGCTGGTCGTGGGGTAGCCCGCGACCGCGGGCGTCGCGCGCTCCTGGCGCGGCAGCAGCGAGCGACCGCGGCCCATGGGCCTCACGCCCCTTGCCAGCGAGTGAACGTGCTGATCCGCTGGGCGACCTCGCGGCTCACCTCGGGCGGCGCGGCACCGATCCGGCGTCCGAGCCGGTCGTGGCTGATGGTGCGGACCTGGTAAGGCTCGACGTACCCGGCACGTACCGTCCGGCCGTGCGGGAGTTCGATACGGACGGCCGCCTGCCCGCGCGTCGTGGTGGTGATCGGCGCGATGATCGCCAACCGCGCCGGCGCGCGGTTGATCTCGTCGACTGAAACGATCAGCACGGGGCGTCTCTTTGCCTGCTCTGAGCCTACGGCCGGGTCGAGCGCGCCCCACCATACGTCCCCTTGCCGGGGCGCTACCTCCACCCGGAGAAGTCCTCGTCCGGGTCGAGCCCGTCACCAAGCGTGTGGTCCCAGGCGGCCACATCGGCGGCGATCGCTGAGGCCTGCGCGGTCAGGTCGTGCTCGACGGCATCCAGCAGCCGGTGCTCGTGGGCTTGGCGCACGAGCCGGTCGAGCGTGTCGATCGCACTCGCCTGCTCCTGCTGGGCGAGCTCGGCGAGGAGGTCGCGGGTCTCGGGTCGGGCTCGCATCATCACCGTTCTTGGCATACATCACAGTATACGCTTGCCGGTAGACGGATGGATTGAGCGCAGAGCGTTTGATGCGGAAGGCCGCTCATCGGGGCGGCCCCGGACCGAGGGTCGCCCCCACTGCCAGCGGGCTCGCAATCCTGCGCCGGACGGTCAGCCGCCGCTCGGGGTGACCCGGAAGGCGTCGAAGACGCCGTCGATGTGGCGCAGGCGATTGACCGTGCTGGAAAGCGCCGCGGTGTCGCCGACCTCCACGACGAAGCGGTTGCGCACCATCTGGTCCGAGACGACGCAGCGCGCCTCCAGGATGTTGATCCCCGCCTCGGCCAGGGTGCGGGAGAGATCCTCCAACAGCCGGTGGCGATCCCAGGCGTCGACGTGGAGCTCGACCCGGAAGGCGGTCTCCCCCTCCCCTGACCACAGCACCGAGGTGAAGCGGTCGGGATCCCGGCGCAGGGCGGAGACGTTGGGGCAGTCCTCGCGGTGGATGGTGATCCCCCGGCCGAGGGAGATGTAGCCGACGATCGGATCGCCGGGCACCGGGCGACAGCACTTGGCCAGGCGCAGCATGACGTCGTCGATGCCGTCGACCTCGATCCCGTACTGGGAGGAGGAGGCGGTCGGCCGGCGCGCCGGGCGCTTGGAGGTGCGCAGGAGATCCGAGGCGGCGGTCTGTTCGCCCTCGGCCGCCTCGCCCTGCTTGAGGCGCTGCATGACCTTGTTGACCACGACCTTGGTGGAGACCTTGGCCCCGCCCAGGGCGACGTAGAACTCCGCGGCGGTGCGGAAGCCCATCTCGCGGATGACGTGGGCCAGCAGCGGGGAGGAGACGATCTTCTGCGCCGGCAGGCCCTGGCGGCGCAGCTGCTCCTGGAGCTGCTCGCGTCCGGCGTGCTCGGAGTCCTGGCGGGCCTCGGCCTTGAACCACGCCCTGATCTTGTTGCGCGCCCGCGTTGTCTTGACCAGCGCCAGCCAGTCCCGCGAGGGGCCGCGCTCCCGCTTGGAGGTGAGCACCTCGACGATGTCGCCGGAGTGCAGCTCGTAGTGCAGGGGGACGATCTTGCCGTTGACCCGCGCCCCGACGCAGCGGTGCCCGACGTCGGTGTGGACCTCGTAGGCGAAGTCCAGCGGCGTGGCCCCGGCAGCCAGTGACTTGACCTCGCCCTTGGGGGTGAAGACGAACACCTCGTCCTCGAAGAGGTCGACCTTGAGGGTCTCCATGAACTCCCGTGGGTCAGAGAGCTCCTGCTGCCAGTCCAGCAGCCGCCGCAGCCAGCGCAGCTTCTCGTCGGCCTGCGACGGGTCCGACGGGTCGCGGGCAGCCGCCCCGGTCGTCTGCTTGTAGATCCAGTGAGCAGCGACGCCGTACTCGGCCATGTCGTGCATCTGGCGGGTACGGATCTGGATCTCCAGCGGCCGGCCCTCGGGCCCGATCACCGTGGTGTGCAGCGACTGGTACATGTTGAACTTGGGCATGGCGATGAGATCCTTGAACCGCCCGGGCAGGGGCTTCCACAGCGAGTGGATCACGCCCACCGCGCCGTAGCAGTCCTTCACCGACTCGACGATCACCCGCATCGCCGTGAGGTCATAGATCTCGTTGAACTCCCTGCCCTTCTTGGTCATCTTGGAGTAGATGGAGTAGAAGTGCTTGGCCCGGCCCGAGATCTCAGCCTCGATGCCCAACGCCTCCAACTCCTTGGCCAGGTACTCCCCCGCCTTTGTCACGTAGCGCTCGCGCTCCTCGCGCTGCTGGTTGACCTGGCCCTTGATCTCCTGGTACTTGCGCGGGTGCAGGGTGGCGAACGCGAGATCCTCCAGCTCCCACTTGATGGCGTGGATGCCCAGGCGATGGGCGATCGGCCCGTAGATGTCCAGCGTCTCCTTGGCCTTCTCGATCTGCTTCTGCTTGGCCATGGCGCCGATGGTGCGCATGTTGTGCAGGCGGTCGGCGAGCTTGATGAGGATGACCCGGATGTCGGAGGCCATCGCCACCATCATCTTGCGGTAGTTCTCAGCCTGGGCCTCGTCGCGAGACTGGAAGGTGATGCCGGTCAGCTTGGTCACTCCGTCGACCAGCGCGGCGATCTCCTCGCCGAAGCGCTCGGAGACCTCCTCCAGCGACGCCGAGGTGTCCTCCACGGTGTCGTGCAGCAGCGCCGCGCAGAGCGTCTCGGTGTCCAGGCGCAGCCCGGCGCAGATCTTGGCCACGCCGACGGGATGGACGATGAAGTCCTCGCCCGACTTGCGCCGCTGGTCGGCGTGGTGCTCGCAGGCGAAGACGAACGCTCCCTCCACCTGGGCGCGGTCGATCGTCGTCGTGGCCTCCCCGGCGTGCTCCTCGACGATGGCGAACAGGTCGCCCAGCAGCCGCCGCTCGACCTGGGTCAGATCGGCGCGCTCGACCGCCGGCCCCTGACCGCCGCGGGCGTCCACCGCCGTCCGCGGGGGCACCAGCGTGGCCGCGCCCTCGCCCGTCGCTACGCCGCCTTCGCGTCGGCGACGCTCAGCCATCGCCGCCCCTCCTCGAGTCTCGCCCGGCAGGCACGGAAGGTCGCCGAGCGCTCCAGGGCCACGCGGGCTGCCGGGGGTGAGCACAAGGTGACGCGATCGCCACCCGGGTCGAGGACGGCGAGGCCGAGCTCATGCAGGACGACGAGCAGACGCTGGCCAAGCGCCGGTGACCACGGACGGGCACCGTCTCCGCGCAGGGCAGCCTCCAGCGCGGGTCCCTCGACACCGCCGCTGCCCCGCAGCCTGCGGTAGAGCGTGGCGAGCGGAGCGCGCAAGTCGTACTCCTGCTCGAGCACATGGCCAGCAAAGCGTAGCTCAGGCTCTCCCCAGGCGAGGTGGGTGAAGCCGGTCGGCGGCCCACGGCGCAGCGCGCGGTCCTGGGCGTGACCGGCCGGGGGATCGAGGGCCACCAGGTGCGTCGCCCCGAACGCCGGCGCGGAGTCCTGGGCCAGCTCCTCGTGGCTGGCCAGGGCGAAGCCGCCAAGGCGGCCGGCGAGCCCCTCGAGACGGCGCTCGACGTCGGCGCATGCCACGAGCACGGTCTCGCCGGTCGCGACAAGGGCGCCCAGGGTCCCGGCCAGGCCACGGCCGCGGCTGTCACAGACCGTGCGTCCGGTCTCCGGCGCGAGCGCGGACGCGGCCGGCGCGAGCGTGGCCGGCCCCGGTCCGAGCGTGGCCGGCCCCGGTGCGAGCGTGGCCGGCCCCGGTGCGAGCGTCGCCGGGCGCGTCACGGGAGCCGGCGCACATGGGCGGACGCCACGGACGACGATCCGCGGCTCCTCGACGCCCGCCCAGCGGTGGCGCTCGAGACCGGCGACGACATCGACCGGCACCCCCGGCCGAGCGGGGGCGCGCCCGCCCTGGCCGAAGCAGACGGCGCGGGAGCGCACGCCGCCGGCCTGCAGGGTGAACCGGGCGTGGCGCCCTTCCCCCATCGCCGTCGCCTCCGAGAAGCTCGCGGCGCACACCAGGAGGGCGGGATCGGGGTTGCCGTGGCCGAACGGGGCCAGCGCCTCCAGGCCCTCGGCCAGCGCCAGGTCGAGCTCGTCCCCGCCGGCCACCGCGTCCACCTCCAGCTCGGGCACGAGCGCGTCGCCGTCAAGGCTGGCGGCGGCATGGGCCTCGAGGCCGGCGCGAAGGTCGCCGACCGCGCTGGTCTCGATCTCCAGGCCGGCGGCGGCGCGGTGGCCGCCGAAGCGCACGAGGTGCGAGCGGACGGCGGTCAGCCCGGCGAGCAGGTCATAGCCCGGGATGCTGCGCCCCGACCCGGTGCCCCGGTCGCCGTGCAGGGCGATGGCCACGACCGGACGGTGGTGGCGCTCGGCCAGACGGCCGGCCACGATGCCGACGACGCCCCGATGCCAGTCCTCGCCGGCAACGACATAGGCGGGGCGCTGGCCCGCGGCGCTGACCTGGGCCTCGGCCGCGAAGCCCATCCGGGTCTCGATGGCCCGGCGCTCGCGGTTGAGCGCATCGAGCTCATCGGCCACGGCTGCAGCGCGGTCCGGGTCCGTGCAGCGGACCAGCTCCAGCGCGGCGTCGGCCCGAGCCACCCGCCCGGCGGCGTTGATCCGGGGAGCCAGCCCGAAGCCGATGGCTCGGGCGTCGAGGCGACCCGCGTCACACCCGGCCACGCTCATCAGCGCCCGCAGACCGGGCCGGGCGGTCGTGGCCAGGGCGCGCAGTCCCTCCCGCACCAGCCGGCGGTTCTCGCCGCGCAGCGGGACGACGTCAGCGACGGTGGCCAGAGCCACGAGGTCCAGCGCCGCGTCGGCGCGGTGCTCGTCCTCGCCCGCGGCCCGCAGCAGGGCGGCGGCCAGACGATGGGCCACCCCGGCCGCGCACAGCTCGGGGCACGGGTACCGGCCGAGGGCGGGATGGACGATGGCCGCATCGGGCAGAGCACCATCGGCCCGCGGCGCGTGGTGGTCGCAGACGATCGCGTCGAGCCCGGCGGCGCGGGCGGCCGCCACCTCAGCCACCGCGGTGATCCCACAGTCCACGCAGAGCAGGCAGCCGGTGCCCCGCCCGGCCAGGCGCTCGACGGTGGCGGTGCTGAGCCCGTAGCCGTCCTCGCGCGCGGGAAGGTGCCAGTCGACCCTGCCGCCCAGTCCCTCGATCGCCTCGAGCAGGATCGCCGTCGAGCACACCCCGTCGACGTCGTAGTCGCCGTGGACGGTGATGCGCGTGCCGACCCGGATGTGGCCCAGCAGGCGCTCGGCCGCATCTGCCAGTCCCCCGAACTCCTCGAGGCGATGGCGCTCGTCGGCGGCCAGCCAGTCCCGGGCGCGCGCCGGGTCGGCCAGGCCACGACGGACCAGCACCTGGGCGACGACCGGAGACACCCCCAACTCGATCTCCAGCCGCCGTACCGACCCGTAGGGCGCCGGGCGGATCGCGATGCGCGGGCGCGGGCGCCGGGCCGATCCGCCAGGAGCGTCGGAAACCGGGGCCGCCGCCGCATCGGCGGCGGGGCGCGTGACACCGCCGCGGACCGCGCTCACGACCGGGCCCTCGGCGCGCGGCGCGCGGGGCGGCCCCGTCAACGCATCGGCGACTTGCGACATGGCACCCACCGTACGGGGGCCACCCGACGGATCCGCGACCGGCGCGAAGCGCGTTGGGGGCTCGGCGATCTGACCCGTTCGGAAGGCTCGCCGGGGGCGCGACACCGTGCCTTTCGAAGGTCAGCGCACCAGCCGGCAGCTGCTCAGCCACCGACGAGCGGCACGGCCAGCCCGAGCTGGTCGATGAGCGGTCCGCTCGGTCCGAGCACCCGCAGGCGATAGCGGGTGTCCGGGTTGCCCGGCAGCGCGGCGCGGCGATCGATCACCTGGCCGGGCGCGACGCTGACAATCGTCCCCGGGCCGCCACCCCCCGTCGCGTCGACGGTGGTGAGGGCGGCGAAGCGCCCGCCGGGCGCAGCTGCCTCCAGCATCACCAGACGCGGTGCGGGGAAGCCCCGGAGCCGGCCCCACAGCCGCAGCGTGCCGCCGGCGCGCAGGGCCAGCAGGCCGATCCGGAACGTCGTGGCCGCCGGCTTGGCGGTTCCGTCGGCCCTCTCCAATCCCGACCGCCACTCGCCGGCCTGCTCGTGGGCCCCGGCTCCCGCCGGGGTGGCGGGGATGATGTCGCGAAGCAGGAACTGGGCGAAGCTGCGCACGCCCGGGGTCTGCCAGGCCAGGAACTCCGACCAGGTGAGAAACCGGGCCTGATCGTAGGGGCCGAAGGGCGCGCGCACCGAGCGGGGTCCCGTCTCGTATCCGTCCTCGGTAATCCACAGGTTGGCCAGGCCGGGCGCGAGGCGACCGCGGGCGACGAGCTGCCCCAGCAGGCGCGCGAGGCGCGGCAGCTCCCCGATCTGGGCGTCGTCCGGACGGCCCGGGTCCACGGCATCGGGCAGGGTGCGCAGGGAGTAGGGGTGGTGGGCCCAGCCGTCGCCCGGGACGGGCTGGAAGCCGCGGCAGTCCGGGCTGCGCAGCGTTCGCAGGCGACTGTCGACGCAGGCCAGGGCGCGGACGAAGGCGAGCGGCGGGACCCCGTCGGAGCCCGTGTCCTGGCTGGCCGATGCTGCGGTGGCCCCGACCAGGACGGTGGCGTCGGGTCGCGCCCGCTTGATCGCCGGGTAGGCGGCGTCGACCATCGTCCGGTAGGCGGCGGGGCTCGCCGGCGAGCGGTGGGCACCGCCACCCGACCACTGGGGCAGCAGGAAGCCGGGATGATTGGGCTCGTTCCACAGGGTGAGGACGTCGACGCGGGGCAGCGGCCTCGGGCCCAGGGGCAGGATGGCGGCCGGCGACAGCAAGGTTCCCAGTCCCGCGAGCCCCCCCGGAGGGTTGCTCTGACCGAGGAGCTCGGCGAGGAACTGGTCGTCGGAGCCGTTGGGGACGAGCACCGGGAGCGCGTCGGGCGAGGTGGCGGGCACGAAGCTGCCGCTGTAGCGGCGCGCGACCGCCACCGCGAAGTCGCGGAAGGCGCCCGGATCGATATCGGTCCGCGCCCGCGGGCCGGGCGGGTCCGACGCTGCCCAGTGCGGGGCCCAGAAGCCGACGTCGATCATCACCTTCAGTCCGTAGTGCGGGGCGAGGCTCACCACCCGGTCCAGCGCTGCCCACCGCGTCGCGTCGTAGGCGGCGGGATCGGTGGCATCGAAGGACGGGCGGGTGGCCGAGTCCGGAGTGCGAGTCATGACCGACCACCCGGCGGTGACGCGGACGCGATCCACACCCAGGGCCCGCAGCTCAGCAAGGGTCTCCTGCACCACGGGCTCGGGCCGGTACAGGAGCTGGGCGTCGTCCTGGAGGATGGTCTCCAGGGCCGGTGCGACGCGCGCGCTGCCCGGCGCGGGGCCCACGAACAGCATCGTGAGCATGGCGGTGGCGATCAGGATGGGGCGCGCTGCCGCGCGGAGGAGCCGGGGGCCCCGGGCGCGACGCGACGCCGGGGCGCCCTCAGGACGGACCGGGCGAGGTCGGGCGCGGGACGGCGGCTCGCTGCGCATCCGAGCTCTCGCCCCCGACCCCCCGCCGCGCTACCTACGCCTCGCGGGCGCGGCGCATACCGACGAGGAAGACCAGGGCGAGCCCGACAGCCGCGCCCGGGGCGGCCTCCAGCGCGGTGGAGAGGTGGGTGGCGTGACGGCCCGGTACGGCGATGCCGTTGAGCAGGAAGCCGAGGACGATCGCCCCCACCAGCGCCCCGCAGAACGCGCCGACGATCCCGCCCCAGAAGCGATCGGGAACGAAGATGGTGAAGTGCCAGATGGCCAGGCCCATCATGGCCCAGGCGAGCAGGCCCATCAGCGGCGCCCGTGCCGGCGGTTGCGCGGCTTCTTTGCCTTGTTGCGCGGCTTGGGCGGCCCGCTGCGACCCAGGGCGCCGAGCGTGGCCCCGCCGGGTGCGTCGGGCTCCTGGAGGCGGTCGGCGTTCGGGTCCTGCTCCGCGACGATCGGCCCGGCGGTGCCCCCGACGTCGAGGTCGGCCACCAGGTCGTCGAACTCGTCCTTGGAGATCTGGCCATCGGGCCGGTCGGGCTCTGAGAGCCGGCGCGCGGGCCGGCGGGGACGCTCGGGCTCGACATCGGCCGGCGCCGACCTCGACGTGACGGCGTAGGCGGGCAGGACGCCAGCGTTCTCGCGGCGGATGCGCTCCAGGCGCCGGTGGTAGACCGGCTCGCGCTCCTTCCAGTGGGTGAGCACGGGGGAGGCGATGAAGATCGAGGAATACGCGCCCGACGCCACGCCGACCAGCAGCGCGAAGGCGAAGTCCTTCAGCGTGTCCCCGCCGAAGAGCAGCAGCGCCATGACGGGCAACAGCGTCGAGAAGGTGGTGGCCAGCGACCGGGTGAGCACCTCGGCCATCGAGCGGTTGACGATCTGGGAGAAGGCCGCCCGCGGCATGCGGGGGACGTTCTCGCGCACACGGTCGAAGACGATGATCGTGTCGTACAGCGAGTAGCCCAGGATGGTGAGCAGCGCCGCGACCGTCGACGAGGTCACCTCCCGGCCGGTGAGCGAGTAGACCCCTGCGGTGATGAGCAGGTCGTGCATCAGGGCGATGAGCACCGGAACGGCGAACTTCCACTCGAAGCGCAGGGCGATGTAGGCGGAGATGACGATCAGCGAGGCGATGATGGCGATGATCGCCAGCCGGGCGATCGTCTTGCCGAAGGTCGGACCGATGAACGTGCTGGTGAACGTCGGCGTCACCCCGTAGCGAACGTTCAGCGCCTTGCGCACGGCGTCGAGCTTGTCGTTCTGCAACTGGCGGGAGGAGATCTGGAAGGCGTTGGTGCCCAGCGTCTTGTCGGACTTGCGCTGGACCTGGGAGTCGCTGATGCCCTGGCTGCGCATCACGTCGCGCACGCCGTTCTCATCGGCGGGACGGACGAGCGCCGTGGTGATGCGCGTGCCCGACTCGAAGTCGATGCCGAACTTCAGGCCGTTGCCACCGATCGACAGGGCGCCGATGAGCAGGATGCACCCCGACAGCGAGAAGAACCACTTCGACGAGCCCATGAAGTCGAAGTGCCAGCGACGGCGTAGCGGCCCGGCCCCTAGGGCGGCGGGGTGGGAGATCATCCGCGAGCGCCCCATCGCGCCCAGGGCAGCCTGGGTGGCCAGCACCGCGGTGAACAGCGAGACGAGGGTCCCGATGCCCAGGGTGAAGGCGAAGCCCTTGATCCCGGCTGTGGCCAGGAGGAAGAGGATGAACGCCGTCATCAGCGTCACGACGTTGGCGTCGATGATCGCCGCGAAGCCGCGGCGATAGCCGTCGGCGATGCCGCGGGGGACGTTCTTGCCCGAGCGGATCTCCTCCTTCACCCGTTCGAAGATCACGATGTTCGCGTCAGCGGCCACCCCGATGGTGAGGATCAGCCCGGCGATGCCGGGCAGGCTGAGAGTGACCGGTATGAGTTTGATCAGGGCGAAGAAGTAGAGCGCGTAGATGGCCAGGGCACCCACGGCCACGGCCCCGAGCACGCGGTAGAGCCCGACCAGGAAGATCACGACGACCAGCAGCCCGACGCCACCGGCCAGCAATCCCTGGTTGAGCGCCTGCTTGCCCAGGGTGGCTGACACCTGGGACTTCGAGATCAGCTTGAGCTTGATGGGCAGGGCCCCGTCCTGGAGCAGGCTGGCCAGCTGCTGGGCCGAGCTGATGGTGAACCCGCCGCTGATCTGCGAGCCGGTGTCGCCGATGCCCCCGGCGTTGCGCGGGTCGGTGAAGTCGATGCGGGGGATCGAGATCAGCGTGTTGTCCAGCGCGATGGCGAAGTGGCCGGCGTACTGATTGGCCGAGATGGGGTCGTTCAGCGGCGCCCCGGCGATGGCCGCGGTCTCGCGGCCACGGTTGTAGATGGCCGAGGTGATCTTCTTAAAGGCACTGCGGGCCCGATCGGAGGAGAAGTCGAAGGTGACGGCGGGCTCGTTGCTCTGGGGGTCCTGCTGTTCCTTGGGACCCGCTATGTCGGTGCCGTTGAGCGTCGGGCAGTCGTTGAGGACGTAGTAGCGATCCGGCGAGGCCGGGGGCAGTCCGGCCGACCGCTTGTCGACCTGCAGGACGACGCTGCCCTCGGCGACCTTGACCACGCGCTCGCCTCCAAACAGCGCCAGCGACGCACCGAAGCTCGGCGTCGGGTGGGTCCCGGGCGGGGCGCCGCGCTCGCCGACCAGGTCGACGGGCGCCGCCTCAGGGCCGGCGACCACGGTGTGAGCCGTGTCGTTGACCAGGTAGTACTGGTCCCCGACCGACGCCGGGCGGCTGCAGCTCTGGGCTCCCAGGGTGCGCTTTGAGGCGCGGAGGACCGCGTCGTAGCGGGCCAGCGCAGCGACCCCGGCCTCGGGATTGCCGCCGCCGGTGACCGACTGGTTGCCGGGGTCCGAGCGCCCGTTGGGACCGACGACGTTGGGCTCCCAGTCATAGAAGAACAGCTGGGCCACCTGACCGACCTGAGCCTCGGCGCGCCTCTCGTCCTTGACCCCGGGCAGGCCGACGTCGATCTGATTGGAGCCCGATACCTGGATCTCGGGCTCCGCGACGCCGAGGCGGTCGACGCGCTTGCGCATGATGTCCACCGCCCGGGTGAGGGAGTCCTGGGTCACCGTCGGCTGCTGGGGGGTGGGCTCGCCCTGGTAGACGAGCTCAACGCCGCCCTTGAGGTCCAGGCCCAGGCGAGTTTGCTTGTGCAGCACCGACAGGCCGGGGACGTTGACGATGACCAGCAACGAGCCGACCAGCAGCAGCGTCACGGCGGCCAGGACGATCCGGTTGCGGACGCGATCGACCATCAGTGGCCCACTAGTGCTTGTCCGGGGTCAGGACGACGAGGAGGCCTCCGTCGTCGTCGTAGGCGGGGAACAGGTCGGCGGTGGCCGCGTGGACGTGGTGGCCCTCGGGGTGGACGGTGACCTTCTTGTTGAGGACGCGCACACCCCACTCCAGCGCCGTGGCCACGTGGTCGTCGTCGTTCTCGAAGGCGAGACCGAGCACCTCGGCCACCGGCCGCCCCATGACCCGCTCGTCTCCCAGGCCGGTCAGCTCACCCGAGCCCCGCCCGCAGGCGATCACCCGACCCTCGCCGTCGCAGACGAAGAAGGCGGCGTCGGGCGCCGGGTAGTAGTCGTCCAGCAGCTCGAAGAGGAAGCCGAACCCGCACTTCTCGCAGCCCTTGGGCTCGCGCCGGAAGCCGGCCAGGCGATCGGTCGACGTCGAGCGGTTGCCGCAGTTGGGGCAGATGAAGTGGTTGGCCATCAGCGGACGACGGGAGATTAGACGCCGTGCCTGGGCGGCATCCTGCTCGGGGCAGAACACCTCGGCGCTGGCGAGGGTGCGGCCCGTCGCACGCCGCGCCCGACGGGCTCAGAACAGGGCGGGCGCTCCCTCGGGCGGGGTCAGCCCAAGGTGCTCGTAGGCCCGGGGGGTGGCCATCCGCCCCCGGGGGGTTCGCTGCAGCAATCCGCAGACGAGCAGGTAGGGCTCGTAGACATCCTCGATCGTGCCCGCCTCCTCCCCCACGGCGACGGCCAGCGTGCTCAGGCCGACCGGGCCGCCCCCGAAGCGCTCGCAGAGGGCCGAGAGGATCTCCCGGTCCAGGCGGTCCAGGCCGGCGGCGTCGACTTCCAGGAGGTCCAGGGCCGCGCGGGCGGTGCCCTCGTCGATCGTGCCGGCGCCACGGACCTCGGCGAAGTCCCGCACGCGCCGCAGCAGCCGGTTGGCCACCCGCGGGGTGCCCCGTGACCGCGCAGCGATCGCGCCGGCCCCGGCGTCGGAGACCTCGACGCCGAGGATGGCGGCCGAGCGGTGGACGATCCGGGTGAGCTCGGCCGGGCGGTAGGGCTCGAGGCGGTGCTGGAGGCCGAAGCGGTCGCGCAGCGGGGTGGTGAGCAGGCCGGCCCGTGTCGTGGCGCCGATCAGCGTGAAGGGGGGAAGCTCGAGGGTGACGATCCGGGCCCCGGCCCCCTGTCCCACCGTGATGGGCAGCCGGCCGTCCTCCATCGCCGGGTAGAAGGTCTCCTCCAACGCCCGCGGCAGCCGGTGGATCTCATCGACGAAGAAGACGGTCCGCGGCTCCAGCGCGGTCAGGTAGGCCGCCACGTCGCCCTTGCGCTCCAGGGCGGGTCCCGCCGTCGAGACGAAGGGCACCTCGAGCTCGGCGGCGATGATCGCCGCCAGCGAGGTCTTGCCCAGCCCGGGCGGACCGGCGAGCAGGACGTGGTCCAGCGCCTCGTCGCGCCCCCGGGCGGCACGCAGCGAGATGGCGATCTGGGCCCGCAGCGCCTCCTGGCCAACGAAGTCCTCGAGCCGGCGCGGGCGCAGCGAGCGCTCGGCGGTCTCCTCGTCAACCAGGGGGTCGGGCGTTCCGACGCGCGGGACGCTCATCGCCGCGCCGCCCGAAGCGCGTGGGCGATGAGCTCCTCGGCGCTCTCGCCGGGCGCGGCGTCGAGCAGGCTGTCGGCCTCGGCCAGGCTGAAGCCCAGACCCAGCAGGCCCTCCCGGGCCACGGCGCGCGGCTCGTCGGGGGCGGGCGCCGGCCCGCCGGTGTCGGATGGCACCGTGGCCGCGACCTTCTCACGCAACTCGGCCACGATGCGCTCGGCGGTGCGCCGGCCCACGCCTGGGGCGGCGCGAAACCGCTCGGTGTCGGCGGCGGCCAGGGCGGCGATCAGCTCCCGGGGCGAGCCACCGGACAGGACGGCCAGGGCGACCTTGGGGCCGACGGCCTGGACGCCGAGCAGCAGCCCGAACAGGTCGCGCTCCTCCTCGCTGGCAAAGCCGTAGAGGGTCATGGCGTCGTCGCGGACGATGAGGTGGGAATGCAAGGTCACCGGGCGTCCGGCCGCGGGCACCTGGCGCAGGGTCTCGGCCGAGATCGCCAGCCGGTAGCCCACCCCGCCGCAGTCGACGACGACATGGTCGGGACGGCGGACGACCACCTCGCCGCGAACCAGGGCGATCAAGTTCGGGCCAGGGCCCGCTCCAGGGGCCCCCGGTTGGCGTGGCACAGGGCGACGGCGAGGGCGTCGGCGGCATGGTCGGACGCCGGCAGGGTGGCCAGGCCCAGCAGGCGGCCCACCATGGCCCCCACCTGGGGCTTGGCCGCCCGTCCCGAGCCGCAGACCGCGCCCTTGACCTGCTGGGGGGTGTACGAGGCGCAGGGGATCCCGCGCTGGCCGGCGGCCAGCAGCACCACCCCGCGCGCCTGGCCGACGGCGAACGCGCTGCGGGCGTTCTGGCCGAAGTAGACGTCCTCCAGGGCGACGGCCGCCGGCTGGTGGCGGTCGAGCAGCTCGGCCACCTCAGCGTGGATCTGGGCCAGCCGGCGCTCGGCCGGCGCCCCGGCGGCGGTCTCGATGACGCCTTCGGCCAGCGCCCGGGGGTTCCCGGGGCGGCCGCCTTCGACAACGCCGTAGCCGGTGTTGGCGGTGCCAGGATCTATGCCGAGGACGATCACGTCACCCGGGATTCTGCGCCGAGGGCCGGATGCCTACGCGGCGTGGCCCCAGCTGACCCGGAGTGCTGAGCCTTGGCGGAGTCTGCGGGGGTCCTTGTGTCGACTTGAGGACGCCCTGCGGCGGGGCTGCGACGCCGGCGACGCGCGTGCTCGCCCAATCGGACGCGTGGAGCCCCGATAACTTCCCGCTGCCCGGTCCCCGGCGCAGGCCTACGAACCGAGGCCGAGCCAGGCGCTGTCGTCGCGCCAGCGGGCCGCGCGCAGGGCCGCCGGCACTGGCACGGAAGCCCGGGCCGTCGCCGCCGTGGCCGCCCCGGCGGTACGGACGATGGGGTTGGCGAGCCGGAAGCGACCGCTGACGTGGGCACCGCCGAGGGTGCCGATGATGCGCCCGCGGCGGATGCGCAACCGGCCGGTGGTCCCGCGGGCGGCAACGGTGACCACCGCGCCCGTCCCGCCGATGGTCCCGCTGACCGCGACGCCGGAGACGTAGGTGTACCCCCTCAGGCGCAGCCGCGCGCGTGAGACGCCCAGCGTGCCGGCCCGCAGCCCCCCCAGCGTGGCCGAGGCGCCCGGTCCCCCGTAGAAGAAGGCCTCGCGCAGGGCGTCGGCCACGGTGTCGAGCACGGCGCGAGCCACGCGGCCACGCTGGCCGCGCGCGCCGAGGGGCCTCAGGCCGCCCAGCCCGCTGGGGACGGGCGGGGCGATCCGGACCTGCACCGCGGGCAGCCCACAGGCGGCGGGGACCTGGGGCGCCCCGAGCAGGAATGAGCCGATGGCGGGCGCGGCGCAGCTCTGCGCGTTGGCCAGCACGGCATGACCGGTGCCGGCGGCCACCAGCCGGGTGGCGTGGGGGAAGGCGCCGGCCACGCCGGCGGCCTCCTCCGCGGGGGTGCGCAGGTCGTCGGCCCCCGACAGGGTGAGGACGGGGACGTCGGGCACCGGTCCGGCCAGGCTGGGAGGCGGCGGGTCCCCGGGCCAGAACAGGCAGTGCTGGATGAGGCTGTCGCCGCGGACGATGCCCCCCGGGAAGCCGCCGAACGCGCCCGCCGGCTGGGCGGCCAGCACCCCGTCGAGGGCCTTCAGCCGCCCCAGTGGGCCCAGGCTGCGCGCCCAGGGAAGGGGAAGCTCTTCACAAAAGGTGTCAATGAAGACCACGTCGTTCTCGAGCGCCGCCGACGCGTCGCCGGGCGCCGCGCCCACCGGTGCAGCCGGCCGGTCGCCGGCCACCGCGCCCACCGGTGCAGCCGGCCGGATGGCCGGACGGTCGCTGCCCCCCGGCGAGCTCGCGGCCCGATCCACCAGCCGGGCCAGGGGGGCGGAGTCCCCCCGCCGGGCCGCCCCCGCCGCGGCTGGGAGGTCGGCGCGCAGGGCGGGATTGAAGTCGCCGGACAGCAGCAACCCCAGGATGTCCCCGGAGACCAGGGTCACCCGCAGCCGCCGCCCGTGGCGGTCGACGAACCGCGCGCGCAGCGGACGGTGCACCACCCCGTCGGCCACCGCGGCCAGCTTGGCCGCCGGGTTCGCCAGTCGGCCCGGGCATCCCCCCACCCGGCAGGCGTCGCCCAGCACGCGCGGCACCGCCTGCAGCGTCGGGCGGTCAAGCGAATCGGGGCCGTCGACCGCGAGGACCGAGTCCAGGATCAGCCGGGCGACGTGGGTGGGGTAGCGCACGGCGTAGGCCTCGGCCACCTTTGTCCCGTAGGAGGTGCCGTCGAGGGTCAGCTTGTCGACGCCGAGGGCGCTGCGCAGCGCCTCGAGGTCATCGACCGAGTCGGTGGTCCGGAAGAAGACCCGGTTGGGCCCCAGCTCCCGGGCGCAGCCCTGGGTGTCGGCGATCAGCCCGCTGCCGGAGTGAAGCGCGGCGCAGCGCAGCAGCCCCGAGGCGCCGGTCCCGCGCAGATCGACGGTGACCAGGTCGAGGTTGGCCGCGGTCAGGGCCGGGCCCAGCGCGCCCTGGAAGACGCCCAGCAGGGGGTTGCCGGCCTGGCCCGGGCCGCCGGCCAGGACGAGGAACACGCCGTGGGGGCCGGCGCCCCCGTGGGGGATGCGGGCGATGGCCAAATTCAGCGTCCCCGGCGCGCGCCCCGAGTGGTCCAGGGGGACGGGCACGGTGGCACAGCCTGCGCCCGCCGGGCCGCAGGGAGTGAAGGTCACCGCCGCCCGCGCGGCCGACGCGCCCCCCAGGGTGCCGATGAGCGCGGCGAGGACGGCGAGCGTGGTGGAGCGATGTGAGCGCATGCGAGAGCGGGGGCGGTCAGCCCGCGACGCGCTCCAGGACGGAGGCCTCGACATCGAAGTTGGCATGGACCGCGTCCACGTCGTCATTGTCCTCGAGACCCTCGATCAGGCGAATCAGCCGACCGGCCTCCTCCTCGCCCACGGGCACGCGCACCGACGGGCGCTGGACGGCCTCGGCGCTCTGCATCTCCACCCCAGCCGCCTCGAGCGCCCGGCGCACGGCGGTCAGGTCCCCGGGGGCGCAGACCACCTCGAGGACGTCGTCGTCCTCGACGATGTCCTGCGCACCCGCATCGATGGCCGGCATGAGCTCTTCCTCTCCGTAGTGTGCGGCGTCGACGACGACGGAGCCCTTCTTCTCGAACAGGTAGGCGACCGAACCGGGCTCGCCGAGGGTGCCGCCCTGCTTGGAGAGCAGGTGGCGCACGTCGGCTCCCGTGCGGTTGCGGTTGTCGGTCACCGCCTCGATGAGCAGGGCCACCCCACCGGGTCCGTAGCCCTCATAGACCACCCGCTGCAGGGCGTCGGCATCGGCGCCCTCGCCGGTGCCCTTGCCGATGGCGCGCTCGATGTTGTCCTTGGGCATCGACGCCTCGCGGGCCTTCTGAACGGCGAGGGACAGGGGGGCGTTGGCCTCAGGATCGCCCCCACCCTCCTTGGCGGCGACCTGGATGGCCCGGGAGAGCTTGGTGAAGGCCGCGCCGCGACGGGCGTCCTTGACCGCTTTCTGGTGCTTGATGGAGGACCACTTGGAGTGACCGGACACGCGGCGCAGTCTAGGGGGCGGCGGGGTGCTTCGCGACGTCCGCCTGGTCAGTGTGCCCCCCGCGTCGGTGTGCCCGCGTCGGTCCGAAGGGCATCGCGGCGTCGTGGTAGGTGTTGACCCACACGTGTGCTGATGATGGTCGTCGCCGGGGGCTAAGCTCGGGTTCGCGCGTGGGGCCGGTGCCCAGGGTGGGTGGCCACCAGGCGCAGTCGGCGATCATCCGCCCAGCAATGCACCCACCGGGCTCATGAGCGTCGACTGTCCAGCCTGCCGATCTCCTGGCTCCCGACCCGCGGCATGCGTCCGCAACTACCGGTTCGCGCGATGCCGAGCCTGTCGGACGCTGTTCTGCTGCGACCCTCCGGCGACGACCGAGATGACGGCGCTGTACGGAGGCGGTGAGTACTTCCGCAACCGGGAGTTCGGGTCTCCCCAGAGCGGCGGATACCACGGCTACAAGGACTACGTCTCCGACCGACGGCACATCGAGGAGAAGTTCAGCGATGTCCTGAGCCGGGTCGAGTCGCTCCGCCCGCCTGGCGACCTGCTCGACGTCGGCGCGGGCCCCGGCTTTCTGATGAGCGCTGCTCGCCGGCGTGGGTGGCGGCCGGTCGGGGTCGACCTCAACCCGTGGGCCGTCCGATATGCGACCGAGACGCTCTCGCTCGACGTCCGCCTCAACCCCTTGGGCGCCGAGCCGTTCGAGCCATCAAGCTTTGACGCCGTCACCATGATGGACCTGCTCGAGCACACCTCGAGCCCCGCCGAGGTGGTGGCCGAGGCGGCTCGGGTGCTGCGCCGGGACGGAGTCCTGGCGGTCCTCACCCCGGACGCCGGCTCACCGGTCAGTCGCGCTCTCGGGGCGCACTGGCCGGAGGTCCAGCGGGTGCCCGAGCACCTCGTGCTGTTCTCCGTGCGCGGCCTGGCGTCGCTCCTGCATCGCTGCGGGCTCGACGTGGTCGCCTGGCACTCGATCGGGAAGCGCTCGCAGCTGCGCACGCTGGTGGCCGACGTGTCCCCGGTGGCCCCGGCGCTCGGCCGATGGCTCGGGCGAGTCGCCGAGCACAGCAGGCTCGCCGACCTGGTGGTGGAGATCGATCCGCACACCAAGTTCTGCCTCTATGCGCGCCATCGACCCGCCCCGGGTGACCGAGCCCGCCGGGTGCCCCGACGGTCCGGTGCACGGCGCCGCTCGGAGGGCGGATGAGCGTCGAGGACCCGGTCTACGCCGATCTGCAGCTGCTGGCCCGGGCGCGGCGGCTGTCTGCCTGGCTCGTGTCCCAGTACGCCGATGCCATCCGTGGTGAGGTGGCCGAGATCGGCGCGGGCATTGGTACCTTCACCGATCTGATCCTCCAACGCGGCGTCGATCGCCTTGTGGCCATCGAGCCCGAGCCGGCGTACGCCGCCTTTCTGGAAACGCGCTTCGTCGATCCCAGGGTGACGGTGCGGCGCGAGACGCTGCCCGACGCGCGATCACTGGAGCCGGGCCGGTTCGACCTGGTGGTCTGTCAGAACGTCCTTGAGCACATCCACGACCACCACGCCGCTCTGACGGCCATGGGCCGGAGCCTGGCTCCGGGCGGTCAGCTCACCATCGTCGTCCCCGCCCATCCCCGGCTCTTCGGCGCGCTCGACCGGCGGTACGGGCATCATCGTCGGTACACCCAGGCGATGCTGCGGGAGGTCGTCGAGACAAGCGGGCTCGAGATCATCCGCATCTACCCGTTCAACCTGCTCGGCGTGGCCGGATGGTGGCTGCGGCGCCGCAGTGGGTCGTCAGGGCTGGGGGCGCGATCGCTGGCTGCCTACGACCAGCTGGTCCGCGCGTGGCGCCCCCTCGAGGAGCGCCTTCGCCCGCCGTGGGGGCTCAGCCTGGTGGCCCATCTCCGGCCCGCGCTCGATCGATCCGGCAGCGGATCAGCGTACGCAGCACCCGCACGCCATCCACGGCGGTGAGCTTCTTGCCGGCCTTTCGGCTGCGAGCGGTATAGCTGATCGGCACGTCGTAGATGCGCACTCCGCGGCGCAGCAGCCGGGCGGTGATCTCCGGCTCGATAGCAAAGCCTCTCTCCCGAAGCGGCAGCGAGCGCCAGAGCTCCGTGGACATCACCTTATGGCAGGTCATGATGTCCGAGACCCAACTGTTGTAGAGAGCGTTGGCCGCAAGCGTCACAGCCTTGTTGCCGACGACGTACCAGAAGCCGTACGCTGAGTGAGACTGGAAGCCTCGCGCGCCGAAGACGACCTGGGCTCGTCCGGACCTCAGCGGCGAGAGCAGCTGGGCGTAGTCCCCGGCGTCGTACTCGAGATCGGCGTCCAGCACCCCCGCGTGGGTCCCACGTGCCTCCGCCAGGGCGGTCCGGATCGCAGCCCCCTTCCCTCGGTTGCAACGATGCCTGAGCAACCGTACGTTGTCGGGCCAGCTCCGAGACTCGAGCACCTGCCGGGTGCCATCGGTCGATCCATCGTCGACGACCAGCAGCTCCAGCGCGTCCACCGGCAGCGAGGTCGCCAGGACGTGCTCGATGGCGGCCTCGACGGTCTCCTGCTCGTTATAAACCGGCATGAGAATCGACAGGTGCATCGCAGCGTGGACCTCAGGGAGCACGGCCTCAGGCGACACCGGCAGGAGTCTGGCATCCCGTCCGGTCTCGGTCTTGCTCAGCCTGCGGCGGTCGAGGTGAAGTGGACCACCCCACGCGTTTCGTCGACGAGCAGCGTGCCCGAGGGGGGGTGCCCCGAGTCGCGGCGACACTCCGGCCGGGGCGTTGATCAGAACCGGCGTGAGGACGCCCTCTACGATGGCCGCGGTGCGTCAGGCAGCCGCCCGTCCGATGGCCACGGCTGTCTCGAATCCCGCTTCGCGCCGCGCAGGCAGCAGGATCACGTTCTCCCAGGGGCTCGTCGCCGTGGTCGTGCTGGCGCTGGTCGTGCGACTCGGCGTGATCGCCGCCACGCCGCAGTTCGTCCCGGCGACCGACGCGGCCGACTACGATCGCCACGCTGTCTCGATCGCGGTGCACGGCAGCTTTCCGTCGACGGAGCTGGCGCCCGCCGGCGGTCCCACCGCCTTTCGACCGCCGCTGTTCCCGGTGGTGCTCGCAGGCGTCTACAAGGTGGTCGGCGTCACCTCGGAGAGCCTTCGGTGGGAGGCCGGGCGTGCCGCCGAGGCCATCCTCGGCGCCCTGGCGGTCGCGCTCATCTGCGTGATCGCGTTGCGGCTCTGGGGGTCGGCCATCGCCCTGCTGTCGGGGGCGATCGCTGCCGTGTTCCCGTCGCTGCTGCTCGTCGGATCGTCGCTGATGTCTGAGCCCCTGTACATCTGCCTGGTGCTCGGCGCCGTGCTCGCGGCGCTGGTGCACCGTGAGTCTGCCCACCGCTGGCGCTGGGCGGTGGTGACGGGAGTGCTGATCGGCCTCGCCGGACTGACCCGTTCCAACGGCCTCGGGCTGGCGCTGCCGATCTGCGTGCTGGTGTGGACTGAGCGCCCCCGCTGGTCGTGGCGGGCGCTGCGCACCCCGCTCGTGGTTGTCACCGCCGCGGCGGTGACCCTCGTCCCGTGGACCGTCCGCAACGCAGGGACCCTGCATGCGTTCGTCCCCATCAGCACCCAGAGCGGCTACGCGCTGGCCGGAACCTACAACGACTATGTGCGCCGCGCCCCCAAGTACCCGGGCCTGTGGGTGCCGCCGGTCGGCCCCATTCTCGCGCTCTCCGCCGGTCGGCGCCTCAACGAGGCGCAGCTCTCGGGCCGGCTGCGCCAGCAGTCGCTGGACTACATTCGCGCCCGGCCCGGCTACCTGCTCCAGGTGACGCTCGTGAACACCGAAGCCCTGCTGAATCTCCGGGGCTCGGGGCTCGAGCGGTACCTTGCCCCGTTTGAGAGCTACCCTCGTGGCCTGGCCGAGCTGAGCGTCTACGGCTGGTGGCTGCTGGGGGCGCTGGCCCTAGCCGGCGCGGCGACGCGGGCGGCGCGGCGTCCGCCGGCGGCGTTCTGGGCGTGTCCGGTGATTCCCGGTCTCGCGAGCATCTTCTTTCTCGGAGCTACGCGCTACCGAGCGCCTGCCGATCCCTTCGTGATCATGCTGGCGGCCGTGGGGCTGGTCGCCGCCTGGCGTCGCATACAGACCCGCGTCGCAGCCGGTCGGCGTCGCAGCCGGTCGGCGTCGTTTGAGGGCTCGCGCTGGCTAGGCGCGCTGGCGCTGGCCCGCGGCGATCAGGCCCAGCGACGGCGCAGCCGCAGGAAGGGGGACTCGACCAGGACGTAGCTGAGACCGGCGACCACGAGGCAGACTGGGAGTCCGAGGGCCAGGAGGGCCGGGAAGGACTGGGGGGCGGCGAGGTCGACCGGGTTGGGCGTGTAGACGATACGTGCGTGGCTGAGGGCGGTGAGCAGCGGCACGTGCCAGAGATAGAGGCTGTAGGAGGCCAGCCCGATCGCGGCCAACGGCCGCCACTCCAGCGCCTGCACGAGCACGCCCCCGCCGGGCGCGAGGACGCACCCCCCCACCACCAGGAAGGCGGCCAGGAGGATCAGCGGCTCCAGCCGGTTGTCGTGGGCCGCGATCACCCAGGCGGGCACCGAGGCCAGCAGCCAGGCATCGGGCGAGCCCAGCCGGCCGTGTAGCCAAGCTGGGGGTCGTCGTGTCCACGCCACGCGGAGCAGGGCGACGGCCATGCCACCGCAGAAGAAGAAGAACAGGGTGGGCAGGCTCAGCGGCCCTCGCAGCGGATCCAGGCTGACCGGGCCGTGGAGCAGCAGCCAGTGCAGCCGCAGGGCGAAGCTGCCACCGGCGAGCAGACCCACCAGCGCCAGGGCGCGGCCGATCGATCCCCGCCCAATCCGCATGATCGCGGCGGCGAGGAACGGCAGCACGAGGTAGAACTGAATCTCGACAACCAGCGACCACATCGCGGAGTCGAGCCGCTCGGCCGTGCGAGGCGAGAAGTTCTCGAGCAGCAGCGCGAAGCGCCACCAGTCGCTGCGATGAGCGCCCAGGGGAGCCAGCCACAACAGCACGGCGAGGGTAACGAAGTAGAGCGGGAGCACCCGCAGCGCCCGGTTGCGGGCGTAACGCCCCAGCGAGATCGACGGGCCGCCGTCGAAGTGCCGCCGCACCCAGGGCCAGAACAGCAGATAGCCCGAGAGCGTGAAGAACAGGAAGACAGCGAGCAGCCCCCCAGACACGATCTGGCGCGCCCAACCGCTGGAGGTGGACCTGTAGGCCATGGCGGTGAGGAAGGCGTGGCCGACCAGTACGCCCAGCGCGGCCACCGCGCGCAGCGACTCGATCCGCCGCGACCGCCGCTCACCCGCGTGGACGATCGACGGCGCACCGGCGTCCGCCGCCGGCGCGCCCGGCTCTCCGGGGGGATCGAGCAGGACCGTCGGTGCCGCGGCGCCGCTCATCCGGTCAGGCCACTGCAGGGTCGAGCACGGGGCGCAGTCTAGGGATGCTGCGGGATGGCCGTGGCGTGCCGGGACGGACCGCGCGAGCCCTCTCAACCGGCTGCGCACCGTGACGATGAGCAGCGAGCGCCATGTGATCTCGCCCATCAGCCCGCCGGTCGGCACTCGATCACGGGACGTCCAGGCGCTCCGCCTAGGAGCTCCACGCGGTGCACGGGTTCAAGCGCTCACGACGGCGGCCCGTAGACGCGGTAGGTGCCGTCATCGAACAGCGGCACCCGGCGGGCCAGACAGCCCTGGGCGCTCCATTCGGGTGGGAACAGCAGGCCGGGATGGCCGGGAACCGGCTGGGGATCCACGACCCGGACCCGGACGACGACCCAGCCATCGCGGGTCCGAGCCCGAACCCGCGCGCACGGCTCGTGCTCGCTGATCAGCGCAAGCGGATGATGCAACCGGTCGCCGGCCAGCAGGCCCAGCGCGCCGGGAGCGGTGGCGATGGGCAGACGTCCGGCGTGGAAGCTCGGCCGGCTCGACAAGAACCTTGCCACGGATGCATCCCAGTCGTAGACCACGAGCGCATGGCGTGCCACGAAGCCGCCCGAACCAGCCGTCAGGAGGACTCCGCCGGCGGCGATCATCAGCAGTACGCCGCCTGCACCGATCGCCCGCTCGAAGCTGGGCGCGGCGGCGTGTCGGCTCACGGCTTGCGCAAGCCAAGCGGGCCCGCTCCGCGAACCGCAGAGCGCGCCCATCAGGGCGCCGGCGATCATGCCGCCTGTCAGCCATGAGGAGAACGGCAGGAAGAATCCGTGCTGCAGATCGGAGATCAGCGCCCATGCGAGAGCGCCAGTAAGCAGTGCGAGCCCTGCGATCCGCCCTAACCGGGTGCCATCGGTAGCGACCAACGCGAGCGCGACGGCTCCGGCCGCGAACACGGGCAGCAGATAACGGAGCGTTGTGCCGACCACGGGTGCGAGGAAGGGGACGTCCGGCAGCCCGGTCGCCGGGGCGTTCGCCCACGCGACCGTGCCGAGCGCGACGGCGCCGGCGGCGAGCAGCGCGCGGCGCCGGAACGCGAGCACCGGGACGAGCAGAGCTCCAACCAGCAGCACGAGCGAGCCCGAGGTGCCAGACACATATCCGCCCAGATGGTCGAGCAGCGTTACGCGAAGCCGCTGCGCCATCGTGTGGGAGAGCAGGCGGATGCCCTCGGGCACTGGGTCGCCCCACGGGGTCGCGATGAACGGCCATAGCGGCGAGCCGTGCTCGATCAGGTTGCGGACGTACCAGGTTGCCCCGGCGACGGCAGCCACGCCGGCTCCCACGCCCAGCTTCCAGGCGATCGCTCGCAGCCCGCCCCGGCAGGCCCACAGCGCGGCTGCGATCACCAGTATCCCTAGCACGGCTGCGGTCGTCTTGGTACCGACCGCCAGCCCAAGGGCGACGACCGCGGGCACAACCAGCACCGGCCGGGAGACCGCGGCGACGCACAGGCCAGCGCTGCACGCAAGCCAACTGAGCGCGGGCAGATCGGTACCGGGCTGGGGGAGCGCGGAGACCAGCAATGGTCCGAGCATCAGCGCACCCAACGCCAGCCCACGAACCAGGGCGGCCACCCCCAGGCTCCGTAAGCCGAGCCAGCCGGCGGTGATCAACAGCAGCGCGCTCGCAGGCGAGAACAGCGTCAGCGCCGCGAAGCCGTGCGAGATGCCCGTCATCCAGGCCAGCAGCACCTCATTAGTCAGCGGGTAGTTGCCCACCGGAAGCTCGTAGTAGAGGTCCAGCACGGCGCCGGCGTGGCCCGACTGCACGAATCCCACGATCTCGGGCAGGTGGTAGGTGATCCCGTCGAAGCCGGGCGCCGGTCGATGCAGCAGGATCGCGCACAGGCTCAGGGCCGTGCCACCCAGCGCCCCGACGCTGACGCGGCCAACCAGGGTGAGGCGACGCCAACACGCAGCGAGCTCGCCAGCCACGGAGACCGTGGGCGACGGAAGCCACCGTCGTGCGGCCAGCCACGTGAGCATCGCCGCGCCGCTGAGCGCGGGCGCCGAGCCCGCCAGGCCGACGACGCCAAGCGCCAGCGCCTGCAGCACGGCGCCGGCCGCGACGAACACCGCCCAGCTCACGACCCGCTCGAGGCCGCACGGAGCAACCAGCGAGGTGAGGCGCAGACCGGCGCCTCCCAGCGCCGCGATTGAGCCCGTCAGCAGCAAGTGCGGGACCAGCGCCGACACCAGGCTCACGGGGCGCAGTCTAGGGATGGCGCGGGGCGCTCGCTCGCTACGGTCTGGCGCGTGGCCGAGTCAGAGATGCGTCGCTTCTGGGACGCGCGGGCGCAGGAGAACGCGCTGTTCTTCGTCGACAACCGGCTGGACTACGCCGCGCCCGACGCCGAGCGATTCTGGGCCGCGGGCCGGCGCGACCTCGACTGCCTGCTGGAGCTCGCCCGGGTGCGCCTGGAGCCCCAGGATCGCGTGGTGGAGATCGGCTGCGGTGTCGGGCGCTTGACCAGGGTGCTGGCCGAGCGGGCCCGCGAGGTCCGGGCTGTCGATGTCTCAGCCGAGATGCTCGACCGCGCCCGCACGCTCAACCCCGAGCTGACCGGGGTGACCTGGATGCTGGGCGACGGGCGCAGCCTGGCGGGCATCCCCGACGGCTGGGCGCACGCCTGCGTGTCTCACGTGGTCTTTCAGCACATCCCCGACCCGGAGATCACCCTGGGCTACATCCGCGAGACCGGGCGGGTGCTGCGCCCAGGCGGCCGGGCCGCGCTGCAGGTCTCCAACGACCCGACCGTGCACCACCGCAGCAACGATCCCCGCCTCTGGCCGCGGGCGCTGCGCAGCCGCCTGGGCAGGGGCCCGCGCGGCAGCCGCGATCCAAGCTGGCTGGGCTCGGCGGTCGATCTTGAGGCGCTGGGCACCACCGCGGCGCAGGCGGGCATGCGGGTGGCCCGCGTCACGGGTGTGGGCACGATGTACTGCATCCTGGGCCTGCAGCGGCGCTGAGCGACATGGCCGACCCGCTGCTCTTCGACTTCGTCGCCGACCTGGCTCAGCGCGTCGAGCTTCCCGAGCCGATCGTCGAGTTCGGCTCACTCCAGGTCAAGGAGGGCCAGCCCAACGACCTCAGACCGCTGTTCGCGGGGCGGAGATTCATCGGCACCGACTTCCGGGCGGGTCCGGGGGTCGACCGCATCGAGGACCTGCGGGGGCTCTCCTTCGGCGCGGGCGAGGTGGGCACGGCGCTGTGCCTTGACACCCTCGAGCACTGCGCCGACCCGCTCACCGCGTGTCGGGAGATGCACCGGGTGCTGGCCGACGGCGGCCTCTGCGTGATCACCTCGGTGATGCTCATCGGGATCCACGCGTATCCCAGCGACTACTGGCGCTTCACGCCCGAGGGCCTCCGGCTGCTGCTCGAGGGCTTCGACGATGTCGACGTGACGGGGATGGGCGACCCCGCCATCCCCCAATGGGTCTTCGGCGCGGGCCGGAAGGGAGGCGACCTCGGCGTGCGCCTCGCTGAGCTGCCTGGCCTCGTGCACGCCCAGGAGACCTTCGACCGGGCCGAGGGCCAGGTCAAGGTGGGGCCGTTTCGCCTCTCGCTGCGCGGGCTCGCGGGCGTCCTGCGACACGAGCTGCCCCGCGCCGTGGCCCAGCGAGCGGCGGCGCGGATCAGATCCCCGGGCCGGTCAGGTGGGTAGCGCGCCGCCCGTGCCGTCGGTCTCGACCCACTCGCCGCGCTCGCGGTCATAACGGCGGATCACGCGGGCGGGGTTGCCGACCACCACCGAGTTGTCGGGCACCGACTTCGTGAGCACTGCGTTGGCGGCGATGAACGTGTTGCGGCCCACGCTCACGCCGGCCAGGATCGCCGCGTGGGGGCCGATGATGCACCCGGGGCCGATCTTCACCGCCTTGGGCTCGGCCATCGGCTGGCGGATGATCGGCGTGTCGGGATCGTGGTACTCGTGGTAGGAGTCGGCGATCAGGACGTTGTGGCCCATCAGGTTGCTGGGGCCGATCTCGATGTCGCCCACGCAGGAGAACCAGATCCCGGTGCCGATGTTGGTGTCATCGCCGATGCGCAGCCGGGGCTGGTGACGGCGACCGTTGAACTCCTCGACCACCGAGAACATCGCGCCCTCGTGGATCAGGACGCGATCGCCGATCTCGATCCGGTGAGGGTTGAGGATCCCGCGCGGGGCGACGACGAGGCTGCGCGCGCCGAAGCGGGCGAAGCGGGCGGCTCCGATCTTCCGGCGCCAGCGCCACAGGAAAAGGCGCTCACGCCAGCTGCGCCAGCTCGCCCGCAGGCGCCAAGGGACCATCGGGCGGGAGTGTAGGGGGGTAGCGACGGATCGCGGAGCGCTGCTCAAGGCAGCGAGGCTGCGTCGGGCAGCCGGGCAGGGATTATCAGCTCTTGAGGGCGATCCGGCAGGTGTAGTCGACGCGGTGCAGGAGGATGGGCGGCGCCTGCGAGGCGAAGTACTCATCCACCGCGCGCCGGCAGCCCTCCCAGTGGCCGTAGTCGTCGATGATCAGCACGCCCCCGGGGGCGAGGCGGGGATAGAGCTCGTGGAGCGTGGACTCATACCAGTCGGTGTCCAGGCGCAGGAGGGCGAGGTGATCAGGCGCTGCCGCCGGGAGAGTCTCCTCGACCGGGCCGCGGACCGTAGAGGTAGAGGTCGCGGTCGGTGGCGCCCAGCTCGCGGAGGGTGAGCGCCATGGCCACCACCGAGCCGCCGCGCCAGACGCCACACTCGGCCAGGGCGCCGGGGATCTCACGGCGGACACCGTGGCGGACCGCGTCGATCAGGGCCAACAGACGAACCGCGGTGGTCATGGTGTAGGGCAGGGCGCGGTCGATGATGAGACGGTCGGCGGGAGCCGCGAGCAGGAGCGGGTCGGAGGCCTCGGGGCAGGCTGAGCTTGATGGCGAGGGGTCGGAGCGTCGGTCTCGGCCGCGGAGGAATCGGCGGGACATGAGGGGATTGTCGCCGACGACCCAGCGGGGCGGTTGCCCGACGACCCGCAGTGGTGTTGTCGCCGACGACCCAGCGGTGTTGTCGACGCGCTGTCTGGGCGCGGTCAGGCCCGCGACCCGAAGATAGGATGGGCCGGCATGATCGAGCTCGCGCCTGGGGTAAGCGGTGTCCTCAGCCGCGCGCCCTAGCGGCGCCAGGCCTTCCGTGCCGACGCGTGGGCGCCAAGCGCCCCGCGGGCCGGGCGGTGAGCGCCCGGCGCCGGTGGCGGTGGCTGTCGTGTCCTGGAACACGCGCGAGCTGCTGGAGCGCTGCCTGGAAAGCCTGGCCGACGAGGTGCGAGGCGGTCGGGCCGACGTGTGGGTAGTCGACAACGGCTCAAGCGACGGCTCCGCCGAGGCCGCGCGCCGTCAGGCGCCGTGGGCGACCGTGGTGGAGCCGGCGAGCAACCTTGGCTTTGGGCGGGCGGTCAACCTCGTCGCGCGCCGGACCCGGGGGCCGTGGCTGATGGCCACCAACGCCGACATCGCGCTGGATCCCGGCGCCCTGGAGACTCTGCTTGACGCCGGTGAGGATCCCGGCGTGGGGTCCGTGGCGCCCCGGCTGACCCTGCCCGGCGGGGAGACCCAGCAGTCGGTGCACCCCCTCCCCACTGTGCCCTTCACGCTGGCCTTCAACCTCGGGCTCCACAGCCTGAGCCCGCGCCTGGCCGACCGGCTCTGCCTCCCGCATCCGCGCAACGCTCACCGTCCGCGCGACGTTCCCTGGGCCATCGGCGCCTGCCTGCTGCTGCGCCGCACGGCCTTCGAGGCGGTCGGGGGGTTCGACGAGCGCCAGTGGATGTACGGCGAGGACCTCGACCTGGGCTGGCGTTTGCGCCAGGCTGGTTGGCGCACCCGCTACGAGCCGCGCGCAGCGGTGCGCCATGAGTCCGGCGCCGCCACCAGGCAGGCCTTTGGCAACGCCCAGGTCCAGGAGTTCATGGCAGCGACCTACGCCATGCTGCTGCGCCGGCGCGGGTTTGCCCGCGCCTGGGCCACCGCGGCGATCAACGTGGCTGGGGCGGCGGCGCGCCTGGCGTGGATGGTGCCCCTGAAGGCCCGCCTCGCCGACGGCGCCGAGCGTGTCGATGCGACGTGGGGCTGGCTGGTCGCTCATCGCGAGGGCCTGCGACGCCTGCCCACGCTGCGTGACGGCAGCTAGCCGGGGCGCGCCCGCACCCACGACGACGCCGCCCCGATCCGGCGCACCACCAGCCAGAAGAGGATGTCGCGGGGCCGGCGCGGGAGCTGCTTGGGCCAGCGGGGAATCACCTGACCGAAGGGCTGGAAGAGCGGGCCGCCGTTGTCGATCACCTCAAAGCCGGCGGCATGCAGCAACCGGCGGTGGCCGGCCATGTTCGGCGTCCACCACCGCGCGGCGTCGTGGTCTGAGAGCTGGGCGAGCGGAAGGCGGGGGCTCAGCAGCGTGAGCGCCAACGAGGTGGCCTCCAGGGACAGCAGCTCGCTGCCGGGACGCATGATCGAGCGCAGCGCGCGCAGCGCGCGCGGGGGGTCGGCGAGGTGGATCAACACGTTGCCCACGAAGACGTAGTCGAAGCTGCCCACCCGCTCGGCGCCGATGTCGTAGAGGTTGGCGTCAACCCGGGTGACGTTGGTGACTCCGAGCGCCTCACGGACGAAGACAAAGTGCTCGTTGGCCAGGCCCGTGCCCGTCTCCCGGCCCGAGGCGCTGTCGGGTCCCTGCCAGTCCTGCTGGGTCGTGTCGGGCAGGTCGACGCTGACCACCTCGTCGGCGCCGCGACGCGCCAGCTCGAACGACCAGAAGCCCTCGCACGCCGCGGCGTCCAGGCAGCGGCACCCGGCGAGCGAAGCGGGCAGCGGGAGCTTGCCGACCACGCCTCGCAGGTCAAAGAAGCCCTTGTTCACGACGCCGCCGGGCAGGTCGAAGGTGTGGTACCAGGGACCGCGACGGTCCACTTCTTTCGCCAGAGCAGCCATACAGCTGCGGTCTTATCAGGGAGTCGAACCCTGCGCCACCTCGGCCAGGGCCGCCTCCACCGCCTCGTGGTAACGCTCATCGGTGTGCTCGCGGGCGGTCTCCACGCCGGTCACCCGCAGCCGGGCGCGCAGCTTCGGGTCGCGCGCGAGGCAGGCGATGCCCGCCGCCAGACCGCGGGCATCGTCGACCTCGAAGGACAGGCAGTTCTCGGCCGGGCGCAGGTACTCGCGGGAGCCACCCCGCAGGGTGCTGACCACGGGCCGGCCGCGGGCCATCGCCTCCAGCGGCACCAGTCCCCAGGGCTCGTGCCAGCGGGAGGGAAAGACAACCGCGTCGTGAGCGTCGATCACCGCGGGCACCTCCGGGCGGGGGCGCCCGGGCTCGATGCGCACACGTCCGGCGAGCGTGGCTGGGTGGAGGCGGCACTCGTCCAGGTGCCGGCCGTCGCCGTCTCCGACCACGGTGAGCGTGGCCTGCTTGGGGAGGTGGCCGAGTGCGTCAAGCGCCGTGGCGATCCCCTTGCGCTCGTCGATGCGCCCGAGGTAGAGCAGGCGCCAGCCCCACCGACGCTCGGGCCCGGGACCGAGGAAGGCGGGGTCGATGCCGATATGGGCCACGTGCGTCCCGGTCAGCCGCGGCCACGCCGCCAGGGCGGAGTCCCGCGTGAAGGCCGACACGAAGACCCACCTGCTCACGGCGGCCAGCTCCAGGCGAGTGGGGATAGCCGTCGCGCGCCCGACCACGGGTCCCAGCGGTCCCAGCCGAGCGAGGGTCCGCAGCCAGCGGTCGAACCGAGGGCCGTAGAGGAGCCAGTCGTCGATCACGAACGCCGCCGCGGGCAGGCCGTGGCGTCGAGCGCGCGCAAGCAGCGACAGCGACATTCCCCCCATCGCCCACCACGCGACGACGTCGGGTGACAGCTGCTCGACGTGACGGTCGAAGACCGCGGCGTTGTGCTGCTCGAGGCGTAGGCACTCAACGGGCGAGAAGCGGGGGAAGGCGTGGTCGTGCCAGTACCAGCGCAGGTCGCGGTGGACGTCGGGCTCGTCCGGCGCCTGGACCCCGGCCTCGTGGTGGTCGGTGGTCAGCACGCGTGCGGTGTGCCCGGCGGCCCGCAGGTGCGCGACGGCGCCCTGCCAGACCAGCTCGTAGCCGCCCAAGTGATGGGGTGGGTACATGTTGCCGACGCAGAGAACCTTCACGTCATCGCCAGCTCAGCGGGCGAGCAGCTCGCGGTAGACCGCGATGTGGGCGTCGACGGAGCGCTCGAGCGAGAAGCGCTCGGCCCGCCCACGACATGCCGCGCGGGTCTCGGCGTCGTCGCTGTCCTCCAGTGCTTCGCGCAGGGCCCGGGCCACCTGTTCGGGGCCCTCCTGCTCGGGGTCAAAGAGCCGGGCGACGCCGCCGCCGCCCGCCACCTCCGAGACCGCGCCCTCGCTGGGCGCCGCCACCGGCGTGCCGCAGGCCAAGGCCGCCACCAGGCGGAAGGGGAAGGCGCCCCCGCAGGAGGCCAGCGCCGACACCCAGGCAGCGCCCCGTGCTCCGGCCAGGCCCCCGGGGCTGTCGATCTGCACCCAGGCGACTCCGGGGGCCAGGAGCGCTGGGCGCTGCGCGCAGGCGGTGGCGGCGCAGCGCCCGAGCAGCAGGCGCGCGTCGGGCAGCTCGCGCCGCAGACGCTGAAAACCGCTGAGCAGGAGGCCGAGCCGGGCCTCGGAATCGCCGGCATCGACGGGCGCGAATATCGTGGGCGCCTCGGCCCGGGCCCCAGCCGGCGACATCGCCGGCAGCGCGATCGCCGGGTAGACGACGCGCGCGTCGATGCCCAGCCAGTGCTGCAGGGCCTCGGCGGCCAAACGCGACCATACGCTGACCGCGCTGACGCCGGCGGTGGCGCGCAGCATCACCTGCAGGCGCCGGCGCGCGCTGACCAGGCAGCGGCGATGAACGATCCCGGGAGCGGTGAACAGCGACGGACGGCCTGTGCGCCGGGTCCACCGGGCCGCGGCCAGGGCATCGGCGGGGTGCAGCGCGTGGGCGATCTCGGCCTGATACCGGGTGAGCGAGACGTAGGACAGCGGCACGCGGGCGAGGTGCGACTCGAACTGGCGGCGCTCGAGCGGGCCGGTGGGCGGCCGCCGCCTGCGCACGATCTCCACTCCCTCCTCGACCATCCTGGTCGTGGGGCCCCGGTGGCTGGTGATCAGCCGCGCGCGGTGGCCGCGACCGGCCAGGCCGGCCGCCAGGTCGATCGCGAACCGCCCGCCCTCGTCTCGGGTCTCGGGCCAGGCCGCCGGGGTCAGCAGGGCGATACGCAACACGATCGGCTTACAGCAGGAGCGTCCTGTGCCTGAAGCTGTGGCGAGCCAGGATCGCGATCTCGCCGGCGTCGATCGCCGCCCGAAGCGGCAGCTCGAGCAGCGACCGCATCCGGCCGCCCAGCGAACGCCCGTAGCGGGGCGGGCTGGCATACCGGGCCCAGGGAAGGAGGAGCAGGGCCCATGAGCGTCGGCCGCGAGCGGCGGCGGCGACGCCGACCAGCGCCACGGGCAGCCAGGCGTGGCTCGCAGACCAGAAGACCGACAGGTACAGTGACCGCCGGAGGCGAGGATGGCGCTTGACCGCGACCGGCGCGTCGCGCCAGCGTGCCACCCCCCTCAGCCGGCTGAGCACTCCGGGCGTGTGCACCGAGTGATAGATCAGGACCTCCGGGGCGGCGACCAGGGCCACCCCCTGCTCCTGGGCGCGCAGCGCCACGTCGGTGTCCTCGAAGGTGGAAAGGCGCTCGTCGAGCCCGTCGAGCCGCTCGAGCAGGTCCCGTGGGTAGGTGATGTTGCACATCTCCGCCCAGACGCTGGGGGGGACCACCCGCTGGCTGTGGTTGAAGGGTGCGCGCATCAGCGCCGCCTCGTCGGGATCCTCCAGCGTGGTGCCCTGCACCACGGTGCCCGGGTGGCGCATCGCCGCATCGAGCACGCGCTCCAGCCAGCTCCCCGGTGGACGGCAGTCGTCGTCGGTGAAGGCGACGAGCGGGGCCCGAGCCATCCTCCACCCCAGGTTGCGCTTGGCGGCGGGCAGCGCCGATCCGGGCTCCAGGACCACGGACCTCAGGATGCCCCTGGCGGCCAGCGGGTGGGAGTCCAGTAGCCGCTGGGTGTCCGGGCCGCGGGAATCGTGGACGACGATGACCTCGAAGCGCTCGCCCGGCAGCGTCTGCTCCTCCAGTGCGTTGAGCATCCAGCGCAGCCGCAGCGGACGATCATGCGATGCCACGATGACCGACACATCCAGCGGGGGCTCGGCTCCCCCCAGGTCCGGGGCGCTCATGCTCCCTGCTGCGCAGGTCGCCCAGCGGTGAGGTAGCCCGCGGCCTCGCGCAGCAGATCCGACTCGAACGTCCAGGTCGCCGCCACCGTGACCAGCGCGTAGACGGCAAGCTCGGCCACCGCCACCCCCACGGTGCGATGACCTTGCTCGACCGCGCGCAACCCGAGCACGATGGCGGCGGCGGGCAGGGTGGGCAAGAAGCTGCGCAGGGCGTGGCGCAGGAAGCCGAAGCCCTGGAAGAGCCGCTGCAGATACCAGGCGCGGAAGGCGAGCGCCACCAGGCCCTGGATCGCTATGCCCCAGGCGAAGCCGAGCAGCCCGAAGCGAAGCAGCAGGGGTATGCCGACGAGCAGGAAGGCTGCGGCGGCGGCAGCGTTGGCCACCGCGATCGGACGGGTCTGCGACCGGGCGCGGAGGTACGCCGTCCAGTTGAACCCGATGTGGTTGACCGCGGCGGTCACGCCATAGATCTCGAGCACGCCGACCGCGGGGCGCCAGCGCTCGCCGATTCCGAAGCCGACGAGGTCCGAGCAGAACAGCGTCAGCGCGATCCCGAACGGCACCGCCCACATCAACGCCAGCCGGTTGGACTTCACGAACGACTCATGGAGCAGAGCCGCCCGATCCTGGATCGCACAGATGGCCGGGTAGAGGGTGCCGGTCACCAGCTCGTCGACGCGATCGGTGAAGCTGGAGATCGAGCCGGCGAGCGCGATCACCCCGGTGGCGGCCAGGCCGAGGTGAGTCTGGGTGACGAACACGGCGCTCTGCACCATCACCAGGCTCGATCCCCCGGCGACGAGCAACGGCCAGGAGAAGGCCACGTAGCTGCGCAGCGTCCGCCGCTCGAAGCGCAGGCGCAGCGCGAACGGCGAGCACAGGACCCCGACCGCCGCCGACGCGCAGACCCCCGCGACAAAGCCGACGACGAAGGCCCAGTAGCCCGCTCCGGCGACGGCCAGGACGATCGAGACCACGAACCCCACAGCGGGATCGACCGCCTGGATGGCGCGCTGGCGGGCGAACTGCATGCGGCGATAGAAGATCCAGAGGGGCGCCTGCAGGGCGGAGACCATCAGCGTCCCGGCAACGAGCAGCCCCGGCACCACGATCTGGGGAAGGTCGTAGACGAGCACGATGATCGGGATGGCGACGAGCATCAGCACGACGATGGCGCCGGTGACGATCAGCTCCAGGGTGAAGGCCCGCTGGAAGGCGAGCTCCTGGTCTTCGTCGTCCTGCTGGATGTACTTGTCGCCGATGCCGACCTGCTTGAGCCACACGATCATGCCCAGCGACGCCACCAGCACGCCCCAGACGCCGTAGTCGGCTCGGGTCAGAAAGCCGGCGAGGATGAAGCTCTTGAGCAGGCCCAGCCCGCTCAGCCCGATCAGGAAGGCGGTGCTGACCAGGCTGCCGCGCGCCGCACGCTCCCGCAGCGAACCGCCGGACGCAAACCGTCCGTTGGCGGCCAGCGCCGCCGCCGGGCTCGCGGCCGGCGGCTCGATCAGGGCGTCCAGCGCTGGAGCCGGAGACGCAGGCAGCTGAGGCATCGGCCGATGCTACCTGCGCTCAGACAACCGTTCAGCCGTGCTGGAGCGCCCAGTCGTAGGGGATCTCGTCGCTGAACGGATCCCGGCGCACGATCTCGCCGGGATCGTGGGCCACCGTGGCGCAGTTGGCGACCAGCGCCGATGAGGTCCCCTCACCCTTGAAGCCGTTCCACACCAGGGGCGGGATGGTTATCAAGGCGTAGTTGAGCTCGCCCAGGTGGACCTCCTGCACCGCCCCGCGGCTTGGGGAGTCGCCCCGGTCGTCGTAGCAGGCGAGCTTGACCATGCCGACCGGCACCGCGTAGTTGAGGGTCATGCGCTTGTGCAGGTGCCACGCCTTGATCACGCCGGGGTAGACCAGCGAGAAGTAGATCTCGCCGAAGCGTTCAAACGCCGGGCTGTCCTCGCGCAACATGGGCAGTACGGCCCCGCGCTCGTCGGGGATACGCCGCAGGGGGGTCACGCGGACGTCGTGAATCTCGTTCACTTACAGCTCCTCTCGGTGCTCCAGGCAGAAGCGCACGGTCTCCTCCACCGCCGCAGGCAGTGGGCGGGTCGCGCGCAGGCCCTGCTCGGCGGCCCGCTGGACGCAGACGCGATAGGGCGCCGGGCGCTCGGCGCCGGGCTCGGGGGCGTGAAGCTCCGGTCGCCGGCCCGAGCAGCGCTCGAACGCGTCCTGGATCATCTCGGCCAGCCCGCGGACGGTCACCGGGTTGCCCGAGCCCATGTTGTAGGTCCCCGGCGCGACCACGGGCTCGTCGATGCGACTGACCGCGGCGAGGATCGCGCAGACATCGCTGAGGGCGATGAAGTCCCGCCACTGCACGCCGGAGGAGCGCAGCTCCAGCCGGCCCAGCGTGGCGCCCTGGCGGCAGAGGTCGTTGGCCACCAGGCTCCAGCGATCGACGGTCGGATGATCCGGTGCGCCCACCGCGTTGGTGAGCCGCAGGACCACGAGCTCTGAGCTGGCGGCGGTGAGCATGGCGGCAAGGTGCTCGGAGGCCAGCCGGGAGATGGCATAGCTCGAGCGAGGCTCGGGGCGCATGTCCTCGATCAGCGCGGCGCCCTCGCGGATCCGGGCACCGTAGACATGGACGGTGGAGACGTAGACCACGCGCTTGACGCCGGTCTGGGCGGCGGCCTCCACCAGCCGCTCGGTGGCGAGGACCGTCGCGGCGAGCGCCGCCGCCGGCTCGCGGGCGGCTACCACCTCGTTCTCGCCCGCCAGGTGGACGATCACGTCCGCCCCCTCGCAGGCCGACACCAGCAGGTCCACCGGATCGGCAGCCAGGTCGCACACGGTCTGGGCCACGTGTAGCCGCGGCGCCGGCTCGCGCACGACGGCATGGATCTCCCGGCCAACCTCCCGCAGGGTTTCGATCAGCCGACCGCCTACGTATCCGGCTGCTCCTGTGACCAGTACCTTCGTCAGCGGACTCCCCTTCCGTCGCTTAGCCGGTGCCGCTCCTCGTGCCCTTGGGCGCCGCGCCGAGCGCTCGCGCCGCGCCGAGGAGCGCCGGAGCGGGGAAGGGTAGCTGTCTCAGGCTGCGGTGTAGAGCCGCTCACACAGCGGAGCGAGGCCGCTGTCCCAGTCGTAGGGCTGGGCCGAGGCCCGGCACGCCGGGGCGGTCTCGGGCCGTCGGGCCAGGGCAAGGGCCCGCAGACACGCCTGGGCCAGGCTCACCGGGTCGCCGGGGGCAGACAGCTCCCCGGTGACGCCGGCGTCCACCAGGTCCTGGGGAGCGGAGTGCGTGGTGGTCACCAGCGGCGTGCCGCAGGCCAGCGATTCCAGCAAGGCCATGCCGAAGGAGTCGTGGGTGGAGGGCAGGCAGGTCACCCACGCGCGGCTGTAGCGCTCGTGCTGGCGGTGGGGATCGCCGAGCCCCAGCAGCCGCGTCCGCGCCCGGCTCTCGGCCGGCGCCTCGGCGAGGAAGGCCTCGGCGTCGCCGGGGCCACTGAGCCACAGCTGGACCTCGGGCTCGGACTGAGCGATCAGCGGCAGGGCGTCGAGCAGGATGGGCACCCCCTTACGCCGCTCGGCGATCGCGCCGGAGAAGAGGATCGTCGGGTGCGGCTCGCGCGCGGCGGCGGGGGCAAAGGAGCCGAGATCGACGCCGCCGGGCACGACCACGCCGTCCCGGCGCCCGTAGTTGGCGGCGAGGTGATCCACGGCGGCGTGGGACATGCCGCTGTAGACGTCGATTCCGGCCACCACCCGCTCGACGGCCCGTGCCTCGCGCCGGCCCTGGGTCGCCCACCATTGCGGATCGGGCAGCCCGAGGTCGGTGATCACCGTGCGCCGGCCCGGCCGCACGCGGGCGGCCCGGATCGAGGCAACCGCATCGTGACGGCCCATGGAGTGCACGGCATCAAAGCGTCGGCCCGCCAGCTGGGGCAGCAGCCGGCGTCCGAAGTCGGCTTCGTGGCGGAAGTCGTCGTTGAACAGCCGGCGCATCCGGACCGTGCGCACACCGTTTTCGATCGAGGTGCCCGAGGCGCGCGCGGCCGAGAAATGCACGACCTCGTGTCCGCGGCGCACAAGCGCGGCGCCCAGGGCCGGCAGGAAGCGCTCGGCCCCGCGCCGCACCTCCGGCGAGCAGAAGGCATGGGTGAGCGCGATCCGCACGGGGCGCCAGCCTAGAAGGGGGCAAGGCCGTTTGCGCCACCTCGGACTACCTGCGGCCCCGGTCGGTGTGGAACCGCGGGATGTTGTCGGCGCTATCCGCGGGTTAGCTACCACAGCCCCAGGGAAGCTGGAGCCGTGGGAGGTTGTCGGTCCCGCGGAGACCCGACTCGGCACGTACTCGTCTCGAAGGCGTGAGCGATCGTCACGAAGGCGTCGCGTGATCCGCCATAAGGTGGCGAGCATGAAGGCGAGCGTGATCGTGCCGGCGCGCGACGCGGAGGCCACCTTACCCCGCACCCTGCGCGCGCTCGCCGAGCAGGACCTCGAGGGCGCCTACGAGGTGATCGTCGTGGACGACGGGTCCAGCGACCGGACAGCCGAGCTGGCCCGGTCGGCCCCGGGCCCCGTGACGGTCCTGGCCCAGCCGGCGCTGGGTCCGGCGGCGGCGCGCAACCTGGGTGTGGCCCGATCCGGCGGCGCCGCGCTGGCGTTCTGCGACGCCGACGTCTTCCCCACGTCGGGGTGGCTGCGCGCCGGGGTGGGCGCGCTGGAGCGGGCGGATCTCGTCCAGGGCCACGTGCTGCCCGACCCCAGCGTCGCGCGTGGCCCGTTCGACCGCAGCCTGTGGATCACCTCCGCGGTGGGCTTGTGGGAGACGGCCAGCCTGTTCGTCTCGCGGGAGGTGTTCGAGCGCACGGGCGGCTTCGAGGGATGGCTCGAGCCCAGGGCCGGCAAGGCGCTAGCCGAAGACGTCTGGTTCGGCTGGAAGGCGCAGCGGTTCGGCGCTCGCAGCGCCTTCTGCGCGGACGCGCTCGCCTACCATGCGGTGTTCTCGCGCGACTGGCGAGGCTACGTGGCCGAGCAGCGGCGGGCGCAGTACTTCCCGGCGATGGCCGCCCGGATGCCGGAGCTGCGCGAGCGCTTCCTGGCCTGGGGGCTCTTCCTCACCCCGCGCAGCGCCCTCTTCGACCTCGGCGTGCTGGGCGGGATCGTCGCGCTGATGCTGCGCTCCCCGCTGCCCCTGGCCGCCGCCGTCCCCTACCTGCGCGAGCTGCGCAAGCACACCTACCGCACACCGACCCCCGGCCCGGACCGCCACGTGGTGGCCGCCGTCGACCTGGCGGCCGACCTCGTCGGCCTGGGCTCGATGATCCTCGGCAGCGTGCGCTACCGCTGCCTGGTGCTCTGATAGCGCCCATATGCGCCCGCACCGCGCCGATCCCCTTCTTCTCACCGGCCACGTGGCGGAGATACTCGGGGCCGCGAGCTCGCAGGTGCAGCGGCCAGTCCCACTGCCTCGTGGTCGGCGATCCAGGACCTCGGCCGCGCTGCGGCGCTCCAGCTCGATCGGCGGTCAGGTCCACAGCCCGGCCATGGTGCGCCCGTGCAGTGGGCCCCCGGGTGGGCGTGGGCCACGACACTGGCGGCGTCGTCTCACGATAACGGGCTCACAACGTGGTAAATGCCTTGGTCAGGCGCTCTGCCGGTGCTGGCGGCGTCCCGATCGGCGGTGACGTCCATGCCGGCGCACTATAAGAAGCCCGCGGCGGCCATTGGTCGGAGCCAGGCCATAGGATGCCGGCCATGCCGACGGTGGCCCCGGCCGAGATCTTCAAGGCCTATGACGTGCGGGGGCTCTACGGTGAGCAGATCGACGGCGACGTCGCCGAGTCGTTGGGCCGGGCCTTCGCCCGGGTCCTGTCGGAGCTGGCGGGCAAGCCGACGGGCGCGCTGAACGTCGGTCTCGGCCGAGACATGCGCCTCACCGCCCCCGAGCTGGCCGAGCGCTACCGCGAGGGGCTGATGGCCGAAGGGGCCCACGTCCTCGACGCCGGACAGGTCGGGAGCGAGATGCTCTACTTCCTGGTCGGCTCGCGGGAGCTCGACGGCGGCCTGATGTGCACCGCCTCGCACAATCCCAAGGCCTACACCGGAGCCAAGCTGGTCAAGGAGGGGGCCATCGCCCTCTCCGGCGACGCCGGGATCGGTGATCTGCGCCGCCACATCGAGGCCGGGCTGGGATCCGCGCCGGGCGGCGGAAGCTGCGAGGAGCTGGACATCTACGAGGAGTTCCAGGGGGCGGCGCTGGGCTTCATCGACCCCTCGGCCGTGACCCGCCGGCGCGTGGTCGTCGACGGGGGCAACGGCATGGCCGGCCCCATGGTGGGCCCGCTGCTCGATGGCCTCGACCTCGACCTCGTGCCGACCTGCTGGACGCCCGACGGCAACTTCCCCGACCACGAGCCCAACCCGCTGCTCCCCGAGAACCGGCAGCTCATCATCGATCGGGTCCGGGCCGAGGGCGCCGACCTGGGGATCGCCTGGGACGGCGACGGCGACCGCTGCTTCTTCATCGACGACCAGGGCGGGTTCGTCGACGGCGACTTTCTCACCGCGCTGCTGGCCGAGTCGGTGCTCGAGCGCGAGCCGGGCGCCACCATCCTCTACGACGTGCGCGCCAGCCGGGCAACGGCCGACACGGTCACTCGGGCGGGCGGGACAGCGGAGATGAACCGGGTCGGCCACGCCTTCTTCAAGACGCGCATGCGCGACGAGGGCGCGGCATTCGGCGGCGAGGTCTCGGGCCACTACTACTTCCGCGACTTCTACTGCGCGGACTCGGGGACCATCCCTGCGCTGCTGATCCTCGAGCTGCTGAGCAAGCGCGAGGCCAGCTTCTCCGAGCTGCTGCGCCCCTATCACGAGCGTTACTTCATCTCGGGCGAGATCAACTCCGAGGTCGGCGACCAGGACGCCAAGATGGAGGAGATCGCCGCCCACTACGCCGACGGGCGCCAGCACCGCCTCGACGGGATCTCGGTCGACTACGACGACTGGCACTTCAACGTGCGACCGTCCAACACCGAGCCGCTGCTGCGCCTCTGCCTGGAGTCGCTGGTCTCTCACCAGGACATGGAGCGTCGCCGCGACGAGCTGCTCGCCCTGATCCGGGCGTGAGCGGCGGCGAGCCGGCGAGCGACGGCCCGGCGCCGGCCGACGCCCGCGCCGCCGCGGCGGCCGACGCCCTGGCCAAAGCGGCGGCCGACGCCCTGGCCACCGCGGCCGCCGCCGGCATCCACCGCCTGTCGATACCCACGCCCTTCGCCGTCGGCCGGGTCAACCTCTATCTCATCGAGGACGACCCGCTGACCCTGGTCGACGCGGGGCCCAACTCGGGTAAGGCGCTGGACGCCCTGGAGCGGGCGCTGGCCGAGCACGGGCACCGGATCGAGGACCTCGGCCTCGTCGTGCTCACCCACCAGCACATCGATCACCTGGGCCTGGTCGACATCGTGGCCCGGCGCTCGGGGTCCGAGGTGGCCGCCCTAGACGCGCTGGCTCCCTGGGCGGCGAGCTATCCGGAGCGCATGGGCGCCGACGACGCCTTCGCCGTGGCGGTGATGCTGCGCCACGGCGTTCCCGCCGACGTGACCCAGGCCCTGCGCGCGGTCTCGACCGCCTACCGGGGCTGGGGGGCCCAGGCCACGGTAACCCAACCGCTGGCGCCCGGCGGGGAGCTGGTGCTGGCCGGGCGAACGCTGCGCGTGCTGCACCGCCCCGGGCACTCCCCCTCCGACACCGTCTTCGTCGACGAGGCCAGCGCCCTGATGATCGGTGGCGACCACCTGCTCGCCCACATCTCCTCAAACCCGCTCATCTCCCTCCCCCTCGACGCCCCGGCGGACCCGGATGAGGCGGCGCGGGTCCCCCGTCCGCCGGCGCTGATCACCTACCTGGCCTCCCTGCGCGCGACCCGCGCGATGGACCTCGAGCTGGTCCTGGGCGGCCACGGAGAGCCGATCACCGACCACGCGGCGTTGATCGACGAGCGTGTGCGCCTGCACGAGCGGCGCGCCCGCCAGCTCGGGGAGCTGATCGCCGAGCGGCCGCGCAGCGCCCACGAGCTCGCCCAGGCGCTGTGGGGCGACGTAGCGCTCACCCAGGCCTACCTGACCCTGTCGGAGGTGCTCGGCCACGTCGACCTGCTGATCCAGCGCGGCGACGTGGTTGAGGAGGAGGGCGAGGACGGAGTGCTACGCATGCACCGGACCGCCTGACGGCGCTGGTTCGGGCCGGCGGTGTTCCCAACTTCGTCGGTCGCCTCGTCCACCAGGCGCGCGGCGAGCTGGTTCAAGTCCCGCGGACGCTTGCTTGAGCGGTCGGGCATTATGGAAGCAGAGAGTGGCCCGCAATATCCGATGCACCCCACCTCGGGCTGGGGGCCGGTCCAATGCTTGTTGTATAGTGGTCCGCGTCGCCGTTTGGGCGATGTATTGATGGGCCCCTTTTTAGGGGCCCTTTGTACGTTCGCGGTGCGGTGACGGCCTCGCGTCGCGTAGCCTCGTGCCTCCTGTCTCGTCCTGGGGAGGTGTCGGACACATGGCGGACCGAAGCGCCATATTTATCGACGCTGGCTATCTGCTGGCGGCGGGCGGCCGTCTCTGCGCCGGCACCACGAATCGCAACGGGTTCCTCTGCGATTACACTCGCCTTGCCGCGGATCTGGCCGATTGGGTCAAGGTGCATAACGGCGGGATGCGGTCGCTACGTACGTACTGGTATGACGGCGCCCCCAATGGAGTGCCAACCTCTGAGCACGAGAGGATCGGGGGACTCCCGTACGTCAAGGTGCGCTTGGGCCGTATCCACTCCGGCCAGCAGAAGGGCGTCGATGCCCTCATCTACCGAGATCTGATGACTCTCGGCCGAGAACGAGCGGTGTCCCGCGCCTACTTGGTGTCCGGGGACGAGGTCTCCGCGAGGGCGTGATCGCCGCCCAAGATATGGGCGTCCAAGTGATCCTCATCGGAATACCTACGAGTCAGCGGGCGAACCAGTCGGCAGCGCTTGTCCGCGAGGCTGACGAGCACGTCGTATTGTCCCGAGAGTACTGGACAACCTTCTTTTCGCAGGTTGCCCCCGCACCGGGGCCAATACCGGGCGTCCCCGCCGCCACGGCGGCGTCTGCCCGAACCGCCGGGCGCGCCTTTGCTGCGGATTGGATGGCGAAATCGAGCGCCGAGGCGATCGCTAAGCTACTGAAGGAGTCCCCGAAGATACCCGGGCCGGTGGACTTCACCCTCGTAACCGAGGCGGAGGCGACGCTTGGGTCCTTGCGCCAGCGGCAAGACCTAAAGCACGAACTGCGGGCTGGTTTCTGGGCTGCCCTGGACGAGGCGGCGACAGCGTCGATCCAGCCGTAAGACTCTCCGTCCAACTGAGCCACTGCTCGATGTCGGACCGGGCCCGATGATCCTCTACGCGCGCACGACTGGATCACCGCGGTGATCATCCCCGACCCGACGGCCAGGGCTGAGGCCGTGCCCGCTACCGGAGCGCCATCGAGCTGCCCGCTCTGTGGCGCCTGGCTTGGCCCGGCGGCCCCCCGCCTCCCCGGTCGGCGCTGCTGTGCGTCGTGCGGGACCCAGGTCACCGACCCCTGGCCCTCGAACGCCGACCTCAGCGCCGCCTACGGACCCTGGTACCGGCCGGCGCAGGGTCGCTTCGGAGCGCTCGGCGACGCGCTGCTCACCCGGTCGCGGGGCACCCTGGCCCGGCGCCTCGACGCCGCCGCCCCGCCCGGGGCGATCCTCGACGTCGGCTCGGGCGACGGGACGCTGCTGCGCGCGCTGCGCGCCCGCGGGCGCCGGGCGATCGGCCTTGAGCGCGAGGCGGGCGACGATCCCGACGTGCACCCACGCACCCTGGCCGAGATGCCCGGGCCGTGGGCGGCGATCGTCCTCTGGCACGCGCTGGAGCACCTGCCCGACCCGGGCGCGACGCTCGACGCCGCCGCCCAGGCGCTGTCCTCCGGCGGTCTGCTCGTCGTCGCCGTTCCCAACGCCGCGAGCCTGCAGGCGCGGGCCTTCGGCCCGCGCTGGCTCGCCCTCGATCTCCCGCGTCACCTCGTCCACCTGCCGGCCGATGCGCTGCTGTCCGCGCTGCGCCAGCGGGGCCTGAGGCCAGAGCGCGTGTCGGGCTGGCGCGGCGGCCAGGTCGCCTTTGGCTGGCTCCACGGCCTCGTCGGCCTGCTCCCCGGCCACCCCGACCTCTACGACGCCATCCGCTCCCCGGACGCCCGTCGGGCCCCGATGACGCGCGACCGCCGCACGGGCACCCTGGTCGCCGGGGCCGTGCTGGCTCCGCTCGCCCTGGCGCTGGCCGGCGCCGAGGTGGCCCTGGGACGCTCGGGCACGGTGTACGTGGAGGCCCGGCGGTGAGCGAGGCGGCCGCCGCCTCGACGCCTCCGGCCCCCCGGCGCCAGGCCAAGGTGGTGGTGGTCATGCCCGCGCGCAACGCCGCGCGGACGCTGGCCCACACCGTGGAGGCGATCCCGCGTGACTGGGTGGACGAGATCGTTCTCGTCGACGACAACTCCTCGGATGACACGGTGGCCCTCGCCCGCGGCATGCCCGTCCACGTGATCTGGCATCCGCACAACGTGGGCTACGGGGGCAACCAGAAGACCTGCTACCTCGAGGCCCTCCAGCGCGACGCCGACATCGTGGTCATGCTCCACCCCGATGGCCAGTACGAGCCCACGCTGATCCCCAAGCTCCTCTCCCCCATCCTGGCCGGGGAGGCCGACATGGTCTTGGGCTCGCGGCTGCTGGAGCCCGGCGCCGCCCGGGCCGGGGGGATGCCGTTGCACAAGATCGTCGCCAACCGCGGCCTGACGCGGATCGAGAACCGCATCCTGGGCACCGAGCTCTCCGAGCTGCACACCGGCTACCGCGCCTACTCGCGCGAGCTGCTGCTGACGGTGCCCTTCCTGCGCAATGCCCTGGACTTCTCCTTTGACTCCGAGATGCTCGTCCAGGCCGCCCACTTCGGCTTTCGCATCGCCGAGGTGCCGGCACGGTCGCGCTACTTCGACGACGCCTCGTCGATCAGCCTGCGCCCGGCGACGGTCTACGCGCTCAAGACGCTGTGGGCGTGCGCGCGGCTGGTCCTGCACCGCGGCGGCGCGCTGAGCTCGCGCAAGCTCCAGCCGTGAAGCCCGCCGGCGAGCGGGTCAGCTCTTGACGGCGATCCGGCAGGTGTAGTCGACGCGGTGGAGCAGGATCGGCTCCGCCTGCGAGGCGAAGTACTCGTCCACCGCCCGCCGGCAGCCCTCCCAGTGGCCGTAGTCGTCGATGATCAGCACGCCCCCGGGGGCGAGGCGGGGATAGAGCTGCTCCAGCTCGTGGCGCGTCGACTCATACCAGTCGGTATCCAGGCGCAGGAGGGCGAGTTGCCCGGGCGCGGCGGCCGGGAGGGTCTCCTCGACCGGGCCGCGGACGAGGTGGACGCGGTCGGAGGGGTAGCCGGTGGCCAGGACGGCGTCGCGGACCTGACCCTCGCCGTAGACGGCCGGGTCGAAGAGCTCGTTCCACGCCCTGGTCTGCTCGCGCGCGGCGCGCTCCCACCTCTCCAGCGCCGGCGCCTCCAGCGCCGAGGTGTCGTGCTCGGTGGGGGCGGTCATGCCCTCGAAGGTGTCGTAGAGGTAGAGGTCACGGTCGGTGGCGCCGAGCTCGGCCAGGGTCAGCGCCATGGCCACCACCGAGCCCCCGCGCCAGACACCGCACTCGGCCAGGGCGCCGGGAATCCCGCGGCGGACGCAGTGGCGGACCGCGTCGATCAGGGCCAGCAGACGGACCTGGTCGGTCATCGTGTCCCCGAGGGCCCGGTCGATGATGCGGCGGTCAGCGGGGCTCAGCGCCAGCTCGGGACTGGCCGGAGCCGGCGGCGGCGGATCGCGGCGCAGGCGGCCTGGAAGCCGTCGGGAGAGCGCGCCGACGTTGTCCCGCAGCCAGGCGCCGCGCCCGCTGTCGGCGATGCCGGCGATGCCGGCGCGCAGTAGCATCGCGGCGATGCGCCGAGCCATGGCTTCACCATAACCGGCGAGCGGGTCTTCACCGCCGAGGGCGGCTTCAACCCGACATGGCAGCGCCACGTGGCGGCCTACGCCGCCGCCGCCGCCCTGCTCCCCGGCGAGGGCCGCGTGCTCGACGTGGGCTGCGGGGTCGGGCACTCCTACGACCTGCTCGAGCCCCGCGAGACGGTGGGCGTCGATGCCTCGGCGCAGGCCCTGGCCGGGCAGGAGCGCGAGACCCATGTCGCCGACATGCGGGCGCTGCCCTTTGGCGACGCGACCTTTGCCTCGGTGGCCTGCATCCAGGCCATCGAGCACGTCCCCGACCCCGAGCGCGCGCTGGCCGAGATCGCCCGCGTGCTCGAGCCCGGCGGGACGGCTGTGCTCATCACGCCCAACCGCCTGACCTTCGCCCGGCCCGACGAGATCATCGACCCCTACCACTACGTCGAGTACGCCCCCCCCGAGCTGGGCGCGCGCTGCGCGCCCCACTTCGGCGAGGTCCAGATGCACGGCCTGTTCGGCTCGGCGCGCTACCTGGAGCTGGTGGCGGCCGAGCACCGGCGGCTGGACCGCCTGCTGGCCCGCGATCCGCTGCGGCTGCGGCGGCTGGTCCCCCGGCGGGCGCGCCAGCGCCTCTACGACCGCCTGCTGGCCGGGGCGCGGACGCAACCCGATCCGCGCGCCCGGGAGATCACCGCGGCGGACTTCGAGCTGAGCGACGACGGGCTGGACGCCTGCCTGGACGTGGTGGCCGTGGGGGTCAGGGCGCCGGGCTGGTGATCCGCTTCGCAAGTTCACGTACGTATCCCCGAGGGCTTCTCACCGAGGGGAGGCGCTGGCGCTGCGTTGCGTTCCCAAGGCATCGTCGCTTGAGGCGGCCCGGACATGGCGGGCTGGAGCAGCGGCGCTCCCGCCCGATCGCGCTGGCGTCGTCAGCCTCCAGCGTCACCTGGAAGGTGACCGCGTCAGCCGCGCGGACCACACTCCCAGACTCCCAGCAGGCCCATCCCCAGCGCCCGACCCTGCTCGGCGTTTGGTCAAACTGGAGCTCAAACGCCCACACGTGGTCGGGGCGCTCGGCGGTCAGAGCTTGCGAAGGACCTGCTTTTGCCGAGGAATTGGAGAAGCGCTCGCCCACGCCGCCCTCGCTCCCGCAGCGGACGACGCCCAAGCGTCGCGTGGGAGCAGTCAGGGATGCCCGCATCGTGCGGTGGCAGCGGGAGCGCGGGGTCACGGTCCTGGAAGCGCGACGCTGTCGAAGGTGAGGACCTCGGCGAGCCGGTCGAAGTGCGCGTTCGCGGTGCAGGACAGCGACGCCGCCGTGCTCGGCCGCGGCGGCTGCGATCAGCGTGTCTGTGGGCGGCACGCGGTGGTAGCCGTCCCGGCGTTCGGCCAGCTCGCGGTAGGCGCTCGTTGCTGCCTCGGCGACGGCGCGGTCGTTGTGCAGGACGCGCAAGGCGTCGAGCTCTCGCTCGAGCGCGGCGTACTCGAAGCTCGTGCGTGCCGAGTAGAGGATCTCCATCCGCACGATCGGCGTGATCCAGAAACGGTCGTCGAGGAGCGCGTGCTCGAGCGGTGTCCTGAGCGCGCTCGGTAGCGAAGCCGCGCGCCACCACGCCGAGGTGTCTGCGACGAACGGGGCGTCGCCGCGGAGCAGTCGCCGGCGTCCACCACGGGCGCTACTGCTCGTCGCCGGCCAGCTGCTCGATCTCGGCAAGCGTGTCGTGATCCAGTCCGTCGGGGTCACGCAGTCGCTCGGCGAGCAGCGCTAGGCGTTGCGCGCGTTCTTGGTCGCTGAGCGCGGGCTTCTCGGCGGGGGAAGTCGTGTCGGGCACGGACTGTTTCACGGCTCAGAGCGTAGCGCGCGCCTAAGGCAACGCGCGCATGTTGCCCCGATCCGGCGGGAGCGGTAGAGCGCTGGCACTGTGTTCACCATTCGATGGGAGGCGGATCCCATGGCCGTCTCAGCTGGTCGGCTCGGCGCGCTACTCCGAGCTGGTGGCGGCCGAGCACAGGCGGCTGGACCGCCTGCTGGCCCGCGATCCGCTGCGGCTGCGGCGGCTGGTCCCCCGACGGGCGCGCCAGGGCCTATACGACCGCCTGCTGGCCGGGGCGCGGGCCCGGCCGATCCGCGCGCCGCGGAGATCACCGCGGCGGACTTCGAGCTGGGCGACGCCGGGCTGGACGCCTGCCTGGACGTGGTCGCCATGGGGGTCAGGGCGCCGTAGGCTCGGCGCCCGAGAGGTCTGCCCTCAACGGCCCGGGGGTCTCGGCCGGATTTGAGGGGAAGAAGGGTGGGTCGCCGAGGCGGAGGCGATGTCCTCCAGGTGCTCGACGTTGACCCGGTCGTCGGGCTCGCCGCTGGGCTCGCCGGCAAACCAGGCGTCCAGGATCTCCTCCAGCACCGCCTCGGAGGTGCTGCGCAGCGACAGGGCGAGGGCGTTGGCATCGTTCCAGCGCCGCGCGCCGGCCGCGGTGGCCGCATCGGTGCACAGCGCCGCCCGCACGCCGGGCACCTTGTTGGCCGCGATGCTGGCCCCGGTGCCAGTCCAGCAGCAGACGATGGCCTGCTCGGCCCGGCCCCCGGCCACGTCCCGCGCGGCGGCCTCGCTGGCCCACGCCCAGTCGGCCCGCTCGGCGGGGGCCAGCGCCCCGTGGGGCACCGGCTCGTGGCCCAGGCGGCGCAGCTGGGCCTCGAGGGCGCCAGCCACCCCGGTGAGCTCGTCGGCGGCGATGGCGATGCGCATGAAAACGCGACTGGCGAGCCCGTCCGGCGCGCGCCGGACGGTCAGACCGAGACCCGGTCCTCCTCGGTGCTGCGTTCCTCGGCCGACGTCATCGCCCGTCGAGAGGGCTCGGTCACGTTCGACCGCCGGGCCACCACGTAGAGCGGGCGACCCTTGACCTCGTCATAGATCCGGCCGACGTACTCACCGATGATCCCCACCGTGATGAGCTGGATGCCTCCGAGCAGCAGCACGACGAACAGCACGGTGCCCATGCCGTGCGCGAGGATCCCCGCCGACCGGGCCACCCCGGCCAGCGGAAGGCCCAGGATGGCCAGCCCCGCGCAAACAAAGCCGAGCAAGGTCGCGAGCCGGAGGGGCAGGCTGGAGAACGAGAACAGCGCGTCGAACGCGAAGCGCACCATCCGCCGCGTCGTGTACTTGCTCGTCCCGGCCAGGCGAGGTTCGCGCCGGTAGGGCACGGTGGCCTGCGTGAACCCGACCCACACCGACATCCCGCGCAGGAAGCGGTTGCGCTCGCGCATCGAGCCCAGCGCATCCAGAGCCCGGCGGTCAAGGAGCCGGAAGTCGGCCGCCTCGGAGGCGAGCTCGATCCGGGTGACGCGGCGAAACAGGCGGTAGAACCACCCTGCCGTGAGCAGCTTCATGCGCGTCTCCCCCGCCCGCTGCTCGCGCACCGCGTAGACCACGTCGGCGCCGGCGCGCCAGCGATCCAGCAGAGCGGGAATGACCTCGGGCGGGTCCTGAAGGTCGGCGTCCATGGTCACCACCACGTCACCGGCGGCGTGGTCGAGCCCTGCGGTGAGCGCCATCTGATGGCCGAAGTTCCGCGACAGGGTGATCACCCCGATGCGGGGCTCGTCCCGAGCCAGGCGCTGGAGGAGCTCCGGAGTCCGGTCACGCGAGCCGTCGTCGACGAGGATCAGCTCCCAGGCCACGCCCGCCAGCGCGGCTGCCGTACGCGCGCAGAGCTGCTCGATCACCGCCTCCTCCTCGAAGACCGGGACGACCACGCTGACCAGCGAGGCGTCGCGTCGAGGGTCGATCACCGGGGCGGGACGGGCGACAGCCACACCTTGCATCGGTGGCAGGGTACCTGCTTGGGCGGACAGCCCGGTCCTCTTGGGACGGTGTTTGCCGGCCGGGGGCGGTGAGCGCGGTTGCGCCAGGTCTTGCTGGGCGGTCGCCCAGCTCACTCCGGACCGAGGTAACGCATGTAGATCTGATGCAACGCAGGATCGCTGTTGGGGTCGGGCGGCCCGCCCACGACCTTGGTGATCGTCATCGTGCCGGAGCCCGCTCCGCTTCCGGGAGGCGAGGGAGGGGCCTGCGGGCAAGGGGTGATCAGGTGATCCAGGGTGGTGGTGAGCGTGATCTGCACGCAGGGCGGGGTGTTGCTCGAAGTCGGCGCCGCCGCGGGCGGTAGCGAGGCCGCAGTCGAGCCGCTGGCCACCGTCGTCGTCTCCAGCCGGGTCGGGCGCAGCCAGCCGGACTCGCGGTCGCGGACGAAGACCAGGTCGGTGAGGGGATCGTCGGTCTCGAAGAAGATGTAGTTGCCCCGCGAGGAGATCACGGGGTTGGTCGAGGGGCGCGCCAGGTTGCGGCTCTCGGAGTCCTGCGAGATCGTCGTTGGAGGTCTCGGGATTGGCCGCCTGACCCGCGTAGAGGTGGCGGCCGTCGTAGGAGGCAGTGTTGATCTGGTGCGCCCGGGGCCCGCGCACATCGGCGCGCAGGATCTGGCTGGCTCCCGCCGGCATGCCAGGACGCAGATCGTTGGCTCTCGTCTGGTAGGCGACGTAGAAGCCCTCTTCGGAGAAAGCGGGGGTCGACGAGGCGCCGTTGCCCTCGTGTCCCGAGCCCGTCGCCGAGACCAGCTCGGTCCGCACGCGGCGGCGCGCCGGTCCGGGCCCGGGCGAGGGGAACTGGCGGACGTAGACGTTGGCCCGACCGCTGCGGGCACCGCGCGACAGGTTCGTCGAGGTCGACGTGAAGGCAACATCTCCCCGCCGCCGCTGGGCGAAGGAGGGCTGGGAGCTGAGGCGGCAGCAAGGTAGATAGGGCCGCGGCACGATTCGATCATTTCCCAGCCCACGTTCACACCGCGTAGCTCCCGCCAACAGAAGGGGATGCGTGCCCGAACGGCTCCGCGTGCCAGTCAGCGCTCGCCGCTGACCATTCCCACCAGCATCCGGTGCACCCGCGTCTCTCGCGCCAGTTCAGGATGGAACGCCACGGCGATCCGCCGCCCCTCCCGCACCGCCACCGGGTGTCCGTCCAGCGTCGCCAGCACCTCCACGCCCGGACCACAGCGCTCCACCCACGGCGCCCGGATGAACACCCCGCGCACGGGCCCCTCCCCCAGCTCGGCGATCTCCACGTCGCTCTCGAACGAGCGCAGCTGACGCCCGAACGCGTTGCGCCGCGTCTCGATGTCCAGGAGGCCCAGATGCGCACGGTCCATAAGGATCATCCCGGCGCAGGTCCCCAGCACGGGCAGGCCGTCGCGCACCCGGTCCCGCAGCGGCTCGGCCATCCCATCACGCTCGAGCCCGAGCGCGATCGCTGTCGATTCCCCCCCGGGGAGGATCAGCGCGTCAAGGCCTTCCAGCTCCGGCACGGTCCGCACCTCCCGGGGAGCGGCGCCCAGTGAGCGGAGCGTCCGGACATGAGCCCCGAAGTCGCCTTGCACGGCGAGCACCCCGATCACGATGCCCGCGCCGGGCCCCCGCGGGGCCTGACCGCTGTCCACCGCGGCCGGCGCGCTACCAGCCGCGGCCGGCGAGCAGCTGCTCGGGCTCCAGGCGACGGGCCTCCAGCGAGCTCATGGCTCCGCCGAGGCCCTCGCTGGCCCGGGCGACCCGCTCGGGGTCGCGGAAGTGCGTGGTGGCCTCGACGATCGCCCGGCCCCGGGTGGCCGGGTCCTCCGACTTGAAGATTCCCGACCCGACGAACACACCCTCGGCCCCGAGCTGCATCATCAGCGCGGCATCGGCCGGCGTGGCGATACCCCCAGCGCAGAACAGCACCACGGGCAGCCGTCCATCCCGGGCGACGGAGCGAATCAGCTCGACCGGGGCGCCCAGCTCCTTGGCCGCGGTGGCCAGCTCGGCCTGATCGAGTCGGGTCAGGCGACGCATCTCAGCGCCGATGGCGCGCATGTGGCGGACCGCCTCGACGATGTCGCCGGTGCCCGCCTCGCCCTTGGAGCGGATCATCGCGGCGCCCTCGCCGATGCGGCGCAGGGCCTCGCCCAGGTTGGTCGCGCCACACACGAAGGGCACGGTGAACGGCCACTTGTCGATGTGGTTGGCCTCGTCGGCCGGCGTCAGGACCTCGGACTCGTCGACGTAGTCGACCTCCAGGGCCTGGAGCACCTGGGCCTCGACGATGTGACCGATGCGGGCCTTGGCCATGACCGGGATGCTCACCGCCTCCTGGGTGGCGCGGATCATCAGCGGGTCGGACATGCGCGCCACCCCGCCGTCGCGGCGGATGTCGGCCGGAACCCGCTCCAAGGCCATGACGGCGCAGGCGCCGGCGGCCTCGGCGATGCGCGCCTGGTCGGCGTCGACGACGTCCATTATGACGCCGCCCTTGAGGTTCTCGGCCAAGCCCGTCTTGACCCGGAAGGTGCCCTCGTCGCGCACGTATCCAGTGTAGTCCGAGGTCGCTTCTCGCCGGACCGCCCCGGCCGGGGCCCTACTTCAGCCGGAAGGCCTTGATGCGGTCGTCGTAGGCCTCGGCGTCGCGCGCGTAGAGCCCGTAGGCCAGGGCCTGGATCAGGCTCAGCAGGGCGGCGTGGGAGCGTACGTAGGCCGGCGAGTTAGACGAGTAATACAGCCGGATCTGGGCGAAGCGTGCGACCTCGGACAGCGTCGCATCGGTGATGGCGATGCGCTGGGCGTCGCGGTGGCGGGCCAGCTTCATCGTTCGCACGATCAGCGGATGCGGCCGGCCGGCCGACAGGCCGACGACGAGCGTCTCGGAGTCGATGCGGCTCAGGCGCCCGAGCGCCTCTTGCGAGGGGTTGCCCACCAGCTCGGCGCGGACGTCGAGCAGGACGAGGAGGTACTTGAGGTAGGAGGCGAAGAAGGCCATCTGGTCGGTGCCGGCGATCAGCACCTTGCTCGCGGTGGCCAGGGCGTTGATGGCGTTCTCGACCTCCGAGCGCGAGAGTTTGCGCGCCGTCTCCTCGACGTTGACGTGATCGGCGCCCAGCACCGCCTCGAACGGGCTCTGGTCCAGGGAGAACAGTGGCGCGGGGGACACGATGCCCGCGCCGGGCGCGCGGCGCCGGTACTCGTCGCGGGCGGCCTGCTGAAGCTCGGGAAAGCCCTCGAAGCCCAGGCCCTGGGAGAAGCGGACGACGGTCGAGCTCGAGGTGTTGGCGCGCCGGGCCAGCTCCTCGGCGGTCTGGAAGGCTGCCTCGTCGAGGTGGTCGACGATGTACTGGGCGACATCCTTCTGCGAGCGCGAGAAGTCCTCGAAGCGGGCGCGGATGTAGGCGGAGAGATCCTGGGGGGCGGGGGGAGCGGCGGGGGGCGCTGGGGCTGTGAGCGTGGATCGCTTCATCTGCGAGCGGTTTCTTCGACGCCCCGGCCATGGCCTCCTTCTCTGATTGGATGACCCGCCGTGCAGCGCCTGGCCACCGAGCTCGCCGGACTGGTCCTCCTGGAGCCCCGGGTCCACGCCGATGACCGAGGCTTCTTCGCCGAGACCTTCCGCGCTGACGCGTGGGCCGAGCAGGGGGTCGATGTCGACTTCGTCCAGGACAACCAGTCGCGCTCGCGCCGTGGCACGCTGCGTGGGATGCACTTCCAGCTGGCGCCGGGGCAGGCCAAGCTCGTGCGCTGCGCCCGCGGTCAGATCCTCGACGTGGTCGTCGATCTCCGGCGCGCATCGCCCACCTTCGGGGGCTGGGAGTCCCACCACCTCGACGACGCCGCGATGCGCCAGCTCTTCGTCCCGGTGGGTTTCGCCCATGGCTTCTGTGTGGTCTCGGATTGGGCGGACGTGACCTACAAGTGCTCGAGCTATTACGACGGCGCCACGGAGCGGGGGCTGGCCTACGACGATCCCGGCCTCGGTATCGAGTGGCCCAGTGGGATCGAGCTCACCGTCTCCGAGCGCGACAGCTCTGCCCCGCGGCTCGCCGACATCGCCTCCGAGTGTCCTTCTGAGCTGTCTAACTAACCCCCCGGGTCGACTTGCCCATGGCCCTCAGGCGGAGCTCAACCGGATGCTGTCACCGCCGCCAAGCTTCTGCCAGGTAGCAGCTCATCTCGCCCGATCGCTCCGGTGCGCTGGTCCAGCGGCACGACCCAGAGGATGATGACCGGAACGAGATGCGTGGTTCGCGCGGCGCTGCTCCGCTCGCGGTTTCACAAGCGGGTAACCGGCCGTTCCCCCGGGTAGGCTGCCTGCCGTGCGGATCCAGCTCTGGAGCTACAACTACGACCCTGAGCCCACCGGTATCGCGCTCGTGAGCACCGTGTGGGCGCGCTAGGAGCGTGGGTCCGTAACGTGCGTTGGGACGGATGACGGGCGCTGGGCGGGGTTCGCTGCCGTTGTCATGTCGATAAATGGTCCTCTCGAGCGTCAGTGACGGTGGGCGCCTGGCCCGTCCATGGCGTTTCGGGGTGACCGGGGGCCCCCGGGGCGGCTCAGGCCGCCTCGATGAGCGCCATTCCACCTGCCCGGTGGAGCTTGAGCAGGTTGTGGACCGCGCACTCGAGGCGCCACTGGGCGCGGGCGGCCTGCTTGCCGCGCACGAGCAGCCTGCGCCCGTCTTGGACGGTGTCGATCTGTCCGAAGACCGGCTCGACGATTGCCTTGCGCCGCGCGTAGACGGCGCGGCCCTTTCTTCGTACGCAGCTTGCGCGCCATCTGCTGCTTGACGCTCGCGTCCTTCGGGAGCGGTCCGGTCGGCGCCGGCAGCTGGGGCTCGGAGTGCTTGAAGCGGCCGGTCGCGATGTGGGCGTCGAGCCCATGCTCGGCGGTCGCCTCGACGTTGTCCTCTGAGAAGTAGCCGGCGTCCGCAGTCAGCACGGCCCCCTCGGACAGCTTGCGGTCGACCGCCTCGAGGTTCTCGTCGAGCTGGCAGAGCGCCGGCTCGAGCTGGCGCGCGTCCGGCGCCTCGTCAGAGACCTCGGCCGCGACGATCACCTGCGCAGTCGAGTCGACGACCGCCTGGCCGTTGAAGCACTGGTGAAAGGAGCCGTCGGAGGTCTTCATGATCTTCGACTCGGGGTCTGTGAAGTTGCGCTGCGCGGTCGGCTTGGGCGCATACGCGTCGCGCCCCTCGCGCGGCGCCCGCGGCTGCTTGCCCTCCGCCTCAAGCTCGGCGCGGCGCGCAGTCTCGCGCTCGGCGGCCTCCGCCTCAAGCGCCGCCTTGGCCTCGCGGATCACGACGAGGCGCTGCTCACGGCGGCGCAGCTCGTCAGGCAGCTCATCGCCGCGGCCATCCTCACCGAAGCGCTCGTCCTCCTCCCGGTCGGTCGCCTCGGCCTCTGAGAGCAGCACGCCGACGTTCTGGCGGATCTCAGCGACCTCCGCCTCGAGCTCGCGCTCCTTCTTGACCATCCGCTCATAGCTCATCGCCTTGTGCCGCGAGGCGTTGGCGCGCAGCTTCGTGCCATCCAGCGCGAGCGCCCCGAGGCCGACGAGCTTCGCCTTCGCGCACAGCCCCAGCGCCTGCACGAACAGCTCGCCGAGCGCCTCCAGATGGCGCTTTCGAAAGCGCGCGATCGAGCGGTAGTCCGGGTGCTGATCGGCGCACAGCATCCGCACCGCGACGTCGCGGTAGGTCGCGCGCTCCAACTTGCGCGAGGACATCACCCCGTTCGCATAGCCATAGACCAGCAGCTTGACCATCAGCCGCGGGTCATACGGCGGATAGCCACGCTCGTCCTCATAGGACGCATAGATCGCCGACAGATCGAGCGTCCCCACCTCGACCAGATCCGAGACCAAATGCGCGAGGTCGCCGTCCGGCACCCACTCCTGCAAGACCGGCGCCATCAGCAGCACCTGACCGGGGTCATAGCGACGAAACGTCTTCTCCTCGGCGACCGGCGCGCGCCCCGCGCGCTCGCGCTCGACCACCGACGCCTCAACCCCCGCCAACCGCTCCTGCTCAACCGCCGCCGCCATCCGACCCTCCCGCTCGTATACAGGAGACTCTCAAGATCCGACCGGACGGCTCAGCAGATTACTGACCCACGCTCCATGTGGCCGCTTGACAGGTATGGGTGTACAGGTTGGTGTCGCGCTGAGCGCCGCGGAGCCGAGCCCGTAGGGCGAGGCGCAGTGGCGCTCAGCGCGG
>JAABUY010000439.1_pt1 | contig 73305 bp, 65 predicted proteins | sample 5560271 | NCBI WGS metagenome assembly JAABUY01 (sample SAMN10711886, study PRJNA513374) | rock metagenome | isolation source: Antarctica rocks | place: Antarctica: Victoria Land, University Valley | reverse complement strand
CGGCAGCTTCGGCGCAGGCACCCACAGCGTCGCCGTCGACTTCCTCAACGACGCCTACGGCGGCACGCCCACCACCGACCGCAACCTCTACGTCGCCGGTGCCTCCTACGACGGCGTCGCCGCCACCAACGCCTCGCTGGCGCTGATGAGCGCGGGCACCCAGACGGTCACCGTCGGCACGCCGATGCCGGCGCCGGTCGTCGTGGGCAGCGGCTCCGACACCCTGACGGTGCTGCTGAGCGAGGACCGCTACCTGGGCGACGCGCAGTTCACCCTCAGCGTGGACGGCCACTCCGTCGGCGGCACCCAGACCGTGCTCGCCTCGCACGCCGCAGGCCAGACGCAGAGCCTCACCGTGCTCGGCAGCTTCGGCGCAGGCACCCACAGCGTCGCCGTCGACTTCCTCAACGACGCCTACGGCGGCACGCCCACCACCGACCGCAACCTCTACGTCGCCGGTGCCTCCTACGACGGCGTCGCCGCCACCGGCGCCACGCTGGCGCTGATGAGCGCGGGCACCCAGACGGTCACCGTCGGCACGCCCGTGAATCTCTACAGCCCCGGGTCGGCCGGCGGCACCGTCACTGCCACCGGCAGCGGCGTGGTCACTGTCGGGACCGGCGCGGTGACCGTGAGTGCGGCCGGGCAGGCGGTCAGCGTGAACGGCGGCGCAGGGGCGCTGACCTTCATCGGCGGCTCCGGCATGGACAGCGTGGTGGCGGGTTCCGGCGCGGTCCTGCTCACGGCCAACGCCGACACCCTGACCTTCACCGCCGGCAGCGGACGAGCCGCCATCACCGCAGGGTCAGGCCACGACACGTTCAACCTTGTCGCGGGCAGGGCGGGCGGCTCGCTGGCGATCTCGAACTACAACACGGGGCTCGACGCGATCCACCTGCAGGGCTACCCGCCCGCCGCGGTGCAGAGCTTCCAGGTGCTGAACGGCTCGACGAACGTCGTGCTGAGCGACGCCACCAGACTCACGCTGCTGGGCGTGGCCATGCCTTCCGCGCAGTCCATCTTCTCGTGAAGCCGGCGGTACCAAGCATCGACCTGCAAGGAAGCAAGGCTGGGCTCCGCCCAGACCCGCCAGGGGGGAAGCCCCCCCTGGACCGGCTTCTTTAAGTATTGGATTCCAAAGGCGAGCCTTTGGCGGAGTTTGAGGCAGAGCCTCAACCTTGCCTGCTTCCCGTTTTCGCTGCGGCGAGTTGTTCCAGCAAGCCCCAGGCCCAGGCGAGGTGCATCGTCATCACGGCAGGGCCGGCTGCAAGCAGCCACGGGTCGCCGGCCAGGGCGCTTTGCCGCACCGCCCAGGCAAGGCACATCGCGGCGTAGGCCGCCGGCACGAGCAGGAACCAGGCGCTGGCCAGCGCGAGCGGCAGGCTGGCGGCGCACAGCAGCAGCACGCCGACCGGCGCGAGCTGGCGCGGCTTCGGCCACAGTCGGTGCAGGGCCAGGGTGCGCGCGCGTCCGCGGCCGTGGCGGACATACTGCCGGGCCAGGCGGCGCAGCGTCTCGCGCGGGAAATACGTGACCGGGGCGTCGCCGCACATCCAGATCCGCCCGCCGGCCCGCCGCAGCCGAAGATCGAACTCCGCGTCCTCGTTGTGGGTGAAGCGCGCGTCGTAGCCGCCCAGGCGAAGGAAGGTCGCGCGGTCGAACGCCGCGTGGTGGCCGTGCTCGACGAAGCCGGACCTGCCGCCGACCCGGTGCGCGGCGCCGCCGTTGCCGAGCCGGCTGTTCTGGGCGGCCGCGATGGCGCGCTGCATCCCGCCGTGCCCCCGGGTGAGCATCGGCACCACCACCGAGGCGGCGTCGTGCTCGGCCAGCGCGTCCACGCAGCGGCGCACGAAGCCCGCCGGATAGTGCGCATGAGCATCGGCGCGCAGGATCACCGCCGCCCGCGGCGAGGCCAGGCGCGCCGCCAGGTTCACCGCGGCCGACTGCAACCGCTGCGGGTTGTGGTGCAGGGCGATGCCGGGGATGGCCTGCGCCACGGCGCGCACGATCTCCCCGGTGCGGTCGTCGCTGCCGCCGTCCATCACCAGGATCTCGAACTCGACTCCTGCCGCGGCGCCTGCCAGCGAGCGCAGGCAGTCCTCGATGTAGCGTTCCTCGTTCAGGGCCGGGACCACGATCGACACGAAGGGCGCGCCGCCGGCCGGCGACACCGGGACGCCCCGCTGATCCGGAGCAGAAAGCGGTGCTGGCATGGGCGATGAACCCCCCCGGTTGTCGGCCCGGCTTCGGGTCGGGCGCGCGGCCCGATCCAGGGGCGATGATACCAACGGCCTTTTGGAGTGACCGGGCAAGCAAGCAAGGTTGAGGCTCTGCCTCAAACTCCGCCAAAGGCTCGCCTTTGGAATCCATTCCTTAAGAAAAGCCGGTCCAGGGGGGGCTTCCCCCCTGGCAGGTCTGGGCAGAGCCCAGCCTTGCTTGCTGAATCGGGCCAATGGTACCAGGCGCGCCGGCCTGTGGACCCGGGCGGCCCGGCCCTAGGGCGCCGAGGCCGGACGAACCCAGCCGAGCGCCGCGTCGCGCCGCCGCCGGAACGCCAGGTCGGCAAGCCTGCTGGCGCGGAACTCGGGCGTCAGGACGTGGCCGGGGTCCACGGCGCCGAGGGGGTCGGGACTGGGCGTTGCGGGCGGGGCGGAGCGTCGCCCAGGGGAGGCGCCCGCCGCCTCGAACGCCACGGCGGCAGGGTGGAGCCCTGCCGGCGCCGCCATGCCCAGCGCCGCGTCGCGCTGCCGCCGGAACGCGGCGGCGGCCACCATCTGCGCCCGGAATTCCGGCGTCAGCAGGCGGTCGGGATCGACCACCTGCTCCGCCGCCACGGCAGGGTCGGGCGCTGCCGCCGGCTCCGGATGCGGCTCCAGGCCGTAGCGCGTCGCCAGCGGCCAGAACAGGGCGACGTGCTGGGCGTACGGGGCGCCGATCGCGGCCGTCGCGGAGTGGTACGCCGCCACCGCCGCAGGCCAGCTCCCGGCCTGTGCATGCAGCCGCACGAGGAAGCCGGCGGCGTAGCGGACGTTGACGGCCGGATCGAAGGCCTCCTCCAGCGTGGCAAAGGCGTGCGGATGGTGGAACAGGTTGACCTGCATGCAGCCGACGTCGATCGACCGGATGCCCGCCGCCTGCGCGGCCCGCACCGCGGCGATCGCATCGGCCGCGGTGTCGAACACGTGGCCGGCGCCGGCGACGTTGATCGTCCAGGGCCAGGGCACCACGCTGCGGGTCCGCGGGTCGATCCTGCCGCTCTCAACGATGCCGATCGCGCCGAGCACCTGGGCGGGCAGCCGCTCCGCGCGCTCGGAGGCGGTGATCGCGCCGGTGCACGAGGCAGGGTCCGGGGCCGGAGCCGCCCGGACCGGACCTGCCGCCAGGGCAAGGGCCGCGGCGAGGACGAAGCGGGACTGGGCGGCCATGAAGCGGCCTCGTATCAGAAGGCGGGATGTCTTGCGAGTCCTGACGCACCGCCGTCGCGTTGTTTGGACGCGGCGGCACCATCATGGGGCGGCGGCGCGCAGCCGGCGGTGCGGGCATGGGCGCAGGGATGGCCCGGCAAGCCCTGACCCTCGCCGCCGCAGCCCGGGTGTGGCACCGTATGCGCCGGCCGCAACCAGGGAGCCGCCATGACAGCCACGCTCGGCGACCAGGGAGCGGCGGGCCGCCGGGTGCGCCTCGGCACCGGCATCGCGTCCGGACGCGGCGTGCCGGCCCGGCGCGCGGGTGCCGCGGCGCGCGGAGCGACGCCCTGACCCGTGCCGTCGCCGCCGACGCGCCGCCAGGGTCCGCCTCGGTGCCGGCCCCCGCCGGCCAGGCGGGCGCGCTGCGCTTCTCCGGCGCGGTGATCGGCGGCTCGCTGCTGCTGCAGCGCTTCGGCGTGACGTCGGGCGCCTCGTTCCTGGACGTGGTGGCGCCGCTCGGGCTGCTGCTGGGCGGCGCCTTCCTGCTGGGCGGCAGCCTGGTGCTGCACCGCAGGCGCACGGCGCTGTTCGCGCTGATGTGCTTCCTCGCCCTGCTCAGCGCGGCGGTCAGGACCCTGGTGCGCGGCGAGATGGGCGGCGAGGCGAGCCTGAGCTCGCTGGCGCAGTTCCTGGCGCTGGCCAGCTTCGCGACCCTGACCTTCGCCGTCCCGGTCGACGAGCTGGCGTTCTACCGCGTGGTGAACCGCTGGTTCGCCGTGGTGGCGGCGGCCGGCGTGGCGCAGTTCTTCCTGCAGTTCGTCCGCCTGCCGATGTTCGTGTTCGCAGGGACCCTGCCGGACGCGCTGCTGATCGAGCGGTTCTACAACGTGGCGATCCCGATCCTGAACACCGGCTACTTCAAGTCCAACGGGTTCTTCCTGGTCGAACCGTCGCTGCTCTCGCAGACCATGGCGATGGCGCTGCTCATCGAGATCCTGGCGCTGCGGCGGCCGCTGCACCTGTGCCTGTTCGGCGCGGCGCTGGTCCTGTCGGTGTCCGGCACCGGCTGGCTGATGATCGCGGGCTTCGTGCTCACCGTGGTGCTGAGCCTGGGCGGGCGCGGCGTGGTGATCGCCATCGCCACGGTGGCGGTCGGCGCGCTGGCGCTGGCGGCGCTCGCCGTGGCCAGCCCGGACATCTACGAGTTCCTGGTCTCGCGCACCGACGAGTTCCAGAGCCCGGGGTCCAGCGGCCACCTGCGCTTCGTCACGCCGTGGTGGTTCGCCTCGGACGCGCTGCGCGACTCGCCGCTGACCGCCCTGTTCGGGGTCGGCGCCGGGCTCAGCGAGCACCCGCCGCGCCCGCCGGCCTACGACTACACCGTGAACTCGGTGGTCAAGCTCCTAGTGGAGTACGGCGTGCCGACGCTGCTGGCCTTCCTCGCGCTGTTCTTCGCCGGGCGGCGCACCAGGATCCAGTCCGCCCTGGTGGCACCCGCGCTGGTCTGGCTGCTGCCGGACGGCGGCAACATCCAGACGGCGTTCGTGCTGTTCCCCGTCCTGCTGCTCGTCGTGGTCGCGGACCTGCGGCAGGCGGAGCCCGCAGCAGACCGGCGCGAGCCGGCGCCCGAGCCGTGGCCGGCGCCCGGGCCGCGCCCGGAGCCCGCGCTGCAGGCGGCGCCAGGATGAGGCTGCGCGAGCGCGCGGTCGCCGCCGTGCCCTGGGCGTTCGCGGAGAGCATCCTCGGCGCGCTGGCCGGACTGCTGTCCACGCTGGTGATCGGGCGGCTGATCACGCCGGCCGAGCTCGGCCGCGCCGGCGCGGCGATGGCGGTGATCGGCCTGGTCGAGATCGCCACCGCCCTGGGCATCGGCGACGCGCTGGTCAGGAGCCGCTCGATCCACACCACGCTCACCGACAGCGCCTTCGTGGGCCTGGTGGCGCTCTCCGGGGCGGGCGCCCTGCTGTGCGTGGCGCTGGCTGTGCCGCTCGCGTGGCTGTACCAGGACCGCGGCGTCGGCGTGCTGCTCGCGGTCGGCAGCCTGCTGGTGCCGCTCAGCGCGATCAACACGGTGCCGGTGGCGCTGCTCACCCGCAAGATGCGCATCGAGCTGCTGGCCAGGCGCGGCATCTTCTCCAAACTGGCCACGCTGCTGTCGGCAGCCGGGCTGGCCTACGCCGGCTGCGGCGCGTGGGCGATCCTGGGCAGCAGCTTCGTCGGCAGCGGCCTCGCGATGCTCAGCCTGATCGGCGCGGTGCAGCGCTGGCCGCGGCTGCGCCTGGACCGCGCCGAGCTGCGCGCGCTGGTGGCGTTCGGCGCGCCGATCAGCCTGGAGCAGCTCCTGCTGAGCGTGACCACCCGGCTGTTCGCCGTGCTGTTCGGGGTGTTCCACGGGCTGGACGCGCTCGGCTACCTGCAGTTCGCCCAGCGGCTGATCGACGAGATCGCCAACGTGATCCAGAACTTCGCCCTGCGCTTCGGCCTGTCGTATTTCGCGGGGGTGGAGCGCGCGGGCGGCAACACCGCGGCGGCGTTCCTGCTGGGCACCCGCATGGTGGCGCTGGCGGCGACGCCGGTGCTGCTCGGCTTCGCGGCCGTCTCGCCCGACGCGCTCGCGGCCGTGATCGGGCCGCGCTGGCTGCCCGCGACCGGCTTCATCGTGGTCGCGGCCCTCGGCTGGAGCCTGGTGCTGCCGACGATCCTGGTCAGCCCGGTGCTGCGCGCGCGCGGCGTGCAGCGCCCGCTGGTGACGACCTCCGCCCTGAGCTGCGCGCTGGCGCTATCGGCGTGCGCGGCGACGGCCAACGCCGCGACGGGGGCCGCGGTGCTGGCCTCGGGCGCGCGCCACCTGCTGGCGCTGCCCGCCGCGGTGTGGATGACGCGCCGCCACCTGGGCGTCGCGCCCCGGCGCTACGTCGCGGCGTTCGCGCTGCCGCTGTGCTGCGCGCTGCTGATGGCGGGGCTGGTGTGGGCGCTGCGCGACGCCGTGCCGGGGATGGCGCCGATGCGCCGGCTGCTGCTCTGCGTCGGCGCGGGGGGCGTGGTGTATTCGGTCGCCATGCTCGCGCTCGACCGGACCCTGCTCCGCGGGATGGCGCCCCTTGCGGCACGCTGGCTTCAGGGCAGGACAGGGTCGCGCGCCCGGTAGGGGCGGCATGCAATGGAACGATCGAACCCATGAGACGCTGCACCGCAACACCGCGCGGCCACGCTCCGGGCGTGCCGGTCCTGCCGCAGGGGCCAGGCTCGCGGAACACGGCCGGATGTGCCGCCGCGGCCGGGCTGGTACTGCGTGCTGTCGAGGGAGTGCGCGATCTGCAGGAGCCGACGACATGAGTGCTGCCGTCCCGACGCTGGCCGTCATCATTCCCAATTTCAACTACGCGCATTACCTGCCGGAAGCGATCGAGAGCGTGCTGTCGCAGGTGCCGCCCTTCGACGAGATCGTCGTGATCGACGACGGCTCGACCGACAACTCGCTCGACGTGCTGGCCCGCTACGCCGGGCAGGTCCGGGCGCTGCGCCTCGACAATGGCGGACAGCTCGGCGCGTGCCGTGCCGGCCTGGCCGCGACCACCTCCGACTATGTCTACTCCCTGGACGCGGACGACTATGCGGCGCCCGGGCTGGTGGCGCAGGTCCGTGCGGCGCTGGCGAGCCGTCCCGCCAAGGTCCAGTTCCAGCTTCGCGGCGTGGGCGACGCGGGCGCCGACCTGGGCTCGACCTTCCCGACCTTCCCGCCCGGCTACGATGCGGCGGCGATGCGGTGGGACAACGCGGCGCTCGGCTTCTACGTCTGCCCGCCGACCTCGGGCAACGTGTTCAGCCGCGCGGCGCTGGCGCGGCTCGACCTCGGGGGACTCGACCCGCGGGGCGTCATCGACGGGTCGCCGGCACTGGCGATCCCGTACCTCGGCGACGTCGTCTCGATCCGGGAGCCGCTCGCCTTCTACCGGGTGCATGGCGGCAGCATGAGCCGCTGGGGCGAGCCGACGCCGGAGCTGCTGCGCCGCGAGGTCCACCTGTTCCGCAAATCCTGGGACGAGATCGTCCCGGCGCTCGGGCCGGTCGCCCCGCCACGGCCCGCGGCACCCCTCTACGTCCGCGAGCGGGAGATGATGACGGCCTGCCTCCAGGGCCGGCTCATGGTGGCGCCTCTGGTCTGGCGGTTCGTCGCCAGCCTGCTGCGCACCCACCTGCCGCTGAAGCAGAAGATCGTCTTTGCCGTGTGGGCGGCGGCGCTCCTCGTCCCGTCCGCCGCGCTGCGCACCTACTGCATCCGGATGAAGCGTTCCTCCGTCAACCGGTCCAGGAAGCTGCGCCTGGTTCTGAATGCCGTCATGGGGTCGCGTACCACCGTCAGCCCGGGCTAGGTCCGCCGGGCGTCGGCGGGCGCCTCTCCTGTCCGCGCCCCGCCACGATCCTCCTGCCGGTCGCATTCCGAGGGTGCCGAAGAAACCCGGTCACTGCCCGGAGGATTCCGGTTGCAGCCCCGGGAGGCAGGGTTGTCCTGCGCTCGCCGACGCTGGCGAGGCGAAGGCCGCTGCCACACAATGCCAGGACGGGACGGCGGATCGTGGGGCGAGCGTGGAAACCGGAGTGCGGCGCCGATGAAGATCCTGTTCCTCGTCCACAACCGGAACGATCCGAACGCCGGCGCCGCCCGCATCTACCACATGCTCACCGACGCGCTTGTGGCCAGGGGGCATGATGTCGACGCCCTGTACAGGGATGATTTCGGCCTGCCCAGGAGCCGGCTGGGCAGCATCGTCGCGCAGCGCGTCGCGATGCCGTGGCTGGTGAGCCGGGGCGGGGCAAGGCAAGGCGCCGCGGGGTACGACGTGGTCATGGCCTCGAACGGGATGGCGTCTCCCCTGTTCCGGCGCCTGCGCCGCGCGCCGCGCCGTCCCGTGCTGGTGAACCACGTGCACGGCTTCAGCGTCTACGACCACACGGCCAACCTGGCCGAGTCCACCCTCGGCCGCCGCGGGGTCAGCCTGCCCTACCGTCTGGTGACCGGCCCCGGCCAGGTGCGCTGGGATGCGGCCGGCGTGGCGTCGGCCGACGTCAGCGTGGTGCAGAACCTGCGCGACCTCAGCATGCTGACCGATGGCGGCGAGGACCCGTCGCGCGTCGTGATGATCCCCGGCGCCCTGCACCCCGACATCCTGGCGGGCAGCGCCACGGCGACGCCGATCGAGGAGCGCGACCCGGACGCCCTGCTGTGGTTCGCGACCTGGGAGGCGCGCAAGGGCTGCTCCTACCTGCCGGCGGCGTTCCGCCGCATCCGCGAGGCCAGGCCGGCGGCGCGGCTGACCATGGGCGGCACCGGCAAGGCTCCGGGCGAGCTGAAGGCGCTGTTCGATTCGCGCGACCGCGACCACGTCGAGGTGGCGCCGTTCCTGTCGGTGGCGGAGCACGCCGCGCTGATGAACCGCAGCTCCGTGTTCCTGTTCCCCTCCCTCTCCGAGGGCTACGGCCTGGCCCTGCTGGAGGCGCTGTCGTTCGGGCTGGCCGCGGTGACCACGAACACCGGGTTCGGCGGCGACTTCCTGCGCGACGGCGAGAGCGCGCGCATCGTGTTCCCGTCGTCGGGGCACATCGCGCGCGCGGTGCTGGACATCCTGGAAGACCCGGCGCTGCGCAGCCGCCTGTCGCGCAACGGCCGCGGCGTCGCCAGGGACTTCACCCCGGACCGCCAGGCCGACGCATACGAGGCCCTGTTCCGGGAACGGACCGCCGCGCGAGGCTGAGATTGGCGAACCAGGGAGAGCGTGGGAAGACAAGCAAGGTTGAGGCTCTGCCTCAAACTCCGCCAAAGGCAGGCCTTTGGAATCCATTACTTAGGTAAGGCCGGTCCAGGGGCGGCTCGCCCCTGGCGGGTCTGGGCAGAGCCCAGCCTTGCTTCCCAACCGGCCAAGGATCGCGGTCGTTGGCCTCAGTGCCGCCCGACCGCGTCCATCACCGCCGCGACCACCGCCCCGGACGACGGCCAGGCGCCCGGCGCCGCCGGCCCGACGCTCGCGTATGGCGGCGGGTACCCCCAGAGCCGGTCGTGTCCGTCCCGGTCCGAGTGCATGCCGCCCAGCACCGCGACCGTCGGACGGCGGAACGCGGCCGCCACGTGCAGCATCATCGACGCGTTGCTCAGGACGAGGTCGGCCTGCTCCGCCAGCGCGAAGCTGCTGCGCAGCGACGTCTCCCCGCACACCGAGCGGAGGCCGGGCACCTGCGCCGCGAGGACCCGCGCCGCGCGCCCGCGGTCCGCGGGGCCGCCGACCAGGAGCAGGTCGCTCTCCCCCCACCGCGCCCGCATCGCCGCCGCCATGTCGCGCAGGGCGCGCCCGAGGTCCTCGGCCGGCCAGCATTTCTCCTCCGCCCCGCCGCCGCAACTGACGAGGAAGCGCGGCGCGCCGCCGGACCGGCGAGGCCCCCAGATCCGCGCGGCGTCCTCGCGCTCGCCCGGCGTGAGGTAGAGCTGCGGGCGGGCCTCGGGCAGGTCGTGCGCGCCGAGCAGCTCGGCCTGCCGCAGGGTCGTGCCCGCCACGTGCACGCGATCGGTCCACGCCGCCGAATGCTGGCAGCCCGCCGAGCCGCCCCGGTAGCCGCGCAGGCCGATGCGGTGGCGCGCCCCCAGCCGCATCAGCGTGAGCACGCCCGCGAGGCTCCCGGTGACGTCGATGCCGGCGTCGAAGCCGCGGCGGCGCCGCAGTTCCGCGACCTGCGGCGAGCGCGCGAGGAAGCGCAGCAGCGCGCGCGGCGAGCGGTCCTGGACGAACTTGTTGGCCCAGGGCAGGTCGAGCGCCGCGACCTCGTCGACGAACGGGTTGTGCTCCAGGACTGCGCGGCCCCAGCCGCCGATCGCGGCCACGATGCGCGTGGCGGGGAAGCGCCGCCGCAGCGCCTCGAAGACCGGCGTCGTCGTCAGCAGGTCGCCCAGGTCGCTCGGCCTGAGAACGAGAATCTCGCGCGGGGCGACGACACACGGATCGGCGCCACGCGCGACGAACCCCTGCGCCGACCACGCCAGCGGCTCCAGCAACCGGCTCTTCCAGCCCATCGGCAGTGCTCCGTGCGAGGCAGGCAAGGCTGGGCTCCGCCCAGACCCGCCAGGGGGGAAGCCCCCCCTGGACCGGCTTTACTTAAGTAATTGTTTCCAAAGGCGAGCCTTTGGCGGAGCTTGAGGCGGAGCCTCAACCTTGCCTGCCTTGGCGGCCCGCTCAGCCGCCCCCGGCATCAACGCGCCGGCGCGCCGCGCGAGTAGGCCGCCTCGTCGCCGGGACGCAGGCTGCCCAGGGTGTGCCCGGCGTCGTCGCGGACCGTGGTGGCGTAGGCGCTGTCGCCGGACAGCCGCCGCACCCGCGCCGGGCTCCGGTCGTGGCCGGGGTCGCGCGCCGCCGCACGCGCGCCGCCGCGGCCCGGCGCCGCGAAGCGCGAGGACAGCGTGATCGTGTCCGGTGCCGGCAGGCCGGCCGCGACCAGGACCGAGGCGTCGCGGTGCTGGCCGTACAGGGTGAAGTCGCCGCCCACCGTGAACTCGGCGCCTTCGGTGCGTGGCAGCAGCGGGTCGTAGTCGTAGCGGTCCAGGTGGCGCAGCACGCCGAGGCTGGTCGGGATCGCGGGCTCCAGGGCGATGGATTGCGCGTTGGCCAGGCCGTCGCTCACCGTCAGGTCGGCCATGGAGAAGCTGACCGTGTCGTCCGGGTTCGCCCGCCCGGCGCTGCCGGCGAACAGCACGGCGCCCGGGCCTGCGAACTCGCGATCCTCGGACCACCGCAGCTCCACCCCGTCCAGGACGACCCGCGCGCCGTAGCCCGCCCGGAACAGGCGCACGTCGGACGGCGTCCCTTCGGTGCGCACGTCGAGCAGGTAGGTCGAGGTCATCCGCACCTGAGCCGCCGCGAAGTTGGCCAGCGTCGCGTGGCTGCCGGTGAGCCAGACGTCCTCGAAGTGGATGCCGGTCATCGTCGTGGTCCTGACGTTCTGGAAGAACACCGGGTTGGCGGCGCGCAGGTGCTCGAAGTTGGTCCTGACCCAGGTGTCGTCGGAGCGGTCGTGCCCGGCGTCGACGATCCAGGCGAACCCCAGCAGCGGCTGGGCCATGCGGAAATTGCTGCCGTTGTGCGCGTAGATGTTCTCCCACTGCACGCCGGTGCCGGGGATGCGCACCTCTAGCAGAGAATACTGCGCGCCCCCCAGCGAGAGGTCGGAGAGCCGGTTCTGGAAGAAGCCCTGGTCGCCGCGCGACGGCTCCGGCGTGCCCACGAGCAGGTTGCGGTACGGCGGGTGCAGCGGCTTTCCGGAGGTCTCGTACTCGTCGCAGACGTTGACCCTGGCGACGACGGAGTTGGCGAGCGCGCCCAGCACCAGGCAGGACGACTCCACCTGCCCGCCCTGGTCGATCCCGTAGTTGAGCTGGCCGCCCTCCCAGTCGACGTCCGCCTTCAGGGCCCGGGCGCCCGGGTCGCCGATGGTGAGCACCGGGGCGTTGCGGTGGAACTGGCGGAACTGGCAGCGCTGGTTCAGCCGCGCCCGGAAGCCCCGCGTGCTGACCGGCACCACCAGGCCGGCGGCGGAGTCGAACTCGATGACGACCTCGGCGGGACAGGCAATCTCCAGGCCGTTCGCGTCGGCACGGTCGAAGGCGGCCTGCACCGCTGCCGCCGTGGCGACGCGCGTCGCGGCGGACGCGCCGGGACCCACGGTGACGCCGGCAAGCCGCGTGAGGTCGATCGTGGCATGGTCGGCCGGGTCCTGCCCGGCGGGCGGCGTGGCGCCGAGGACCGGGAGCGCGAGCAGGCCGAGCACGCCGGCAGGGATCAGAGCGCCCCGGATCACGCCATGCTTCTCCATTCCCGCCTCGCGCAAACGCCCGGACCGGAATTGCGGTCACGGGAGACGGTCGGGCCAGCCTGCCCGTCCCGCGGCGAACATGCCTGCGATGCCCGGCGATGGCGAGCGCCGGCCGGCGCCGGAGCCGGCGGCTCCGCGCGCAAGCACCGTTGTTCCGGACGTCGCCCGCCGGACGGGACGCACCGGGCCACCTCGCCACGCCATGGCCGGATTTCACTTCCACGCGACACGCTGCTGCGGTAACGAGACATGTTGCGAAAAACACTGCAACGTCCAGGGCTGTCTTCCACAACAAGCAAGAACTTATGCGCAGCAACGGCGTGTCCGCCGATCCGGTCCTTGTCAGGCCCACCCTGGCAGCCGTCGTCACGAGCTACAACTACGCACGCTACCTGCGCCAGGCGCTCGACAGCCTGCTGACGCAAACGCCGCCGTTCGACGAGATCGTCGTGGTCGATGACGGGTCCACCGACGACTCCCTGGATGTGCTGGCGGAGTACGCCGGCCGGCTGAAGGTGTTCAGCGCCACCAACGGCGGTCACTTCGCCGCCTGCCGCCTGGCGGTGTCCAAGACGGTCTCGGACTACATCTACACCATGGACTCCGACGACCATGCGGCGCCGGGCCTCGTGGCGCGGGTTCACGCGGCGCTAGCGGGCGCCCCGGCCAAGGTCCAGTTCCAGCTCTGCGGGGTGGATGCCCACGGGCGCAGCCTCAGCTCGGTGTTCCCGGTCTATCCGGCGGGATACGACTCGGCCGCGATGCGGCAGGACAACAGCGTCCTCGGCTTCTACATCTGCCCCCCGACCTCGGCCAACGTGTTCAGCCGCGAGGCCCTGGCCCTGCTGGACCTGTCGACGTTCGAGGGCAGGTCCTCCTTCGACTCCGCGCCGAACCTGGCGATGCCCTACCTGGGCGAGGTCGTCTCGATCAGCGAGCCGCTGGTGTTCTACCGGGTTCATCCCGGTGGCGACAGCGACTGGTGCAGGCCGAGCGTGGCGCAGCTCGCCCGCGAGCTCCGCCAGTTCGACGCGTCCTGGAGCCAGATCGTGTCGGTGCCCGGGGTGCCGGGCAGGCCTTTCTCGCGCAACGGCCCGCTCTACGTCCGCGAGCGGGAGATGATGATGGCCTGCATGGAGAACAGGGTGTTCGTGGGCGCGCCGGTGTGGCGTTTCATCGCCGGCCTGTCCGGCTCGCATCTCCCCGGCCGCCACAAGGCCGTCCTGTGCCTCTGGGCTCTGGCGCTGCTCGTCCCGTCCCGCCGGCTGCGCGACCGGAGCATGCGGCTGAAGCGGTCCTCCCTCAACCGCTCCAGAGGTCTCCAGGTCGTCGTCAACGTCCTGAAGAACCTCCACCGCGCCGGACGGCGTGCCGCCCTGCGTGTCGGGACCGACGCCTTGCCGGGGGTCAAGGCGAGCCCCGATCTGCTGGAAGCCGACGTCTAGGCCCGGCGGGCCGCCTTGGAACCTGGACGGATCATGGCGCCCACGCACGCCGCACGTTGCGGCAGGTCATGAGCGTGCCCCCCGCGTCGATGCCTGCCGTGACGAGGGCTGGTGACGCGCCCCGATGCCAACGGCCCTCAACATCGACCTGCCGGGAAGCAGGCGAGGCCGGGGCTCTGCCCCACGGCCTGGAAGCGGGGACCCGTCAGGGCGAGCCGCTCCGCACCGGTTTTCCGACAGCGGCGGACCTCGAGGATCTGCCTTTGGCGGACGAGACCCATGCCTGAGGGCGGGGCGTCGACCTTGCCTGCTTCGCCGGCCACTCCAGGGGGGCCGTCAGCATGACGCCGGCTCCGGCCGCGCATGGTGCGAGGGGTGTCACCGTTTGTGGTTTGACGGGGATGGCTGGTTGCTCGACGTTCGGAACATGTCGCATGAACCGGAACGGAGAAGCGCGATGAAGCAGATGATAGGCGCCGGCGCTGTCGCGGCGCTGCTCTGCACCACGGCGGCCAAGCCGGCCGAGGCCTGGGGCGGGGGCATCCTGTTCGGCACGGCCGTGGGATTGACGGCAGGCACCGTGATCGGGTCCGCCCTCGTGCATTCCTACCCCGTCGTCGTCGCGCCGCCTTACCCATACCCGCCGCCCTACGCATACGCACAGCCCTACGCATACGCACCGCCCTACGCGTACCCACCGCCGTATGGCTACGCGCCGCCGTTTCCCGCGCCATACGGCTATGCCTATCCTCCGCCTGGACCGCGCCCGGTGTCCGGTTACGCCCCGTATGGATATCAGGCGCCGGCTGCCTACGGAGCAGCCAGTCCGGCCCCGGTGTCGCCGGCCACTCCGTCGTACCAAGCCGGGCAGTTCTTCAACACGCTCACCGGAAACTGCGACCGGCGCTGACCGCGCGCTGGCTATCGATGTCCATCCAGTCGGCGGCGGCGAGCGCCTGGCAAGCCACGCCACGCAGGAACAGGACGCCGCGCAGACAAGGCCCGACCGCCTGTCACGTGGCACGGCGGACGTGTCCGATGGCGTGCCCGAGGACAATGGTCCCGCTGCCAGGATCGTGACGCATACCGACGACCTTCAGCCATCCCTGTCGTTGCCGTTCGGCGAGCATCCGCTTAGTCGTGCGTAACCGTATTGCGACGAGCAAGCTTTCTGTTCTACGGAACAGCAAGCCAAATCGCATCCATCAAGAGTTCACCTTCAAGGCTTTTCTACACCGACAGCCCTTTGTGATGACCGGTGGAGCATGCAAGGTTGAGGCCCTGCCTCATCCGCCAAAGGCAGGCCTTTGGAATCCACTGCTTAAGCAAGGCCGGTCCAGGGGCGGCTCGCCCCCGCCTTGAAGCAGGGGCGGGTCCGGGCGGAGCCGCCAAAGGTTCCGACGATCCGCCTGGATCGCAGGGAATGGCAACGGAGGGAGAGCCCGGCCTTGCCTGCTGTTCCGCCTGGCCGTGGCGTCCGCGCCGCCGCGATCAGGGGCAGTGGCTCGGGACGGGAAGGAAGGCGGTGCGGAAGGACACGAGGCGCTGCCGGCTGTCGCACCACAGGGACAGCCGAATGCCCTTGATGCTCTCCCAGATGCCGATCGAGGGCGCGGCCTGCAGCTCGGGGATCTCGCGGTAGGCGCTGGGCAGGCGGTAGTTGGGGATGCGCGAGGACAGGTGGTGGACGTGGTGGTAGCCGATGTTGCCGGTGAGCCAGTGCAGCCAGCCGGGCAGGCGGTAGAACGAGCATCCCAGCAGCGCCGCCTCCACGAACGACCACTCGGAGGCGTTGCGCCAGTAGGTGTCCTCGTGCTGGTGCTGCACGAAGAACAGCCACACCCCCACGGTGGCGGCGACCAGGTAGGCCGGCAGCCAGACGCTGGTGACCGCCCACCAGCCGAGCAGCGCCACCAGGCCGCCGAAGAACACCACCAGCGCCAGGTCGAGCAGCAGGATAGAGGCCACCGAGCTGCCGCGCGCCTTGTCGCCGAGCCACAGCGGCAGGCGGTAGCGCAGCAGGAACACCCAGGCCGGCCCGATGCAGAACATCACGATCGGGTTGCGGTAGGCGCGGTACAGCAGCCGCTGGCGCCGGCCGAGCGCGCTGTACTCCGCGACGGTCAGGGTGTCGACGTCGCCGAAGCCGCGCTTGTCGAGGTTGCCGCTGGTGGCGTGGTGCTTGTCGTGGTCGCGGCGCCAGTAGTCGAACGGCGTCAGCGTCAGGAACGACAGCGAGCGGCCGATCCAGTCGCAGGCCGCCCGGCTCGGCAGGAAGGAGCGGTGGCCGCAGTCGTGCTGGATGATGAACACGCGCACCATCAGCAGGCCGGCCAGCGCGGAGAACGGCAGCCCGAGCATCCACGACACCGCGTGCAGGGCGTGCGCGGCCACGATCAGCGCCAGGAACAGCCCCAGCGTGGTGGCGAGCTGCACCATGCTCCTCGATGTCACCGGGCGGGCGTAGGGCGCGAGCCGCTTGTTCCACTGCGCCGAAGTCTCATGCATGAAAACGCTCGCCTTGCTGGATCGGGTCGGATGCGCGGGAAGGCCGCAGGGCCGTCGCGCGGGGTGGCAGGCGTGCCGCCGACGCGAGGTCGGCGAGCGTGGCCCTGGCCGCGACATGGGTGACTATCACCAAGGGGGAAGGCCGGGAAGACGCTCGCGTGTCGGTGCGGTCGGGCCGGGCGTCATGCATCCCCCGGGAACACGCTGTCGGTCCAGCCCCTGAGACGATAGGCTAGCAGGCCGATCCACTCGTGGGCCGCCCAGTCCAGCACCGCCAGCCTGTGCCCCAGCGACTGCGGCCAGGCGGCGACACGATCGCGCGACTGGTAGCCGACCGGCCACGGCAGCACGGTCCAGCCCGCGCGGCGGAACACGCCGACGGCGCGCGGCATGTGGCTGGCCGAGGTCACCAGCACCCAGAGCTCGCCCGGCCGCGGCGCGACCAGGGCCGCGGTGTTGACCGCGTTCTCCCGGGTGGTGCGCGACGCGCCCTCGAACAGCACGCGCTCCGGCGGCAGGCCGAGCTGTTCGAGCAGGATGCGCGCGTACTCCGCCTCGTTCGACACGCCCTGCCCGATGTCGCCGGAGCCGCCGGTGAAGACCAGCCTGGCGCCGGGGTAGCGGCGGGCCAGCGCCACGAACGTCGTCATCCGGTTGGCGGCCGAGTTCAGCGTGGGCGTGTCGCGGTCGCGGCTGGTCAGGTCGTCGATGGCGCCGCCCAGCACCACGATGCCGTCCACCCGCTCCGGGTACGCCGTGACCTGGGGGAAGCGGTCCTCGAGCGGGCGGATCGCCCAGGCGTCGACGGGCAGGGCGAGGCACGCCGCCTGCGCCCCGACCGCGGCCACCAGCAGCGCCCGCCCCGCCGGCCACCGGCACAGCAGCAGGCCGAGCAGCGCGCACTCCATCATCAGCGCCGTGGGCAGCAGCAGGACGGTCAGCACCTTGCCGACAACGAACATCGGGCTCCGCTCTCCAGTGGGCATTCATGCCGGCCGCTCCTGCGCGTGGCCGGCCGGCGGAATCGTTGACACGAAGGAAGCAAGGCTGGGCTCTGCCCAGACCCGCCAGGGGCGAGCCGCCCCTGGACCGGCTTTTCTTAAGCAAGTGGATTCCAAAGGCGAGCCTTTGGCGGAGTTTGAGGCAGAGCCTCAACCTTCCTTGCTTCCTGTCTCCTTCAATAACCCACGCCGCCCGCCTCAGTCCTGGCGGAACGCCCCCGACTTCCCCCCGTCCTTGTGCACGACCCTCAGCCCGTCGACGCGCATCCCCCGATCCACCGCCTTGAGCATGTCGTAGACCGTGAGCGCCGCCACCGAGGCCGCGGTCAGCGCCTCCATCTCCACCCCGGTCCGCCCCGTCGTGCGCACCGTGGCGGCGACCTCCACTCCGCACCCGCCCGAATCCTCCACCGCCTCCAGCGCCAGCTCCACCGCGCTGATCGGCAGCGGATGGCACAGCGGGATCAGCTCCGCCGTCCGCTTGGCCGCCATGATCCCCGCCAGCCGCGCCGTCCCCAGCACGTCCCCCTTCGCCGCCGTGCCGTCGCGCACCAGGCGCAGCGTCTCCGCGCGCATCGACACCCGCGCCCGCGCCGTGGCCGTGCGCGCCGTCTCCGGCTTGCCCGACACGTCGACCATCACCGCGCGCCCCTGCGAGTCGAAATGCGTGAGCGCGCCGGCTCCCGCACCACCCGGCCCGGCCGGAGCCCGCGCCGGCTCGACCGCCTCGCCCGACGCGCCGCCCCCGAGCGCCACGCCCCCGTGCGCCACCTCCGCGCCAGGGTCCGTGCCGGCGCCCGCCGCCGTCCCGACCCCCGTGCCAGCACCGCCCGCCACCCCCGCCACCGCGCCGCCCGCGGCCCCCGCCACGCCCGGCGGCAGCCCCGCGCCGATCGGCGGCAGCGCCCGCTCGATCACGCCGCCACCCCCAGCAGCGCCCGCGCCGCCGCCGCCACGTCCGCCTGCCGCAGCAGGCTCTCCCCCACCAGGAAGCACCGCGCCCCCACCCGCGACAGCCGCTCCACGTCCGCCCGTCCGGCGATCCCGCTCTCCGCCACCAGCACCCGCCCCGCAGGCACCCGCGCCGCCAGCGCCTCCGTCGTCGCCAGGTCCGTGCGCAGCGTGCGCAGGTTCCGGTTGTTCACGCCCACCAGCCGCGTGCGCAGCCGCAACGCCCGCTCCAGCTCCGCCGCGTCGTGCACCTCCGCCAGCACGTCCATCCCCTCCGCCTCCGCCGCACCCTCCAGCTCCGCCGCCTGCGCGTCCGACAGCGCCGCCAGGATCAGCAGCACGCAGTCCGCCCCCATCGCCCGGCTCTCCGCGACCTGCCACGGATCGACCATGAAGTCCTTGCGCAGCACCGGCAGCCCCACCGCCCCGCGCGCCGCCGCCAGGTGCGCCTCCTCGCCCCCGAAGAACGGCCCGTCCGTCAGCACCGACAGGCACGCCGCCCCCGAGCCCGCATAGTCCCGCGCCAGTCCCGTCGGGTCGAACACCGCGCGGATCATCCCGCCCGACGGCGAGCGCTGCTTGATCTCCGCGATCAGCCCGATCCCCAGCCCCACCGCGCCGCCCGCCGCCGCCACATCGCCGGCGTCCGCCACATCCCCGCCCGCCGTCAGCCCCGCCGCCGCCAGCAACGCGCGCGCGAATCCCCGCGGCGCGCCCTGCGCCACCGCCCGCTCGCGCAACGCCGCAGCGCCAAGCGCAGCCTTGCGCCGCGCCACCTCCGCCCGCGTCTCCGCACAGATCCGCGCCAGCGCGTCCGGCATCGCCATGTCCCGCCACCTCCAAAAGCAAGCAAGGCTGGGCTCTGCCCAGACCCGCCAGGGGCGAGCCGCCCCTGGACCGGCTTCACTTAGAAGAAGGCAATCCAAAGGCCCAGCCTTTGGCGGGGTCCCCGCCTTCAAGCATGGGGGCAGAGCCCCTGGCCTTCCTACGCCGTCTCCCGCCGCAGCCGCTCCAGCGCCCCAAACGCCGCCCCCCCGTCCATCGCCGCCGCCGCCACCGCCACGCCCTCGCGCAACCCCTCGGCCCGCCCCGCCACCACCAGCGCCGCCGCCGCGTTCAGCAGCACCGTGTCCCGGTACGCCCCCGCCGCCCCCCCCAGCACCCCCAGCAGCGCCGCCGCGTTCTGGCCCACGTCCCCGCCCGCGATCGCCGACAGCGGGGCAGGGGCCAGCCCCGCATCCTCCGGCCGCACCACGAACGCGCGGGCCACGCCGTCCCGCCACTCCACCACCTCCGTCGCCCCCGCCAGCGTCAGCTCATCCAGCCCCTGCCCATGCACCACCCACGCCCGCTCCGCCCCCAGCCGCCCCAGCACGTCGGCCACCGGCCGCAGCCAGCGCGGGGCGAACACCCCCACGAGCTGCCGCCTTACCCCCGCCGGGTTCGCCAGCGGCCCCAGCAGGTTGAAGATCGTCCGCGTCCCCAGCGCCCGCCGCGCCTCCGCCGCGTGCGCGATCCCCGCGTGGTGCGCCGGCGCGAACAGGAACGCGACCCCCGCCCGCGCCAGCACCCCCGCCACCCGCTCCGGCCCCACCAGCCCCACGCCGAGCGCCGCCAGCACGTCCGCCCCCCCCGACCGCGACGACAGCGCCCGGTTGCCGTGCTTGGCCACCACCACCCCGCACCCCGCCACCACCAGCGCCACCGCCGTCGAGATGTTCAGCGTCCCCGCCGCGTCCCCCCCCGTCCCGCACACGTCGATGGCACCCGCAGGCGCCTCCACCCGCACCATCCGCGCCCGCAGCGCCGCCACCGCGCCCGCCAGCTCCGCCTCCGTCTCGCCCCGCACCCGCAGCGCCATCAGCAGCCCCGCCAGCGCAACGCTCCCCGCATGGCCGTCCAGGATCACCCCGAACACCGCTTCGGCCTCCACGACATCCAGCGTCTCGCCGGAGGCCAGGCGCGCGAGAAGGGAGGCAGGAAGGCCAGGGCTCTGCCCTGGACCCGCCAGGGGGAGCCCCCCTGGACCGGCACTCATAAGACTCAGGCCGCCCGCGAGGCGTCGTTGCGGCCACGCGCGAGCGCCAGGAAGTTCGCCAGGATCTCGTGCCCGTGCTCCGACGCGATGCTCTCCGGGTGGAACTGCACCCCGAACACCGGGAAGTCGCGGTGCCGCAGCCCCATCAGCACCCCGTCGCGCGTGTGCGCCGTCGCCTCCAGCACCCCCGGCAGCGACTCCTCGCGCACCACCAGCGAGTGGTATCGCGTCGCCTGGAACGGCGAGGGCAGCCCCGCGAACACGTCGCTCCCCCCATGCACCACCTCGCTCAGCTTGCCGTGCATCGGCTGTGGCGCCCGCTCCACCACCGCCCCGAACGCCTGCCCGATCGCCTGGTGCCCCAGGCACACTCCCAGCAGCGGCACCCGCCCCGCCGCCGCCGCGATCAGCTCCAGACACACCCCCGCCTGCTCCGGCGCGCACGGCCCGGGCGACAGCACGATCGCCTCCGGCGCCAGCGCCATCGCCTCGGCCGCACTCAGCGCGTCGTTGCGCCGCACGTCGCACTCTGCCCCGAGATCGCCGAGGAAGTGCACGAGGTTGAACGTGAAGCTGTCGTAGTTGTCGATGAGGAGGATCATGGGGCAAGTTTGAGGATGGCGGCGGATGAGGTCAACGGTATAGGACGCAGTTGCATTTAACGCAATAAATAGCCGGATCATGGGATTTAAAATTAATATCAAATAACAGAACCAAGCTATTACAAATAAAGTTTAATACTATATAAGAGTAAAACTTCCGGGCGAAGGGTTTTCGATGATGTCGTTTATTAAATCCATTTTCCAAACGATGCCAAGGTGCGCTTCATCCAATTCTCCGATATACCTTCCAGAATACAATCCAAGTAATTTTGATGAAGTGACTCTTCCCACATTGAAGCCTCCAGAACTAGTTGTATACCCTCCTACTACATGCTGAATAACTGGGGCGCCTGACATTCCCTCCCTTGTTGCAGTGTCTATTAAGAAAGAGGGCATGTCGTTCACGTCGAAATCGTATTCTGTGGCTATAGATGCTCTTTTCCAGATAGGTAAGATACCTGTTTTCATAATACCAAGAGGAAATCCAAGAACAAACATATCAATACCGATTCCAAGGAACATGCCTTCTACTTGTTCTATATCGTTGATGCAAGGTATGGTGTCTAGTAGAGCTACATCGACATTATAATCTATAAAAAGCTTTGTGATATCAATGACAGAAGCATCCGCTTTCTGCCCAAAGTGCTTGCTTTGTAGCCAACGAGGGCTGCCATCAGCTAATGCTGTTGGAATAGAAATATATCTATTATCATTTAAATTTTTGCGATTTACATAATTTATATTTAATTCGTCGGGAATAGCTCCTTCAATGTGTTTGGGTTGTCCAGACCTAGGCTCTCTTCCGGAGAAAACATGCCAATTAGATACCAAGTAGACGCGATTTTCATGCTTTAAGAAAAATCCAGTCGCCGACCCCATCTTCTGGCCGTTGCAAAGCAAATTTATTGGAGAAGAGCAAATTGAATATTCATTTACAGCAACGTTCTTCAATCAATCATCTCCATATCCAGGTTAGGAAAGTAAATTTGGCTATCGTTAGAGATATGTCAGTCATCTGTCTACCGCCGCCACCAGACCTACTACGTCTCCGCCCAGCAACATACCCAGCGTGAACGGGCAAGTCTTGGGAAAGGGCAGATGCCCGGCCTTATCAACTGCTGCTTGCGCCCGCCGCACAGCTTTCGCATACAGTTCGTCCAGATCAATCCGCTGCCGCATGGACGGGCTGAACCGCTGCTCCGCGTCGTCGAGGAACGTCCCCGCCTCCTCGCGCCAGTGCCCCGCCGCCTGATCCCCTGGCCGTGCGTGCAGCTTAAGCAGATGCACCATCGCCTGTAGCAGCAGGCTGCGGCACGCCCGCAGTTCCGACAACCCCACGTCGGCCACCTCCTCGATCACGTGCGCCCAGTCCACCGCGTCGTTGACAAGTTCCCCAGCCGCCATCCGCCGCAGCAACTCCGCCTGCTGCTCCGCCCAAACCAGCGCATCGTGCTCATACAACCCGTCCGGCATAGACCGCCTCCCACTCGCCCGACCCGACCCCTGGACCTGCCTCAGCCCCTCGAAGTGTCCCAGCCTGTCACCCGCGATCCAGCTTGGCCACCAGCCCCATCACGTCAGCCCGAACCGCTAGAAGATCGTCCAGCACGAACGGGCACGCCTCGGGCGGCCGACGCAACCCATCCCCAACCTTCGCCCGGTAGAGCGCATCCGCATACAACTCGCCCAGGTCGACTCTCTGCCGCATGGACAGGCTGAACACGTCCCTCGCATCCGTGAGGAAGCCCGCCACCTCGCCCTGCCAGTGCTCCACGGCCTGGCTGTCCGGCGCGGCGTACAGCTTAAGCAGATGCACCATCGCCTGCCGCAGCAGGCTCCGGCACGCCCGCAACTCCGACAAGCCCACGTCCGCCACCTCCTCAATCACGTGCGCCCAGTCCACGCCCTCGTTGACGCGCTCCCCAGCCGCCACCCGCCGCAGCAACCCTGCCTGCCGCTCCGCCCACGCCAGCGCATCGCGCTCATACAACCCGTCCGGCATAGACCGCCCCCCGCTCGTCCCAACCCAAACCCTAAACCCGCCCCGCCGCCCCGTCGCGTGCTCCCGGCCCAAAGTCGAGGTTTCCAAAGGCGAGCCTTTGGCGGAGTTTGAGGCAGAGCTTCAACCTTCCTTCCTCACCGTCCGCCGCAGACTCACTCCGCCGCGAACCGCACCGCCTCTTCCGCCGCCCGGAACAGCGCCCGCGACTTCTGCCGCGTCTCCTCGAACTCCCCAGCCGGCGTGCTGTCCGCGACCACGCCGCCGCCCGCCTGCACGTGCATCACCCCGTCCTTGACGACGGCCGTACGCAGCCCGATGCACGTGTCCATCGTCCCGTCCGGGGCGAAATACCCGATGCACCCCGCGTAGATCCCCCGCCGCACCGGCTCCAGCTCCTCGATAATCTGCATCGCCCGGATCTTCGGCGCCCCCGTGAGCGTGCCCGCCGGGAACCCCGCGACCAGCGCCTCGACCGCATCGACGCCTGGCCGCGCCTTGCCTTCCACCGTGGACGAGATGTGCATGACGTGGCTGAACCGCTCGATGGCGAAGCTCTGCGTCACCCGCACCGTGCCGATCGCCGCCACCCGCCCGACGTCGTTCCTCCCGAGGTCGACCAGCATCAGGTGCTCCGCCCGCTCCTTCGGATCGCTCAGCAGGTCCGCTTCCAGCGCCGCGTCCTCCTCCGGCGTGGCCCCCCGCGGCCGTGTGCCCGCCAGCGGCCGGATCGTCACCACCCCGTCGCGCAGCCTGACCAGCACCTCCGGCGACGCGCCGACCACCGCAAACCCCCCGAAATCGAGGAAGAACAGGAACGGCGCCGGGTTGATCCGCCGCAGCGCCCGGTACAGCGCGAACGGCGGCAGCGCGAACGGCACAGAAAACCGCTGACTCGGCACCACCTGGAACGCGTCGCCCGCCGCGATGTACTCCTGCATCCGCACCACCATCGCCTCGAACTGCGCCCGGCTCATGTTCGACGTCGGCTCCGGCTGCTTCGGCAGCACGACCGCCGGCGCCGCCACTGCCATCGGCCGCGCCAGCGCCGCCCGCGCCGCCGCCAGCCGCGCCTCCCCCACCGCCCGCGCCGCCTCCGCGCCCACCCCCGCCTGCGGCCACACGGGCGCTGCCAGCGTCAGCTCGTCCCTCACCGTGTCGAACACCGCGAACAGCGTCGGCCTGAGCATCACCGCTTCCGGCAGCCCCAGCACGTCGACGTTCTTCTCCGCCAGCTTCTCCATCTGCCGCACCATGTCGTAGCCGAGGTACCCGACCAGCCCCCCGATCATCGGCGGCAGCCCCGCCGGCACGCTGAGCCGCGTCTCCCCCAGCAGCGCCCGCAGCGCCTCCAGCGGCGCGCCCTCTTGCGCCACGAACGCGTGCGGCGCCGCCAGCGCGTCGCGGTTAATCTCCGCCCGCCCGTCCCGGCAGCGCCACACCAGGTCCGGCGCCATGCCGATGATTGAGTAACGCCCCCGCGCAGCCCCGCCCTCGACGCTCTCCAGCAGGAAGCTGTTCGCCTGCCCGTGCGCCAGCTTGAGGAAGGCGGCGACCGGCGTCAGCAGGTCCGACACCAGGCTGCTCCACAGCAGCGCGCCCTGGCCGCCCTCGTACGCCGCCGCGAAATCGTCCATCAGCCCGGCCCCCCAGCAAGACAGCAAGGCCAGGGCTCTGCCCTGGACCCGCCAGGGCGAGCCGCCCTGGACCGGCCTCCGTTAGAGCGCTCCCGCCCCGGCCGCAATCGCCCCGCTTGTCTTACCAAATGGATTCCAAAGGCGAGCCTTTGGCGGAGTTTGAGGCGGAGCCTCAACCTTGCTTGCTTGCCGTCCGCCGTGGGCGCGGTTCGGAAATCCCTCGCCCGCCCTCACGGCCCCCCGAGCCGCACGCTCTTCAGGAACACCCCGAGCTGCCGGCTGTCGGTGATGATCCCCACCTCCGACGGCCTTACCGGATGGGCGATGTCGAAGCGCAGCACCTGCGCCCCTTCCACCAGGTCCTCCGCCGGGACCTGCGCCCGGAGCACGGTGTCCTCGCGGTCGCGCACGTCCTGCTCGACGACGAAGTGCCCGTTCACCGACAGTGCCACGTGCTGCGCCACCCCGTGCACCCCGCTGAACCCCTGCATCAGCGCCTCGAACGCGACGGGGGCGCCTGCGGGCAGGGCAGGGGACAGCCGCGCCGCCAGCACCGCCGCGTGCTCGACCGACCACACCCCCGACGGCTCGGGCGTGTACCACCCTGTCCCCAGCACCCCCGGCGCCGCGCCCGCCTCCGCCACCCCCACCGCCACCTCGCGCCCCGGCGCCACCGCCGCGGGCCGCACCGGCGCCAGCCCGTCGAGCAGCGCCACCTGCCGCGTGCACACCGAGGTCGCCCCGAACGCGCGGCACAGACGCGCCCCGTCCGGCACCTCCGCGGGCCCGGCCGCCGCCTCCATCGGCAGGAACAGCCGCAGCTCGCCCTCGGCCAGCGGCGCGGTCGCCGCCTCCGTCACCGCGCACTCCGGGATCGCGGCGAAGCGCGCGACGTACATCGTGTTCACCGCGACCCGCAGCCGCGACGCCGCCAGCATCAGTTGCAGGAACTCCGGCGTCGCCGCGTTCGCCCCGCAGCCGAAGGTCGGCAGCACGGTGAGCCGCGCGTGCGCCCGCAGCAGCCCGTCGAGCCGCGCCGCGTCGTAGGCCGGCGCGTCCACCGCCCGCAGGTCACGCGTGACGATCTTGCGCTCGCCGCGCGCGTCGAGGAGCTGGAGCATCGCGGTGCCCAGCAGCACGGCCCACGCCAGGGGCCGCGGCGCCACCCGCGCCACCGCCGCCACCGACCCCACGAGCAGCACGTACGCCACCGGCCAGAACAGCCGCCCGCTGGCCCTGAGCTGGTGCAGCGCCGCCGGCACCCGCCCGAAGTCGAGCACCTTGTGCGTGCCCACGTACACCACGCCCGACAGCGCCAGCCCCGTCAGCGCCACGCACGCCAGCGCCAGGCCGAAGTGCCGACGCAGGAAGCGCACCCGCGTGCTGAACAGGCACGCCACGCCCGCGAACCCCAGCAGCGCCAGCAGCCCCGGCCCGAGGAACTGGTACCCCTCGTGCTGCGACCCCGTCGCGTCCAGCACGCTCAGCCCGCGCCCGAAGTAGTAGGACTGCGCCGGGAAGAAGGGCGACAGCGCGTTCATCGACGCTTCGCCGAACCCCCCGCTGGGCGTCGCCGCCCCATATCCCAGGCACGCCGCCGCCGCCGCCGTCAGGGCGAACCCGCCCAGCACCGGCAGGCACGCCCGCGCCCAGCGCCGGTCCCAGCGCAGCGCCAGCGTCGCCGGCACCGCCAGCAGCACCGCCGCCACCATCGCCGCGAGATACGGGTGGATCAGGAAGCTCGCGAGCTGGAGCACCGGCGGCAGCCAGCGCCGGCCTGTCGCCCCGCGCACGCCCCGCCAGTACGCCCCCAGCGCCAGCAGCAGCACGAAGTGCGACGACAGGGCGCTGTGCGGGTGGCGGAACAGGAAGCTCGGCATGGCAATCGCGAACAGCGACACCGCCACCGCCGGCACCAGCCGCCGCTCGCCGGCGCTGCGCAGCGCGAACACCGCCGCCACCGGCTGCGCGAGATAGCAGAACGCCAGCCAGAGCTGCACCGCCGAGAACCCCGCCGGCAGCCACCCGGCCACCAGCTTGAGCGGCAGCGCCACCAGCGGGTTGGCGTCGGTCATCGCCACGCTCAGCCCGCCCGGCCAGTCCAGCATCGTCGTGCGCAGCAGCGGCCAGTGCCAGGAGTCCTGCAGGAACGCCCGCTGCCCGACCACGTGCTGCGCCACGTCGCCGCTCAGCCGCGCGTCCGGCACCGCGCCGAGCCGCAGCAGGTCGTGCGGGAACACCGACAGCACGAACACGACGCCCACCGCGAGCGCCCAGCCGTAGCCGAGCCGGCGCGCGAGCCGGACGCCGCGAGGATCAGGTCGTGCCAATTGGAGAAATCTCATTCGGTGCGGGACAGGCAGCAAGGCAGCAAGCAAGGCTGGGCTCTGCCCAGACCCGCCAAAGGCCAGGGGCCTTTGGAAACCCTTTCTTTAGAGAAGGCATTCCAAAGGCTCCGCCTTTGGCGGAGTTTGAGGCAGAGCCTCAACCTTGCTTTCTGTGCCGGTGCACCGCCTGCGGTAATCCTGAGTAAATTGGCTGGCTGCTCTTTTCTCAAATTTTGAAGCCAGAACCGGTCAGTGCATGCCGCTTTGGACCAAATTTTCTGAGAAAAATCAGATTGTCTCTCCAAAATCCGTATCCTCAATTAAGTTTTCCTCAAGGAAAGATAGCCAAATTGCGCGCAACATGAATCAAGGATACTGCAAGATGACAGACACAGCCGTCATCAACTCTTTTCTGACGCAACTGGCTGTATTAGGGCCAGGAGACTTCTCTACATTCACGACGGTTTTTCGCAGCGGCGTAGCCGGGCTGAGAACGGCAAAAGGGAGTCCTAATGACAGCTTGTGCTCGATCCTGGTACAACAGGGCTGGATGACGTGCTGCACGCACGACATCGCGGGCATCGAACTGCGAGAGTATGAGATTGCGCCTGCCGGCCATCAACCAATCGGTCAATTTCTCGCGCTCCATGCCAGTCGTAATTTCCTGGCGCTCAACGTCCGCCGTGCAGCAACGGCAAACGATGCTATGGCACCTATCGTCAACGGAATGGTGCGAAGCTACGTTGACACCCTGATTCGGCAGGTATTTCTCGGTGGCGGTGACACCGAGGACGTGTCTGTGATGCTGATGTTCACAGTGGCACGATGCATCAAAATGTCGGTGCCTCCTGAGAAACAGGAGGCGAGCGTTCGCAAGCTGTTCGAGAGCGTCATTGGACATCTAAATGCCGACAAACCTGATGCGGCAAACGCCAGCGCACTTCATTAGGGCTCACTTGCTCATCGTATAAATCCGTTCCTTGCCTCACGGCTCCGCCGCCACCCGCTCCAGCACCGCCTGGTTGATTCGCGGCTTGGCCAGCCCGCGCAGCGCCGACGCGTAGGTGATCTCCGCGTCGTCCCCCATGCCCCGCGACAGCGCGTCCCTGATCTGCCCGTAGCCGATCGGGTCGCCCGCCTGCGTGGCCGCCTGCACCGCCTTGAGCACGGCGACCACGAACCCGCCCCCCGCCTCGCCCGCGCTGTCCTCCACCATTGTCGCCTCGCCGTCCCTGAGCCCGAACACCGCCTGCGCCAGCACCCCCGGCACCCCCTTGGGCGGCGCCGCGCGCCCGATCGCCGGGGTGGTTGCCATCTTCGCGCCCTCCACCGCCGCCGCGGTGGCCAGGCTCTGCCCGCCCTGCACCGCCGCCAGCACCCGCGCCGCCGCCGCCTCCCGCCCGTGCCGCACCTGGTCCGCCCCCCAGTCCGCCAGCACCTGCGCCGCCACCTCGGCGTATGGCCTGGCGCTCGGCGGCGTGACCGCCTCCACCACCAGCGCGAACGCCGACTGCCCCGGCCCCTGCACGACCTGTGCCGGATCGCCGACCTTCTGCGCGAAGGCCTGCCGGATCACCGCCTCGTGCAGCGCCGCGTCGCCCGGCAGCGGCGCCGGCTCGCCCGCCGCGGTGCGCCCCCGCGCGTCGAGCGAGCCCTCCACCGCCGCCGCCCCGAGGTCGCCCGGCAGCTCGTCGAGCGACGTGCCCCCCGCCAGCGCGTCCTGCAGCCGGCTCACCCGCGCGTCGACCTGCCCCGCCGCCGCCTCGCGCGCCACCTCCGGCCGCAGCGCCTCGCGCGCCTGTTCGAAGCTCTGCTCCACCGCCGGCGTCACCTTGGACACCTTCAGCACCACCCACCCCAGCGAGCCCTGCACCGGCCCCACGACCTCGCCCGCCTTGGCCGCGAACACCGCCTTGGCCAGATCGGGCGAGGGGATCTGCTCCGCCGTGCTGTCGTCCAGCGACACCGCTGTCGCCCCGGACGCGGCGCCCGCGCCTCCTGCGGCCCCGCCGGCGCCCGCGCTGCCCGCCTGCGTGGCCGCCGCCTGGATGCCCGTCCACGCCACCCCGCCGCGCCACAGCGTCGCCAGCGTCTCCGCCCGCCCCTTGTCCGCCGCCGTCACCACGTCCACCGAGCGCTTCTCCGCCTGGTGGAACTGCGCCGCCCGCGCGTCGTACGCCGCCTGCAACTGCGCGTCCGTCACGTCGACCGAGCGCGCCACCGTGTCGGGCGAGATCACCACCGCCTTGATCCGCCGCAGCTCCGGCGTGCGGTAATCCTCGGGGTGGTTGGCGTACCAGCGCTGCAGCACCGCCTGCGCCGGCGCCGCGGGCGGCGGCACCGACGACAGCGGGAACGCCACGGTGTCCGCCACCCGGGTCTCCGCCTCGTAGGCGAAGACGTGCCCAACCAGGCTGGCGGGCGCGCTCACCCCGGCCTTGACCGCCTCGATCAGCTCGCGCTGCGTCATGTCGTCGCGCATCAGCGCCAGGAACCGCGGCTCGCTCAGCCCCGCCCGCTGCAGCGCCGCGTTCATCGTGGCGCGGTCGAACGTCCCGCCCGCGCCATGGAACGCCGGGATCGCGAACACCGCGTCGCGGAGCTGGGCGTCCGGCACCGTGAGGTCCATCCGCGCGGCGCGCGCCTGCACCGCCTCCTGCACGATCAGCCGGTTCAGCGTCTGCTGCGCCACCATCCTGCGCAGCCCCGCGGGCACCTGGTCCGCCGAGCCGAACTGCGCGCCCACCTGCTCCAGGTCGCGGCGCACCTGGCGGTCGAAGTCGTCGGCCCGGATCGCGCGCCCGTCCACGCTGGCCACGTCGTCGCCGCCCACGCCGGAGCCCGCGAACACCCCGGCGATCCCCCACGCCCCGAGTGCGGCCACCATCACCAGGATGAGCAGCCGCGCCGGCCAAGTGTTCATGAAGCCGCGGAGCAGAGCGAGCATGGGGCAGGGTCCGTTGGGGAAAGGGCGGCGCACCATAGGCACCGGGTCAGTCTCGCGCCAGCGGCAGGAAGCAAGGTTGAGGCTCTGCCTCAAACTCCGCCAAAGGCAGGCCTTTGGAATCCCTTACTTAAGAAAGCGCCGGTCCAGGGGCGGCTCGCCCCTGGCGGGTCTGGGCAGAGCCCAGCCTTGCTTGCCTTCCTTTCCGCGGCCCCAGCCTGACCCTCACGGCCCCGCGGTCTTGCCCCCGGCCCAGGTCAGCGTGACCCTGAACTCCGCCTCGCCCGTCCCGGACACCACCCACAGATCCGCGTTCCCCCTGAGCGACGCCGAGAACTCGACCTGCACCCCGTCCGGCCTGCGCTCCAGCCCGCCGATCGTCGCCTCCAGCCGCGCCACCACGTCGCCCAGCGCCCCCAGCGCCCGGTCGAGCGTATCGGCCGCCTGCTCCGCGACGCTGGCATGGAACCCTACCGCACCCGCACCGCCGCCGCCCTCCTGGCGGCCGAACTGGACGGTGCTGCCGCTAGCGAACCTGACTGTGATCGTGTCGGGCATGACGTCCTCCGAACCGGCGCTGCGGTCGCCGGACCATAGGCACGCTGTCCAGGCCGAACCAGGGCCACCAACCCCTCCGGCGTCGCCACCTGCAACCGACGCCCCATATCCGCCGCGACCGAAGCGTGCGGGCGAAGCCGGCCCGCCACGGCGCTTCCGCACGCAAGCCGGCCCGTCACCGCCGCGCGCTGTTGCAAGCCCGCCCCGGCCTGCTCTAACTCCGCCCAACCCACCACGGAGCACGCCATGCGCCAGATCATCGCCGCGAACTGGAAGATGAACGGCCTCGCCGGTCCCGCGCAGGCGCTCGCGGCGGCCGTGCGCGACGCCGCCCCCTCGCTCGCCTGCGAGGTCGTGGTCTGCCCGCCCTTCACCCAGCTCGCTGGCGTCGGCGCCACCCTCCAGGGCTCGGGCGTCTCCCTGGGCGCCCAGGACTGCCACCAGGCCGCCTCCGGCCCGCACACCGGCGACATCTCCGCCGCCATGCTGGCCGAGTGCGGCGTGCGCTACGTCATCCTCGGCCACTCCGAGCGCCGCCTGAACCACGGCGAGATCGACGAGACCGTGCGCCAGAAGGCCAAGGCCGCGCTCGCCGCCGGCCTGGTGCCCATCGTCTGCGTCGGCGAGTCCGCGGACCAGCGCGCCGGCGGCGAGCACCAGGACACCGTCGGCTGGATGATCGAGGGCTCCCTGCCGGAGGACTTCCGCGGCATCCTCGCCTACGAGCCGGTCTGGGCGATCGGCGCCGACCGCAGCGCCACCGCCGAGGACATCGCCGAGATGCACGGCTTCATCCAGGGCGAGCTGGCCCGCCAGTTTCCCGACTCCCCGATCCCCATCCTCTACGGCGGCTCGGTCAAGCCCGACAACGCGGCCTCGATCCTCGCGGTGCCCCACGTCGGCGGCGCGCTCGTCGGCGGCTCCAGCCTCGACGCGGAGGAGTTCCTGGCGATCGCCCGCGCCGCCGTCGCGGCCTGACACGGACGGCCTCCGGCATGGGCCTGGAAGCAGGCAAGGCTGGGCGCTCCCTCCGTTGCCCCTTCCAACAGCCCAGGCGGGCCGTCGGAACCTTCGGGCAGCTCCGCCCAGACCTGCCAGGGGGGAGGCCCGCCCTGGACCGGCTTCTTCTAAGTAATGGATTCCAAAGGCCTGCCTTTGGCGGAGTTTGAGGCAGAGCCTCAACCTTGCCTGCTTCGCCGCTCGCTCCAGGGAACCGCCGGCAGGACACCTCCGGGGCAAGGCGGGTCCGGGCGTGGCTGCCCAGAGGGTGCGACGTCCCTCCCTGGCGGCGGGCGGCAGGGACAGGTTCGCCAGCGCGTCATCCGCCTCGGCATCGCCGCCGCGAACCGCCCGTCGCCAGGAGCCCCACGATGCGACTGCACGCCGCTGCCCTGCTCTGCCTCTTCGCCGCCGGCCCCGCCGCGGCACAATCTGACCTGGCCACCAGGCCTCCGCCCGGTCAGACCCTGCTCAAGAGTCTGGAAGGCGACAAGAACCAGACCTCGCCACTCAACAACCACCCTCTCAGCGAGACCGAGGAGCAGCGCCAGCACTACGTCCGCAAGAATCCGGAGAACGAGCCGATCACCAGCTCCTCGGTGAAGCGGAGCAACGACTAGACGACGCCACCACGCTCCCGCTGCCCACCCTGGCCGGGTCCCAACCTCGAACCGCATCCCGCGATCGTGGTGAAAGGGCAGGGGGCTCGGCCCGCAAGGCGCGCTGCCCGGGCCAGTCCACCGCCGCCAGCCGCCCGCGCGGCGCCCGCGCGGCGCTCGACATTTCGCACCGCCTCGCGCGTCCCGCCCTCGCCAACCCTGCCGCGACCACCCACCTGCCGCGGTATGCCGAAGCCGGAGCGCCGCCCCACCATGGACCACGACCTGCACGACCGCCTCACGGGCTGGCGCCACGACCTGCACCGCCGCCCCGAGCTTTCGCTGCACGAGGCGGAGACCGCCCGCTTCCTCCAGGACCGCCTCGCCGAACTCGGGATTCCGTTCGAGTCCGGCATCGGCGGCCACGGCATCGTCGCCACCCTGTCGCGCGGCGAGTCCGGCCGCAGCGTCGGGCTGCGCACCGACATGGACGCCCTGCCCATCCACGAGACCACCGGCGCGCCCCACGCCTCCGGGACCCCCGGCGTGATGCACGCCTGCGGCCACGACGGTCACATGGCCGGCCTGCTCGGCGCCGCCGTCCTGCTGCAGCGCGACCCCGCCTGGACCGGCACCGTGCGCCTGGTGTTCCAGCCCGCCGAGGAGGGGTTCGGCGGCGCCGACGCCATGCTCGCCGACGGCCTGCTCGACCGCTTCCCGATGCAGCGCGTCTTCGGCCTGCACAACTGGCCCGGCCTGGCCGCGGGCACCGTCGCCGTGCACGGCGGCGCCGACCGGCGCGCGCCGGTGATGGCCGCCGGCACCCGCCTGCGCATCACGCTCGACGGCCACGCCGGCCACGCCGCCCAGCCGCACCTGACCCGCGACCCGATGCTCGGCGCCGCCCACCTGCTGCTGGCGCTCCAGTCCGTGGTCTCGCGCAACACCGACCCGCTCGACGCCGCCGTGCTGTCGATCTGCCGCATCGACGGCGGCGACGCAGAGAACCAGATCCCAGACCGCGCCACCCTGCGCGGCACCATGCGCTCGCACGACCCCGCGGTGCACGCCGCGATGGCCGCCCGCGTGCGCGCCATCTCCGAGGGCATCGCCGCCGCGCTGGACCTGCGCGCCAGCTTCGATCTCGACACCCACGTCTCCGCCACCATCAACCACGGCCCCGAGGCCGACCTGGCCGCCGCCGCCGCCGCCACGCTGGGCGCGCCCCTGCGCCGCGACCTCGCCCCCAGCATGGCCAGCGAGGATTTCGGCGCCTACCTGGAGCAGCGCCCCGGCGCCTTCGTCTGGGTCGGCAACGGCCCCGCCGAGGACGGGCGCGGCCTGCACAACTCCGGCTTCGACTTCAACGACGCCATCCTGCCCACCACGGCCGGGTGGCTCGCGGCGGTGGCGCAGGCCGCGCTCGCGGAAGGATAGGGCAGTAAGCAAGGCTGGGCTCTGCCCAGACCCGCCAGGGGCGAGCCGCCCCTGGACCGGCTTTACTTAAGGAAGGGATTCCAAAGGCGAGCCTTTGGCGGAGTTTGAGGCGGAGCCTCAACCTTCCTTGCTTCAGCGGCAGCACTCAAGGACTGCCGGTACAAGAGGAGCCGCTACGCCGGCCTGTCGGCCTCCATGCGATCGGGGAGCCCGTCGTGCGGGCCAAGCGCCCGCGGCTCATGGTCCACCCAACGCTCTGCGAGGCCCGCCGCGTAGGCCTCGTTCAGCAGGTAGTGGATGCGGTTCTCCGCCTTGCTCGCCTCGCCCACGACGAGCAGGCGCACCTCCCCATCCGTGTTGTTGATGAGCGTGTGCGACACCCCGATCCCGGCGGGAAACGCCACGGCCTCCCCGCACCGCAGACGGTGCAGGTGGCCGTCGATCCAGGCGTCCGGCTCGCCCTACAGCACGAACACGAACTCCTCCTCCGCACTCTCGGCAAGGGGATAGAACGTGCGGCGGCCCGGCGGCAGACGCTCGTGGTGGATGCCGAGCCGCGTGAGGCCGAGCAGCCCGCCCAGCGGCGCACCGATCGACAGCAGCTTGTCGTCGCCGGGGTAGCGGGCGTCGTCCTTGCCTTCCAGATCCGACCAGTGGCGTATGCTGTCGGGACGATCCATGGCGGGCCTCCTTGCCGGGCTGTCCGAAGCGCCGCCACGCTGCCATGGTCCCTCGACGCCAGCGACGGCGCTCTCCCCACCCGACGCCGGCAACGGCGTCCTCCCCACCCCACGCCGGCGACGGCGTTCTCTCCACCAGACGAGGCCGTCCCATGACCGCCGACGAACTGACCGCCTGGGCTCTGAAGAACGGCTGGCAGATGCTCGCCGGCTGCCCGAGCCTGACCAAGCCGTCCTCGCCGAAGGAGGCCATCGTGCGCATGGTGCTCAAGGAGACCGTCGTGAACCTGGAGGCCAAGAAGCCCGCCGGCAAATGGGAGAAGATCAGCGGCGCCCCCTATGCCCGCGTCCTGCCCGACGAGGACGGCCGCCCCCAGGGCCTCGGCTTCGAGAAGATCCCCTCCTTCTCCATGCTGATGCGCGAGAATAAGGACCGCCAGGTGTTCGCGGCCTTCAAGGCGGCCCCCTGACCCCTGGCGTGCCCCGCGGGACGCCGGCCCGGGGCGGCTCGCCCCGGCGGGTCCCCGCCTCGACGCGGAGCCCCGGCTTCCTCGACCCGGGCGCTCCTAGGCCGCGCCCGCCTTCTTCGTCCTGGCGGCCTGCTCCGAGCGCGCCTTCCACAGCGCCATGTCCGCGTCCTTGGCGAACATCACGCGCACGCCCTTGCCGCCCTGGCTGACGCGGACCTTGCCGCCGTTGGTCGCCTTGTGGCTGGCCATCCACTCCAGGAACTCGGGGTCCTCGTTGCTGCGGCCCTCGAACTCGAGGACCCCTGCGATCTCTTCCTCTTTCCGGCGCTTCGTCATCGGTCATGCCTCCTGGACGCGACGCGGCACCCCGGGGCGCCGCGCCGTCGCATTGTGCGAACAGGCGAGCCGCCTGCATGCGCCAGCATCTACGCCCCCGCGCGGCGTTCGCACAGACGCAACCCCGCGACCAGCGCCGCTGCCTGACCGACAAAGCAGGCAAAGCCAGGGCTCTGCCCTGGACCCGCCAGGGGCGAGCCGCCCCTGGACCGGCTTTGCTTAAGGAGTGGATTTCAAAGGCGAGCCTTTGGCGGAGTTTGAGGCAGAGCCTCAACCTTGCTTGCTCACGCCACCCCGCTACCCCGGCGCCGCCTGTCCCAGCGGGTCGAGCAGCCCCGTCGCCGCCAGCTCCGCCACCCCGATCTCCGTACGCGGCGCCGCGAGCAGCGCCGCCACCTCGGCCCGCGCCCGCGCCATCCGCGCCTGCCACGTGCCCGCCAGCACCGGCCGCAGCGGCTCGGTCCGCAGCGCCGCCCCCTCCTGCCAGGCCAGGATGTCCGTCCACGCCTCCCGCCGCACCACCACCGCCGCCCCGCCACCCCCCGCCGCCCCGGCGTCCTGTCCCGCGACGCCCGGCCGCGGGCTCGCGAGCGTGGCCTCGTAGAGCAGCCTCACCCGCCGGTCGTCCGGCACCGCCACCAGCCGCAGCGTCAGGTGCCGCGGCCCCGCGCCCTGCCAGTCCCAGCTCTCCACGCCCAGGATGCGCAGCCGCGCGCCGTCCCACCCCGCCAGCACCGCCAGCACCTGCCCCGACGCCAGCGCCACCCCCGCCACCGCTACCTGCCGCCCCGCCAGCGGCAGCGCCGCCATCCGCTCCGGCACGCCCGGCAGCAGCATCGACGCCCCCTCCAGCACCAGCCGGCTGCCCGCCCCCTCCGACCCCAGCCGCACCACGCCCGCCACCTCCCCGGGCCGCAGCCGCATCGTCCCGGCGACCTCGCGTCCCGCCGCCGCGCCAGCACTCCCCGCCGCGGCGCCACCCGTCGCCGCATTGACCCCGGCCGCCGCCGGCTCGCCACGCAGCCCCTGCGCCGCCAGCATCCCCGGCAGCGCCAGCACCCCGGGCAGGGCCAGCACGGGCAGCAGCACCCCCCGCCGCCCCACCCCGCCCGAACCGCCCGCCTCGCCGCTCCCGCCGCCCGCCGCCCGCCCCGCCATCCGCGCCCGCTTGCCCATCCCGCGAGCCTGCCATCCGGCCGGGCGTACCTGTCAATCCGCGCCGCCCAACGCTACATCCGCCATGGCCCGCGAAGACGCAGGCGACAGGCGGGGCAGGGCGCACGGGCAGCCGTGCCCGACGGACCGGGAGGGATGGACGGGGCGCGATGGACACGGGGATGACCAACTCTGCGGACGCCACGCCGCCCCGCGACGCCCCCCGCAGGCGGCGCGGCACGCCGCCCGACGCCGCCTCCGCCGCCAGGGCCCAGGCCCGCGCGCAGGCCGGCGCCTGGACCCGCGAGCAGACCAGGCTCGGCCGCCGCACCGCCGCCCCCGCCATCGCCGCCGGCCTCGGCGGCACGCTGCTCGCCATCGCCCAGGCGTTCTGCATCGCCCGCGTGCTCGCCCTCGCGCTGGCCGGCGCCACCCTGCCGCCCGCCGACGACGCCGCCCTGTCGCTGCGGGCCGTCCCCTGGCTCGCCGGCTTCGCGGCGCTCGCCCTGGGCCGCGCCGTGCTGCTGCTCGCCGCGGAGCGCGCCGCCTTCGCCGCCGGCGCCGCCGCCCGCCGCCGCCTGCGCAGCGACGCCCTGTCGCGCCTGCTGCAGGCCGGCCCCGCCCTGCTGCGCCTGCGCCCCTCCGGCGAGCTGACCGCCGCCGTGGTCGACCGCATCGAGGCGCTCGACGGCCTGTTCTCCCGCTGGGTGCCCGCCGCCACCCTGGCGCTGCTCGCCCCCACCGCCGTCGCCGTCGCCGCCCTGCTCGCCGACCCGTTCGCCGCCCTGGTGCTGATCTGCGCCGGCCTGCTGGTCCCGGTCGCGATGGCGCTGTCCGGCATCGGCGCGGCGGCCGCCTCCAAGCGCCAGTTCCTCGCCCTCGCCCGCCTGCAGGCCCGTTTCCTCGACCGCGTGCGCGGCATCGCCACCATCGTCCTCGCCGGCCGCGCCGAGGACGAGGCGCGCGCCCTGGCCGCCGCCGCCGACGAGCTGCGCCGCCGCACCATGCGCGTGCTGCGCGTCGCCTTCCTGTCCTCCGCCGCGCTGGACTGCGCGCTGGCCGCCGCCCTGGTGATCCTCGCCCTGCACGACGGCCGCGCCCTGCTGTCGGCGGGTGCGTCCACTCCCGGCCCCGCGCCCGGCATCGCTGGCATGGCCGCCGCTCCCGCCCTGACCGCCCACCTCCTGACGCCCGCCACCGCCCTGTTCTGCCTGCTGCTCGCCCCCGAGTTCTTCGCCCCCCTGCGCGCCTTTTCCCTGGCCTACCAGGACCGCCTCCAGGCCGCAGGCGCCGCCGAAGTCCTCGCCGCCCTGCCGCCCCCCGCCACGGTCCCCGACGGTCCCGCGCCCGCGATCCGCAACGTCGCCGCGCGCGGCGTCGCCGTGACCTTCGACGATGTCCACCTCTCCTGGGACCCGGCGCGCCCGCCCTCGCTCGACGGCATGAGCTTCCGCGTCCCCGCCGGCGAGACCCTGGTGCTCGCCGGCCCGTCCGGCGCCGGCAAGTCCACCGTGATCGAGGTCCTGCTCGGCTTCGTCCGCGCCGACTCCGGCCGCGTCCTGCTCAACGGCGCCGCGATCGAGACCATCGTGCCCTCCGCCCTGGCCCGCCTCACCGCCTGGATCGGCCAGAAGCCGATGCTGTTCGCCGGCACCCTGCGCGAGAACATCGCCTTCGGCCGCCCCGACGCCACCGACGCCGAGGTCGAGCAGGCCGCCAGCCGCGCCCAGGTCGACGCCTTCGCGCAAACCCTGCCCGACGGCCTCGACACCGTGATCGGCGACGCCGGCTACGGCCTCTCCGGCGGCCAGGCGCAGCGCGTCGCCATCGCCCGCGCCTTCCTGCGCAACGCCCCCCTGCTGCTGCTCGACGAGCCCACCGCCCACCTCGACCCCGCCACCGAGGCCGAGATCCTCGACAGCCTGCGCCGCCTTGCCGTCGGCCGCACCGTGATCCTGGCCAGCCACTCCGCCGCCGCCCACGGCTTCGGCGGCCGGCGCCTCGACATCCGCGACGGCCGCGCCGCCAGCGTCAGGGGCGCGGCATGAGACCGCAGGCAAGAAAGGTTGAGGCTCTGCCTCAAACTCCGCCAAAGGCAGGCCTTTGGAATCCATTACTTAAGTCAAGCCGGTCCAGGGGCGGCTCGCCCCTGGCGGGTCTGGGCAGAGCCCAGCCTTGCTTGCTTCCAGGCCCCACGCCATGACCCCCCTGCTGCGTATCCTCGCGATCTGGCGCGCCCGCACCGGCTGGCTGCTGCTCGGCGTCTTGGTCTCCCTGTGCTCCGTCGCCGCCGCGGTGGCGCTGCTGACGCTCTCCGGCGCCTGGATCGGCGACGTGGCCGCCGGCCTTGCCGTGGCGCTCTCCGGCGCCGCCCTGCTGCGCGGCGTCGGCGTCGCCCGTGTCCTGCTGCGCTACGCCGAGCGCCTGCTCACCCACGAGGCCACCTTCCGTGCGCTGGCCGACCTGCGCGTCTGGTTCTTCCGCGGCCTCGCCGTGCGCTCCGCCGGCGGCCTTGGCTTCCGGCGCGCCGGCGACGTGCTCTCCCGCCTGGTCGGCGACGTCGAGGCGCTCGACGGCCTCTACCTGCGCATCCTGGTCCCCGGCTGCGCGGCGCTCATGCTGCTGCCGATCCTGGCCGTGCTGTTCGGCCGCGGAGACCCGCTGCTCGCCGCCGAGGTCTGCGCCTGCTTCGCGCTCGCGGCCTTCGTGCTGCCGGTGGCCGCCGCGCGCATGTCCTCGGCCAGCGGCGCCCGCCTGGCCGGAACCGCCGCCGCCCTGCGCGTCGCCTCGCTCGACACCCTGGCCGGCCTGCGCGAGGTCCGTGCCTTCGGCGCCGAGGACCGCTCCCTCGCCGCGATCCAGTCTCGCGAGGCGGCGCTGCTCTCCGCCCAGCGCGACATCGCGCGGCGCGGCAGCCACGCCGCCGCCGCCGCCTTCCTGTGCGGCCAGGCCGCGCTGCTGTGCGTGCTGTTCGCCGCCTGGCGCCACCCGCTCTACGCCGTGCCCGGCGCCTTCCTGGTGGTCGCGGCGTTCGAGGTCGCCGGCGGCCTGTCGCGCGCCGGCGTGCTCGCCGGCGCCGCCTCCGCCGCCGCGTCGCGCGTGCTCGACGCCGCGGAGGGCCCGCTCGCCATCCCCGAGCCCGCCGCCCCGCTGCCGCTGCCGCCCGGCAGCGCGCTGCGCTTCGACGCCGTCTCCTTCCGCTACGCCGCCGACCGCCCCCCGGTGCTCGACGTCCTGACGCTCGACATCCCCCAGGGGTCGCGCGTCGCCATCCTCGGCCCTTCCGGCGCCGGCAAGTCCACCCTGGCGGCGCTGGCGCTCAAGGTGTGCGTCCCCGATTCCGGCCGCGTGACCCTGGGCGGCACCGACATCGCCTCGCTCCCTGCCGCCGCCGTGCGCTCGCGCCTGTCCTGGCTCGGCCAGACCACGCACCTGTTCGCCGACACCATCCGCGCCAACCTGCTGCTCGCCCGCCCTGACGCCACCGACGCCGAGCTGTGGGATGCCCTCGACCAGGCCGAGATCGGCGCCACGGTGCGGGCACTCCCGGGCGGCCTCGACGCCTGGCTCGGCGAGGGCGGCGCCGGGCTGTCGGGCGGGCAGGGGCGCCGCGTCGCCCTGGCCCGCGCCCTGCTGTCGCCCGCCCCGGTGCTGATCCTCGACGAGCCCTGCGCCGGCCTCGACTCGCAGACCGAGCGCGCCTTCCTCGCCACGCTCAACGTCGTCGCCCCCGGGCGCTCCGTGCTGCTCATCACCCACCGGCTGACCGGAGTGGAGCGCCTGGACCGCATCTACCGCCTGTCGTCGGGCCACGCGGTGGCGGCGGCGGCCTGAGCGGGGGGACGTCGGCCAGGAAGGAAGCAAGGCTGGGCTCCCCCTCCGCTGCCCATTCCAACGGCCCGAGAGGGCCGTCGGAACCTTTGGGCAGCTACGCCCAGACCCGCCAGGGGCGAGCCGCCCCTGGACCGGCTTGACTTAAGCAAGTGGATTCCAAAGGCGAGCCTTTGGCGGAGTTTGAGGCGGAGCCTCAACCTTGCCTGCCTTCTTTCTGCCGCGCGCGGGCCTCACCCTCGGCTCAGCAGCGCGCCTGCCCCGGAGCGCAGCCGCGTGGCGGCGGCGGCGCCGCCGGTCTGGGCGGTGGAGCGGCGGGACGCCCCTGGCCGCCCTGCGGCTGGCCTCCCGGCCCCGGCCCGCCCAGCCCCGGCCGCCCCTGGCCCTGTCCGCCGAACACCCCCTCGCGGCGCCCGGCCTGCTCTCCCCCGCCGGGGCGCCCCGCGTTCCCCATGTCCGCGCGGCCCGGCTCGCCACCGGGCCGGAACCGGTCCGGGCCGCCCTCCGGCCTGACGCCGCCCGGCTGCAAGCCGGGCCCGGGCCCGCGCTCCGCCGGCCGGTCGAAGCCGCGACGCTCCACCTGACCGTGATCCCGCTCGTGCTCGGGGCCGCCGCGCTCCGGGCCGCCCGGCCTGTCGCCAAAAAACGGCCGGCCCTCCGGCCCCTCGCGATCCGGCCGGTTGAAGTGCTGGCGGTCGGCATACGGCGGCGGCAGGCCCCGCCCGCCCGGGTGCGACCGCTCCAGCCGCTCGCGCACCTCCGGCGGGGCGCCGCGCCACCGGCGCTCGCGATCGTAGTAGCCCCAGCCGCCCAGCCCGCCCACGAACACGAACGGCACCTGCTCGCCCTCGACGACCCCGACCGGCACGCTGTCGACGTAGCTCAGCCCCTCCGGCCCGACATACGGCTGGCCCGGCGACGGACCCGCCGCGTACCCGTAGCCGGGCGCCTCGGCGGCAGGATACCCGTATCCCTGGCCGGCGCCGCCCGGATACCCATAACCCGGCGCATAGCCCGGCGCCGCGACCCCGGGCTGTCCCTGGGCGGCGTAGCCCGGCGCCGGATACCCGCCGCCGGCCGCGCCGTAGTCGCTTCCGGACGAGGACACGCACCCCGCCAGCAGCAGGCCGCCCAGGCAGGCCCCGGCCAGAAGCACGCGACGACCATGCGCCATGACACCCTCGCTTCCGCCGGCGATCCGCCGGCAACCACCCCGGGCCGGCGCAGCACCGGACCCGGCCGGCACTCACGAGATCCGCCGTCTCCACGGACACGGCGACAGGCAAGGCCGCGGCCTCGACCCTGCTTCCTGCCCGCGTCCGGCCCTATCCCGCCACCGAGTCCGCCCGCTGCCGCACCGGCACCACGCCGCCCGCCAGCCCGGCCTCGCCCGCCGTCATCGCACCCGGGAACACCGGCCCCACGCCTCCGCGCCGCGCCGGCCCTGGCGCGTCCGGCTCCCGCTCCGCGGCCATCGCCCTGCGGAACTGGCGCAGCTCCCGGCTCGGCGCCACCTCGTCGATCGTGCAGAACAGGCCCCCGCGCCGCGCCAGCCGCCCCAGGCTGACCCGGCTGCTCCACACCGCCAGCGCCGGCGAGGCCAGCAGCGCCGCCAGCGCCGGCAGTAGCACCGCGGCGTGCCCCGGCCGCAGCAGCGCCAGCCCCGCGACCCAGGCCGAACCCGCCGCGAGGAACGGCCACAGCAGCCGCAGCGCCTCGCCCCAGCCCACGCCGCGGTCGCAGCGCGGCTGCGTGCTCCAGCCGACCGAGCGCCCGCCCAGCGTCGCCGCCACGAACTGCGCCGAGACCAGCAGGTTCAGCGGCATCAGCAGCACGGTGAGCGCCTGGTCCAGCGCCACCCCCGCCAGCGCCGCCAGGCGCCCGCCGAACGCCGCCGACTGCTGCCGGCTCGCCAGCACCACCAGCAGCGACGCCAGCCGCGGCAGCACCACCAGCGCCAGCAGCGGCGGCCACGCCTGCGCGGCCAGATGCCGCGCCGCCGCCGCCGGCGCCAAGCCCAGCAGCATCGCGAACAGCACCCACACCGGCCCCGCCGCGTAGTACGAGATGCCCGCGCCCAGGTGCATCCGCCCCGTGAGACGCAGCCGCGGCCACAGCATCACCCGCATGTGCTGCAAATTGCCCTGGCACCAGCGACGCTCGCGCGCGGTGTGGTCGATCAGGTTCGGCGGCACTTCCTCGAATGTGTCGCCCAGCGTCGGGTCGAGATGCACCTCCCAGCCGGCGGCCTGCATCAGCGCCGCCTCCACCACGTCGTGGCACAGGATCTCCCCGCCCAGCGGCGCGCGGCCCGGCAGCACCGGCAGCGCGCAATGCTCCAGGAACGGCGCGATGCGGATGATCGCGTTGTGCCCCCAGTAGTTCGCTGCCCCGCCCTGCCACAGCACCGCGCCCTCCGCCCACAGCGGCGTGTACAGCCGCATCGCGAACTGCGTCATGCGCGCGAACAGCGTCTCGCGGTTCACCGCGTAGGGAATGGTCTGGATCATGCCGACGCGCGGCTCTGCCGCCATGCGCGCGATCAGCCGCCCCACCGTGGCGCCGCTGATCAGGCTGTCCGCGTCGAGCACCACCATCAGCGTGTAGGTGCCGCGGCAGCGCTCGCAGAACTCCGCGATGTTGCCGGTCTTGCGCCCGGCGTTGCTCGCCCGCCTGCGGTAGAACACCCCGGGATCGCCCAGCGCGCGGAACCGCGCCTCCTCCTCGTGCGCCGCGCCGGCCTGCGAGGTGTCGCTGAGCACGTGCAGGTCCACGTCGTCGAGCCCGGCGTCGCCGAGCGAGGCCCGCATCGCGCGCACCGCGGAAAACACCCGCGCCGGGTCCTCGTTGCACACCGGCAGCAGCACGGCCGTGCGCGGCCCCGCCGCCGCGAGGCGCCCGTCCGCCGCGAGGCGCGCCGCCGCATCGTCCGGCACCCCGGAGCGACCCGGGGACACGACCATGTCCGGCCACGCCCCCGCCTGCGTCGCGCACGCCTGCATCGTCCCCGCCTGCATCGCGCACGCCTGCGCTGTCCTGACGGCCTCGCCCCGCGTGCCCGCCCGCCGCGCCAGCCCGAGCCGGCGCATCGCGCGCAGCCCCAGCCCGAGCAGCGGCGGCACGGCGTGCAGCGCCAGCCCCGCCAGCATGGCCGCGAACAGCGCCAGCAGCGGCCAGCGCAGCACGCCCAGCGCCGGCCCGAACGCGTCCCCCGTCCACGCCACGCCGCACAGCGTCAGCACCGCGAGCGGCCCGAGCAGAAGGAACGGACGGATCAGGACACAACTCCCACAAGCGCGTGCGAGACCCGGATCGGGCCACCCCGCGTCACGCTGCACCACGCATCGCGGCGACCAACGCCGCGCGTGCCCCGGCCGCGCACAGGAAACGCTCCGCCGCGCCCGCCGAACGCCCCGCCTCGCCAAGTCCCGGCCCGCCGCCCTCGATCGGCTCGCCCGCCGCCAGCGCCCGCCCCGCCTCGTCGCGCGCGAAACCGAGCAGCGCCGCCGCCGTGCCCGCGTCGCCGCCGAACTGGAACCCGACCTGGCTGCGATACGCGCACGACGCCGCCACCTTGCGCGCCATCGCCGCCGCCGCGTCCACCGCGACCCCACCCAGGCCGGCGAGCGGGGCAGGGGCCGGCGCGTCGCCGTGCCGGATCGCATACGGCGTGTCCCGATACCACCACACCGGCGCCCGCACCGCCTCGCGCACCGCGCGCGCCACCTGCACATGGTCGACATGCCCGCCAAGCCCCTGCGGCGCCAGAACCAGCGCCGGCGCCAGCCTGCGCTCCAGCCCCGCCGCCAGCTCCGCCACCGCCCGCCACACGCGATCGTCGCCGCGCACCGCCCCGAACAGCGCGGCCGGACTGTCGTAGCCGCGGTGCGGCGCCTCCTCCAGCCCGAGATGCAGGCACTCCGCGAACCCCAGAATGCCGGCAGCCTCGCGATCCTCGTCGCGGCGCAGCGCCATGTAGTCCACCTCCGCGCCCAGCCCCTTGTCGAGCTGGCACGCCAGCGCGAACCCCTCGGCCGGCACCACCGAGCGGGTGAACACGGTCGCCAGCACCGTGCGCCAGCCGCGGTCGCGCAGCACCGCCGCCAGCGCGCCGCAGGAGAACGCCACGTCGTCGAGGTGCGGCGAGAGGAACAGCGCCGTGCGCGTCACAGCAGGTGCGGCTCCGCCCGGAACCGGCACGGCGTCACCGCCAGCGCCGCCTCGAATCCCGTGTCCACCGGCGCGCGCGCGACCTGCGCGTAGACGCCCATGATCTGCCGCCCCACCGCCGCCCACGAATACACGCGTCGGCACTCCTTCAGGCCCAAAGCCGCCAGCCGCCCCAGCAGCGCCCGGTCCGCGATCACGCGGCGCAGCGAGTCCGCCAGCCCCGCGACGTCGCCCGGCTCGCTCAGCAGCCCGTTCTCGCCGTGGCGCAGGCAGTCCACCACGCCGACCGCGCGGCACGACACGCAGGCCAGGCCGGACGCCATCGCCTCCAGGATCGTGTTGGAGAACCCCTCCGCGTAGGTCGGCGAGACGAACACATCCGCGCCTCGGTACACGGCCGGCACGTCCTCGTACTCGACGTGCCCCGTCATCCGCACCCGCTTCGACAGCCCGAGCGACACGATCCTCTCCGCCACCGCGCCGAAATCCGGCCCGATCCCCGAGTACGCCAGCGAGAACGCCACCCCCTCGTCCGCCAGCAGCCGCGCCGCCGCCAGCAGGTCCAGCGCGCCTTTCCGGGCGTCCACGCGCCCGTGGTACAGCAGCGCCGGCGGCCCGCCGTCCCCTGCGCGCGCCGCGCCATGCCCCAGCGCCGGCGCCCGCCCCTCCGCCGGCGCAAAGCGCGCGACGTCCACCGCCCCCGGCACGATCGTGAACCGCGAGGGCTCGGTGCCCAGCCTCGCCTCCACCTCGTCCGCGAACGAGCGGCAGCCGATCAGCACCGCGCCGGCGTGGTCCAGCACCCGCGTCATCGCCAGGCGGTGCGTCTCGCAGCACGACCCCACCCAGTGCCCGTCGCCGCCCTGGATCGACACCACGTTCGGCACCCCCAGCCGCCGCGACGCCAGCAGCACCGCCCACCCCGTCGGATACCCGTACTGCGCGTGCAGCACGTCGAACGGCGCCCGCGCGTGCTCGCGCGCGATCGTCTCCACCATCACCGCGACGTCGCGCTCGAAGTCGCCGCTGGTCTGCTCGCCGAGCTGCTCCAGCCCCACGACCCGCACCCCCGCCACCGGCGGCGGCGGCCCGCCGCCGTACACCGCGCGCCCGAACGCGTCGCCGCGGAACTGGCTGATCATCGTGACCTCGTGCCCCGCGCCCACCAGCTCGTGCAGCAGGTTGCGCGCATACACGCTCATGCCAGAGATCGCCGGGAAGTAGCGGCGGCTGACGAAACAGATCCTCACGCGCCCTCCTCCCCCGATTTCTGGCCCGATCCCTGGCCCGCACCGGTATCCGGCGCCGCAGCCTGCGGCAGGTGCCGCCTCAGCCACGCGAGAGACTGCGGGACCATTGTGTCAGCCCGATGGCTCTCCCGCGAAAGCTCCACGCACACCAGGCCGCCGAACCCGGTCTCGCCGAGCGCGCGCAGCACCCCCGGCACGTCCATGTCGCCCTCGCCGAACGGCAGGTGCACGTGCACGCCGCGCGCCATGTCCTCGATCGACACCGTGCCCAGCCGCCCCGCCCAGCGCCGCACCGCGTCCGCCGGCTCGATCTCCCCCGTCACCACGCAGTGCCCGGTGTCCAGCGCCAGGCGCAGCCCCTCGACCCCCAGCGCCTCCCACTCCGCCGGGGTCTCCACCGCCATCCCCGGCTCCGGCTCCAGCGCCGCCACCGTGCCCAGCCGCTGCGCGCGCCGCACGACCTCCGCCGCCCCCTCGGCCACCCACGCCCGCGCCTGCGCTGGCGTTACGCCCGGCTTCGGCACGCCGCCCCAGAACGACATCGCCTCCGCCCCGCACTCCGCCGCCACCTCCAGCGCCCGCGTCAGGAACTCCACCCGAAGCGCCCGTCCCTCGGCCGAGGCGCTCACCAGCGTCGGCTCGTGCTTCTGCCGCGGGTCGAGCAGGAACCGCGCCCCCGTCTCCACCACGCAGCCCAGCCCCAGCACCCGCAGCCGCGCCGCCACCCGCGCCAGCTCGGCGCGGAACCCGTCCGCGAACGGGTCGAGGTGGTGGATATCCAGCGTCAGCGCCACGCCGTCGTAGCCGCTGTCCGCGATCAGGCCGAGCGCGTCGTCCAGGCGGTGATGCGCGCAGCCGTTGGTGTTGAAGGCGAACCTCATGGCGCGGCCCCGGAAGAAAGGCCAGGGCTCTGCCCTGGACCCGCCAGGGGCAGCGCCCCTGGACCTGCACACATAAGGACAACAATCGCCGGTCCAGGGCGGCTCGCCCTGGCGGGGTCCAGGGGCAGAGCCCCTGGCCTTGCCTTCGTCACACTTCCATCGCGATCGGCGCCGAGTGCGCCTCCGGCTCCCGGTACAGCGGGTACAGCCCCCCCACCACCCGGTCCACCTCCGCCACGTCCAGCCACGGCTCACCCCCCAGCCGCTCCGCCGCCCCCTTCGGCAGCCGCACCGCCCGCGCCCCCGCCGGCCCCGCCCCGAACCCCACCAGCGCCGAGCCCCGCGCCAGCAGCTTCGCGACCCCGCGCTCGCCGATGCGGTGGTAGCTCATGGTCTCCACCTCCAGCCCCGGCACCACGACCTTGACCACGTGCACTCCCGCGTACCCCGGCGGCGACCAGTCCAGCACCAGCACCTCCATCCCCGCCGCCGCCAGCCGGCGGTGCAGCTCCGCCACCAGCCCGGTCCCCGACATCGCCCCGTCCCACCGCGGCAGCGCGTCGAACCGCTGCGTCTCGCGCCTCGACAGCACGCTGCCCGCGATCCGCGCTCGCAGCGCCCCCGCGTCGAGCCCGAGCCACTCGCGCATCGCCGCCATCGTGCGCCCCTCCTCGCCCGACAGCGTGTGCCGCGCCCGGTAGTCGTCCAGGTACCCCGCCGGCGCCACCGCCCCCACGCGCCCGAGCGGCCCATGGCTGAACGTCTTCCTCGCCCGCGCCGCCGCGAACTCCAGGATCGCCTTGCGCAGCGCGTGCTCCCGGTCCAGCGACGCCGCCTCGCCCGCCGCCGTCACCATCAGCGGGAACGCCGCCCCCGCGTCTCCCAGGGCGGGCTGGTCCCCCACGCAGTACACGTTGCACAGCCCGAACTCGTCGGACGCGAACTTCGGCAGCACGTCGATCCCTAACCCCCGCAGCCGCGCCAGCAGCGCCCGCGTCCTCGGGTTGCGCGGATACGTCTCCGCCCCGTCCTCGCCGGCGAAGTCCAGTACGATGCCCCGGTCCATCGCCCGGAACCCCAGCCCGTTGCCGTCGCGCTGGAACAGCTCGCACAGCCCGTGCCCCACCGCGAAGTCCAGCGTCGGCCCCGCGCCCAGCCCGTTGGTGATCGGGCTGGTGAACGCCTCGTACCCCTCGCTCAGGTCCCCGTACGAGCACGCCGCGATGTCGATCGGCACCCACACCACGGCCTGATCCGGCCAGCGCCGCGCCGGCACCCACTCCAGCGGCGTCTCCGCGTCCACGTCGCACCCCGCCGGCAGGCACAGCGTCAGCGGGTCCGCCACCGCCTGCGCCCCCAGCGCGCGCGTCAGCGAGGCGAAGCTCCCCCGCCGGCGCTCCATGCGCCAGATGCCCGCCGCCGAGTGCACCGCCTCCGCCAGCTCGCCCGTGGTGCCGACGATCGCCTCCGCGTCGGTGCTGCCGTAGCCGACGCCGTGCGGCGCCACACCCACCCAGCTCCGCTGGCCCGCGTCGTGGAAGATCGCGTTCCAGCAGGGAATGCCGGTGACGTCGAGCGCGGCGAGCGGGAACAGCTCCACCCGGCCGGCGGGCATCGAGTCCACGTAGGCGCGCGCCGCCGCCGGCAGGTCCGGGGGCAGGGAAGGGGAGGTCATGGGGAGTCGTCCGGAAAGAAGGAAGCAAGGCCAGGGCTCTGCCCCATTGCCTGGAAGCGGGGACCCGGCAGCAGGGCCTTTGCTGTCCGTCTATTAAGAAAAGCGGCCAACCGACCACGGACAATTTGCGCCGGTCCAGGGGCGGCTCGCCCCTGGCGGGTCCGGGCAGAGCCCGGCCTTGCTTCCTTCACGGCGTCACCATCGCCTGCGCCCTCGCCAGCAGCGCCATCGTGTGCAGGTCGTGCTCCGGCGTGAACGCGAACGCTTCCCCGCCCAGCACCGACTGCGCGAACGCCTCCACCTGGTTGAGGAACGGCGAGCGCTCCGCCCCCGGCACCGCGACCTCGCGCGCGACCCCGTCCGCCGCCCGCGTCAGCCACAGCGTGCCGCCCGGCGTCTGCCCCATCGTGTCCACCGCCACGATCTGCCCCGCGTCGCCGACGACCTCCAGCCGCCGCCGCGGCAGCGTCTCCGGGCAGTTGTAGGCGACGTGCATCTGCAGCAGCACGCCCCCCGCCGAGCGCGCCATCAGCAGCGCCCCGTCCTCCACCGCGTTGTGCTCCACGGCGTAGCGGTGCACCCGCGCCTGCCCGAGCGCGGCGACGTCGCCGATCCTCTCGCCCAGGATCATCGCCGCGAGGTCGAGCCCGTGCGGCGCCAGGTCGAACAGCGCGCCGCCGCCCGCCCGCGCGCGGTCCACCCGCCAGTTGTCCGCAGCCCACCCGTCGCCCACCCAGCACGCGTAGACGATGCGCACCGCCACCGGCCGCCCGACCGCGCCGTCCGCCACCATCCGCGCCAGGTGGCGGTGCGCCGCATGGAAACGCTGGTCGAACGCCGTCGCGTAAGGCACCCCCGCCGCGGCGCAGGCGGCGACCATCGCCTTCGCGTCGGCCAGCGTGGTGGCCATCGGCTTCTCGCACAGCACCGCCAGCCCCGCCGCCGCGGCGGCCTCCACCAGCGGCCGGTGCGCGTGGTTCGGGCTCGCGACATAGACCGCGCCCAGGCCGGGCGTCGCCAGGAACGCCGCTAGCCCGTCGTGGCACGCGACCCCGCCCAGCGCCGCCCGCGCCAGCCGCAGCGACTCCGCCGACGGGTCGTGCACCGCGAGCAGCGCGCCGTTCGCGGACCCCAGGATCGCCGGCGCCACGTAGTCGCGCGCCACCCAGCCGCACCCCGCGATCCCCCAGCCCAGACGCTCCACGCCATCAACCTCCGAGAAGCAAGCAAGGTTGAGGCTCTGCCTCAAACTCCGCCAAAGGGCGAGCCCTTTGGAAACATCTACTTGAGTAAAGCCGGTCCAGGGGGGGCTTCCCCCCTGGCGGGTCTGGGCGTAGCTGCCAAAGGTTCCGACGATCCGCTTGGATCGTTGGAATGGCAGCGGAGGGAGAGCCCAGCCTTGCCTGCCTCACCACCGTTCCGGCAGGTCCAGCAGCTCGCGGCCCCGCACCATCGCCGCGACGCCGTCCCCGCCCGCCACCGCCCGCTCCGGCGCCACGCTCTCTGCGGGGTAGGTCGCTAACCCCGCGTACTCCGCCTCGTAGCGCGCCGAAGGCCACGCCACCCGCACCGCCCCGTCCTCGCCCGCCCGGTACAGAGGGTTGCGCCGCACCGCCCGCCCCGCCGGCGGCACCGCGAGCCCGCCCGCGACCGCGCGCGCCACGTCGCCCGCCGCCACCCCCGCCGCCAGCGCCACCGCCGCCGCCCCGCGCAGCGCCGCTGGCTCGGCAGGGCAGGGCGCGCGGCCCTCGACCAGCGCCGCCGTCAGCTCGCGGTCGTCGTACAGCCGGGCGTGCCCGAACAGCGCCGCGTACTCCTCCGGCAGCAGCGGCGCGCCGTGCGACAGGTTCTCCACCGCCGCGTTGTGCGCGTGCCCCACCAGCACCCGCCCCGGCCCCGCCACGCGCAGCATCTCCGCCGCCACGTGCGCCTTGTCCGGCAGGAAGTAGAGCGCGTCGTGGCAGAACACGAGCCCCGCCGACGCGTCGCCCAGCGGCCACGCCCGCGCCGCGTCGAAGCACACCAGCCGCGCACCCGGCGCCACGAAATGCCGCGCCAGCCATAACTTGGAAAACACCAGGTCGCCGCCGACCACCTCGGCCACGCCCTCGCAGCGCCCGAACTCGCGCAGGAAATGCCCGGCCCCGCACGCCAGCTCCACCACCACCGCCGGCCGGTGCCAGTGCGCCTCCGCCAGCGCCAGCCCGGACAGGAAGGTCGGGTCCGACCAGCGATGCGCGAAATACGTCGCCACCGGCCCGAACGCCAGCAGCCCCATCGCCTCGCGAAACCCCAGCGCCGCGCGCTCGCGCACCACGCGCCGCCGCGCCGCCTCGTCCGGCGGCGGCGTCGACGCCCAGCCGTCCTGGTCGCCCAGCAGCAGCACGCACGCCGCCTCCGCGTCGCCCGCGTCCAGCGCCGCCAGCGCCGCGTCCGCCAGCGCCCGCCGGTCCGCGCGCAGGAACGCGATCCCGTCCACCACCGGCCAACGCTCGGCCCCGCCGTCCAGGCCTGGCGCGTGCAGGTCGTGCGCCCCGGCCTCCAGCAACGCCCCGGACACCGGGCTGCGCAGCTCGCCACCCACCCAGGGCCGAACCGACGCCTCGATCGCGTCGGACGCGCGGCGCGCAGCGATCATTCCCCGATCCGCGCCGTGCCGGAGCCGCCACCCACCACTCCAGACGCCGGATCGGCAGCCGGACCGGACAGCGCGCTGGCACCCGGTGCGTCGCCGTCGTCGAACTCCGCGTCGGCCACCCCGTCCGCCACGTCGAAGCCGCCCCGCTCCCCCGCGGAGGCGGGCTGGTGCGCGGCGTCACCCTGTGGTCCCGCGTCCATCAGCCCGGCCTCGCGCATCACCCCGTGGTGGAAGCGCTGCAGCGGCCCGGCGTGCACCAGCTCCATCTCGCCCAGCGCCTGCGCCGTGGTGAAGCCCGCCACGCTTGCAAAATGCCGCATCTCCATGATCCGGTCGATCACGTCGGCGGCGTTGAACGCGCGCCCCTCCGGCGTGTCCGCGTCGCGCGACGCCCGCATCGCGAGCCGCGTCGCTTCCCTCAGCGCCGGCGGCAGCCCGTCGATGGTGGCCGCGAACACCCGCTCCATCGCCGGCACCAGGTAGCCGCCGAGCAGCATCTCGCCCGCGAACCCGGAGTCCGGCATCACCGCGTTGTGGAAGTGGTGCGCCAGCCCGGCGAGGAACGGCACCGCCGGCCGCGCCCCGTAGTGCCCGGCCAGCACCACGCCGAGCACGGCGACCACCAGGCAGTGGTCACCGTGCCCCTCCGCCGGCTCCAGGACGATGCGCGGCTTGCCGGGGCAGGTGGCGCCGGCGCGCGGCTGGCGGATCAGCGCCTCGACGAACTCCGCGACCTGCCCGACCGTGGGGATCGGCTCGCCCACCCGCTCGCGCAGCGCTGCGCGCAGCGGCGGCGCCACCGGCCCCGCCACCTCGTCGAACGATGCCACCAGGATGTCACCGATCGCCTGCGCCGGCACGCCGAGGCGCGACAGCACGCCGCTGTCCATCGCCCCGAGGCGCAGCGCGGCCAGCGCGTCCGCCGTGGTGGACAGCGCCACCTCGCCCACGTCCGCGCCCAGGAGCAACGCCTCCCACGCCCGGCGGAACAGCCGAGTGGCCATGCTGTCGGCGGACTGCGCGTCGCGCACCCGCTTCAGCGTCGCCAGCTCCGCCGCCAGCCCGGCCGGCGCGTGCAGCGGCTCGCCCGGACGCGCCGCCGCCATGCCGCCCGGAGGGAGACCCGCCCCCGTCCCGCCCGTCCCGGGCACGCCGCCCGCCGGCTCCGCCCCTGGCCACCAGCCGCCCGCGGGCACCAGCGCCGCCGTGCCGCCCGGCTCCGGCCGCACCTGGCCCGCGCTCACCGTGGCGTCCCGCTCAGGCGGCGGCGAGCCAGTCCAGCAGCACCTGCTGCTGCACCGGGAACGAGTGCTCCTCGCGCCTGCCCGCCTCCGTCATCGGCGCCTTGAAGAAGATGCCGAGCTGCTCCTGGATGCCGCCGTCGCCCCGCCTGCGCGCGAGGTCGAGCACGCGCGCGATCTCGATCACCAGCGGCGCCGCCAGGATGCTGTCGCGGCACAGGAAGTTCAGCTTGATCTGCATCTTCTGGCCAAGGAAGCCGACGATGTCGATGTTGTCCCAGGCCTCCTTGTTGTCGCCGCGCGGCTTGTAGTACTGGATGTTCACCAGATGGTCCTCGACGTGGTAGCCGAGGATGGTGTCGAGCACGGAGCCCTTGGTGTTGAGCTTGCTCTGCAGGCTCGCCGGGTTGTCCAGCGCCAGGCCGTCGCGGTTGCCCAGGATGTTGGTGGAGAACCACCCCTCGACGAACAGGCTGCGCGCCTTGAACGCCGGCGCCAGCACCGTCTTGAGGAAGGTCTGCCCGGTCTTGCCGTCCTTGCCCGCCACCGGCACGTTGCGCTGGTCCGCCAGCGCCGTCAGCGCCGGAATGTCCGCCGCCAGGCTCGGCGTGAAGTTGCCGTACGGCACGCCCTCGGTGATCGCTCCGTACGCGTACAGCATCGCCGGGCTGATCGAGGCGTGGTTGTCGTCCAGGCCGCGCTCGAACGCCGCGATGTCGACCAGGGGAGAGATGTCGGCGGGCCAGCGCTCCACCGAGGCGAGGTTGATCACCACCACGTCCTGCACGCCGCTGCTCTCCTTGTAGCGGCGGATGTCCTCGCGGATGCGATCGACGGCGCCGCGGTGGCTGCCGGTGACGATCTTGTTCGCCCCGTCCACGTTGGCGCAGAAATCCACGCTGCCCACCGCCGGCCACGGACGCAGCCGCGACAGCGGCTCCGCCACCAGCTCCGCCTGGTCGCGCTCCAGCACGTGATGCTCCGCCGCCGCCGTGCTCAGGTCGTCGCCGTTGAGGTCCCAGCCGGCGAACTCGATGTTGCGGTAGGCGGCCAGCCCCTGCGCGTCCGACGAGGCCAGCGGCAGCCCGGCGAAGTCGTTGGAGCCGCGGCGGATCATCTCGATCCCGGCGACCGCGGTGGTCGCGACGGCGCCGCCGAGCCCCACGATGAGGACGCCAAGCCGGCGTCCGCTGCCCGTGCTGCCCGGATTCGTATCTGGCATTCCACCGTGTCCCACTTGCCTGCGCGCCAACCGCCGAGGCTTCGGAAATCGTACATAGGCTTCTCGCCCGACCTTGAAAGAAGTTTCGTTGCTGCCGACGACGCCTCGCAACCCTCCGCGCTGTGTCATTCATGCAACAATGTGGAGTCAGGAGTGCTCTGAGCACGGGCCTCACTGCTTTGTGCACCGCGGAGCGAGCCATCATCCGCTCCGCCGCTCCCGCGCCTCCGACATCGGCCTGCAAGGCAAGCCAAGGCTGGGCTCTGCCCAGACCCGCCAGGGGCGAGCCGCCCCTGGACCGGCCTTACTTAAGGAAGGCGGCCCAGGGGGCCTCCCCCTGGCGGAGTTTGAGGCAGAGCCTCAACCTTGCCTGCCTGCTCCCCAGTTCCGCCGCCCTCAGCCCGCCCCACGCGCACAGGACGCGCCGCCGAGGACGCAGAAGCGCGCGCAATGCGGGTGGTTGAGCGCGACCTCGCCCGACGCCTCCGCCAGCGTGCCTCCCAGCTCGAAGCGCGCGTCGTACGGCAGCAGCGTGCACGCCACCACCGCGGCCGCCGCCGCCCCCTGCCTGCGCACCAGCATCCGGCTCGCCGAGCACATCACCGAATCAGGCTCGCGGCGCAGGATGCCCCAGCACGCCTCGGTGATCTCCGGCACGTCGCGCGCCGCGTCCATCTCCGGGAACAGCGTCAGCGCCACGGGGTCCGCCGCGTCCACCCCCAGCCCGCGCCGCGCGAACAGCGCCGCGTACCCGGCCCGCAGCCCCGCCTCGTCCTCGCCCGACAGCATCCGGCTCGCGACGTGCACCCTGAACCCGTGCCGCGACAGCCACGCCAGTCCGTCCAGGGTCGTCTCCCAGCTCCCCGCGCCGCGCTCGCGGTCGTGCACCTCGGCCCCGTAATGGTCGAGCGACACCCGCAGCAGCAGCCTCTCGCCATACCGTGCCCGCAGCGCGAGCAGCGCCGCCTCCGCCTTGCGCATGGGCCGCATGGCGTTGGTCAGCACCAGCGCGTCCAGCCCCTGCGCCAGCACGTCCTCCAGCATCCCCGGCAGCTCGGGGTTGATGAACGGCTCGCCCCCGGTGAACCCCACCAGCCCGGTCCTGAGCCCCCCCGCCGCGACCTCCGCGAGATAGGCGCGCAGGTCCGCCCGGGTGAAGAACGCCAGCCGGTCGTTGCGCGGCGAGCTCTCGATGTAGCAGCCGGTGCACGCCAGGTTGCACAGCGTCCCGGTGTTGACCCACAGCGTCTCCAGCGCGCGCAGCGCCACCCGCGCCCGCACCGACCCGTCCAGCGTGCGGTCCGGGTCGCGGAACTTGCCCGGCGCGAGCGGAACGGCGTTCACCGGCGAGGACCCGCCGAAGGCCCGAGGCCATGGGAAACCCGCTCCTCAGGCAAGTGGATTCTCAAGGCGAGCCTTGAGCGGAGTCCAGAGGCAGAGCCTCTGGCCTTCCTTCGCCCGGCCCCGTCCCGGGTCAGACCGGCCAAGGCGCGCGTCCGAAGTAGAGGTGGTGCATGGCCGCGAGCCGCTCCTCCGGCAGGTCGCCGCGGTCCGGCAGCACGGCGTCGATGCCGCAGTGCGGGCACAGCGCAGTGGCGCCGTCGTCGATCCACCGCGCGACCGCCGCCACGCCGAAGCGCCGCAGGCAGTAGAAGCAGCACCCTTGCCCCACCTCGCGCAGCGTGCCGCGATGGTGCGTGCTGTCGCGGTGCGCCTCTGCGGCGCTCCACCCGGCCGCCTGCCTCTCCTGTGCCGCCATGCCGATCCTCCCCCTCTGCCGCACCGGCCCGACGGCCTGCGCCGCCGCTGCCACCCCGCGCCACGCCGTCTAGCACGCCCAGCCCCGCCCGGTCCCCGGCGGCTTGCGGCAGACAACGCATCGGGTGCCACCGGCGACGCGGGAAGCCGGCGGGGCCGAGGTTCCAGCCTCATCCGCCGAAGCCTCGTCTCCGGAATCCACCTTGCTCCGGCGGATCGGTTTCCAGGGCCCCATGCCTGGAAGAGGCGAGCTTTTGCGGCCTGCGCGGAGCCCGGCCCTGCCTGGCGGCCTGGCCGCCGCGCCACAGGCCGTCCGGCCGGGCCGCCCTTCGCGGTCCCCTGGTTCCCAGCGCGCAGCCCCCGCCCTAGGCTTGCCCGCCGGACGCGATCCGCGACGCCGCACGGAGGCCGCCACCCTGACCGCGACATCCGCCCGCACCGCCCACCTCGCCGCCGTGAGGACCCCGCGGTGACTCCCGCCGCCCAGGACCGGCTGCAGCGCGCGCTGCCCGCCCTGGTGCTGGCCGCGCTGCTGGCCGTGGCGCTGCTGGGCTGGTGGCTGTTCCCCGTCCTGCAGCGATACGTCGCGTTCCAGGACTGCGCTGCCTCCGGCCGCACGGATTGCGCGCCCCACCAGGCGCCCGGCACCTGAGCGCGCCACGCCCGCCCTTCGCAATCGCGCCCCGGCCCCGATATCCCCGCCACACCCACCAGGAGCCCCCCATGTACCTCGCCATGAACCGCTTCCGCGTCGTCCCCGAGCACAGCGCGGCGTTCGAGGAGATGTGGCGCTCGCGCGACAGCCACCTGCGCGAGACGCCCGGCTTCGTCGAGTTCAACCTGCTGCGCGGCCCGACGCGCGACGACCACGTGCTGTACTCCTCGCACACCGTGTGGAGCAGCTACGCAGAGTTCGAGGCCTGGACCCGCTCCGACGCCTTCCGCGCCGCCCACCGCGGCGCCGGCGGCACCCGCGAGATGTACCTCGGCCCGCCCGAGTTCGAGGGCTTCGAGTCCGTCCAGCGTCTTGCCCTGGAGTAGGAAGCAAGGTTGAGGCTCTGCCTCAAACTCCGCCAAGGGCTGGGCCCTTGGATCGCCTTCCTTAAGTAAAGCCGGTCCAGGAGGGGCTTCCCCCCTGGCGGGTCTGGGCGGAGCTGCCCAAAGGTTCCGACGACCCGCTTGGGTCGTTGGAATGGGCAGCGGAGGGAGAGCCCAGCCTTGCCTGTCTTCTGGTCGGCAGGGCCGCCCCGTTCACTTCGCCCGACGCACCATCCCGTGACGGCCCGGCGGCCTTGCAATCCGCGCCCGCCCGTCCAGGCCCTCTTGCGCCGTGCGGAGTAGCTGAGCAACGTTGCGCCTCGGACCCGCCGCTCTCCGGCGCAGGTCCCGGAGGAATGCGATGCGTCTGGCCGTGCTCAAGGAAACCCGCCCCGGCGAGGCGAGGGTCGCCGCCACCGCCGACACGGTGAAGACGCTGATGGCGCTCGGCCTGGAGGTCGCGGTGCAGTCCGGCGCCGGCCTCGGCGCCGCGATCTCCGACCAGGAGTTCGCCGCCGCCGGCGCCGCCATCGCCCCCGACGCCGCCGCCACCCTGGCCGGCGCCGCGATCGTGCTCGCCGTGCAGGCTCCCGACGCGCCCGCCCGCGCCGCGATCCCGCGCGGCGCCCTGCTGCTGTGCATCTCCGGCGCGCTGTCCCAGCCCGGCCTGGTGCCCACGCTGGCGCAGCAGGGCGTGGACCTCGTGGCGATGGAGCTGCTGCCGCGCATCACCCGCGCCCAGTCCATGGACGTGCTGTCCAGCCAGTCCAACCTCGCCGGCTACCGCGCCGTGATCGAGGGCGCCGGCGCGTTCGACCGCGGCTTCGCGATGATGATGACCGCCGCCGGCACGGTGCCGCCCGCGCGCGTGTTCGTGCTCGGCGCGGGTGTCGCCGGCTTGCAGGCCATCGCCACCGCGCGCCGCCTCGGCGCCATCGTCTCCGCCACCGACGTCCGCCCCGCCGCCAAGGAGGAGATCCGCTCGCTCGGCGCCACCTACGTCGGCGTCGAGGACGAGGAGAGCGCCGCCGCCCAGACCAGCGGCGGCTACGCGAAGGAGATGAGCGCCGCCTTCCGCACCAAGCAGGCCGAGCTGATGGTCGCCACGGTGGCCAAGAACGACCTGGTGATCTGCACCGCCCTGGTGATGGGCCGCAAGGCGCCCACGCTGGTGACGCAGCAGATGCTGGCCGGCATGAAGCCCGGCAGCGTGGTGGTCGACCTCGCCTCCGACGCCGGCGGCAACTGCGAGGCCACCGTCCCCGGCCAGCAGACCACCACCCCCAACGGGGTAAAAATCCTCGGCTGGCAGAACTGGCCCGCCCGCATCCCTGTCGCCGCCAGCGCGCTGTACGCCCGCAACCTGCTGACCTTCGTCACCACGTTCTGGGACAAGGCGGCGGGCAGGCCGGTGCTGCCCGCGGAGGACGACATCGTGCGCGGCGTGCTGCTCACCCGCGACGGCGCCGTGATCGCGGAGCAGTTCCGCGACGCCGCCCCGCTCGCCCCCGACGCGCCCGCGCCGGCCGCCGGCACCGCCTCCGGCGAGGCCGCCGGCCTGCCGCCCCCGGCTCCGGCCGCGCCGCACGAGCCCGCCGCCACGATCGTACCCGCCCACGCCGCAGCACCCCCAGGAGGCGCGCAGATGGCCCACCCGAACACCGCCCCCGCCGCGCAGACCGGGCCCGACCCGAAGCTCGCCGCAGAGGGCCTGAGCTTCACCCCGCCCGGCACGCCGCCGCTGCCGCTGTCCGACGTCCCGGCCGGCGAGCTGCTGGAGACCGACGACGCCCCCGCCACCGACGGCGGCAGCTTCGCCCCGCCGCCGATGCCGTCCGAGACCGCCGCGGAGAGCCGCGCGTGAACCCCGCCACCCTCTCGCAGCAGGCCGACGGCCTCTCCGCCCAGGCGGCCCACCTCGCCGACCAGCTCCGCCTCATGACCAGCTCGGCCGTCGCCAGCGGCCCCGCCCTGGCCCCGCTCGGCGCCGCCGTCGAGCCGTTCGTGTTCCTGCTCGCCGTGTTCCTGATGGCCTGCTTCGTCGGCTACTACGTGGTCTGGAACGTCACCCCGGCGCTGCACTCGCCGCTGATGGCGGTGACCAACGCAATCTCCTCGGTGATCATCGTCGGCGCCATGCTCGCGACAGGCCTGGGCCACGGCGTCGCCGCCCCCCTGTTCGGCTTCCTCGCCGTGGTGCTGGCCAGCATCAACATCTTCGGCGGCTTCACCGTGACGCAGCGCATGCTGTCCATGTTCCGCGCGCGAAAGTAGACACAGAGCATGTCCCCCAGCCTGACCGCGCTCGCCTACCTCGTCGCCGCCGTCCTGTTCATCCTGGCACTCCGCGGCCTCTCCCATCCCTCCACCTCGCGCACCGGCAACCGCTTCGGCATCGCCGGCATGGCGGTGGCCATCGTCGCCACCCTGCTCCGCCAGGGCATCTCCGGCCAGGGCTACGTGCTGATCGTCGCCGGCATCGCGCTCGGCGGCGCCATCGGCGTGGTCGTGGCGCGCCGCATCCAGATGACCGCCCTGCCGCAGCTCGTCGCCGCCTTCCACTCCCTCGTCGGCCTCGCCGCCGTCTTCGTCGCCGCCGCGGCGCTCAACGCCCCCGTGGCCTTCGGCATCGGCACCCCCGGCCACATCCACACCGAGAGCCTGGTCGAGATGTCGATCGGCCTGGCGATCGGCGCGATCACCTTCACCGGCTCCCTCGTCGCATTCGCGAAACTCCAGGCGCTGATCAAGGGCAACCCGCTGACCTTCAAGGGCCAGCACATCCTCAACGCGGGCCTCGGCGCGCTCGCGGTCGTCCTGATCGTGGTGTTCGTGCTCACCTCCAGCCAGGTCGTCTTCTGGCTCGTCGCTCTCGTCGCCCTGGCGCTGGGCTTCCTGCTGATCCTGCCGATCGGCGGCGCGGACATGCCCGTCGTCGTCTCCATGCTGAACAGCTACTCCGGCTGGGCCGCCTGCGGCATCGGCTTCACCATCGAGAACCTGGCGCTCATCATCACCGGCGCCCTGGTCGGGGCCTCCGGCGCGATCCTGTCCTACGTCATGTGCAAGGGCATGAACCGCTCGATCTTCAACGTGCTCCTCGGCGGCTTCGGCACCACCGGGGGCGCGGCCGCCGGCCCCGCCGGCGCCCAGGGCGAGCGCTCCGTGCGCTCCGGCAACGCCGACGACGCCGGCTTCATCATGAAGAACGCCTCCAAGGTCATCGTCGTCCCCGGCTACGGCATGGCCGTGGCGCAGGCCCAGCACGCGCTGCGTGAGATGGGCGACCTGCTCAAGGCCGAGGGCGTGGACGTGAAATACGCCATCCACCCCGTCGCCGGCCGCATGCCCGGCCACATGAACGTGTTGCTCGCCGAATCCAACGTGCCCTACGACGACGTCTTCGAGCTGGAGCAGATCAACTCCGAGTTCGCTTCCGCCGACGTCGCCTTCGTCATCGGCGCCAACGACGTCACCAACCCCGCCGCCAAGACCGACAAGACCTCGGCCATCTACGGCATGCCCATCCTGGAGGTGGAAAAGGCCGGCACCGTGCTGTTCATCAAGCGCTCCATGGCGTCGGGATACGCCGGCGTGGACAACGAGCTGTTCTTCCGCCCCAACACCATGATGCTGTTCGGCGACGCCAAGAAGGTCACCGAGGAGATCGTCCAGGCGCTCGGCAAGTAGGCAGGCAAGGCTGGGCTCTGCCCAGACCCGCCAAAGGGCTCGCCCTTTGGAAACCATTCCGAAAGAAGGGCCGGGGGCACAACCCCCGGCCCTTCGCGCATCCGGACCGCCGCCCGGAGGCTCCGCCCCAAACCCTAGGAGTCCGGAGGCCTGCCTCTGGCGGGTCCAGGGCAGAGCCCTGGCCTTCCTGGCCCGGAACTTGCCTCCCGCCCCGTGACCAGACCCGCCACGGAGCCCGCCATGTCCGCCACCGCCCTCGCGCCGCTCCGCGGCGCCGCCGACACCGCCCGCTGGACCCAGCTCGGCCTCGGCCTGCTCTGCATGATGGCGATCAGCTCGCCGCAGTACGTCTGGACCCTGTTCACCAAGCCGTTCGGCGCCTCGCTCGGCGCCACCCCCGCCGCGATCCAGTGGACCTTCGTCCTCCTCGTCGTGCTGCAGACCTTCTTCTCCCCGTTCCAGGGCTGGCTGGTGCAGCGCTTCGGCCCCCGCCGCCTGATCGCGCTCGGCGCCGCGCTGACCGGCCTCGCCTGGGTCCTCGCCTCGCAGGTCACCACGCTGCTGGGCCTCTACCTGGCCTACGGCGTCACCGCCGGCCTCGGCACCGGCATCGTCTACGTCGGCGTCGTCGGCCTGGTGTGCGGCTGGTTCCCCGACCGCCGCGGCTTCGCGGCCGGCGTGGTTGCCGCCGGCTACGGCATGGGCGCGATCCTGACCACCTTCCCGGTCAGCACGAGCCTCGCCGCCAACGGCCTGCGCCCGACCCTGCTGACCTTCGGCCTGGTCTTCGGCGCGATCGGCATGCTCGCCGCCGCCGGCCTGCGCGCCGCCCCCGCCTCTCACGCCCCCGGCTTCGCGCCGGCCGCCGGCCTCGACCCGCGCGACACGCCGACCCGCGCCATGCTCCGCCACCCCGTGTTCTGGCTGATGTTCGTGATGATGACGCTGATGTCGACCTCCGGCCTCATGGTCACCTCGCAGCTCGCCACCTTCGCCGCCGATTTCGGCCTTGCCCACGCCGTGGTGTTCGGCTTCGCCGCGATCCCCTTCGCGCTCACCCTGGACCGCTTCGCCAACGGCCTGACCCGCCCGTTCTTCGGCTGGGTCTCCGACCGCATCGGCCGCGAGCCCACCATGGCCCTCGCCTTCGCGCTGGAAGGCTGCGCCATGACCGCCTGGCTCGCCTGCCGCGCCGACCCGGTGGCCTTCGCGCTCCTGTCCGGCGTGGTGTTCTTCGGCTGGGGCGAGATCTTCTCCCTGTTCCCCTCCACCCTGACCGACACTTTTGGGAGTCGCTGGGCCACGCAGAACTACGGCTGCCTCTACATCGCCCAGGGCGTCGGCGCGGTGCTCGGCGCGCCGATGGCCTCCTACCTGCACCACGCCACCGGCACCTGGACGCCGGTGTTCTGCCTCGCCATCGGGGCGGACTTCGTCACCGCGGGCCTGGCGTTGTTCGTGCTCCGGCCGATGCGGGCGCGGGTGCTGGCGGCGGCGTAGCGGGGGAGGGGAGCAGGAAGGGCCAGCGGCTCCCGAGATCGACTTGCCAGCAAGCAAGGCTGGGCTCTCTCCCTCCGCTGCCCATTCCAACAGCCCAAGCGGGCTGTCGGAACCTTTGGGCAGCTCCGCCCAGACCCGCCAAAAGCCAAGTCCTCTGGACACCGATTTACTTAGTGGTGGATTCCAAAGGCGAGCCTTTGGCGGAGTTTGAGGCAGAGCCTCAACCTTGCTTTCCTGGCCGATTAGACCCGAAAAAAACCGGCACATTATGGTCAAGCAGGACGTCGCGATACGCCAGGATTGCACTGACGTCGGCGAGCGGCACGTCGAACGTCTCCGCCACCTCCGCCGGCGTCAGCCCCGCGTCGTAGTTGTCCACGATGCCCTGCACCGGCATCCGCGTCCCCTCAGCACCGCGGCGCCCGACAGCCGCCCTGCCACCCGCTCGACCAGGCTGCACCCGCTCCAGTCAGTCTGCCGCTCGTCCATCGCCCGCTCCCTGATCCCGACCGACCACCGCAAACCCGCAACCCAGGCATCTACGCATTCCAGACCCGCACGACACGTCAGACTCTCCATCACCCCAACCCCGGATACACCACCCCCGTCAGCCCCTCCGACACCTCCCAAAGCCGCGCCCAGTCCTCCCGCACCATCGCCTGCCGCGCCACCGCCGCCCGCGCCGGCGCCCCCCGCATCTCCAGCACCCCGTCCGGCCCCCAGTACGAGCCTCCCTCCACCCCCGGCATCGTCGCCGCGTACACCCCCGGCAGCGCCCCGCGCACCTCGTCCTGCCCCACCACCCGCACCCCCAGCCCGCCCAGCGCCTGCGCCACCGCCGGCATCTGCGTCGCCGCCATGAACCCCGTCGCCGCGATCCCCGGATGCGCCGCCACGCTCGCCAGCCCCGCGCCCGCCGCCCGCGCCCTGCGGTCCAGCTCGAACGCGAACATCAGGTTCGCCAGCTTCGACTGCCCGTAGGCGACCCCGCCGCGATACCGCCGCTCCCCCATCAGGTCGGAGAAATCCACCCGCGCCCGCCGGTGTGCCAGGCTCGCGATCCCCACCACCCGCGCGGCGGGGCTGCGCAGTAGCGCCGGCATCAGCAGCCCCGTCAGCGCGAAATGCCCGAGATGGTTGGTGCCGAACTGCCGCTCGAACCCGTCCGCCGTCACCCCGCGCCGCGGCTGCATCCCCAGCCCCGCGTTGTTCAGCAGCACGTCCACCCGCGCCACCTCCCCATCGAGGCGCGACGCGAACGCCCGCACGCTCCCCAGGTCCGCCAAGTCCAGCAGCGACACCCGCACCCGCGCCCCCGGGCTGCGCGCCACGATGCGCCCGCGCACCGCCTCGCCGCGCGCCTGGTCGCGCACCGCCAGCACCACCTCGGCCCCCTTCGCCGCCAGCATCTCCGCCGCCGCCGCGCCGATCCCGCTGCTCGCCCCCGTGACCACCGCGACCCGGCCCGACTGGTCCGGCATCGCCGCCTGCGTCCACCCCGCCACCGCACCCTCCTGCACCGTCCCGGCTGATATGGGTGCGACGCAGAAAACCGAAGGAAGGCCAGGGCTCTGCCCTGGACCCGCCAGGGCGAGCCGCCCTGGACCGGCATCCGATTCAGGCCTGTGGCACCCCCCGCTCCAATAAAATGTTTCCAAAGGCGAGCCTTTGGCGGAGTCCAGAGGCAGAGCCTCTGGCCTTCCTGCCTTGCGCCCCACCCGGCCCCACCCTCTACTCGCGCCAGCCCCCGGAGCCCGCCCATGCCCGACGCCCCCGCCCCGCCCGACGCCGACGACGAGGGCTACGCGAAAGGCCTCAAGCCCCGCCAGGTGCAGATGATCGCCGTGGGCGGCGCGATCGGCACCGGCCTGTTCCTCGGCGCCGGCGGCCGGCTGCAGACCGCCGGCCCCGCGCTCGCCCTGGTCTACCTGGTGTGCGGCGTCTTCTCCTACCTGATCCTGCGCGCGCTCGGCGAGCTGGTGATGCACCGCCCGACGTCGGGCAGCTTCGTCTCCTACACCCGCGAATTCCTGGGCGAGCGCGCCTCCTTCGCCGCCGGCTGGCTCTACTTCCTGAACTGGTCGATGGTCGGCATCGCCGACATCACCGCCGTCGCCCTCTACATGCGCTACTGGCAGGGCCTCTCCGACGTGCCGCAATGGCTGTTCGCCTTTGCCGCGCTGTGCATCGTCGGCCTGGCCAACATGGTCGGCGTGAAATGGTTCGGCGAGCTGGAGTTCTGGTTCTCGCTGATCAAGGTCGCCGCCCTGGCGATCTTCCTGGTCCTCGGCGCGGGCCTGCTCGCCCTCGGCCACCCCGTCGCGGGCCACGCCACCGGATTGCACCTGATCGCGGAGAACGGCGGCGTCTTCCCCCACGGCCTGCTGCCCACGATCATCATCGTGCAGGGCGTGGTGTTCGCCTACGCCGGCATCGAGCTGGTCGGCACCGCCGCCGGCGAGGCACAGAACGCGCGCGAGGTCCTGCCGCACGCCATCAACAGCGTGATCTACCGCATCGGATTCTTCTACGTGGGCTCTGTGGTGCTGCTGGTGCTGCTGATGCCGTGGACCGCCTACAAGGCCGGCACCAGCCCGTTCGTCACCTTCTTCGCCGCCCTCGGCGTGCCCGGCATCGGCACGGTGATGAACATCGTGGTACTCACCGCCGCACTCTCCAGCCTGAACTCCGGCCTCTACTCCACCGGCCGCGTGCTGCGCGCGCTGGCGATGGGCGGCTCCGCTCCCGCCTTCGTGGGCCGCATGAACGCGCAGCAGGTCCCGTACGGCGGCATCGTCGTCACGCTGGTGGTCTACCTCCTGGGGGTCGCGCTGAACTACGTGGTGCCGAGCCAGGTGTTCGAGGTCGTGCTCAACATCGCCTCCCTGGGCATCGTCAGCACCTGGGCCTTCATCGTGGTCTGCCAGATGAGGCTGCGCGCCTCCATCGGCCGCGGCGAGAACGCGCCCGTCGCCTTCCGGATGCCGCTCGCCCCGGTCACCGCCTGGCTCAGCCTCGGCTTCCTGGCCGCCGTGCTCGTGCTGATGGGCCTCGACTACCCCAACGGCACCTGCACCGTCGCCGCGATCCCCCTGGTCGCCCTGCTGCTGGCCGGCGGCTGGGCCGTGACCAAGAGGACCTCGCCGTTCGCCACGTCCTCCCAGCCCTGACGCCTGGAACCACCGCGGAGTGCCGGGCAGACGGCACAGGCAGGCAAGGTCGAGGCTCTGCCTCATCCGCCAAAGGCAGGCCTTTGGAAACCATTCCTTAGGAGAAGCCGGTCCAGGGGGGGCTTCCCCTCTGGCGGGTCTGGGCAGAGCCCAGCCTTGCTTACCTACTTCGGGGCCGCCATCACCGCACCACCCGCAGCCCGCCCGTCTTCTCCCGCGCGAGCTGGCGGTAGACGCCCAGGTAGTCCTCCGCCATCCGCTTCGCCGTGAACCGCCGCTCGAACTCCGCGCGCACCTTCGCGCGCGACAGCGTCCCCAGCCGCGACACCGCGGCGACCGCGCTGGTCTCGTCCTCGACGATGAATCCGGTCAGCCCTTCCTCGACCACCTCGGGCACGGAGCCGCGGTTGAACGCGATCACCGGCGTGCCGCACGCCATCGCCTCGATCATCACCAGCCCGAACGGCTCCGGCCAGTCGATCGGCATCAGCAGCGCCGCCGCGTTCGACAGGAACTCCGGCTTGCGCGCGTCATTGATCTCGCCGACCAGCTCCACGTCCGGCCCGAGCAGCGGCTGGATCACCTCGGCGAAATACTTCGTGTCGACCACATCGACCTTGGCCGCGATCTTGAGCTTCATCCCGCAGGCCCGCGCGATGCGGATTGCCCGGTCCGGCCGCTTCTCCGGCGCGATCCGCCCGAGGAACGCCAGGTACCCGCCGTCGCCGTCCGCCACCGGCGTCAGCAGATCCTTCGGCAGCCCGTGCAGCACGGTGCGCGCGTAGTTCGCCTGCGGCAGCGGCCGGCGCTGGCTGTCCGAGATCGACACCACCGGCACGCCCGGGAACGCATCGAACACCGGCTGCAGCTCCGGCAGGTCGAGCCGCCCGTGCATCGTGGTGACGAACGGCGTCGCCTGCCGCGAGAACAGGCTGAACGACCAGTAGTCCATGTGGAAGTGCAGCACGTCGAACTGGTCCGCCTTCTGCCGCACCGCCTCCATCAGCAGCATGTGCGGCGCGATCGGGTCGCGGATCGCGGGATCGAGCCGCAGCGCCCGCGGCCAGATCGGCTCCAGCTTCGCGCTCGTCACCGAATCCCCGCTCGCGAACAGCGTCACGTCATGCCCGAGCGCCACCAGCTCCTCGGTCAGGAACGACACCACGCGCTCCGTCCCGCCGTACAGCTTCGGCGGCACGGCCTCGTGCAGCGGGGCAACCTGGGCGATGCGCATCGTGGGCGTACTCCTGTCGTGTGGGACGCACTACGCCTCACGAAAACGGCAACACTGCGGCGCCCCGATGCCGGCGCCAGGGCAGGGCGCCCGACTCTGCGCCCGCGTCGTCGCCGCCCCGCCGGCAAAGGCTGGCGCCTTCGTTGCGAACTCGCCAACATGCGCCAGCATCCTCGTTGCGGCCCCGGCGCCTGGGCCGGGGCCGCGGCAGGACACCCGTCCCGGGTCCGCAACGATGGCGTGGGCGGGGGGCGCCGAGATCCTGCGCGTGCACAGGCCAGCCTGCACGCCCCAAACCGGAAAGCGAGCCCGCCCGCATGTATTCCAGACCGCACACCCTGACCGGCGTCGTCGCCTTCACCGGCGCGGGCTACGACCACGCGAGCCTGCCCGACCCCTCGCTCGTCTACGTCGTGCCGGCGGACAGGCGCGCGCAGCTCATCTACGTCCGCGCCGGCAACTCGAGCGCCGCGCTGGCCTACGTCGCCCTCGTGACGAACAACAGGACCACCCGCCTGTTCCCGATCGGCGCCCAGGCCGCCATCCACGTCCAGCTCTCCATCGTCCCCGACCTGGAGCCTGGCGACCGCATCGAGCTGCACCTCGCCGCCGCCCCCGGCGAGAGCGGCACGCTCGTGGTCGACCTGGGCTTCACCCTGATCTGAGACCCGCGGGCGGGACCGTCCCCAGGAAGCAAGGTTGAGCTCTCCCTCCGCTGCCCTTCCAACGACCCAAGCGGGTCGTCGGAACCTTTGGCAGCTACGCCCAGACCCGCCAGGGGGGAAGCCCCCCTTGGACCGGCTTTACTTGAGTGGTGGATTCCAAAGGCGAGCCTTTGGCGGAGTTTGAGGCGGAGCCTCAACCTTGCTTGCTTCTTCCCGCAAGGCCGGACCCCGCCGCCCGCTACGACCGATACTCCGCCGGCACCGGCATGTTGTTCGCCGGGTTCGTGTCGTGCCGCGACATCCGCGCGACGACCCCGCCCCCGACCAGCGGCTGCAGGTCCGCCGCCAGCGAGTCTGCGACCTCAACGGAATAGACCTCCTGGCCCGCGACGTGCAGCGCGAACGCCGTGGCGTGCGCCGACCGCCTGACCGGGTCGTCCAGCGTCGCCTTCGTCCACTTGTACAACGGAAAGCCCTCCGGCCCCTCCCGCTCCGCCTGCGCGACGTAGCCCGCGAACGCCTCGTACTGGCTCCTCGGCACCACCTGGTGCCGCCCGAGCACGCCCCATAGCGGCCCGAGCACCGGGTTGTCGCGATCGACGCGCACCATCTCCGCCATCGCGTCGCTCAGATAGACCCGCACCTGATGGTGCCACTGCTCGCCCATAGCGCTTTCCCCCCGGAGACAGACCATCGACCACGCCTACGGGCCCGACACCCCTCGAACCCGCCGGGCGGCCGCCGACGCACCGCAGGTGAGATATGCGGCCGACGCTCCGTGCCAACTCGACCCGCAGTCCCGGATACGGGAGCAACCGAGGCAGGCAAGGCCAGAGGCTCTGCCTCTGGACTCCGCCAGGGGGAGCCCCCCTGGACCGGCTTCCCTTGAGGTGTGCCGGTCCAGAGGCGGCTCGCCCCCGCCTTGAAGGAGGGGCGGGTCCGGGCGGAGCCGCCCAAAGGTTCCGACAGCCCGCTTGGGCTGTTGGAACGGGCAGCGGAGGGAGCCCAGCCTCGCTTCCTTCCGGGCTAGGGATGTCCCGCCTCAGACCCTGACCTCCGCCCGCTCCATCTCGCCCGCCGGCACGAAGCCGAACACCTGCCCGTAGAAGTCCAGCTCCAGCTCCAGCACCCTGCGGATCGTCTCCGCGCGGCGGAACCCGTGCGCCTCGCCCTCGAACTCGTAGAGCGCCGCCGCCACGCCGCGCGCCCGCATCGCGCCCGCCATCGCCCGCGCCTGGTTCGGCGGCACCACCTTGTCGTCGAGCCCCTGGAAGAAGATCACCGGGCACGCCAGCCGCTCCACGTGGCTGAGCGGCGAGCGCGCCTCGTACACCGCCCCGTCCTCCGGCAGCCGCCCGACCAGCCCGTCCAGGTAGCGCGACTCGAACTTGTGCGTGTCCCCCGCCAGCAGCCGCAGGTCGGCCACCCCGTAGTGGCTCGCCCCCGCCCGGAACACGTCCGACCCCACCAGCGCCGCCAGCGTCGTGAACCCCCCCGCGCTCCCGCCGCGGATCGCCATGCGCGCCCCGTCCACCCGCCCGAACGCCGCCAGGAACCGGGCGGCCGCCACGCAATCCGCCACGTCCACCACGCCCCACTGCCCGTCGAGCCGCTGCCGGTAGGCGCGCCCATGCCCGACCGACCCGCCATAGTTCACGTCGGCCACCGCGAAGCCGCGCGTCGTCCACCACTGCACCCGGATCGAGAACGCGTCCGTGCTCATGCTCGTCGGCCCGCCATGGCTCATCACGATCAGCGGCGGCAGCTCGCCCTCGGCGCCCGCGAACCGCGCGTTCGCCGGCGGATAGAACAGCGCGTGCGCCACCCCGCCCCCGACCCGGTCCTCCACCGGAAACGTCACCGCCTCCGCCAGCGACACGTCGCCCGGTTCCAGCGCCGGCGCTCCCGAGGCCCGCACGACCTCTGCCCCGAGCATCACCGCGCTCGGGCGGTCCCGCTCCGCCCGCAGCCACGCCCAGCGCCCCGCCACCGGCCACGGGCACGCCCCGACCCTGACCCCTCCGCCGTCCCCGTCCGGCGTCCCGCCGCCCGCGCCCGCGTCCACCGCCAGCGGCTCCGCGCGCCCCGCCACGATCCGCACCGGCCGCGCCGAGCCGTCCGAGACCACGCTGGCCACGATCCCGCCGTCGCCCAGGAACCGGTACGACGCCTGCCCGAACACCCAATGCGGCCCGCCGATCTCCGCCGCCATCGGGCACACCGGCTCCACCCCGCCCGCGCCTTCCACCCCCTTCGCGCCCACCCGGTACAGGTTCCACCACCCCGAGCGGTCCGAGCACACGTGCAGCACGCCCTGGGGCGACCACGCCGGCTGCACCGCCGCCTCGCGCCCGCCCCCCAGCGGCCGCACCGCCTCGCCGACCCGCGGCACCCCGTCCGGCCCGGTCTCCAGCGCCGCCACGCACAGCCGCGCCGCGTCCCACGGCATGTCCGGGTGGTCCCACTCGATCCACGCCAGCCGCGCCCCGTCCGGCGAAGGCCGCGGGCTCGACAGGAAATCCGCCCCGCGCACCAGCACGACCCCGTCCTGCGCCTCCTGGGCCTGCGCCCCCGCGTCCCCGCCCGCCGCCCCGCCTACCGCCAGGTCCAGCGCCACCAGCGCCGCCTCCGGGTCGTTCGCCGCGCGCCCGCGATGGTCCTCGCGCACGCACGCGACCCACCGCCCGTCGCTTCCCGGCAGGAACGCGAAATCCGCGAACCGGCACCCCGCCGCCCGGCTCACCGGCCGCGGCGCCTGGCCCGGCTCGATCAGCCACACCGCCCCGTCCGCCTTGTCGCTGAACACGACCCGCCCGCCCTGCATCGCGTAGGCGCCGCCGCCGTATTCGTGCACCCGCGACGCCACGTCGAACAGCGCCGGCGTCAGCTCCTCGACCACGCCGCCCGCCGAGCGCGCCACCAGCACCGTCCGCCCGCGCTCCGTCGGCCGCAGCTCCAGCCAGGCCAGCGCGTCGCCGTCCGCCGTCAGCCCCGACAGCCCCACCGTCTGCCCCGCCACCTGCTCCACCGTGACCGGCGAGGCCCAGGTCCCGAACGGCGCGATCGTCTTGTGCTGTGTCATCCCGCCACCCTATCAGGCCCCACGCCGTCACGCGCGGCGTGACGCGACCCCGTCTGGAACCCCGTTCCGTCACGCGCGGCATGACAACGCGCACCCGATCCGTCACGCCGCGCGTGACAGCTTCGGCCAAAGAACAGGAAGCAGGCAAGGCCGGGCTCCGCCCAGACCCGCCAAAGGCCAAGGCCTCTGGACACCGATTTACTCAAGCAGGGGTTTCCAGAGGCGAGCCTTCGGCGGGGTCCCCGCCTTCAAGCGGGGGGCAGGGCCCCCGGCCTTGCTTCGCGGCTACTCCGCCGCCTGCGCCAGCGCCGGGTAGTCCGTGTACCCGTGCCCGTCCCCGCCGTACCACGTCGCCTGTTCCGACTCCGCGATCGGCGCCCCCGTGCGCAGCCGCTCCACCAGGTCCGGGTTGGAGATGAACGGCCGCCCGAAGCACACCAGCTCCGCCTCGCCGTCGCGGCGCATCCGCAGCGCCATCTCCCGGTCGATCCCGTTGTTCGCCATGTAGAGCCCGCGGAACAGCCGGCGCAGCGCCTGGCTGCTGTAGCCGCCCGGCTCCGTGCGGTCCCCCTGCGTCACGCCCTCGATGACGTGCATGTAGACCAGCCCGAAGCGGTCCAGCTCCCGCACGACGTGCGAGTAGGTGGCCATCACCGTGCTGTCGATCGGGATCTCGCCCACCTGCGGCGTGATCGGCGACAGCCGCACCCCCACGCTCTGCCCGCCGCCCCACACCCCCGTCACCGCCTCGGCGACCTCGGACACGATCCTGGCGCGGTTCTCGATGCTGCCGCCGTAGCGGTCGGAGCGCTTGTTGGTGCTGTCGCGGATGAACTGGTCGAGCAGGTAGCCGTTCGCCGCGTGGATCTCCACGCCGTCGAACCCGGCCCGCTTCGCGCACCCCGCCGCGTGGGCGTAGTCCGCGACGATGCCGGCGATCTCCTCGGTCTCCAGCGCCCGCGGCGTCAGGAAATCCTTGAACCCCTCCTGCGTGAACGCCTTGCCGACCGGCGCTATCGCCGACGGCGCCACCGGCAGCCCGTGCCCCGGCTGCAGGTCCGGGTGGCTGACCCGCCCCACGTGCCAGAGCTGGCAGAAGACGCGCCCGCCCTTGTCGTGCACCGCCTGGGTCACGCCGCGCCAGCCCTCGACCTGCGCGTCCGTGAAGATGCCCGGCGTGTAGGCATAGCCCTGCCCCTGCTGGCTGATCTGCGCCGCCTCGGCGATGATCAGCCCCGCCGTGGCGCGCTGGGCGTAGTACTCCGCGTTCAGCGGACGCGGCACCTCGCCCGCCCCGGCGCGCGAGCGCGTCAGCGGCGCCATCACCACGCGGTTGCGCAGCTCGATCGGCCCGAGGGCCACGGGCTGGAACAGGTCGGACTCGGTCTCGCTCATCGTCGGCTCTCCACGAACTCGGGGCACCCCGGCGGCACCGGGCGGTGGGCCGCTGCAGCCCCTGGCCCTATCTCGCCCTCCCGACACACCGCTGCAACCGGCGATGGCGGCCAAGACGTTCAGTTTGCCGGGAGGCGGGCGGCCGGAAAACCAGGAAAGCAGGGCCGGGCTCTCCCTCCGCTGTCATTCCCTGCGACCCAAGAGGGTCGTCGGAACCTTTGGCAGCTCCGCCCGGACCCGCCCCTGCTTCAAGGCGGGGGCGAGCCACCCCTGGACCGGCCTTCCTCAAGTATTGGATTCCAAAGGCGAGCCTTTGGCGGATGAGGCAGAGCCTCAACCTTGCCTGCTTCACCGGTCATCCCAAAGGGCCGTTGATATGAGGGGGCCGGCGGCAGCGGAGCCGAAAGTGCATTTCAGCTCTCTCCGCTGACAATCGTCGAGTTGCGGGGCGATCGATGCTCTCTGGTGGAGCCGAACCAGGCTGCCTCAAAGGAGTATCCTGTCGGCGTGTCGAGCAATGCGTTGCAGCAGTTCCCCCAGAAGCTGTCGTTCACCTGGCGTCAGGATGGCGATGGCATCGAGGCGCGCGCGCAGCGCAGAAGCTGCCCCCGCCAACCCCGGCTTCAGTGTCGGCGAGGGCGCGTCGATCACGGCCGTGAAGACGGCGTCTCGGGCGGCGTCGGAGAGGCCCGCGCGTTCTGCAGGGGACTTCTCCAGAAGCGTGAGCACGGTGCCCGTGCCCACGGCGTGGATGAGGTCGACCGCAAGCTCCTCGGTCACGAGCAGCTGGCCGGAGAGCGCCACGCGCCGCACCCGGTCGCGCAGCACGGCGAGGCCTGCCGCGGCGGTCCTGGACGTCTGCCCCGGGCGGGCGTTGATCAGGGCGAAGACGGCCGGATTGGCAAGGCCGAACGCGACATAGGTGTCCCAGCCCTCGCGCAGGTCGCCGACGGGGTCCGCTCCCGCCTCGCGTCGCGATTTGGCTGCCACGAAGTCCGCCAGGACCTGCTCCGCGGCGGCGTCGAGCAGGCCGTCCTTGTCCCCGAACAGGCGGTAGATCGTCGGTGCCTGCACCGACGCGGCCGCGGCGACCGCGCGTGTCGTGGCGGCCTCGCTGCCCCCCGCGGCGATCAGATTCGCGGCGGCGGCGATGATCCGCGATCTTGCATCTCCGCTGCGGAGGTCTCCGCGCGATCGGGGAAGGGCCGCCATGCCGCATCCTAGCATCAGCTTGGTTAACGGCGATAGCGAACCGGCATTAGCATCTTGTATCATGGCTAATCGCCCTCTAGTAGCAATGGTAACGCACTGGCGGGAGAACAGCGATGATCGTCGTTACGGGCGCCACCGGTCAGCTGGGCCGACAGATCCTGGAGCGGCTGCTGGACAGGCTTCCCGCCGACCAGGTGGGCGCCAGCGCGCGCGACCCGGGAAAGGCGCAGGCCTTGTCACGGCGCGGCGTGCGAGTCCGCGAGGGTGACTTCGACAGGCCGGACGGTCTCGCGGCGGCGTTCGAGGACGCCGAGCAGGTCCTGATCGTCTCGTCGAACGCGAGGGCCTACGGCGGCAATCCGACCAGCCAGCAGCGCGCCGCGGTCGAGGCAGCCCGTGCGGCGGGAGTGCGCCGGATCGTCTACACCAGTCACATGGGGGTGGGCGCCTCCTCCGCCTTCCCGCCGATGCACGACCATGCCGCGGCCGAGGAGATGCTGCGTGACTCGGGGATGGCCTGGACGGCGCTGCGCAACGGTTTCTACGCCAGCACGGTGCCGATGATGGTGGGCGATGCGGTGTCCTCAGGCGTTCTGGCCGCGCCGGGCGACGGCAAGGTGTCCTGGACCGCGCACGCCGATCTCGCGGCCGCCGCAGTCGCGATCCTGCTTCAGGAAGGCCGCTTCGAGGGGCCTACCCCGCCCTTGACCGCGTCGGAGGCGCTGGACCTGGACGATGTCGCGGGCATCCTCGCCGACCTGCACGGCAGACCGATCCGTCGACAGGTCATCACCGACGAGGAGATGGCGGCCGGGATGGCCGCACGTGGCGCGCCACGGGCCGTCGTGGAGATCACGACCGCCCTGTACCACGCCGTCCGTGCAGGCGAGTTCGCGGCGGTTGATCCGACATTGGCCTCGCTGCTCGCCCGCCCGCCGATGCCGCTGCGCGAGGTGTTGGCTGCGAGCGTCGACGGCTGATCCAGCCCGCGTCTGGCCGCGACGGCATCACGAACAACAAACCCTGGAGCAGGAGATGACGGACAACCAGGCTGCGCTTGAACGGATGCTCGACGAGGCGTCGATCCGCAACACCACAGCCCGCTTCGCCGACGCGACCATGCGAGGCGATTACGACGCCTTTCGCACCGTCTGGGCCGACGATGCCAGGTGGATCATCGGCGAGCCTCCCCGGGTGGATGCGGCCGGGATCGACCAGATCGTCTCGACGCTGCGGCGTCTGCGCGGAGGAAGGGAGTTCTTCGTCCAGTTCGCCATCCAGGGCCCGATCGAGATCAACGGCGATGTCGCGACCACGAGCTGCGTCTGTCACGAGGCCGCGCGCGGGCCGGGCGAGACTTACTACAGGAACCACTGCGTCGCCTTCGATCGCCTGGCGCGTGCGAAGGATGGTTGGATATTCACCGCCCGCACGTTCCGCTACCTGTGGCTGGACACCTCACCATTCAGCGGCAGCAGCGTCCCGCTTTTCGACGAGACCCCGCTTCCCGACGAGACAACATGACTGTCAGGCAGCGAGCAAGGCTGGGCTCCGCCCAGACCCGCCAGGGGCGAGCCACCCCTGGACTGGCTTTACTTAGAGCGTTTTTGGGTTGCATGGACGCATCTTCTCTGGTTTCGGGGGTGCGGTGGATTGGGGAGGCCTGGATGACGGCAGCTTTGTCGAACGACCTGCGCGAGCGTCTGG